>JAEEGL016024233.1_pt1 | contig 14256 bp, 12 predicted proteins | sample 9134231 | NCBI WGS metagenome assembly JAEEGL01 (sample SAMN16246548, study PRJNA631951) | gut metagenome | biome: gut microbiome; feature: rumen; material: fiber-attached | host: Bos | place: Iran: Karaj | collected 2018-10 | reverse complement strand
TCTCCGGGTCAACATTATACCCGCGGGCGGGACGTTTGTCAAATGAGAAGAAATGCCCGGGGCGCATTTTCGCCATGCGCCGTTATTCGGCGGTTAACGAACTCAATTTTGCGAAAAATCAAAAAGTGAGTTCGTTAACTTGCAATATGAAAAACGGGGAACTGTTTTGAAATACCGTTTGACCTGACATAATTACGCCGGGATCGTATCGTCGCGATGAGCGCGGACGTCAAGGCGGATATGGCTTTTCCGGGCGTTTTTACAAAAATAAAAAAACCGGGAAATGATACGCGCGGATAAGCCGTTACAAGACCGTATCGTCTCTTTTCATAAAAAAACAGGAAACCGGCGCTGTCCTAAATAAGGAGAGCGCCGGTTTTTTATTCAAACAAAGCTATGACAAAACCGAAATGATCACGCCCGGATACGAACGCGGGAACACCGCCACGAAAGCCGGGGAAAAACCGCGCGTTCGTATTGTAAAAAAGCCCGCGCGTGTGGTACAATAGATCGGGGAGACCGGCGCGGGAAAACCCGGGCCGCGATCTCCGGAAGGTCCATAAAAGAAAAAACGTGAAAAAAAGGAGGAGTCGGCTTGGCAACGGAAACGGAAAACCAAAGGACGGAAGAAACGGCCGGGAACCGGATCGGGGAGATCGATCCGCCGAAGGAAGAGTCCGAAAATATATTTTATTATGAGAACAAACACGAGATCGTCACGCGGGTCGCCTTTTTATGCGGCGTGAACGACTTTCATCTGAAGGGGGAGGGCGGCGGGTTTCTGCCCGACGTGATCGCCTCGCTCGAAAAGGACGAGAGGGCGCTGCTCGTCCGCGACCTTTGCCTTTTGAGAAATTCCATCGAGCATAATTTCAAAAAGATCTCTACCGCCATGACGCAAGAGGGGCGGGCCTTTTTCGGACTTACGGACCTTATCCCCGTACCGTCGCTTTCTTATATAGAAGACCGGGGCGTCCGTCTGCCGACCGCAAGCAGGAACCTGACGGAGATCCTGGCCGAGATAAACCGCGCGATATCCGACCGCATCAATAACTGCAAAGACCTGTTCCCGACGTGGGTGAACTGGGATTACCTGCGCGAACTGTTCGTCATGCCCGACGGGACGAAGCCGGCGGGATTGTCGAGGGCGGCGGGCCTGTTCTACGAGAACATGTCCTTCTATCCTTACAAAACGTATATCAACTGGAGGCCCCACGAGGTGGGGAACCTTTTCAAAAACGATTATTTCTTCATCCGCGAGATCTACGATCAGCACGGCGACAGGATGTTTCAAACAAGCAACCTCTCGGACGTGAGCGACGGGATCAAAGAACGGATATACGGTTTTTTGGACGACAGCGCGAAAACGGTCCTCATCGTGGACTGCGAAAACGCCGACCCCTACGGCCTGTGCGCGATGTTCCGGTCGCTGGACGAGTCGCAGATCGAAAAGATCGACAAGATCATATTGTACGACGACCCGAAGGCGGCTTCGGGCTGGAGATTTTTTGAGAAGTATATCGGCGTCGACAGTCGAAAGATCGAGCACATCCTCATCCGGCGGATCCTGGATTACAAGTCGCTTTTGGACGTGAAACTGACCGCGCGCGTCACAAAAGAGTTTTACAGGGGGAACGTTGGATCGTTCATTCTCGTTTCAAGCGATTCGGATTTCTGGGGGCTGATGGAAGAGATCCCCGAAGCGAAATTTCTCGTGATGATCGAGCACCGCAAATCCAGCGCCGAGTTGCGGAAAGTCCTTGAGGAACACGACATTTTTTATTGCTACGCCGACGCTTTTTATACCGGCATGGACGACTCGCTCAAAAAGCAGGCGATCTTCTCGGAACTGACCGCTTATCTCGATCAAAAAAGCTTTAACGCGAAAGAACTTCTTGAAAACGTTCTCGTGACCACCCGCGTCGAAATGGATCAGGCCGAAAAAAGCCGTTTTTACGAAAAGTATCTGAAAAATATGCAGTTGAGGGTCTCAAAAGACGGAATGGTGACCCTGGAAGTCAAAAAATAGGTCCCGTCCGAAAAAAACACCCCGTCGTCGGTTTATCCCGATGACGGGGTCTTCGCTGTTTCGCCCGTTCCGGCTGTTATAAAAGGCGCCCCGGAAGATCCGGGGCGTCTTTTCGCCATGCGCCGTTATTCGGCGGTTAACGAACTCAATTTTTGTTTTTTCGCGAAATTGAGTTCGTTAACTTGCGTTTTGGAACATTTTTTATCCCCCGCCGGGTATTGACAAACGGGTATAAGACGGGGTATAAAAAGGGGTATAAAACGGGGGATAAAAAACGGACGATCGCGCCGCGATCCAAAAAAGACCCCGTCACCGGTTTATCCCGATGAAGGGGTCTTCGATGTTTCGCCCGTTCGTTTTTTCTCTCCCTGTATCCTTCGAAGAATGGCGACGCCTCTTTCGATCATATCCTCTTCGCGGCTTTTTTTCGCCTCCAGGATGCGTTCGACGGCGGCGCCGGTATCCAGAGAATGGTAAGGGAAAAACAGATCGCGCAGTTCGGCCGGCTTGATGATCCGGTAGACCTGTCTGCTCGTTTTTTCACGGGTATAGCACCAGTAGCGGTAGAGGTATCCCATCCAGTAAAGCTCGTTTTCGGAATATTTGATTTTTCCGTAGGCGGTCCTGCCGAATTCCTCTTCGATCTCCGCGACGATCGACTTGTTCGTGTCTGCTTCAAACAAAAAACTGCCGTTGTCCATTCTTTCCGCCGCGGAGGAATTCATAAAGCGGCGCAGAAAAACCGCCGAACTGCATTTGGTCAAAGCGGCCGACGACGCGAACAGTTCCGCCTGCGCTTTGCAGAGCTTGCGCCCCGCTTCATCCATTTTTTTCATTTCAAAATATCCTCGATATATTCGCCCTGTCCGCGGAATTGCCTGCGGGCGATCTTGACTTTGTCGCTGCCGATTTTGGATTCTTCCTGTCTGGAAGTGAGATAGTATTGCTTCTCTTTCTCGCAAAGATAACAGTGACGCTTAAAAATCAGCTGACGGACGGCTTTTTCGGTTTTGAGGACGTACTGATTCCCAAGGTTGGTGGCCGAAAGACAATGACGGCATTGCTCGTCGGTGATCTCTCCGTCGATAAAACTGTCGATGATCTCGAACATGCGGTTATCGGCGATCGGCGCCAGGATATAATCTTTGCCCTCGGTTTTCCGGATCAGTTTCCGGACGACCGGATGCGTGGCGTATTCCGCAAGGCGGCCTCTGAAATAGGCGATCGTCAGCATCCAGTCGCGGTCGACGAAGAACCGCGTCCCGGAAAGCCCCGACTTCTCAAACTCGTAGACGTACAGCGACGATCCCTTGAAACCGGAAACGAACATGGCCGATTGCTCCAGACTTTCCCCGCAATAGAATCCTTTGCCGAAATCGTTCGTTCCGCGTGATCTGTCGACGGATACCTCTCCTTCGATGCGGCTTTTTGCGCCGTGGAACAGAAGCACCCGCTTGCCGGCATTGCAATCCTCCCGGCAGAGTTGCTCTTTGATCTTGTTGAGACGGATCCCCTTTGAAAAAGCGAAATCATATATTTTTTCCGCGTTTTCGGGGGAAACCGCTTGCCGGGAGGACGTCCAGCGGGATAACGTTTCGGACTGTACCCCTATCGCTTTCGCGAACTCGGCGGACGAGATCCGAAGCAGTTCCTTGATCAGTTCGATATCGTCGGTTATTTGAAAACTCATGATCGAACGCCTCGCTTTCCCAACGTCAGTATAGCACGGACCGTTCGGAAAATCAAGATTTTTTCAAAACTTTATATTGACGAACATCAATAACAAGTTTTGAGCGGAGCAAGACCGGCGCGGGAGTTTGCCCCCCAAAACCGCCCCGGCAAGCCGGGGCAGGCGGATCGCGCGGACGGTCGGCGTTCACCTCCCCGCCCGTCACGGCTGAAAAAAGGCGCCCCGGAAGATCCGGGGCGCCTTTTCCGTCGGTTTTCCGCGCCGGTCAGTATTCGAATACCCCGCCCGAGACGACGTCGCGCCGCCCGTCGGGGAGGACGACCTCCGCGGTGATCTTTTCGGGGACGGTGAAACGGTAGCGGGCTTTCCCGTCTTTGTATTCCCAGCGGCTCTCCAGTCTGCCGAAGCGGGTCTCGATCCCGGCGGCGAGATAGCCGAGCCGTTCGTCCGGCTCGGGCGCCAGCCTGACCCGCTTATATCCGGGCTCGGTGACGTCCACGCCCGCCGCCCTGCCGAAGATCCAGTCGTAGACCGCGCCGTAGGCGTAATGATTGAAAGAGTTCATCGAATCGGGCCAGATGGTCCCGTCTTCCTTTATGCCGTCCCAGTGTTCCCACATGGTGGTCGCGCCCTGTTTGACCGAAAACAGCCAGCCGGGGAAACTTTCGTTCAAAAGGATATCGTAGGCGAGCTTCGTATAGCCGTTTTCGCTGAGGACGTGCAGAAGATGCGGCGTTCCCAGAAAACCGGTGGAAAGATGCTTGCCGTTTTTCTCGATCATGTCCGCGAGCTGTTTCGCGAGTTTGGGGCGGTCTTCTTCCGCGCAGAGGCCGAAGCGGAGGATCAGCACGCGCGAGGTCTGCGTGTCGGGCGTGGAATAGGGCGGCTCGTTCTTCGGGTCGCTTTTGAGCGCCGCGCCTTTCACGACCGGCCGGCCGTCCTCGATATAGCATTCGCGGAAAGACCTGACCACGTTTTGATACAGTTTTTCGTATTCGCCTACGTCCTCGCCCAGCGCCCGTCCGGCGCGGACCGTCAATTCGCAGGAGCGGGCGAAAAAGGCGCTCGCGATCAGATGCGTCGGCGTGGCGCCCTCGCATTTGCCGTAGGGCGCGTCAAGCGCCAGCCAGTCGCCGTAATGCCGCCCGTCCAGCCAGAGGAACTCCTCGCTCCCGGCGGCGTGTATATAGTCCACCCATTTTTTCATCATCGGGAAGTGTTTGCGCAAAAGCTCCTTGTTGCCGTAGGCGCGGTAGATCTCCCAGGGGCAGATCGTCGCGGCGTCGCCCCAGCCCGCGCTGATCCGGGTCCGCACGTCCCGCAGGGCGTCGGGCACGACGCCGGCCACCTCGCCGTTTTCGCCCTGTTCCAGCGCCATGTCGCCCAGCCATTTCTCGAAAAACTTTTCCACGTCGTACTGGATGGCGGCCGTGCGGACGAAGACCTCCGCGTCGCCCGTCCAGCCGAGCCGCTCGTCCCTCTGCGGGCAGTCGGTGGGGACGTCGAGATAATTGCTCTTCTGCCCCCAGAGGATATTGTGATACAGCCGGTCGATCAGAGGACTGCCGCATTCGAAACTGCCGGTGCGGCGCATGTCGGAATGCACGGCCACGGCGGTGAATTGCGAAGGGTCGACCTCCTCAAAAGGGTATTCCAGCAGCCGGATGTAGCGGAAGCCGTAAAAAGTGAAACGCGGAAAAAGGGTCTGCTTTTCCCCGTTCAGGACAAAACGGGCGAGCGCCTTCGCCGAGCGGTAGTTGCCGTTGTGGAAATTGCCGTCTTTATCCAGTATCTCCGCGTGGTCGAAGGCGATTATACTCCCGCGCGGGCCCTTTACGTTCAATTCCACCCAGCCGGTAAGGTTCTGACCGAAGTCGATTATCTTTTCCCCCTTCGGCGAGACGAAAGCCTTGACCGGCGAAATCCTTTCCTGCGTCGTGATCCATTCGCCGATCTGCGGCACGGTCGGGAAGGTCTTCTCATCGATCAGCGCGCGCCCCAGCTCCCGCGGGACGAACGTGGTGTCGATCGTCTCGCCGTTGTAGATGTCGGTCGTCAGCACCGGATGCGCGCGGACCGTCCAGTCCGGCCCGGTGGACACGGTCTCGCGCGAGCCGTCCGCGTAGGTCGCGGTGATCTCGGCCGCGGTCGAAACGTGGTCGCTCCAGTGATGGACGTGATTGTCGTATCCGATGGTGCCGACGCCCCAGCCCCGGCCGACTTCCACCGTGACGGTACCGCCCGCGAGCAGGCAGCCGTCCAGATCGTAGGTCTGGACCTGCACGCGGCGCGCGTACGAAGTCCAGCCCGGCGCCAGGACGTTTTTGTTGACGCGGACGCCGTTCACCAGCAGATTATAAACGCCCATGGCGGTGACTTTGGCTTCCACGTGCTCCGGTCTGCCGCGCCAGGCGATCCGGCGGTCGAAAAAGACCGCCCCTTCTCCCGTGTCGACCGGCGATTTGATCCAGTTCATATTCCGCGCCTCTTTTCTTTTTTTCTGTTTTGCGGGGGTCGCCTCACGTCCCGTCGTTTGTCGCGTCGCCGTCCCCGTCGATCGGGACCGGGTCGCCGAGATAGGTCGGGAGGGGTTTAACGATACATCCGAAAAAGTCTTTGCAGCGGGCAAGGATCTCGCGCAGGTCGCGCGCCGTCTGCCCGGCGTAGGTCCTCAGATCCGCGGGCACGCCGTACGCCTCGATCCCGAGCCTGCCGGCGACGTAGAGCGCGCGGGAAAGGTGGTATCCCTGCGTGACGATCAGCGCCTTTTTGACCTTGAAGACCTCTTTGGCGCGGTAGACCGTCTCATACGTCGAAAACCCCGCGTGGTCCATGAACACGTCTTCGCCCGGCACGCCGTTTTCGAGGGCGTACCGTTTCATGGCGCCGACCTCGTCGTAGCCGGCTCTCCCGTGGTCGCCGCTCATCAGCAGTTTGGGGGCGGCGCCCGCTTTGTACAGTTCGACCCCGCGGACCAGCCGGTCGCGGAGCATGTCGCTCAGACTGCCGTCCTCCCGCACCTTGCAGCCGAGGACGATGACGCAGTCGGCCCCTTCGAGCCCCGCGGCCTCTTCGGGCGTCAGGACGCGGCTTTCGACCGACGATCTCACGTACGCGTCGACCGCGAAGAGCGCCGCGCCGCCGAGAACGGCGAGGCAGAGCAGAATGATGAGGATGAGAGTCATGATCTTTTTCTTCGATCTTTTTGTTTTCATTTTTGTTTTGTCCCCGGCTTCAGTCCCCGAAGATCGCGTCGAGCGCTTCCATTTCGTCCACCCACCTCGGATCGGTCTTTCTGCCGGTCATCGCGGCGCCGCAGCGCGGACAGACCGCGAAGGGCTTTCCGGCGCGGAAGCCGCAGGAGGAGCATTCGAATTCGTCTTTGTGGAAGACGTGCTCCCGTTTGATCAGGACCGCCGTTCGTTTTTTCATGTCTGTTTTTCCCCCTGTTTCGTCTTTTTCCCCGGGGTGTTCCGTTCCGTTTTTATTATACCATATCGCGCGCCGATCATCAACGGGTATTTCCAACGGAAACGGCGCCTTCGCTCTTTCGCCCCTCCGTGCGGGACGGGAGGCCGTTTTTCGGGAAAGCGGATAGGCCGGGAAACCGGAAGATCCAAAGTCGTATTTTAGGAAAATCCAAAGTCAGGAGTCAGGAAATTCCAAAGTCAAGAGTTAGGATGATCCAAAGTTTCGCGGCGGAAGATCCAGAGTCTGAAAGCAAAACGCTCCCGCGCGGACCCGGGAAGGATCCGGCATGGGAGCGTTTTTGTCTTTTTATTCGATGGAAGGGATACAACGCGCTTTTCGGATCGGGAGCCGGTCACCCGGCGATGTTGTAAAGATCCCACTCCCGGCGGTCGATCTCCGAAAACTTGGAATACCATCTTTCGTATCCGGCGTCGTTCTCTTCCGGGATATCTTCGCAGATCTCAAGGATCGTCATCATCGCTATAAACACCTCGGGCGAGCTTCTCGGAAACGTTATGCACATTTCGACTGCGCAGTCCTTCGCGAAGACGCTGGCCAAGGGGCTGTCGATCGCGTCAAGGTAATTTTTAAACCCGTGATATGTTCGCGTTTCCGCGCCTTCGCCGTCCTGCCATTCCCTCACGACGGCGATCTGTTTTTGCAGTTCGTTCAGCTTTTCCCCATCGACGGGGTAAAACGTTTTTTCCAGATCGTCGTCAAAAGGATGAGGGATCCGATGCAGCCAATCGTCTCCCGTTTCGCGTCTGGCCGCTGTTTCCACGGCGAGGGTCCCGTCGCGGTAAAACGTAAATCTCCTGCTGCCGCCCCATCCTGCGTAACTCCTCAGATCAAGAAAAACGTACGCGAGGACCGTTTCTTCGGGGAAGAGGATCGTATCGGAAAACGCGGCGGGATCGGGGATCTTTTCGGCGAGTTTGCCGAAATATTCTTTTTCGGCTTCCGGCAGTCCGCATTCCGAAAGAATGCCGCACAGATTCCGCACGACCTCGTTCGAATCGTCGTCCGCGTCGCCGTCCGCGTCGCCGTAGATAAAGAGGTCGAACTTGCTTCCGGTCTCCAGCACGATATAGGGGGAATCGGTCGTGTACCCGCTTAGACCGGCGAGGGAGTAATAATGTTCGCTTTCCGATTCCTCCCGGGCCGCGGCCGCGGCGATCAAGGCCTCATATTTTTCCGGGGGGATTTCGAAAGCGGTCGCGCGGCTTTCCGTTTTTTCGACCTCGCCGCCGCTCCGGTCCATCTTCAATCTGCCCCGCGCGAACCGCAGATGCCCGGAATCATAGACGAAAACGGTGTAATCGTTCCCCCCGTACTGCCGGAATTGCGCCGTCAGGACGCGCTCGCCGGTCACTTCCGGCTCGCTTGCCCGCGCGAACGGATCGGTCAGAAGAAAGACGGCGAGGAGAACGCAGACGATCACGGCGGTCAGGATGACCCAGAACGCCGGTTTTTTGTAATTTAATATGCCTTTGATCCTTCCTTTCACCCCGACTTCGCCGAAGGCGAGCGGACAGGCCGCGACCGTCCCGCGCGGGAGGCCGCAGTCGAGCAGCGCGCGCGAATAGGCCGCCACGCCGTCTTTGTCCATATCGCGCACGACCTTTTCGTCGCAGGCCGCTTCGATATCCCGGCAGAGCAGGATATAAGCGACCCAGCAGAGCGGGTTGAACCAGTGGAGCGAGAGCAGCAGAAAACCGAGAGGTTTCCAAAGATGGTCGAGGCGTTTGAGATGCGCCTTTTCGTGGGCGGTCACGATCTCAAGCGTCTCTTTTTTCAGAGAAGAGGGGACGAAGATCTTCGGCCGGAAAACGCCGAGGATGAAGGGCGTTCCGATCCCGTCGCAGGAATAGATCCCCTCCCCGGCCGGCAGGCGGACCGAGACGGTCTTTTTCAGTTTCAGGAAACCGATCAGCGAATAGATCAACATCGCGGCGATCCCGGCGATCCAGACCGCCGAGGCGACCGGGATGACGATTTGGAGCGGGTTCACGCCGGCCGCGGGATCTGGCGCGAAAGAATTGGAGATCACCGGGTTGACGATCCCGTTGACGACGGGGATCCCCGTTTCGACGGCCGGTTCGGCCTTCAGGGCGATGTCCTGCGGGATCGGCTCGGCGCTCGGGATCAGGCTGAGCGCGCTTTTCAGCGGGAAAGGGAGGGCCAGCCGCAGGGCGACGAGCCCCCACAAAAGGCAGGAGATCCACTTCGGCGCTTTTTTCAGAAGCAGACGGACAAAGATCGCCCCAAGGATCATCCAGCCCGCCGTGATGCTCATGTTCAGGACTTTCAGGAACACGGCGCTCATTTCCGACCCCCCTTTTGAAAGGCGTCGATCATTTCGCGGATCTCGTCGGCTTCCTTTTCCGTGACGGTTTTTCCGGAGAAAAACGCCGCGATGAAGGCGGGCAGGGAACCGCGGAAAGAGTCCGCGACGATCTGTTTGCTTTTTCCGGCGAAATAATCCTCGCGCGAAACGAGAGAAACGACCGTTCCGTTCCGGTTTTCCAGAAGGCCTTTTTCGCAGAGTTTGCGAAGGACGGTATAGGTCGTCGGCCGTTTCCAGTTCAACTCTTTTTCGCAGATCTTCGCCAGTTCTCCCGAACCGATCGGCTCGTGATCCCATACGACGGCGGCGAAACGCTCCTGTACGGCCCCGAGTTCGAAATCTATCCTGGCTTTTTCAACTCCTTCCAGCACGTAAAAGCAGTTTATCCGGATAAACACCATATTTAGTTTATCCGAATAAACACGTTTTGTCAAGGGGCTTTGCGTGTTTTTTTGAAAGAGGAGGAAGCGTGGGCGTCTTCGTGACCGGTAAATAAGGATCGCAAAAGGATCCGTGATATTGCCGACACAAAAAAGCGCGTATGACTTATGCCGGATATCAACAATTATTACGGACGAAATCATTCTTTTTGCGGGGGAAGATCGTCCGCGAAAAAAAGCGGAACGCGCCTTCAATTTGAGCGCGTACCGCTTTTTTTCATTTGTTTATAAAGACCGAACGCCCGTGCCGTTCAGCAATAACACCCGTCGAGCGAAAGCCCGACCGCCTCCGCGGCCTCTCTGACCGCCGCCTCGGTCGCGGCGGGGAGGGGAAGGCCCTCTTTTCCGGTCTTGTCAAAGGAGATCCAGTTGATCTCGCCGGGATAATAGATCTTGTCGCTGCCCGCCGCTTTGGGGGAAGAGACGATCGAGTCGGTATAGGTCTCAAACCTTTCGAACGCTTCTTCGCCCGCGATCCGCTTCACGTCCATGACGAAAAACGCGTGAGACACCCGGGGCGACTGATCCTCCGGCCCGAACAGCCAGCTGCCCGGGGAGAGGGCGCCGCCCGAAAGGACGGCGGTCAGATACTCGACGAAGAACGACAGGCAGTACCCTTTGTGCGCCGCCATCGGGCAGAGCGAAAAATCGTTGCCCTCTGGCGTCGTCGTGGGAAGGCCGTCTTTGTCCACGACCCAGCCGGGGGGAACTTCGAGCCCCTTTTTCCGTAGGTCGAGCACTTTTAATTTCGCCGCCTGGCTGAGCGCGATGTCCATAAAGACCGGGTGCCCGCTTTTGCGCGGGATCGCGTAGGAAACGGGGGAGTTGCCGATGATGCTCCCCTTCCCGCCCGGCACGCACATGAGCTTGTTGGTGTTGCTCATCGCGACGGCCATATAGCCCTTTTCGGCGGCGTAGACGGTATAGGCGGAGCAGGCGCCGAAGTGGCCGCTGTTTTTGACCGTGACAAAAGCCATCCCCGCGTTTTTCGCCTTTTCGATCGCCATATCCATGGCGACCCTTCCGTTATACATCCCCAGGCCTTCTTTTCCGTCGAGCCGGAGCCAGGTCGGGCCCTCGTCGGTCTTTTCCGGATCGGCGTCGGCGCGGAAGCCGCCCGCGGCGACTTTTTTCATGTATTTCGCCAGATTGGCCGTCCCGTGCGACCAGACGCCGAAGCGGTCGGTCATCACCATGCAGTCGGCCACCGCCGCGGCGACGGCGGGACGGAGCCCGTTTTTCCGCATGATCTCTTCGCAAAGCGCGCGGTATTTGTTTACGTCCACGTTCGGCATTCCGTTCTCCCCCTTACAGAAGCCCGGCCTGCGAGAAGAGCGCGTCGCACTTTTGGATGCGCTCGTCGATCGTTTTCGCCTCGGCGGGCGAGACCGGATCGGCGGGGGCGATCACGTCCGGGCGGCAGAGCCCCAGCTTCGACACGGCGTATTTGACCGCGGCGGTCCCGTTTTTGGCCCCGCCGTAGATCCCGCCGGCTTTGAGGATGTATCCGTTGGCTTTTTTCATGCCCTCGATATCGTCCGCTTTGGCTCTTTCGTAGGCGTAGCGGAAGACTTTGGGATAGACCGACGCCATGCTCGGGACGCAGCCGTCGCAGCCGAGGATGGCGCAGCCGATATACTGCACCGGCGTGCCGCACAGCACCGAAAAACCGGGGTCGCCGGCCAGCGCGTCCAGCACCTTGACCGAGTCGTTGAAGGCGGCGGCGCTGTCTTTGTAGCCCTTCACGCTTTCGATCTTCGAGAGCTCGACCACCGTGGCCGGCTCGATCTTCTCGATCACGAAAGAGGGGATGTTGTAGGCGACGATATCCAGCTTCGTCGCGCGGGCGACCGCCTCGAACAGACGGACGATCTCGCCCTGCGAGGTGTGCCTGTCGTAAAAGACCGGCGTGACGACGACGGCGTCGGCGCCCGAGTCCTCGATCCGTTTGACGTTGTCGAGCACGCGGCGGGTCGAGGTGTCCATCACGCCCCCGAAGACCTTGACGCGCCCTTTCGCCTGGTCGGCGGCGATATAGACGGCTCTGGCCCGCTCCTCCGGCGTCAGCGCCATCGTTTCGCCCAGCGTTCCCGCCGCGAAGATCCCGTGGACGCCGCCTTGGATGCAGTGCTCGATGACTTTGCGGTAGGCCGCTTCGTCGACGTTTTCATTCGCGTCGACCGGGGTGACCACCGGAACGGTGATGCCCGAATACTTCTTTTCGATGAACATCTTTTTTTCCCTTTCCCTGTTTCGAATGTATTTTAAAATTGCATTTTTCGCGCCGTTGTGATATAGTGGAAGGGCGAAAGAAGGCGGAGCGCCTCTTTCCGGCCGGGCGAGATCCGCCCTTTGCTTCCGCTTTTATTCTACTTCTTTCTTCCGTCTTCGTCAATTACGCGAAAAGACGGCTGACCCGCCGCGTAAGTCGTTTTTTGCAATGTTCCGGAGGAGAATATGACCGCAGATATCCTCGCCGTCCCGTTCCGCGTCGGCAACGCCGGTTTCACGGCGCATTTGCAGAGCGGGTTTTACAACTCCCACGGGAACCGCTGGGAGGTGTTGCACTGCCACCCCGACTTTGAGGTCCATTTTCTCGAGAAAGGCGAATTCGGCTTTTACGCCGGCGGGGAGACGCACCGCGTCGCGGCCCCTGCCGCGCTGATCCTGCGGCCGTTCGTCTATCACACCTTTTACGCCGAAAGTCAAAACGCCGACCGCGTCTGTCTGCTCTTCGACCTGAAAAAGGAGGGAGAGGGAGAAGCTTTCGGGGAATATTCGGCGCTGCTCTCCCCGCCGGGCGACGTGACCGTCCTGCCCGGCTTCCGCTCCGGCCTTTCGCGCTTCCGGAAGGAAAGGGAAGACCTGCGCCCCTTCGAGGAAAAAGAACTGCTCAAAAACGGCGTTTCGGAGACGCTGATCGAGCTGCTCTCCCGCCTGCGGGCATCGGGCGGGGGAAAGGCCCTCCTCCCGCCGCCGGCGCGTAAGTTTGAAAAAAGCGGGACGCTGGCAGACATCTTCAAGTACGTCGAAGACCACTTCGCCGAAAAAGACCCGCCCGGCGGCCCAGAGGCGGGGCTGTTCCTGTCGAAACGGCAGATCGAGCGCCTGCTCAAGACCGAAATGTCCACCACCTTCACCGGTCTGCTCAACCGCTGCCGGATCGAGAATATCTGCAAACAACTCGACCCGCAGACCTCCCCCGGCCGGCTGGCGCGCCTCGCCGGGGAGAACGGCTTTTCCGATTATTCCACCTTTTGGCGCAATTTCAAAAAGTATACCGGCAAAAGCCCGACGGAATATATCAAAACGGCCGGCGGCGCCCTCCCCGGAAAGCCTCCGGACGGGACGGGGTGAAGCATTCCGCGGTCTGAACGGCGAGCCCGTTTGCAAAAACTCCCTGATTTTTTTATCATCCGCCGGCGGTCGTGAAATATTCCCGTTGAGAAGTTGCCTCGATTTTATAGTCAACTTCTCAACATGACCGGAAACTGACCCCTGCTATCAGACCTCGTACCGGTGAACAAATGCCGTACTGTGCCAACTGCTTAGCAATGTTCGGCGACCTAATCGATAAATAAAAGAGAATGATTATGAGATACAGTGAAATTGATCTTCAGTGCGAAGATATTACTTGGTTCGGAGTTGATGCAAATAATCACGTTATTGCATTTGCTTCCGGCGGCATGGGAAACATCCCTGAGTTTGTTTGCAGAAGCAAGGAAGAAACCAATGAGCTTTATGATTATTTCTACGACACGCTTGCCAAGACTACAGCGGGACACGCTCTTGTCGCGGGCTGCAACCCTTTGATATCAGAGTTCGTCGAATTATCATCCAAAGGGTTGTACTGCTTTGATGTGGAAACTCAAGACTCTGAAGGTGAAATCTACATGAAGATATCTTATCCAGATACCCTAATTATATTTGATGACCTCCCGGACAATGTAAAAGCAATTATGCAAGATCATATTATTGATGCAGATCTTGCCGGAAGCAATCAAATTCACGTACCGCACGCTTATTAAACAATCTCTTTGGTAAGGGTTTTGGCTCCAATAATTTTTTTATTTCTTTTTCGGGATTCGAGATTATTGCAGCACATAGTGCAATAACGTCCCTTTGGGCAGTAGCGGCGGGGAATATTCTCCGCCGCTGATACATTATTCTGTGACCCTACCTTTCATAATCATAGCTTCTCTGGCGTTGCCGCCGCTTTGCTTGTTGTGCTTCCCTGGCCTGGGCGATCAGATTGTCGATCTGTTTGCTACCGAACACC
>JAEEGL015049470.1_pt1 | contig 14256 bp, 5 predicted proteins | sample 9134231 | NCBI WGS metagenome assembly JAEEGL01 (sample SAMN16246548, study PRJNA631951) | gut metagenome | biome: gut microbiome; feature: rumen; material: fiber-attached | host: Bos | place: Iran: Karaj | collected 2018-10 | reverse complement strand
GTCGGCAGGTTTATAGTATGAAGATTTACGCATTTGTTAAACGCAGAGCTTTCAATACAGGTTGTGCCGTTTGATACGGTAACGTTCGTAATGCTTTTGCATCCCCAGAATTTACCGCTTTTTATAACAGTTACCGTATTCGGCGTAACAAGATTTGTTACGAGCTGATTGTTAAGATAAAGGTCGTATGAATAAGAAAGTGGATCACCGCTGAAATCTATATTCATCCACGCTTCAAGGTCGGAAATGTAAACCGAATCAAGCTTGCTGCAGCTGTTAAAAGCATTGGATGACTTGTTAAGACTTGCGGGAACTGTAACGCTTTTAAGATTGGAGCAACCTTCAAATGCGTAACCGTCAAGATACTCAAGACCTTCGTTCAAGACAAGCGTTTCAAGCGCAGTACAGTTCTTAAAGCTCATACGGCCTATGGTTCTCAGGCTTAACGGAAAAGAAATATCGGTAAGCAGCTTGCAATTCTGAAAGGCGTAGTCCCCTATAGACGTAACGCCTTCAGGGATAGTCACACTTGTAAGAGTTGTTTTGCCGTTAAATGCAGAGTTGCCTATTTTTATAACGGGATATCCGCCGAGAGCTGACGGTATAACTATGTCTGTCAATGTGCCCGTATAGCCAGTAACCGTAGCTTCGTTGTTGCTTACGGTGTACTCCCAATCGCCGTCTGTAAGTGCAGACGACTCAACCGCCGCAAGAGGTAAAGCGGCAATCACAAGTACAAGCGAAAGTATTATCGAAAACACCTTTTTCATAGTAATTCCTCCGTAGTTTTATTTGGGGGATGCGATAAATACAATTAACCGATTTTATTATACTATACTTCACGCTTGCAGTAAACTGTTTTTTATATGCTGTAACTGCTTAACCGCTGTTATAGCACCGTCCAAGCTCAACCACCAACCAAACGAAAATTGAACAACCGCCGTAAACACTAAGCGAGAGTGGGAAAGCATACCCCACTCTCGCACCAAAAAGCATAAGAAGCGTATATATGGATTTTAATAAAAGCATACACAAGCCGGGGCATTTCTGCCCCGGCTTTTGCGTTGTGGTGAATATTATAGTTCTCTTAAAGAGTTGCCTTTAATGAAGTGTAGTCGGACAGACTGAGAGTTCCGTCGCCATCTGCGTCAACTGCAGTTTCATACACGCTGCTGACACTCAGTATGCTGTTGATAACCTTGTCTGTATTAAACAGATCGAATGCGTCAAACGCGCCGTCTCCGTTAATATCACCGTAAACGACTATTTCAAGTTCATCTATAAGGAAGCCGTGATCTTCAAGCCTGATTCTGAAGCCGGTTCCAAGATGCATTGAACTGTTACTTTCGTCATAAACTGCGGAGCCGTCGGCGCTGGTATAAATCAGTCCGGTGTTTTCCAGCAGTCCGCCTATGCTTTCAATTGTATTATTGTTTTCGGTAAGACCTAACAGATACTTAGCCGATGCGTCAACGAATACGCCGGAATTGCTTACAGGCAGTATTTCCGTATCGGGAGTTCCGAGAACGGTAACAACGCAGTTTGCGCTTTCATAGGTGTCAAGCGAGAGCGCTGTGATAACCGCAGTGCCTGAATGAACCGCTGTAATAGTGCCGTCCTGCTCAACGGTTGCAATGTCGGAATTGCTTGAATACAGGTAGATTTCGGAATCGGAAGCACTGCCCGATGTAAGGATTACATTGATTTTTGCGCTTGATCCGGTTGCAAGAGAGAGTCTGCTTCTTGAAAGCGATACTCTTACATAATCTTCCTCGGCTACATATTGAGCAGTGTAATCAACATCCGATGTTATGCCTTCATTGCCAGTCTCAGATCCTGCGGTAACCGTCCATCCTACAAACACGTAACCGTCTCTCTGGGGATCTTCGGGAACCTGAGCAAAGTTAAGATACTGAACGGTCTGTTCGCTGATAACTGCTCCGTCATAGTTAAGGAATCTGACGGTGAAGGTCTGCATTGTGTGCTTTGCAAAAAGAGTAACGCTCTGTGAAACGGTATCGTTCTCAATATCCCACTCATCTGTGCAATTCTCATCCGTAAACAGTCCGTCGAAAGTGTAACCCGTTGCGTCGAAGTAGTTATCCTCAATTGAGACAGTCTTGCCTTCCCTGACGAGCATGATTTCATTTTGCTTGCCCGTCAGCTCTGATTTAGAATAATCCAGAGTTACGATATATTCATTGGGAACAATATACTTAAATACCGTATCGGACTGTCTTTCTCTCGTATCGGATGACGAGGGAGCAGTTACGTTCCAGTCAGTCCACTTATAGAGATTGAAGACCTTGCTCCTGTAAGAATATACGTCAAAGCCGGGATCGACCATTTCGGACGTTACTTCCTGATTAAACCAAAGTTCACCATTGTAGCTGTATCCTGCCTTGCCGTCAACGAATTTACTTACAGTAAGGACATTGTCAAGTTTAATTGTTTCAATTTCGCCGCTTGTTCCTTCGACTGCCGACGGCTTACATACGGTTTCTCCCGTATCCGCGTCAACATACTTATAGTGCGAGTAATTATAGAAGTATTTCTCAACCAAATCTCCGTCTCTTGAGAGTATTTCTATTTCATTGTCGGGATACTCGGGATAGGTTTGTGAATACTCGGAGTAATCGGTCCAGCCGGTGTCTTCAAGTGTCCATCCGTCTGCAAGCAGCTGATCTCTGAGCGCAACAGACGTTGTTGACATTGTATCCTTGTACTTGTATCCGATATTCGAGAGCATAGTGTACTCTGACGGATTATCCACTACCTCCTGCGGAAGCTCGGCAAAGGTCATCCAGTCGGAGCCCATATCCGCCTTATTTATCGCATAGCACTTTGTAATAACTTCACTGTTATTACATTCGGCTTTCTTGGCGACAAACTTCAAGGTTGTTGATTTTTCTACCGAAATCGGAGCGGTATAAAGCACACCGTTTTCTGCGGGATTACTACCGTCAACAGTATAGTAAATCTCAGCGCCTTCCGTTGCGCAGGAAAGTGTTACGGTTTGAGTTTCATCGTAAATACCGGTGTCGATATCTGCGGTCGGATTTTCAACCGTGTTTTCAAAATGGAACACGGGATATATATCAAGACCGTCTTTTACGAAATAATAATCATAAGTGCTCCAGCCGTCAAATATATAGCCGTCACGTTCCTCAAGTTCTGGCGCCGCAACCTGACCGCCGTATTCGACAGTCCCGGACTTGATTTCGTTGCCGTCCCAGTCATAGAACTTAACGTCAAAGGTCTTTGTCTCGAACTGAGCGCAGGCAACAAGGTTTTCAGTTACAATCGTTGTACCGTTGTTGACAACATCCCAACCGATAAACGCCTTATCCTCTGTATCGGAAACTGCATGCCCTTCAATGGCATCGCCGTAATTAAACTGTCTTGTTTCGTAGGTCTGATGCTCCCAATCGATAAATACAACATTGTAGGTATTGATCTGCATTACGGGGAAGATATCGAGATTTTCCTCGATAGCGGTGTTGCTCTCACTCCAGCCCGTAAAGGTGTAGCCAACCTGTTCGGGAATAACATCGGGAATTACAGCGCTGTCGCCTTTATTAACCGTCTGAGAGCTGATAATTGTACCGTCGGTATTGTAATAATTAACCGTGAACTGCTCAACAGGTGCTTTAATCGGCGCAAGATTGAGGACCATATCAGTTCCTTCAATACCGAGGGTTACTCTGTAATCACCCGTTTTAACTGTGGGCTCGTCACGGAGTATGAAGTCGAAGTTATATGTGCCGTCATCGGCAATAATGCACTGGCCAACATATTCGTTTGTCCAGTCAGAGGCCTCGTCATACTTATATACAAACAGAGTCGCCTGCTGACCTGCATAATCGGCACTCAAAGCGCCGTGAACGTTTCTCTGAACGCCTGAGTTGTCTTCAACACCGAGAGCATCCTTGGGAACATATCTGTAAACTGTGCGTTCCTGCTGTTCAACATTTCCTGATATAATATCCGAAGTATTGGCAGCTATATCACTCCAATCATTCCAGTCATTCCATTTCCAATGGGTGTACTGATACCATTCAATTCTCGTTCTGTATACATACTGTGTATAATCCTGATATGGTTCCGTATCTCTATACCCTGATGACCAGGAATATATTACTGTCGGATGGTTAATATCTCCCTCTGCAAGGCATAAAATAGTACCTATATTAGAGTCATACATGCCTGTTGTAAGATTTTTACTTATATAAACACATTGACCGCCATCTTCGCTTACTGCATTTCCACGTGCCGTCGAGTAAATATACAAAGGGCCTTGATTAATAGTACTGGTCGGTACTGAATAAAACCAATTTCGTTGACTGTTATAATACATTTTGAAGCGGTACGCCTCATATGTTTCAGTAACTCTCTTGTACGAGTAATTTGAATCATTTGTAACCGTTCCGTTATCATTTGGGTTATACGGAGTCCAACCTACAGTCGGATAATAAGTATTGTTTACATGCTTTTTTTCGCTCATCGTATAACCTTCAAGCGATTCATATCCGTTATATACAAATTGCTTGTTTCTGGTCTTGTACTGAGTTTTATTCTGTGTATTAAGCGCATCTGCGGGAGGCGCTTCGGTTGACCAGTCGGTCCATAGGTTATTCTCATCAACAGTAATATTCGCCCTCTGTGTTACGGATATCGGAATAGCCGTTTCAAACTTTTCAACAGCGAATGCGTCAACTACCGAAGCCGCCCTTGTGCTTGGAATAAAGATTTCAAGCTCCTTAGAAGCACCTGCTTTGATACTGAAAGCAGATGACTCCGTCGTTTCAACAAGCTTTTCCTCACTCGTCTTAAGTGCAACGATTACACGGCCGGAGGTAATCGCTGTATCATTGTTGGTAACCTTAAGCGTAACCGTATAGCCCGTTCCGTCATCGTCACGGATTGCAACAAGATCGGAAACGAGAACGCTCATATTATCGTTGTACCACTTATCGACGAGATAAATGTTCTTATTTTCCTTAATATTCTCGTACTTGTCGCTCCAACCGGCAAACACGTGACCGTCGGGCAGGTCAAATGTGCTTGCATCGGGAGCAACGGCGTCCTCACCGTAATAAATCTTCTGTGTATTACCAAGTTTTACAGCGGTTCTTGTGCCGTCTGCATTCTTGACATATTTATAGAAATTAACAAGGTACTTGTTTCTGGTGTATTGTGCATTAATGACTTTATCTGCGTAAACAGGAGTGTCAATGCCTTCCCAGCCGTTAAAGGTATAACCCTCACGCTCGGGCGGATTGCTTGAAGGCGCGACTGCTTTTTCGCCGTAATCGACCTTTTGATACTCATATACTGTTCCGTCCCAGTTTTTGAAAGTTACAGTTAATTGTTTATGAGAAGTTAAACAAACAATATCGCTATCGGTATAAAGCGGACCGTTGCATGCACTTACATAAAAGTTCTCTGTACCTAAGCCCTTAGTACTAACATAGTATTCGTAAGAGCTTTTATTATTTGTTATCAAATCAGAACATAACTCATTACCACGAAAAACATAATAATGCTTAGCATTGCTTACAGCATCCCAAGTAATTCGTACCTTTTCGCCATATGCAGCATCAGTTTTATCAATTCTAACTTGAGGTTTGCCCGGTTCCACAGGATCAACTGGTCCTACCAAATTTGTATTCAAGACATAATTAAAAGGTCCTTGGATGTATTTATCACGAGAAAAAGTATTTGAAACACTATTCGTAAAATAAACTGATTCATAAGCTGGATTTGGAGAAATCATCGTGCCTCTGTTCATTAATCCATAACCAGACACATAATAATCTCGTCCAAATTCCAAATGAAGATGTGGACCATAGTATTGGCCATGAGCGTCTCCGCTATATCCAATTAGTTGTCCTGCTTCAACCACCTGACCGTAACTTACGACAACTTTTGACATGTGAAAGTAATAAGAAAAAACATCACCATTATATAAGTCAAAGTGTTTAATAGCAATATTACAATCAGCTGGGCCTGCATTTGCATACCAAACAGTACCTCGGTATACAGCATAAACAGGTGATCCATAAGCGACTGGAATATCAAAGCCCCAATGCCACGGATTTGTGCCTGGTAGATTTCTTAGAAACATCGGATCAGATGTTGCGATATATTGGTTATTTCCGGTTGGCCAAAAAAGATTAACCGACCCCGGATTGGAGCAATTTTCTAATGATGCCGCACTCGCCTGCACCATTCCGATAGGAATGATGGATACTATCATCAATACCGACAGTATCAATGACAGCACTCGTTTTGAATACCTTTTCTTTTTCATAGTCATTTCTCCCTTTTGTTCGTTACCGGGAACGGTAACACATAGTTATACAATCGAAATATACCAATGAAAAAAAGCGATTTCAACCCAGTTACAAAAATAGCAGGTTTTCGAGCGTTATTATTTACCGATGTCAAATAGTACCTTTGTTTTTTGTAAAAAACGACCAATCCCATTTGATGTTTTTTCGTGTTTTCAGTTTCGGTCAGTTTTGCACATAGTGCCTTGTGACAATCATGCACCGGATCTATTTGACAACTATCTCTAAAGATTATATAATTCTTAAGAAAAAGGGATGGTGCTATGAAACTGAGAATTGCTATTTGCGATGACATAGAATCACATAGAAACAGTATAAAAGAAATCACCGAAAACATTCTGAACGCTTATTTAGGCGATGAATTCTACAGCAAACCCGTCGTTGAGTATTCCGAATTTTCGGATGTTGAAAGTGTTCTGAAAAGTATAACCGAGGATAATCGGGAATACAATCTGCTTCTTACTGATATTCAGATGCCGGAAAACGAAGCTGACGGTATCGACCTTGCCAAAACGATAAACAAGCTGCTTCCCGAATGCCGAATCATTTTTGTAACGGGTTATCCGGACTACTCGATGGACGTTTACGAAACAAATCACATTTATCTCGTCCTCAAAAGCCGGTTGCGCGAAGGGCTTGAGGGTGCGCTGAGGAAAGCCATCAACAGTATATTTAACGATACAAAAAACAAAATCGCCTTCAACTGTGCAGGCGGTAATGTTGTGGTAAAGGCAAGCGAAATAATTTACCTTGAACGAATAGGAAGAAACACAAAAATAATAACCGATGATTCTTCGCTCGAATCCAAACAAAATTTCAATGAAATTGAACCGCTTTTACCCGAAGCTAAGTTTGTTAAATGCCACAACGGTTTTATTGTCAATCTCGATAAAGTAAAGGTCTACCGAACGTCTTCAGTTGTTACCGAAAGCGGGGACGAAATCCCAATCTCAAAAAAATTCAAAGATAAGTTCAACGATTCATTCTTTATGAACATAATCGCAAAAAGTACAAACGAGGTGAGTTGAAATGCTTTTGGTTTTTTCTTCATTTTTTGAAGGCTTCGCAGACGCTTCGGCATATCAGATTACCGCATTGTTTCTGACAACAGCAATTGCAACCTTTTCCAATGTTTACAGATTAAAAGCGCTTTTAACTCCGAGATTCAACAGACAAATTGTATTTGCTTCGTTAATATCGTTCTATACCTTAGGCAATTTTTTGGAGTTTGCATTTACGCTGGGATTGTTAGGCAAAGGACAAACCATTAAGTTAACTGTAACTTTGTGTTTCTTAATATCGAATTATGCTTTTCCTTTTCTTTTTAAAGAAAAATACTTTGACACCTTTTACTTAGTAGCATGTGTTAAAATCATAAGCTCAGTACATCTTTTAGGGTATTTCCCCTATCAGTTTCTGAGCAAAAAATACGGATTTGATATAAATACCGAGGGCATTATTGCATCCGCATTAAGTATGCTGGGGGTTTTGTTTGCTATTTTCATAGTCAAAAAGTTTCTTTTACCGAGACTTGATAAAACTCCCAAAGCTGTTAAAATCAGCCTTTTTGCCATCTATGTTATAATGGATCTTATGACTACTGTAGCAAACGGAGGTTTCAAAGCAGTATCTAACAGTGAATTTGTAGTAGTCGGCATTCTCTTTGTAATTGCTATGTCAATCGCAATTTTCCTTGTCACAAAAACCATAAAGGAAAAAGAGGATGAGGCGAAAATACTTACCGCGATGTACTATGAAAGCGACAAGTATGCATACTACCGTCAGATCGAGCAGAAAAATCTTGAAATCAGGCAGTTGTCGCATGATATAAACAACCATCTTGCCACGATCAGAAACCTGTCCGAAAACATCGAAGACGAATCGGTTTACAAATACGTTAACGAACTCATAAGCGATTATGATAAAGCAACGCCCTCTTTCTGCGCGAACAGAATCGCAGACGCGGTTTTAGTTCATGAGATGCAAAACGCAAGGGAAAAAGGCGTTAAACTCGTAATCAGCGTTCAGATACCGCAAGAGTTTTTCGTCAGCTCGGTTGACCTTGTAAGTCTGATTTCCAATATTATTGACAACGCTGTTGAAGCAAGTCAAAGCAGTAATGAAAAAGCCGTTGATTTCAAAGCGTTCTGCGATAAACATTCATTTAATATAATCTGTAAAAACACATATACCGGCGAATTGAAAAAGAACGGCAAAAAACTTTTAACTACAAAACAAAATTCCGATAACCACGGTCTCGGAATTGAAATAATCAAAAAGGTTGTTGAGAAATACAACGGAAAATACAACACTGAGTACTCTGAAAACGAATTCAACGCAGTTGTTTATTTGCCTTATTAGTAAACTCGGTTAATAGATATTTTTAATGCCACCTTATTACTGCTAATTGCAACTAACAACCAACTGAAAAACGAACAAAGTGCGATCACTCTAAGCGACGGCTTCTGCAAGTTGCGCACTTTCGCACCAAAAGAGCAGGCAATTTGCCTGCTCTTTTTTTGCCTTGAAATCGGGCTTTTTCGCTATTCGCTTTTGTTTGTCGGGACTTGCCGCATACACGATTGCACACGGTTTATCTCAATTGACCACAGTTTATTGTACGAATTGCAGACGCTTTGCAAAGGTGGTAAGACTAATAATCAGCTTTGTTTTTGTTATTTCTTTGATAAGAATTGTATCCTGAATCAATAACGGTTTGTAAATTGTCTAGGATGAATCTTTGAGCACCTTCGTTGTATAGGTTGATATAATAAGCTCCGTTTGCGCCCATTCGCTGCTCTTGAGTAATACCATATTTTAACCCCTCAGATGTTGGATTGCGATATGTTTTATTATTTATCTGAATTACTTCGAGCAATCCAATATCTACTAACCAATTTGTTATTGCGGTCGCATATAACCTTTTCATATTTTCCGGTTTAAGAGCGTTTATTTGATTTGTAAGGCTGGAAATTGGGTTGGGTATAGGAGTTGTTACTATTCTATCAAGAGGTATTATTTCTAGGTTAAAATCTTCCTTTTTTGGTTTTGATTGTCTGCCAACTCCACCATTTGATATTACTTCACCAAGGATATCTGAAACATAAAACAAACAGCGTGATATTTTAACATTATTAATTATTTCATTATCGTTTACCGGCTCTTTAGTAAGGGGATTAATACCTTTTGCCAAATCATCAATATAATCCTTTGCATGATTAACAAGTTTGATATCAAAATCCATTTCAAACACCTCTATTTATTGATTGTTGTCACTTTTTATTGCAATCATATTTGTACATTTGTGTTCATCGTTAAAGTAATTGGTACATCCATAAAAGACATTGCCTGTTTTTGGTGCCATTTTGACAATCATATATCCATCTGCGCATTTCGGACACTTAAAAATGTCGTGTTTATGCACTTTATCATTTGTCATAAAATCGCATATTTCAGGTTCGTTTGTACAGATATATAATGACAATCCATAATTTTTATTGAATTCGTATTTCAATGGATATCCGCATACCGGACATCTTAAATTGAACAAATCCACAACGTGCATATTGATATCTTCATCATGCGGAAGGTTATTATCCTTTATCAGTTCAACAAGGAAGCGAGATGGTCTGTGTTTTGGTGTTGCAATATACACTCGATTCTTTGTTCGTGTCATAGCAACATAGAACAGTCGCCTTTCCTCAGCAAACGGCATACTGTTATCATCATGTGTAACGAGTTTGATAATAGGATCATCTTCTATCTGGCAAGGGAATCCGAATTTTCCTTCGAACATATTTATCAAAACAACGTTATCGTAACCGAGACCTTTTGAACTGTGTGCGGTCATGAATGTTAAGTTCGCACGGGGATATTTCTTGCATTGAATCTTTCCGTTCGGCAACTCAACAAACGAGCCTGTGTTGATAAGCTTGTACATATCGTAATTATATCTGCCTATCAAGAGTATTGAACTCTTTTCACCAAATTCGTTTATAATCTTTTCAATGATATCTTCAATCTTAGCTGCTAATGATTTCATCGGTCTGGAGCTATCATCAAATGCTTCAATTACAACAGGGTTCTCTAAATGCTTTGGTGAGATTAATTGCTTTTTAATCTGTTCGGAATTCTTCTGAACGAAACCGCCGGCAATATCAATTAATTCTTGTGAATTTCTGTAAGTGTGTGTAATTTTAAGTTCGGTGCCTGCTCCCATTAGATCAAGGAAGCGTGTAAATAAAGTAATATCTGATCCAGAAAAGGCATAAATTGATTGCCAGTCATCGCCAACGGCAACGACTTTAGCTTGAGTTATTTCCGAAAGACGCTTTGTCAGATTAAATCTTTGACGAGCAATATCTTGAAACTCATCGATAATTACATATTTGTAAGGAAGCGTAATGTTTTGGCGCTCGATTTCCTGTAAATAAAAATGAGCATCATTTATCATATCGGCAAAGTCAATTTGATTATTCTTTTTGAGAGTTGCCTGATAATGATTATAAACTTCCTGTGCGATGTCAAGGAAAAGTAGCGATCTCGGATTGTCAGTCTTTTTGCGAAGAATATCAAAACCGCCTTCGTCATATCCCGAAGTCTTGTACTGCTCTATGAAATTCATCATGAAAAAGATGAGTTTGTATATGTATTTATCTTTGCCGGTTTCAACTATCTTTTTATAAACCTCATCGAGATTTCTCGGCTTTAAGATAAAACCTTCTTTTTCAAGTGTTTCTTTAAGGTGATCAATAAGCAGTCTGTGATCGCTATAAACAGACCATGTTTCTATAAGAGTAGTCTTGTGTTCTTTGTGAAGTGTACGCTTATCGTTGATTGATTTTTTATACTTTGCTATCTGCTGCCTTGTGAAAAGATTATTATATCCGCTTTCGGACAAGGCATAATGCTCAAGCCATACAGTATGTTCTCCTTGACTGATAAAAAAGTCAGGGGTGTATTTTTTGTTTAGTGACGGCGAGTCAAACGGATATACTTTTTCGTATTCATAATCAAGTCCGTTAAGGTATAAAAAATTAGCAATCTGAACCTCTTGAACAGATCTTAAATACTCACCGGTAATTGTTTTAACATGCTTCGTGCGTTGCTGTTCTACCTTTTTGATGTACTCGCCAAGACCGCTTTTAAGTGTTTCGTAATCTTGCGAAGCTTTATAAATATGATATTGATTCAGGTTGTCAAATTGGAAAACATCTTCGGTCAAATCGAAGTAATAGCCGAGGAATAAAACAAGGTTTCTCATCAACTGCTTGTTGTTGAAAATCGATTTTTCAAGCATTTCAAAAATTATTTGATATGATGAAAAATTGATTTCGGGCGGTTCTTCGGAAAACTGTTTAACGATTTCAAAGGCAAACTTGTGGAAAGTACAGATTTTTGCAGGGATACCCAAACATTTATTAATGCGTTCCTTAAGTTCACCGATTGCTTTGTTAGTATAAGAAATTACGATTATTTCTTCCGGATTGATATGTTTTTTCTCAACAAGATATTTGACTTTTGCAGCCATAGTTGTTGTCTTGCCTGCACCTGCACCGGCTACTAAAAGGCAGTAGTCATCGTCGGTAATAACAGCACGGCGTTGCTCATCATCCAGTTTTATATTTGGATCAATATCCTTAAGTATATTGTCAAAGTAATCTTTTTCTTGCTCCAATGTGCGCTCAACATATTCCGAATTATGAGCTTTTATTGCATCATCAAGCTCATGCATTTTTCGCAGAAATGATTTGAACCCGTCAATATCAATTCTGAAAGTAATCGCATTATTACAGACATATTGGAAAATAAGCTTGTTCAAAAACGGTTTGTAATATCTATCATAGGTATCATGAAGGCGAGTTTTTTCTCTGTGAGTAATATAGTGGTTCGGAGAAAAGAGCATAGCATAATCACTGTCAAATGAGATTACTACATTTGGCAGGTTCTTGTAATCTTTTTCACTTAACTCGTTTGATTTTGCCGTTTTTTGAATGTTGAAATACTGAGACGGTAAACCGCAATGTGGACATTTATCGGCTTTTTCCGAAATCTGTTTTCCGCATTCAGGACATTTGATTAACGCCATATTTCCCCCGCGAAAGAAAGATACTATTTCTTGTTCATTTTAACACAATCGGGTTTTATTCTCAACACATATTTTATTAAAGCTTGGCGCGGGCTTCTGCCCGTTCTTTCGGCTTGCCGAAACAAGACGCCGTCAGGTGATGCTTGGACTCACGGTTAAGGGAGATTTTACAACACCTTATGGGACACTCGGACATAAAAGCCACACTCGACACCTACGCAGATGTATTTGACAACTTCCAGTCAGTAAGCATAGAACAAGCAGACAGTTATCTGACAAAGGTCAGCTTGGCGGTGTAACGCAAGCTACCGAATACAACTTCACAAGACAAAGTTTAACCCCGAAGCATATAGTTGCTTCGGGGTTTTGGTTTGTTAAACAAGTTTATGCGATATTGTTTATTCTCTTATCGATATAGAACAGATCAAATGCATCGACTGCTTTGTCGCCGTCATAATCGGCACAGTAATACTGCTGTGTGATTATTGTGCCGTTGGGATAGTTGTCTTTTATGCTGTCATATTCAGCCGTCAGATAACTCTTGTCAAGAAGGTTTGCGGGTGTGTTATTGTCAACTGCTACACCCGAGATATGTGCCTTTGTCATGGCATAATCGGCAAGGTCAGTATTTCCGTCCTGATTGACATCGCCCTTTGCGGTATTGATTGAATACACATATCTGTCAACCTCTGCGGCATCGAAACCGTCAATTACTCCGTCGAGATTATAGTCGGCGACAATTTCCTGAACTTCGGTCATATTAAGCGAATCGACCGATGCACTCAATATTGCGCCGATGTCATTAATGTCGAATACTTTATCCGAGTTCATATCGCCCATATAATACTTGGTTGAAGAATTAGTCCAGTAAGTGTCGCCCCTTGTGCCGATAAAGCAGAAATAATGCTGAAGACTGGTACAGTTGTAAAAGGGATAGGTTGTTCCGATATTTGTAACACTTGCGGGAATAACGAGATAATCAAGATTTCTGCAGTCGTAGAATTCAACATTTCCTATAGATGTTACACCGTCCGGGATTTTAATTCTGTTCATGGCGCAGCCGCAGAAGGTACTGTTTTTGAGCTCTGTCACCGTATCGGGAACAACGATTTCCGTCAGCAGCTCGCCGTTGAGATAAAGATTTCTTGCATACTCCAAAGGACATGACTCATTGCCCGTGTAATAAAAGTCAATGTTACACCACGCTTCAAGATCGGATATATGAACCGCATTCAGTGATGTGCAGCCGTAAAACGCCTGATAATCAATTGATTTGACGCTTGCAGGGACGGTAACGCTTTTAAGATTTGAACAATGGGCAAAGACGTATCTGCCGACAGTTTCAACGGAACTGCCTATAACAAGATTCTCAAGAGCCGGCAGATAGGCAAAGGCTCCACTTCCGATTGTCTTCAGTCCGCTGCCCATATCAATATCCGTAAGACTGTTGCAAGAGTTAAATGCGCCTTCGGAAAGTGTCAGCACAGTGTCCGGAAGTGTTATGCTTTCAAGTCCCGAATGACCGAAAGCATAACTGCTGACTGTTGACAGTCCGCTTCCGATTTCAGCACTTTTAAGGGAAGAACAGTTGTAAAAGGCATAGTTTCCAAGACTTGTCAGGCTGTCGGGTAAATCAATGCTCTGAAGAATATTATTTTCCGCAAAGGCATAATTTCCTATGCTTTGCAAACCTTCATTAAGAGTTACGCTTTGCATCTGACCTTTATAAAAAGCGCGCTCGCCTATGGTTGTAACACTTGAAGGTATTACAACATCATTTGCAAGTCCGACAAAAGTGTACGGCTTAATATTGGT
>JAEEGL013343523.1_pt1 | contig 14256 bp, 11 predicted proteins | sample 9134231 | NCBI WGS metagenome assembly JAEEGL01 (sample SAMN16246548, study PRJNA631951) | gut metagenome | biome: gut microbiome; feature: rumen; material: fiber-attached | host: Bos | place: Iran: Karaj | collected 2018-10 | reverse complement strand
GTGTTTTTTATAGCAATATCTGGAATAACATATGCATATTTCAGTATACAAATAAGAGGTAATGAAGAAGCTTCCTCAATGAGTTTGGTGACTGCGAATTTAAGTTTAATATATACTGATTTACAAGTTAGGAGTGGAGAAGACGTTATTCCGGGGTGGAGTACAACAAAAACAATAACAGTAGAAAATGATGGAACAGATACTGCATATTATAATATTATATGGAGAGAATTATATAGCGAAATAGAGGAACAAGAACTAATTATTTATGCTACATGTACAGCTTCTACTGGAACTTGTGATGATATGCCTGAAACAGTGGTATATGACACAGATGGTATTGAAAATAATTTAGTAATAATGAGTAATATACCAATAGAGAGTGGGGTAACACATACTTATTTAGTTACAGTTGAATTTATAGAAACTGGTTCAAATCAAAACTATAATCAAAATAAAGAATTTTATGGTACTTTAAATATTAATGAATCGACTGCAACTACATCTGGAACTTTGGTACTTGAAGTTCCATCAGGGGTAGATTATGTTGAAATGCACTCTGACCCTGTTGAGGCACTAGTTGAAGAAGGATATGCGTATTTTGGTTCTGTTACTCTTTCAACTTCTATAACATATCACACATTTATAGGTTATGATTCAAATGACGAAGAAGTATTTAGAAAACAAATAGGCTTTAAAATTGATCCTTCTTTGCCAAGAGCTGGTAATGCATATTTAAATGGTGATATTATGAATGTACCTGTGGCACAACTCTGTGCTGGTGGAGGGGCAGCTTTAAGAACGTTTCTTGTTTCTTTAGATTCAAATTATGATATTGATTCAGTAGATGATACCTGTTTAGGCTCTGGTTATGATGGAGAATTAAGTACAATTAGTTCAATTGATCTTGGACCAATAACTCCTAAACCAGGACCTGGTGGAATACAACCTAATTAAAATAAAAATTCTGTTAATAATTAACAGATTTTTTTATAATGCTGGTGATCCTGAAAAAGATGACTCTTTTGATTGAAAATAAAGTAGACAAACTGCTCCAGCTATTAAGAAAGAAGAACCTAATAATTTAATTATAAATATATGTTTTTCATGTTCTTTTGACATTCTATATGAATTATAGTTTCTAATAAAAAAGTAAGAATATATAAATATAGTTATTAATATAGTAAATTTAAATATATTATTTGCTTTATTTTTATATACTAAGTTATTTGTTTTTAAGTATTCTTTTTCATTAGTATTTCCATATATATTTAATAAACTTAATATAATAAATAATACTAATAAGAAGTCTTCAAATTTTAATCTTGATAAATCATTCATATTAAATTATAAAAAAATATAAGATGTTTATGCATCTTATATTAAACTAAATAAGTTTATTATAAATCCACTTAATGAACCTATTAAATAAATAATTAACAGTATTTTAAAATTCTCTTTCATATTTGGATTGTTTTTAAATAATACTAATATTGCAACTCCACTACCAGTTAACAATCCTGATATAAGAGCTCCGAATGATATTGCATTATTTATATAAAGTTCTGTTATTAATACACTAGCACCACAATTAGGAATTAATCCAACTATACTTGATATAAATGGTGAGAATAATGAATCTTTTAAGAATAGTTTTTCTAAGAATAGAGTACCTTTATATTCCATAATTATATTTAATATAAATGAAATAATTAATATAAATGTTATAGTTTTAAATGTATGAATTAAAGAAGATTTAATAGGACCAGATTCTTCACAATCACAATTGTCATCATTACATAGTTTATAGTTAATTTTTTCTTTTTTATTTTTTCTGATAATAAAGTCTATTATAAACCCTGAAAGGATACCAATAAATATTTTAATTAATAAGATTAATAGTATTGATACAAGACTTGCTTTATGAGATATCATAATTGGTAACATTTCATCACTTGTTGATAAGTATATTGAAATTAATGTGCCAAGCGATATTATTCTTGTTATATAAAAGTTAGTTGCTAGTACTGAAAATCCACATTGAGGAAATGCCCCTAATATAGATCCTAATAATGGACCAAATTTACCGGATTTTTTAATTATTTTATCCGTTTTATTACTAAGCTTATGTTCTAAAAGTTCTATAATTAAAAAAGCAATAAATAAGAATGGTAATAATTTTAAAGCATCAATTAATGTATCAATAATTATATCTTTCATACTTCTTTTCTCCCTGCTTAAAAAAAGCTATATGTTATAGCTTAATCTAATAATATATTTTGTTCATGTCTATATCGTTTAATAAAATTATGTGTAATGATATTATTTGATATAGAAAGTAGTTTGTTTGCGTATTCTTGATTAGTTGTTAAATAATCAATACTGATAGAAGAATTTATATCAAGTTGTCTATATTCTTCAGATGAACTATCATAATATACTTTATCAGTTATAAAACTTCCATCAGGAAAGACAACAACATTATCTTGTACGTTGAAAATATCATGTCCTAAAGAAAATTCACCTTTAACTCCAAACATGTTTGCAAGAGTAGGGGCTACATCTATTATACCCATAACTTTAGTTATCTCTTCATTATACTCACTACCAGCCATATCTTTAGTCCATATAATAAATGGGACTTTTCTATTAATTTCATATGTGAAATTATCAACTACTTCTAATTTTTCATTTTTATTAATTAATACATCATCTATATGTTCATTATAGTATAAATTTTCAAACTCACTCTTTTTAATTTTACTATCATGATCACCATATATAACAATAACCGTATTATCTAAAACTCCATTTTCTTTTAATTCTTGTATTAATTCTCCAATTGCTTGATCTGCATAATTAACAGATTTAAGGAAATTACCCATTTTAGTTCCTTCTAAATAAGGGATAACCTCTCCATTAATATCTAAATCAACATTATAATCATCATAATACTCTGTATCAACTAATGCAGTAAATGGTGTATGATTAGTAAGCATAATTAGTGTTCCATAAAAATTGCCATTATTTGCTTTTATATCTTTTATAATTTCTGATGATTGTCTAAAGAAAGATTTATCTGATAAACCAAGTCCTAAAACTTCGTCTATTTCATAATCATCTGTATATGCATAAAATTTATCGTATCCCAAAGACTTATATGCATTTTTTCTATTCCAAGCACTTGCGACATTAGCGTGCATACTGAAAGTATAATATCCCTTCTGTCTAAGTAAATCAGTAATAGTTTCGTATTCTCTATCAAAATAATTTACAAATACTGTGCCAGATGATACTGGAAGTAGTGAAGTAAGAAGTGAAAATTCTGAATCACTACTATTACCAACACTTTCTTCTGTATAGAAGTTTGAAAAATAGATACCTTCTTTAGCTAATTTATTCATATTGGGAGTTAATTCTTTGTTATTAAACTTTAGGTTCATAGTGAACTCTTGAAAACTTTCTGCATGTATAACTAAAACATTTTTTCCTTGAAATAAATTAGTATGTTTATTTTTATGTGATTCTTCTTTATTACTCATATAATCTAAGAATTCATTATAAGCATTTTCTGAATTTGTTAGAGTTGTAAATCCGGTTCTCAGTGTTGCAATTAAATCATTTGCTTGATAAGTGTAAACACCAAATTCCATAACAGTGTATCTTCTATCCCATTGTTTAGCGAGTCTACTGTAATCTTTGCTTGTTAATGTAGATATAAATATTAATCCAAAGAACAGGCAAAGACAAGCTGTAACAAATATTCTAGTTTTTGCTATTTCTATTTTAGCAACTTTATCATAATATTTTTGCTTTTTAAGTTTTTTGTGAATAAATATTAAAAGAATAATTCCCCATATAAAAGTAAAATCTTTAAGAGTTAAAATATTTGTAACTGCATCTGTATATCCAGTTAATTGTGTTGATGTTTTTAATAACGAAAAAGAAATAAATGATATATAATTATTGTAATAAACGCTATTAAATATACACACTAAAGTAAATATTATTGTCCATGTTATATAATATTTAAATTGATGTTTAGGTTTTATTAAATAACAAAATGAAATTACAACTAAAATAATTATTAAGTCACCTAATATTGGTTTAATATTAAAATAATTTTTAACAGTAAAAAATCTTAATAATATTCCATTTATAATATTAATGAATAAAAAAGTTATAGTTAACATATTTGTTTTTAAATAATTAACAACTAATCTTTTTATTTTTTTGAAATCTATATTTTTAAAGAATTCTAATACTTTATTAAATACCCTTTTCATTCTTTGCACCTCAAATTACAAACATATTATATCATTAATATCTTAAAATATCCATACTAATAGGCAAATTTAGTATAGTTAAAATTTAATATTAGTGATATAATTAAAGGGTAGTAGGTGATAAAATGAAGTATAAACTAAAGAATTTATATTGGTATGGTTTTTTAATTCTATATCTAGAATCAATGTATAGAATATTTATATTCAATACTTTTTTCAATTTAGATTTACTTTATTTAGTATTGTTTAGTATACCTATAATAACATTCTTTTATTTAATAACTAATCTATTTAATGAAAAAGTAAATAGAGTTTTAGTTATACTTTTATCATTTATAATTACAGTTATTTTTATGGCACAAGCAGTATATTTTAATTTCTATCAATCAATGTTTTCTGTGTTTTCTCTTATGAATGGTACTGGCCAAGTAATGGCTTTTGCTAAAGACATTTTAAAAATAATGGCTGGTATTTGGTATGTATTATTAATAATGTTTATACCTTTTGTATTATTTTTAATATTTAATAAAAAAATATTTGGATTTAAAAAGCTTGGTTTTAAAAGATCAATGATTTATTTAATAATAACTTTAATATTTTATCTATCTACATTATTAGTTATAAAACTAGATGATAAAGGTACTTATTCATTAAATACTTTATATTCTAAAACACATGCTCCAATGATAACTGCTAAAAAAGTAGGACTTCTTACTATGACTAGATATGATTTAGCTAGATTTGCATTTGGCTTTGAAGAAAAAACCGAAGTAGAAGATATCGTTCCGGTAGAGATAGTTCCAGAAGTTAAATATAATATGTTGGATATAGATTTTGATGCTTTATTAGAAAGTGAAACTAATGAAACAATTAAAAGTATGCATGAATACTTTAAGAATGTAACTCCAACTAAACAAAATGATTATACTGGCATGTTTAAAGATAAAAATTTAATATTTATAACTGCAGAGGGGTTTGATACTCTTGCTGTGGACGAAACTTTAACACCAACTTTATATAAACTTGCTAATAATGGCTTTGTATTTAAAAACTTCTATCAACCATTATATCCAGTAAGTACTTCTGATGGAGAATATTTAAATTTAACTGGTTTAATTCCTAAAGAAGGTGTTTGGAGTATGTATAGAAGTAGTTTTACTGCCCAACCTTTTGCACTAGGAAATATGTTTAAAGCATTAGGATATAAGACAATGGCATTCCATAATAATTCATATAAATATTATGATAGACATTTAACTCTTCCTAATATGGGATTCAATTATATCGGATGTGGTAATGGTCTTCAAAAGAGAATGAATTGTAAGCAATGGCCTGAAAGCGACTTAGATATGATGAAGGTTACTTTAGATGACTATGCATATAGTTTAAAAACAGAAGAGATAGATGAAGCTGTATCATCAATGATTGAAAAGCCAAAAGAAGAAGAAAAAGAGATACAACATTTTGCTACATACTATATGACTGTAAGCGGACATTTAAATTATAGTAGAATGGGTAATTCAATGTCTAATAAACATTGGAGTGAAGTTAAAAATTTACCATATAGTGAAGCTGTAAAAGCTTATATTGCATGTAATATGGAATTTGATAAAGCTATGGAGTATTTATTACAAAAGCTAGAAGAATATGAAATATTAGATGACACAGTAATAGTTATTTCACCAGATCATTATCCTTATGGCCTTAAGAATGAAAGAAGAGAAATGAGTAGCATTGTTGGATATGATAGAACTGATAAATTTGAAAACTATAGAACTACATTCATTCTTTATAATAGCACAATAACTGAACCTATAGAGGTTACTAAATATACAACAAGTATTGATATAATACCTACAGTTTATAACTTATTTGGTCTAGAATTTGATTCAAGATTATTTATGGGAAGAGATATGTTATCTGATGATGAAGAAGGATTAGTAATACTAAGTGATAGAAGTTGGATAACAGACAGAGGAACATATAATTCAATAAAAGGAGTATTTACGCCATTTAAGAAAGAAACTGAACAAGAAGATACTGATGGAAGTTCACAATTACCTAAGGTAGAGGTTGAAGAAATACCTGAAGGATATGTTGAAGAAGTAACCGCAAAGGCAAATGCAAGATTTAGAATGTCAAATTTAATATTATCAAATGATTATTATAAACACTTGGAGTTAGATAAACATGAAGAAACTACAGAAGAAAAAACTGAAGAATAATATAAACTTAAAGGCCACTCTTTTGAGTGGCCAAGCATTTAGAATGAAAGAAGAAACAAATGGTAGTTTTATAGTTATTCTAGATGATAGGGTAGTTAATATTAAAGAAGAAAAAGACTATTTTATATTAAGTTCAAATAATGAAACTGATATAGAAAAAAAAGTTATAGAGTATTTAGATTTAAATAGAGACTATAATAAAATAAATAAAGATATATTATTTAAAAATCCTGATATTAAGGATGTTATAGAGTATTCTAATGGCTATAAAATACTTAATCAACCAGATTTTGAAATGCTAATAAGTTATATAATAAGTCAAAATAATAGTGTTAGAAATATATCATCTTCTATTGAAAAAATATCTCAAAAATATGGTAAAAAGATATTATTTAATAACAAAGAATACTATTTATTTCCAACATTCAATGAATTAAAAAATACTAACGAACAAGATCTAAAAGAATGTAAGGTTGGTTTTAGAAGTAAATATATTATAAATGCATTGAATGAGTTAAAAAAAGATAACAATTATTTAAATAATATAAACAATTTATCAAGTGAAGAAGCTATGAAAAAATTAATGGAAATAAAAGGTATTGGTATGAAAGTTGCTTCTTGTATTCTGTTATTTGGACATGGTAAATTTGATACATTTCCAATAGATACATGGGTTAAAAAGTTCTTTAACGAAAATAATCAAGAAGTTATAAAACATATGGCTTATGAAAAATATGGAGAATATTCTGGTTTGGTTATTCAATATATGTTTCATTATTCTAGAAATAAAGAAGTATTATAAATTAATATTAATCCATAATAATATTATGGAAATAGATTATTTAAATAAATATCAGAAAATATATCTTACTTATAAAATATTTAGTTTTTGGAATGATGGGAGTATTATTTATAAGGATAAAGAAATATTACCTAGTGACTTTGGTATTAATAATATAAATGATGTTTTAAAAGTATATTTAACTTGTTCAAAAATAAGGGAAGATAAATGTGTTAATAAAATATTAGACTATTTTGATAAGTTAAACATATATGAAAAACTAGATTTTATGATTTATCTATTTGATATAGTAAATGATATAGATATATCTATTAATTATATAAGTAATGACTTTTCCTTAAAAGATTTATCTAATAAGCTAATTGAATATAAGTTATTGTTATAGCTTATATTTTTTTGTAGAAAAAAATAATATAAAATGTTATAATTAATTAAGAATAAATAGGAGTAAGTTTATGAAATACATATTAGTAACTGGCGCTGCTAGTGGAATAGGTAAATCTATTAGTGAAACAATGGCTAGAAGAGGTTGGAAAGTATTTGCTGCTGATAAAAACAGTGAAGTATTAAGAAGCATGGAAGCAAAAAATATTATTCCAATTTATATGGATGTTACAGATGAAAAGAGTATAATTGATGCATTTATGAAAGTTTCTAAAGAAACATTATACTTAGATATTATTATAAATAGTGCCGGAATAAGATATATTAGTTCATTAATAGAGGATGATTTAAATAAATTAAAAAAAGCAGTAGATGTTAATCTACTAGGTATGATGAGAGTTAATAATGTATTCTTTCCATTAATTAATAAAGAGACTGGCAGAATAATAAATATTAGTTCAGAAAGTGGATGGTTAAGTCCTTCACCATTTAATGGAGCGGATTCAATAAGTAAGTATGCAGTTGAAGCATATAATGATACTTTAAGAAGAGAATTAAATTTCTTGGGAGTAAAGGTAATAAAAATACAACCTGGGCCATTTAAGACACCCATGAGGCAAGACACAATTGATAGTTTTAAAGAGTCACTAGATAATACAAAATATTATAAGAATGAATTAAAGTCTATGTCTAAAATAATGAAAGGTGAGTTTAAAAGTTCAAATAATATAAAATGTTTATTAAAGTCAATAATACATGCTTGTGAATCAGAAAAACCAAAGAGATGTTATAGAGTAAAAAATAATATAAGTTTAGTTTTAATGAATCTATTACCAGAGTCATTAATAGATAAAATATATTTTAATAAGTTAAAATAAAAAAGAAGCAATTATTTAATTGCTTCTTTTATTTCTTCAACTTTATCTAATTTTTCCCAAGAATAAGTATCCCAACCAAAGTGTCCATAAGCAGCAGTAGGTGAATATATTGGATTATTTAATCCTAAAGATTTAATAATACTAGATGGTCTAAAATCAAATACTTTATCAATTACTTCTAATATTTCATCATCAGTATATTTACTTTTTCCATATGTATTAACATATAAGCTTACTGGTTTAGCAACACCAATTGCATAAGCAACTTCAATTTCAATCTTATGTGCAACTCCAGCAGCTACTAAGTTTTTAGCAACATATCTTGAGTAATAAGCAGCACTTCTATCAACTTTAGTATAATCTTTACCAGAGAAAGCTCCGCCACCATGTGCACAAGATCCACCATATGTATCAACTATTATTTTTCTTCCTGTTAAACCAGAGTCACCAGCAGGTCCACCTATAACAAATCTTCCAGTAGGGTTAACCAATACTCTAGTTTCATCATCAATTAATTTAGAATCAACTACAGTATTAATAACATATTCTCTTATATCTTTAGCAATTTGTTCAACACTAATATCTGGATTATGTTGAGTAGACACAACTATTGTATCAATTCTTTTAACACTTCCGTCTTCATTATATTCTAATGTTACTTGTGTTTTACCATCTGGTCTTAAATATTTTAAAGTCCCATCAAGTCTAACATTCATTAATTTTTTAGCAAGTTTATGAGCTAGCATTAATGGCATTGGCATATATTCTGGTGTTTCATCAGTCGCATAGCCAAACATCATACCTTGATCCCCAGCACCACGTTCTACTTCACTACCACTTTTAGTTTCAAGTGAATTATCAACACCTAGTGCGATATCTGCTGATTGTTTATTAAGTTCAATAGTAACTTTGCAAGTGTTACCATCAAATCCTAACTCTGGATCATTATATCCAATCTCTACAATTTTATCCCTTACAATTTTTTCTACATCCACTGTAGACTTACTAGTAATTTCTCCCATTACTAGAACTCCTTTACAAGAAATAGCTGTTTCACAAGCAACTCTTGAATCTGGATCCCCTTTTAAATAAGCATCTAATACTGCATCTGAAATTTGATCACAAACTTTATCAGGATGCCCATTAGTTACTGATTCTGATGTAAATAATTTTTTCATTTCTACCTCCTCAAAGCCTTAAAAAAACTTAGGATAAATCCTAAGTGAAATACGTATTATAATCTCATCTTTCGGATTACCGTAGGATTTAGCACCATCACCATTAGGCAGGTTGCTGGACTTCACAGGGCCTATTCCCTCAGTCTCTCTTAATAAGGCTAATTTTTTATTTACATTATTAGTTTAATATAAATATCTATTTTAGTCAATATATCCATTGAGAAAAAAGAATAAATATTGTATAATCAAGTTATGAAAAATAAAGTATATAAAGTAATCCAAATAGTTTTATTATTACTACTTGCTGGAGCAAGTGGAGTTTTGATATATTCGTTAGTTTTATTTACAGGATTAAAAAAACTATATATTATTCTTTTAATAGCTTTAGTAGCATACATATCTCTTTTTATTGGATATTTAGAAAATAAAAATTATAGGTATGAAAGAAAAAAAAGATTTATTGCGTCCAGTATTTTTATAGTAATATTATGCGGAGTTTATTCATCTGGTATTTATCTTTTAACTGGTGTTCATTCTAAATTAAATTTCTTTAGGAAAGAAGAAATATCATATAAAACAGTTTTATTAACATTTGATGAGAAATATAAATCTATTGAAGATGTAAAAGATTCTAAAATAGGTATAGTTAATGATAGTGATGATTTAGAACTATATGTTTTACCTAATAAGATTATTAAGAAGAATTCATTAAATGAGAATAATACAATAGTTAATTATAATAGTGTTATAGATTTAATGGATGCATTATATAAGAAAAACGTTGATTTAATATTTATAAATAGTAACTACAAAGATTTATTTATTAGTTTTGATGAGTACAATGATTTATCAGAAAAGGGGATTGTTGTTACAGAATATTCAGAAAAACAAAAAAATAAATCAATTGAAGCAAAGGAAACGGCTAATACAGAAAGCAAAGCGTTGACAAAACCATTTACACTTTTAATACTTGGAGTTGACTCTATATCGGATGTAAATGCAGCGTTTAATGGAGATACTATAATGATTGTTACATTTAATCCAAAAACATTAAATGCTACAATGTTTTCAATACCAAGAGATACTTATGCAAAAGTTGCATGTGGTAATAGACAATTTCAAAAAATAAACACTTCTGCTTATGGTGGCGCAAAATGTGTTAAGAAGACAGTAGAAAGTATTACTGGAATGACTATAGATTATTATATTAAAATTAATTTTAAAGGTGTTGTAGATCTTGTTGATGCACTTGGTGGAGTAGAGGTAGATGTACCTTATGCATTTTGTGAACAAAATAGTACTCGTTCATGGGGAGATAAAACTGTATTTGTTAAAGAAAAAGGATTGCAAGTTTTAAACGGAGAACAAGCATTAGCTTTATCTAGAAATAGACACTCTGCAGATAATTTATCATTGATGAAATATTATTGTCCTACATTAACAGAAGGGCCAAGGAATGATTTTATAAGAGGAAAAAATCAACAATTAGTTATTGAAGGAATTATTAAGAAAGTAAAAGAAATTAGAAATGTTAATAAATTATTAGAAATACTTGATGTAATTAGTAAAAATATTGATACTGATTTATCTGTTGATGATATGTTTTCTTTCTATGAAGTATTGGAAAATTTAATAGGAGCTAAGGATTTAGAACTTGTTAATATCCAAAAAACTTTCCTAAGAGGGTATGATATGAACGTTTGGGAACCAAATGTAAGTGGTTATAGATATGCGTTCTTTAACTATAAAGGTAGTATGAATGATATAGTTAATTTGATGAAAGAGAATCTTGAAATTAATAAACCAAATATTATAAAAGAATTCTCATTCTCAGTTAATAAAAAATATGAACAAGAATTAGTTGGTAATAAAACTTATAATGAAACAAAACTTGCAACAGTACCTGATTTTTCAAAATATAGTTATTCTCAAGCAAAAGATTGGGCAAGCAAAAATAATATAACAATACATTTTATAAATTATGATACAGACGAAGAAATAACAAATATAAGTGGTATGAAATTTTTAAGTCAATCAATGCATGAAAGAACACTTGTTGTTAAGGCTGGAGATACATTAAATTTATATTATCAAGGAAAAAAAGAAGATAAGCCAGTTGAACAAGAGATTTCAGAATGATATTAATAAGAGGTGATAAAATGAAAAAATTTAAAGTCTTAGTTATAATTTTCTCTTTTGTATTAATTTTCTTAACTATAGGTTGTGAAAGCAAAGAGAAAAAAGAAATCGCAATAAATATATTAGATGAAGATAATAAAGTTTTATATAGTGAGAATGTAAAGACAAAAAAGGATTATTTGTTAGATTTATTATTAGATTTACCAGTTGATGTTAAATATAAAAATATAAATGGTTCTGATAACACTTACATTACGTCTTTATTAAATGTTGAAGAAAAAATAGATGATTCAAGCATGTATTATTGGACATTCTATGTAGATGATGAAAGTACAACAGAAAGTATCAATAATATTGAATTGAAAGATGGCGCTACATACAAGTTCAATTATGAAAAAGCAGAATACTAAATCAAGAATTATTTCTTGATTTTTTTATTATATTTTAATTTATAAATGTAAAAACTAATATTAGGTGATTTATTTGAAAAATATTAGTATATGGAATGATACGAAGAGAAAAGAATATCCTATTTTGCGTGAAAATAGAAATGTAGATGTTTTAATAATAGGTGGCGGTATAACCGGAATAAACACTCTATATAACTTAAAAGAAACTAATCTGAGTACTATTTTAGTAGAGCAGAACAAGCTATGTTCGTCAGTGACATCAAATAGTACAGGTAAACTTTCATTTCTTCAAAATGATTTAATCGATAAAATTAGGTCTAAATGTAGTGATAGAAAAGCAAAAGAATATGTAGAATCCCAAATATATGCAATAGAAAATATAGTTAATACTATAAAGAAGGAAAAAATTAAATGTGATTTAGAAAAAGTGGATTCAATATTATACACAGATAAAGATGAAGAGATAGATAAACTAGTAAATTTAAGAAAATTTCTGGAAAATATGCATATTAAGACATATAGTGCAAAAAATTCTTTAGTGAAAAGTAAATATATGTTTAAAGTAAGAAATACTTATATATTTAATCCCGTGAAATACACATTATCATTAGCCAGCAAACTTGATAATATATATGAAAATACTGGTATCAAAAAAATAGAGTGGAATGGAAAGTATTATATGTGTTATACGGATGAGTACATCATTAAATCGAAATGGGTCATAATGGCTTCACATTATCCTTATTTTACATTACCATATTTATTTCCAATTAAAAATAGTTTGGAAAAGTCATATATAAGTGCTTCATCATATATTGAAAATAAGATATCATTAATAAGTTATAGTAATCCATTTATTTCAATAAGAACATATAATAATAATCTAATATATCTTTGCAATTCACACTCTATCGAGACTAAAACATGTGATAAAAAGAATTTTGAAGAATTAATAAAAAAATTAAATGATTTAAAACAAAAACCAAATTATTTATGGAGCAATATAGATATTATAACTAATGATGGCCTTCCTTATATTGGAAGACTTAGAAATAATATATTGATATCTACTGGATATAATACCTGGGGACTTTCAACCAGCTTTTTAGGAAGTGAAATACTAAAAGATATAGTCTTAAACAAAAAAAATAAATATATAAAATTATTTAATCCACACAGAAAAACCATTTGCGATTTCAAAGATAATATGAAAAATATTGGTAAGAACATTGCTGGTTTTATTAAAGGATTGGTAAATATTAACAATGTTAAAAATGACAACATTTCTAAAATATGTCCTCATTTAGGATGCAAGTTAATATACAATGAAATAGAAGAAACTTGGGATTGCCCTTGTCATGGATCTAGATTCAGTAAAGAGGGCAATGCAATAAGTGGACCCGCTAATAAGGGTATTAAAAAAAGCTAAAGTTTTTTTTGATTCTTCCATTTCCTGATAAATATGTTTAATCGTGTTATTTTTTATCTATATTTATCTTTAATGATAAATAGTTTTCAGTTTTAACGAGTTGACAAAAAAGTAATTGTTAATTATAATACATCTCATATCAGAAAAGGGGAAATTAATGTGGTCCATATATATGAAAAAAAGCCTATTACATATGATAATGAGTATGGTATAGAAGAGATAACTAACCAAGATGTTTTTAAGAATGGTCCATGCGTAATCGTTATATTAGGACAAACTTGGTTTTTAAGCAGCGTAAATGGCGCAATGCGACTTGTTACAAATTTAATCAATCAAAACATTGATGATTCTTATGAACCAAACAAGAGAGTATTTGGTCTTGGGTTCGGAAATCTCGGAATTGGAAGTTTTTTCGGAGAATATGGAGAATTTTCAGAATCTAGTCCCACAGACGATGAATTAGAAGAATTTGTTAATACATATTTCTTACCATTAGTATCAATCAATAATGATAGAATAGATACG
>JAEEGL010074955.1_pt1 | contig 14256 bp, 14 predicted proteins | sample 9134231 | NCBI WGS metagenome assembly JAEEGL01 (sample SAMN16246548, study PRJNA631951) | gut metagenome | biome: gut microbiome; feature: rumen; material: fiber-attached | host: Bos | place: Iran: Karaj | collected 2018-10 | reverse complement strand
GATATCCGAAAGTTCAGTGGCCCGGAGCTTGAGCCCTTCCGGAAGCTGGAGAGCGACAGAGGCGAAGCCCCTGCCGCGGATCCAGCTTTCGATTGTGTCAATTTGTAAGTCGAACAGCATCAGCGGATGAGTTCCTGGCCCTTCTCTACATCGACGTAGCAGGGGGACGGGAGCTTCATGGACGCCCTCCAGAGGGCGTTCCTGACTGCCTTGGCGTTGGCGGCCTCGGTGTAAACAGTGTAGATTGCCTGGTTGCACTCGAGCCTGGCTGCGGTTCCGACGGTCTTTCCGAAGGCACGGCGCATTCCACTGGAAACACGGTCTGCTCCTGCTCCGGTTGCAAGCTTGTTCTCCCTGAGGACGACATGGGGGTATGCCCTTACCTTGAAGTGGTAGGTCTCGGTGGAGAGCTTGGAAAGAACCCTGTTGGCGGCGATACGTCCTGCCTCGATGGCAGTGTGCCTGACCTGGACACGGTTCTTTACTTTGAGAGTGAATACGACGGGGAACTCGGCTTCTTTCCTGACGTTTCCCATTTCGAACTGGCTGATCCTTACAGCGGGAACTCCACCCATATACTCGCGGCGAGTGTAGGCCATTCCCGTGATCCTTCTGTACATCGATGCTGGCTTTCTTACCATAGATGACACCTTTTAATTGTGAATGGACACCCAAACTCCAAACGCTATATTAACCTATTGATGAAAAAGGGGTTCCCGGAACCACTCGTAATAATACTATACAAAAGAAATGCACGCACCCGATAAAATACTTTATATGCGTCTTTCAGTAGTGGGGTTCGATAGAATGGCCAAACATATCGCCCGCAAGGACCTCCGCAAACTCGGCGACGAGCGCGTGAAGATCCTTGTCCAGCTTTCGCGGGAAGCCGTGAAGGAAGGCAACGACGACCGCGCCAGGCGCTACGTCGAACTCGCCCGTGCGATATGCGGGAAGGCCCAGACGGAAATGCCTCGGGATTTCAGATACTGTAAGAAGTGTCTGCTCCCCCTCGTCCCCGGGATCAACTGCAAGGTCAGGCTGACCGGCAGCAAGATCGTATCGGAATGCGGATGCGGGACAGTGTGGCGTATGCCGTACCTCAAGGAGCAGAGAGAATGACCGAGAGCAAGGCAAGGAAGGAACTCATCAGACGCGCACTCGAGATCGAACCCACGGTGCACGTAGGAAAGGACGGTGTCGACGACGCCCTCAACAACGAGGTCGTACAGCAGCTCAAGAAGAAGCGCCTCATCAAGATCAGGGTGCTCAACAACGCCGAGAGCGACACCAAGGAGGTTGCGGAGGAGATCGCCGCAGCCACCAACTCAGTAATAGTCGACGTCCGCGGAGGAGTCATCATCCTCACGGACAAAAGAACATGGGACTCACAGTGCCAGAAGAAAACCGCTTGAAAGGTGAACGTTAATGCTTGACATAGAAATCATAAGGTCCAACCCCGAGAAGATCAGGGAGATGCTCGTCCACAGGAACAAGGACACCGCCATACTCGACAGGTTCCTTGAGGCCGACGGAAGGTGGAGGCAGCTCACCCAGGAGAACAACCAGCTCAGGAAGGTCAGGAACACCGTCTCCCAGGAGATCAGCAAGATGCCCAAGGGAGAGGAGAAGGACAGGAAGATCGCCGAGATGCGCGAGGTCGGGGACAAGATCAAGGCCAACGACGATGAGATGGCCAAACTGGAGGAGGTCCGCAACGACTGCATCCTGAACATCCCCAACATCCCCGCCGACGATGTCCCGATCGGAAAGGACGACACCGAGAACGTCGTGGTCTACGAGTGGGGAGAGAAGAGGAAGTTCGACTTCACCCCCAAGGACCACGCACAGATCATGCTCGACCTCAACATGGTAGACTTCGAGAGGGCTGTGAAAGTGGCAGGATCAGGATTCTACTGCCTGAAGGGCGACGGAGCCAGGCTCGAGAGGGCACTCATCTCCTTCTTCCTCGACATGCACAAGAAACAGGGATACACCGAGGTATTCCCTCCCGTGGTCATAAACACCGCTGCGGTAACCGGTACCGGACAGTATCCCAACCTCAAGGACGACATGTACTGGCTGGAGAGGGACGACCTGTGGCTCAACCCCACCGCCGAGGTCCCTGTAACCAACCTTCTCCAGGACGAAATCCTCACCAAGGAGGACCTCCCCCTCAAGCTCACCGCCTACCTGCCTTCCTTCAGGAGGGAGGTCGGAAAGCACGCAGACACCAACGGAATCATCCGCGTCCACGAGTTCAACAAGGTCGAAATGGTCAGGTTCGTGGAGCCCTCCACCTCCTGGCAGGCCCTGGAGGAACTCAGGGGCGACGCCGAGGAGATCGTCAAGGCACTCGGACTCCCCTACCACGTGCTCCTCCTCTGCACCGGAGACCAGAGCTTCTCCTGCGCCAAGTGTTACGACATCGAACTCTTCGCTCCCGGAAGCGGAAGGTGGCTCGAGGCATCCTCCTGCTCCAACTTCCTCGACTTCCAGGCCAGGCGTGCAAGGATCAAGTACAGGCCCGAACCCCACCTCAAGAGCGAGTTCGTCCACACCCTCAACGGATCCGGAATGGCCCTCCCCAGGACCATGGTCGCCATCCTCGAGAACTACCAGAATGCTGACGGAAGCGTCACCATCCCCGAGGTTCTCAGGCCCTACATGGGCGGTCAGGAAAAGATCGAAGCTCCCAAACAGAAGAAGAGCTTCTGATCCCAAAACAGTAAAAAAAACAGGTGTCTGGGTCTTATACCCGGACACCTCAGATTTCCATCTTTTCGAAGTCCTCGAGGATCTTCTTCACTCCGATCCTCTCACCCTTCTTCTCGTCGATGAGCTTCCTTCCGATGGTCACCTTGGCCTCGCGGAGGATCTTGGACGAGATGCCGTACTGCGTAGAGACATAGGCCTCGATCCACGCTCCGAGCAGGTCGCATGCCTTGATGGCCGCACCATCCCTCTGGAGCCCGTCGATGCTGTCGAAAGGCCTCAGCGACATGAGCTTCAGCTCCTCCAGCCAGGCCTCGGGGATGAGGGGCTGGACCTTCTCGGAGAACATGTCGGTCTCGATGTTGCCGATCAGTTCGGGGAGGTCGTCGGAACTGTTCTTCACCGGTGTTATCACGTCCTTGGTCAGGACCTCGGGGAGGTCATGGAATAGTCCGCTGTAGAAATCGTTGTAGATCTGCAGTCCGCTGACACCATGGTCCAGGTCGTTCAGGTACACCGCGTTGGCGACGAAGACGCAGTGTCCCAGGACGGTGGTCTTCGGTTCGCGGGGGGTCCTCGCCCATCTCTGCTGGCATCTGAGCTGTCCCACCAGATTGATGAAGTGCGTGAGTGGGTCGTTACGGTCCTTCAGGTGCTCCATACCGGCGAGTCCGATACCCATGAACCTCTCCACCTGCTCCTCGACCTCCTTCTTGGTGGTCTCGATGCCGTAGGAGTAACGGTTCACGTCGTAGATGAGGTCGAACTCGTAGCGGGTGGCGAGATAGTGTGCCGCGCGGACGATATCGTCCTCCTTTGACTCGTTCTCAGAGATCAGGAATTCCCTGAACCTCTGGAGGAAACCGGGATCCATATCGGGGACCAGCCTGCAGAACTCGTTGTAGGCGTAGTTGTTGACCTCGGCCTTCCTGTCCTTCATGATCTTGTAGTAGACCGGGGGCTTGAGGTCGGTGATGGCGATCCTCTGGATGAAAGCGAACAGGTTGTGCTCGATGAGCTTGCACCAGTCGATGGTGTTCCCGGCGGACTCCTCGCACTTGGCCAGCACCCACTCGATGATCGCCTTGTGGGCCTGCTTGTCCAGTTCGGTGAGGTCCACGGTACGGAAGTGGTCGTTCCACCTGTGCATGTTGGCGGAATCGAAGATGTAGTACAGCATCGCGGCGTTCAGATTCCTCTTGTCGGTACTCATTCGGCTTCCTCCTTCACGGTCAAATCGCAGTATTCGGTATCGTACACATATGCCGGACCGCCAGTCATATCGAGACAGTAATCATCGTCGGCATCCTTGATATCGTCCGCAGATGATCCGCCTCTGGCCTCGTACTCCTCGAACATCGTCTTATGGGCACGGAGGTCGAGATGGGCCAGTACCGCACCGATGACGATCATCGCTGCCCCGGCATACAGGACATACGGCCTGAGCCCCCAGCTGACATAACCCACCCAGTCGAGCATCCCGACCAGCGTTGCCAGGGCGCCGGCGGCGAGAATGGCGATGATGACCAGGGGGTTCAGCTTAATCATACGTCGGGATATACCGTGCCGAATAATAAAGTTGAGTCATGACAAGTGCCAGCTATCATTATAAACGCTTTCTAACATACCGACCCCATGAACAAAGGCATGAAAGTGTCGGACAGACTCCAGGCTATCCCCATGTCCGGGATCAGGAAGATGTTCGACCTGGCCAAACCCGACTCGATCAACCTCGGTCTGGGAGAACCCGACCTGGAGCCCCCCATGACCGCCATCGAGGCCATGGACAGGGCCGCGAGATCCGGCAAGAACAAATATTCGCCCACCGCGGGCATCCCCGAACTCAGGGAGGCCATCGCGGAGTACCACCGCGGATACAATCCCGATCTGAAAGCCAGCAACGTCATCGTGACCCCCAGCGGGTCCACCGCTCTCCTGGAGGTCACCCAGGCGTTCATCGACCCGGGGGACGAGGTGCTGGTGCCCAGTCCGGGTTTCGTCATCTACGCGCCGCACGCCAAGCTTGCGGGCGGAGCCCCGGTCGAATACAGGCTCACCGAGGGCGATTTCCAGCCCGACATCGATTACATCCAGGACAGGATCACATCCAAGACCAAGATGATCGTCGTGAACACCCCCGCCAATCCCACCGGAGGGGTCCTCACCGAGGAGAACCGCAACGCACTGGCAGACATCGCGAAGGACAAGGGCATCATGATCCTGTCCGACGAGGTCTACGCCCCATTCATCTACGAAGGCAGGCACAGTTCATTCCTGCCCTATCTCGACAGGGCTGTGGTGGCAAGCGGATTCTCCAAGATGATGGCGGTCACCGGCTGGAGGCTGGGCTTCGCCATCACCAACGAGGAGGCCATGGACGCCCTCATCAAGATGCAGTACCATGTATGTGCCAGCCCCAACATGCCGGCCATGTACGGCGTCACCGAGGCACTGCCCACGATCGAACCCTACCTCGAGAACGCGAGAAAGGTCTACAAGGCCAGGCGCGACCTCATCACCAAGAGGATCAACGAGATCGACGGCATGGAGCTCGTGCCCCCCAGAGGAGCATTCTACGCATTCCCGTCCTTCGACCTCGATATGAGTTCCCAGGAACTCGCCGGCGAACTGGTCAAGAACGGTCTCATCTGCACCCCGGGTTCCGCGTTCGGTACCTTCGGCGAGAAGCACCTGAGGTTCTCCTACGCCGCCAGCGAAGACAAAATCAATAAGGGCATGGACATACTGTCCGATGTCATAAGAAAGATCAAAGGTGGAAGATTATGAGCAACGAAGATTACGATCCCAACGCAGGTCTGTTCTCCGGAGAGGAGGGCGAAGAGAAGAGCGAGGAGCAGGAAGCCTTCGAATACGTCTACGGCAGGAACCCCAACAGGGTCAGTGCCCTCAACGACCTGTGGTTCAGCAACCTGATGGCCAAACTCAAGGAGATGGACCTCCCCAACGAGGAGGCCAAGATGAAGATGATCTTCAAGCTGACCGCCGGCGGGATCCTCGACATGCTCGGTGATTCCCAGCCTCCGGGGGTGGCGCCCGAGGTCATGTCCGACCTGGACATGTTCATGGGTCTGGCGCTCACCAACATGAGGTTCAAGGTGGACCTCCTCGGAGAACAGAACAAGGCGCTCCAGTCCGTCGATCCCGACAAGTTCGAGAGCGACGAGGATTACGTGAAGGCACTCTCCGATGCGGAAGATGCCTGGTGGGACATCCCCCAGCCCCTCCTCGAGATGAGGAATCCCAGGGATGCCATCAGAGAGACCCTGAGAAAATACGGATTGGAATGAAATCTGTAACCACGTCGGCACCGGGTAAGTTCGCTATCCTCGGAGAACATGCTGTTGTCTACGGCAAACCAGCCATAGCCCTGGCCATGAACATGCGTTTCAGCATGAGGGCCCACCCCAGCAGCGAGTTCAAGATCAACGGCACCCCTGCCAACCTGCACAACATGAGCCCCCACATGAAGTACCTCTCAGAACTTCACGGGAACATGCCCATGTCCATTTTCATCGACGGAAGGGTCCCTTCCGGTTCCGGACTGGGATCCTCCGCCGCCCTCTCCGCCGCCTATGCCGCGGCCGTAAGGGCACTCAAACAGCTCCCCACCGACAAGGAGAGCATCGCCCGCGACTCGTTCGAGGCGGAATACTACGCGCAGGGAAGAGGCAGCCCCATGGACACCTCCGCCTCCACACAGGGCGGCGGTATCGCTCTCAACGTCCCTTACAAGAAGGAGGCCTTCCTGTGGCGCATCGAGAAGAACGAGCGTGCCTGGGACATATCCAAGATAGATGTTCCTGAGATGACCTTCGTCATCGGTAACACCGGTATCAGGGCCCCCACCGGGCCCCTCGTGGAGAAGGTAAGGAAGTACAAGGACTCCAACAGTTTCGCCAGGAGCATCGTGGACGAGATCGGCGAGGTGACCCTCGAAGGTCTCGACGCCATCAGGAAGAACGACAAGGTGAGACTCGGGTCCCTGATGACCTACGACCACAAGCTGCTCTCGATCCTCGGCGTATCCTGTCCTCAGCTCAACAAGCTCGTCGATGCCTCACTGCCCTACGCGTACGGCGCGAAGCTCACCGGTTCGGGAGGCGGCGGATGCATGGTCGCCCTCACCGACCAGCCCGACAAGGTGGCCGAGGCCATCAGTCTGCACGGCGGTACCCCGTACATCGTCAGCACCGGTGTGCCCGGGGTACAGATCAAATCCTGAATTTTTTGAAAAAAAAATAACGGGGCCCGAAGGCCCCTGGATGGTTTCAGATCAGGTCCTCGAATCCCTCGACGACCTTGGGGTACTTCTCCTTGATCGCCTTGAGGAGGTTGTAGACCGTGACGTTCTTGATGTCGGCGGTGGACACGAGCTTCATCAGTTCGTTGATGGTCGCATCGTCGAGGGTTGCGAGCCTCTCCTTGGCGAACCAGTTCCTGTAGAGCTTGTCCTCCATCCTGTCACGCCACATCTTCTCGTAGGGCTTGAGTGCCTGCTTGGAGTAGTCGCCGGTCTTGGCGCACTCGGTAAGGACCTTACCTGCGTACATACCGGTCCTGCATGCATGGCAGATACCTCCGCCGGTGATGGGGTCGATGATCCTTGCGGCGTCACCGATGAGCAGGATGTTGTCCGCGATGGCTCCGTCCTCGAGTCCGGGGCAGGTGGAAACGAATCCGCCCATCACCTCGACAGCACAGGACTTGTCGAACCTGCTGTCCTTGGCGATGAACTGGTCGAGACACTATTTGGCGAGTCCGGGCTTCTTCTTGGCCTCGGTTCCGATGACTCCGATACCGACGTTGGCGACACCGTTGCCCTTGGGGAAGATCCAGATGTATCCTCCGGGGGCCTCGGATCCGATGATGAACTCGCAGTAGTCGGGTGCGACGTCTGCGTTGACCATCCTGTACTGGAGACAGGAATCGATGTCGTTTAGCTTGAGGGAAGTGTCGATTCCGGCCCACCTTCCGACCTGGGACTCGTATCCGTCGGCTCCGACGATACAGTCGCAGTAGATCTCGATGGGTTCTCCGTACTCGATGGCCTTGACTCCGATGAGCTTTCCGTCCTTGTCGCGGATGACGTCGGTGGCGGAGGTCCTCATCATGACTTTGGCTCCGGCTGCGATTCCGTCCCTGACCAGTGCCTTGTCGAAGAGGTGCCTCTCGAGCACGTATCCGACTTCTGCACCAGCTTTGGACTCATCGAGCTGGAAGGTGGTCCTGTCGGGGGATTTGATGATGGCTCCCTTCATGTCGGCCCTGATCCAGGTGGGATCGGGGGTGATTCCGACCTCGTCGAGCCAGGATTTGGAGACTCCCTCGGCGCACCTGAGGGGTGCTCCGACCTCGGCCTTCTTCTCGATGAGAAGGGTGTCGAGTCCTCCTTTGGCACACCATTTGGCGGCCATTCCTCCGGCGGGTCCTCCTCCGACGATCAGGATCTGACAGGTGATCCTCTTGATACCGTTGACGATCTCGGTCTTCATTGCTTGGCCTCCTTGGGTTCAAGGGAGAGTGCGGTGACGGGACAGAGTTTGACACAGATTCCGCACCTTGTGCATTTGTCGCTGAACTGGAGAACGAAGTCGTTCAGGAAGATCGCGTTGTGAGGGCAGGAGCCCACGCAACCTCCGCAGTGCAGGCATTTCGATTCGTTAACTATCATTGGATTCACTCCTTAGGGGCTTCTTCCTCGTCCTTGGGAACGATGGGGTAGTTCTTCTTGATCTCTCCGACGGTGGCGTCGTATTCGGCTTTGTTCTTCTCCTTCCACTCAGAGAGCGAGATGGAGAATTTCTTCTCGACTTCCTGACGCAGTTCGATTCCGCTGTTGTATGCACAGAAGGGGATGATCCTGCAGTCGGGAGTCACGTAGTGGATGGAGCAGCGCTTCACCCTCTCGAAGTCGTAGTTGTAGTGGTCCTGGAAGTGCATCGCACCTGCGTACATCATACCCCAGGAGAATCCTGCGAGGGTGTCCTTGGACTTCTTGCTCATAATACCCAGGAGGGTCTTGACGAAGTTCTTCTTGGTGATTCCCTCGGGGAGCTTGTCCTCGATGAGGCAGTTCTCGAGCAGCTTCTTGACCTTGAGTGCGGTGAGCTTCTTGAAGGTCTTCTTCTCGGCGACGTGTGCGATCTCGTCGATTCCCTTGGTGAACTTCTCGACATCGAGGAAAGAGGGCAGGGGGATGACCTTGCTGTTGTCCTCGGAGATGAAGAAGTAGGTCGCCAGTCCGCAGTGCGGGTGGGTGGGGAAGGTGATCTTGTTCTGTCCCAGGATGATGGATGCGTAGTTGGAGATTCCTGCCACGGTGGGTACGGGGTACCAGTCGTCCATGGTGGTGTATCCGGTCTGCTCGCCGATGCTGCGTGCGACGTCGGTGAGGGTGATCCTTCCCTCCTCGACCTCCTCGTGGGTGACCCTACCAGTGAATGCTACGGGCTGGTAGTTGACTCCCCTCACGACCCTCTTGTTCTTGATGGCGTATTTGAGGATGTCTCCGAGCTGCTTGTCGTTGAGACCCATGACGGTGGTGACCACGAGTACGATGGAGGGACTGTGTCCGGTCTCCTCCTTGAGTTTGATACAGTTGTCGATGACGCCCTGTTTGACGGCCATCATCTTCCTGCCCCTGGACCTCATGTAGATGTCGTCGTCGAGTCCGTCGAACTGGAGATAGATGGTGTTCAGTCCAGCCTGTGCGCAGGCCTTCAGCTTCTCGTAGTCCTTGGCGAAGACGATACCGTTGGTGGCGATCTGCACCTGTGCGAACTTCCTGTCCTTGGCCGCCTTGATGATCTCGACGAGCTTGGGGTAGACGGTGGGCTCTCCTCCGGAGAACTGCACCGCGGTACAGGCGATGGGCTTCTCGTTGCGGAGACAGTCCAGCATCTTGCAGACGGTGTCGAAGTCGGGCTCGTAGACGTATCCCGCATCCATCGCGTTGGCGAAGCAGATGGGGCACTTCATGTTGCACCTGTTGGTGAGATCGATGTTGGCCAGTGCGGTGGGGGACATCATGTCCAGCCTGTTGCCGTCGACCATGACATGGACGTTCTCGCCCTCTCCGAGGGAGGCATCCATGGAGTTGGTGAGTCCGATTCCGTCCTTGGCGAACTTCTCCGCCTGGAGGTACTTCTTTGCGTCGGACCAGTAGATGTCGGTGAATTTGCCGTGCTCAGGGCAGTTCTTCTCCATGTAAACTTTCCCATCCTTCTCGAAGATGGTCGCCTCGATTGCTTTGCTGCACTCGGGACACAGGGAGGTGGTCTTTTTGGGAAGACCGGTAGCTGCCGAATAAGGCTTTACTGTAGCACTCATGGATGGCGTTATCCCTTGAAACTATATAATAGGGCACGCAGGCGCGCGTGCTGGGTGTACGTTGTTAACTGTACGCCTGCTGTTTATATCCCCGAAAAACCAAAAAACAGTTATGTTAAGGACTTCGAACAAGGGCAACGTACCGTTCGCACTGATCGCGGTCACCCTGCTCCTGACGGTGACCGCCTACGGTGTCGTTGCGGAATCCGTCAGGGAGACGGGGGATGCCGCCGAGAGGGAGGCGGAATACGCCAGAGCGATATCGGAATCCGTCGAGGAGACGAGGAGGTTCGTGGAACGCGGACTGGGGGAGATACTCTTCGACATCTGCACCGGCGATACCGGGCATTACGAAGAACGCGTGGCCAGGTTCGAGGAGCGTGCCGATAGCTGGCTGGATTTCCAGTTCCCCCTGGATGCAGCCGGGATCACCGCCCGCCTGGTGGCCCATGACATCGACCTCTCAGCCGAGAGGATGAATCTGGGCGACGGGACCCTCGAGGGCTACACCCCCTCCTTCCTCAGAGCCGACGGCAAGGTGAGGGTGGCCTTCGAATCCGAGAACGGCAGGACCGAGAAGGACATCAGAATCAGGACCGACGGCAGCTGTGCCCTACCCCTCGTGGCCGAGATGGGTTCGCTCTTCGAGAACGCCGTGGCCGGGAACGGCCCCCTCATAACGCAGATGCTGAACTATCAATTGACGGCGCTGGCACAGTACAGGGTACTCAACGGTTACGGGGCCGATTCGGCATACGGGGAGAAGGGGACATCCTCCATCATAACGACAGAGGATGTGGAGAAGGCATACAGGATCTCGCTGTCCGCCCTCGAGTGCATGTTCTTCAGGGACGCGGACGGCAGGGACTACTTCGGCAGCAGGGATCTGGCCAGGGAACTCGTCACCGACAACGGGAGGATGACTCTCGACCTCAACCGCGTCTACGCACAGGCCCTGTCCGCCAGGATCGACGACCTGGTCGGCAAGTGGTTCGACTACTTCCTCGGCAATGTGGCCCTCGACTTCCTGGACAGCATCAACGATGCGATAAAGAACGCCTGGGACTCTTTCACGTCCTTCATCACCGGCAAGAACAACTTCTCCGCGGAACCCTATATCAGGGAGGTGGTCGGCGACATCTACACCGGCGTCCGCACCGGGCAGTACTTCACCCTCCTCGTGACCGATCCGGCCACCGGCGAGGAAACTGGATTCGAGGTCAGGTATCCCAGCGTGGACCTGTACGGCTCCGGGATCATCAGGAACTTCAAGAACGACTACCGTTCGGATACCAACAGCATCAGGGAATGGCTGTACGAGGTCGTGAACACCGCCGTATACCTCATCGCCGACGGCAAGGGGCTTGGCCGTGTATCGTTCGAGATATTGGATACCCAGACGTTCGCAGATGCACTGGCCGATGCGGTATCCAAAGCACTCCAGGGAAACATCAATTCGCTGGAGAAGGTGGCGAAGGAGACCCTCGGGGACCACAGGATCCCCGACCAGTTCTACGCTGCCATCTACAACGCCATCGCAGGCCACAGGGCGGAACTGTTCACGGACAGCAAGAGCAGGTTCGACAGCAACGTGGTCGCCCAGGTCGGAGACAGGGTCTGGACTATACTCTCGGCCGCCGATCCCGAGATGACCAGGGAGGAATCCGACGCCGTCCTCCTGGAGTCCCTCGAACGCGGCGATTACCTGGACACCTTCGAATCCTACAGGCAGGAGGTCGACGGCCTCCTCGAGAAACTCGAACGCCTGAACACGAAGTACACGGACAACAGTTCCTTCCTGCAGCAGGTCTGCTCATCCCTCCTGACGTTCAACTTCTTCGCCATCGACTACGCATCCGACATCAGGGGTCTGGCGGATGCCATGGTATCCGAATTCGGGACCAACATTGGTGTCAACCCCCGCAGCGGATTCACCGATCTGCCCGACGGACCAGTGTTCACCTTCAACGGCGAATCCGGAACGTTCAACGAGAGGCTCTCCGTGACCGACAGCTCCCACCCTGAGGTCCACGTAGGACACCCCGGGGACAGATGCAGCCACGAGACCGGTTTCTCCGAGAGCAGGACCGCGGGATACTGCACCGTGTTCCCCGTCACGGTCAAGGACACCCTCATCGTACACGTGGACAGCGCGGGGGAGTTCCTGTGGAGTCTGGGTATGTGCGATTCCGCGTTCTCCGACAGAATCGGGATCAACGTATCCACGGAGGTCGCGGTAGTATCGGGATGGGCACTGGCGGGAGTCAGATACGAGGCCACCAGCGATGTCCTGAAGGACCTCTACTCCGCCCTGATGTCCGCCCTGGAACCCCTGCTCGAACCGCTCCGCGAACTCATGAGGATGGCGGAAGGCGTCATCGACGGAATCGTACAGGCGATAATGACCATAAACCGTTACGTCAACGAACTCATCGAGAGGATATACAACACTATCATGGCACCGCTGGAGAAACTCCATGCCCTGTTCGAGGAAACCATCAGCGACGTCCTCTGCGACTGCATCGCGGGACTGGCGGAATTCATCGAACCTATCGTCGACGTATCCGTCGTGAACCAGATCATCGGGTTCTCATACATGGGATACACCCTGACCTTCAAGTTCAACCTCGCCTCGCTCGACAACTATACGAAGCACATAGTCAAGGCGGAGTTCTCCGGCGATGTGGCCGGGAACGAGGTGAAAGCATTCGTCGACATGAAGACCAAGGGCGAGACCAAGAAGGAGGTCCTGGTCACCGGAGGATTCTCCGTGAAGAGTGATGACTGGGACCTGAACTGCAAGATCGACCCCACCATGAAGGTCAACAAGAGCCTGGCCACCGTCAGCGGGATGGTAAAGGGCATCAGGATCGATGCCGTCCTCCCAGAGGTCGTCCAGTATCACGAGATAGGCATCAGGCTCTCCGACTTCCCCGGGATCGGTACCGTTCTCTCCAACATCCCCTCGCCCATAGCCGGCACCAAGCTGGTGCTCGATGCGGGACTGGAACTGAAATACAACGTCCCCATCCTCTCCGGGATCCTCATCAACGAGTTCGAGTCCAATCCCGAGGGGGAGGACAGGAACCGCGAATGGGTGGAGCTCATCAACCTCACCGGAAGTTCGGCGGACCTGAACGACTGGACCCTCACCACCTCGAAGGACAAGGTCCACATCATCAAGGACCTTGAACTCGCCCCGGGCGAGAGGGCGGTCATTACCTTCCCCGGCAGTTTCCTTGTCAATTCCAAGGAACGCATCGTCCTGAAGGACCCGGACGGGGAGATCGTGGACAAGACGGACACCATGTCCGACAATGCCAACGACAGCAGGACCTGCCAGAGGGGGATGGACGGTTCGACGGAGTGGGGACTCATCGAAGGCACCTGCGGTACCGCCAACAGCGGAGGCCTGTTCGGAGAGAACGGCATAGCGGTACACCTGGTGAAGAGCATAGTCACCAAGGCCGCCACCAAGGCCATGGACGAACTCAGGCACGTGTTCACCGTGGATGCCCTGCAGGAGCTCCTCACCCGCACCGTCAGGTACGCGATAGAGGACGGCATCGAAAGGCTCTCCGCCTGCGTGGTGGAAGGGTCCGCCTACGTCTCCGCGGACTTCACCGACCTGACCTCCTCCGGCCGTACCGGGTTCAGGGCATACGTCTCCGCGGACGGGGAGTTGGTGGGGGATGTGATGAGATACCTCATGGGAAAGTTCGAGGCCCTCTTCCTCGGGATCGGCGACCCCTACAACATCGATATCGACTCCGTCATCTACGACGACGTCTACATCGGGGTCACCGTCTACGGGGGCATTAGCCCTCCTTCCCTATTATGTGCCAGCACCTCTGACAAGAAGGTCCTTTTGGGCATCGACATCCGCAGCAACCTCTCCGCCGTCGGCGGTCTCTTCGGCTGCGACCTCGGTACCCCGAAGGTCAAGGCACAGATAGGGATCAAGAACTGCCCCAAGGAACTCATCCCCCCGGCCCTCGGCGTGAAGAAGAACATGACCTACGATTATTGGTTCATCCGCATGAGCTTCTCATCCTGCTGACGCGCACGCGCACACAAGCCTTAATTATAGGACGCAGATAGGTCAGGTATGGCCGGAATGAAAACAACCATACCAACAGTACTCAGTGCAGAGGAACTCATGGACAAGGCATTCCGCAGGGCCGCCAAGAT
>JAEEGL014603383.1_pt1 | contig 14257 bp, 5 predicted proteins | sample 9134231 | NCBI WGS metagenome assembly JAEEGL01 (sample SAMN16246548, study PRJNA631951) | gut metagenome | biome: gut microbiome; feature: rumen; material: fiber-attached | host: Bos | place: Iran: Karaj | collected 2018-10 | reverse complement strand
CAGCAGCAGTGAGGGCTATACACCTCAGGCTCTTTCCAGAACAGGTTGGCAGGACAGTGGCGCCAACCAGGCTACTGTCAGTTCAAACAAGAACTCGTCAATCAATACTTCACACTCACTTACTCTCCAGCCCCATCTGAAGAACCATAACCATTCTATTATGGTAATGGCCAGGGCAACCGTAAGAAACAGTAACGGAAAGGGTCAGAATATGGGTATGAGCGGTCTTCCTTCAGGTCCCTTCAAGTCACCTGGTCTGGATGGACGTATCACCAGCATGAGCACCAGCGCCAGCCGCAGCCGCGGTATCGACGCCTCCGGTCAGATGCACTACTCATATAAGAGTAAGTATTCATTCACCTTCACCCTTACCTCTAACGGTACAACCAGAACCGGTAACGCCAAGAAGTGGGGTACATTCCCTGCCGCTTCGGCACGCTGGAACATCTCCGATGAAAAATGGTTTGACCGTATCCGTGAGAGCGGCTTGCTGACAATGGCCGGTTTCAACGTAAGCTGGGGTTTCCAGGGTAATGCTCCCGGTGGAGACGATATGTTCCGCAGCCGTTACTCTTCATCAACCAACGGTTATATGGGAACCACAGTCATCTATCCCGCCAATATCCGTCTTAGCGATTTCCAGTGGGAGGAGCAGACACAGTGGAACTTCGGTCTTAGCCTGGGTATGTTTGATGATAAGCTGAGTGCAAACATCAACTTCTATCACAAGGTTTCGGACAAGCTGATCAACAGCGGATATCCTATTCCTTCATCATCAGGTTTCACAAGCCTTGCTGCTGTTAACGACGGTAAGATGATGAACGAGGGTTGGGATCTCTCTCTGAATGCCGGACGTATCTATTCAACCAGATTGATGGGTAAGGACTTCAGTGTAGGTGGTAACATCAACTTCAGTGATAACACCAACCAGGTGCTTGAGATGAATGATGTGATCCTTAAGAGCTGGCAGAAGGAGTATGACTATTCAAGTCACGGTTCAAGCTCATATCTGTCATATGTGGCCCTTAAGAACTCATACGGTTCAATGTACGGATTCAAATTCAAGGGTGTTTACCAGTACAGTGATTACAGTGAGGTCGAGGTTCCCGGCGTAAGCGGTCCCAATGCTCCTGTAGTAAAGGATGCTGAGGGCAATATCATAACCAACTCAAAGGGTATGCCTAAGAAGATGGCCTACGGTTATGGTAAGCTGAGCGGCAATCCGTATTATTTCGTCGGTGGTGATGTTGCCTATGAGGATATCAACCATGATGGTAATATCGATGAGCTTGATATAGTATATCTGGGTAGCTCACTCCCCAAGATCAACGGTGGTTTCAGCCTGCGTATGTCATGGGGCCGTCTGTCTTGGAACAACAGTTTCAACTTCCGTTGGGGTAACAAGATCGTGAACGCTTCCCGTCTGGAGGCCGAAGCCCCCCGTACCCTGCGTAACGTGATGGCAGCCATCAACTGGCGCTGGCGTGTTGAGGGTGATGTAACCGATGTTCCCCGTGCACTTTATGATTGGGGTTACAACGACCTGGGTTCAGACCGTTTCGTAGAGAGTGGTTCATTCCTGCGTTGGAACTCGACTTCATTCAGTTATTCTCTTGATCCCAAGTTCGTAAAGAAGATTCACTTGAGCAGCATAAGCTTTAACTTCAACCTGAATAACCTGGTAACATGGACCAAGTATACCGGTCTGGATCCTGAGGTCAGTGCCGGACGTGGTCAGGTGGCAACTGATAACAGCCGTACTCCGCGTTCCAGAAGGGTTACTTTTGGCGTAAACGTACAGTTCTAACTATTAATGGATGCTAAGATGAAAAATATTAAATCGTTATTGTTAGCCGCACTGATGGGATTTTCATTCACATCGTGCAATGATTGGCTTGAACTGGAGCCCCTTAATGATATAGTTCTGGAAAACTTCTGGACTGACAAATCTGACGTAGAGAGTGTTTTGCTGGGTGCATACAGCGCTCTGGAATCATCAGACTGCCTGCTCAGGATGGTCATTTGGGGTGAGATGCGTTCCGATAATATGACAGAGAGCAACAGTTCTCCCGAGGCTATCCAGCAGATATGCCGTGAGAACCTGCTTATCACCAACGATTATTGTAAATACAATAAGTTTTATGATGTGATTAACCGTGCCAATACGGTATTGCATTTTGCTCCCATCGTAGCAGATAAGGATCCTAACTACCTTTGGATAGAACTGAAGGCCAATGAGGCCGAAGCCGTTGCGCTCCGCTGCCTCTGCTACTGGTATCTTATCCGTGCTTTCCATGATGTTCCCTATGTTACTGATCCGTCTATCGACGACGAGGGTGGTTACAAGAAATTCTATGTTCCTCAGAGCGATTTCGATACCATTCTTACCCAGATCATAGCCGACCTGGAGAGTGTTAAGGATGATGCTATGAAAAAGTATCCTTCAGACCTTGAGAATACAGCCCGTATAACACAGTCTGCAATCTGCGCAATGCTTGCCGATATGTATCTGTGGCGCGGACAGGAGGGAGACTATGACAAGTGCATCAGCGTTTGTCAGGAGATAACAACCCAGAAAAAGAAAGAGTTTGAAGACCTTAAGATCAAGAAGGGTAAGGATAACACCATAAAGGAATACAACGGTTATCCTCTTATTTCAAACATCCCCAACAATGAAATTCTGGGTAATGCATACAACGAGATTTTCGGAACAGGAAACTCTTTCGAGTCGTTGTTTGAACTTCCCTATGATGACAAGGTTTCAAACGGTCTTGTAAGCAGCTACTATCAGAGCTCGTCAAATGCCGAAAACCAGAGTACCGGTAATGTCAAGGCTTTGGACAAGATCGGCTCTGTCCGCGGTGAGGATAACAGCGTATTCGTACAGATGCATGATACCCGTTATCACCAGAGCGTAGTTGAGCGCGGTACCTCATATGGTATCTGCAAGTATGCTTATTCAAGTGTTTCCATTACAGGTACATCTTCGGGTGTTGATTTGAGCGAATCTTCAATGAGAAACTCAAGCAGTCAGCCCAACTGGATTATCTACCGTTATAGTGAGGTCCTGCTCTTTGAGGCCGAGGCCAATATCATGAAAGCCAAGAGCATCAATCCTTCGGGTGCAGACAGCCTTGCAATGGCTTTCGAGGTATCTGGCTATCTTAATAAGGCATTTGACCTGATAGACGCAGTAAACAAGCGTGCCATAGGTTACATTGCTGAGGAAGGCGTAAGCAAACCGTTCAACCCCAAAACTCTTTCAAGAGAGGATTATCCTTCAGTTTCGATGATGGAGAATCTGCTTTTCCAGGAGCGCAGACGCGAACTTATGTTTGAGGGTAAGCGCTGGTTTGACCTTGTCAGGATATCACGCCGCGACGGCAACCAGAACCGTATGTTGAGATTCCTTTCTGATAAGTTCTCAGCATCTGTCTACAGTGCTGTCAAGATCAGGCTCAAGGATCCTTATGCCATGTATTTCCCGATGGCAAAGGACGAAGTGAAAAACAGTCAGGGTGTTCTTCGCCAGAATCCTGTCTATAAGGATGACGAGGACGTAAAGCTGGCAACACATTGATTGCATGCCAATCTCTGTTTATAAAACAAAAAATGTAATGATATGAAAAATATTTCAGGATTTTCAGCAAAAGCCGTTCTTTTGACAGCATCCCTGATGGTTTTAGCTTCATGTAATGATACATGGAATGACCATTACAGCTATAAGAATGACAGCAACTATCCGGTTGAAAAGATAGATGTGACGCTTAAGGGTATAGAAGGGTATAAGAACTTCTATAAGACTCTTGCCACTACAGATATGTGCGACAAGTACGGAAAGCGTTATGAGAACAGTGATGGCAGCTATCAGAGTTTTCTGTCACTTCTGAATCAGGATCAGTTCCTGACAGTATGGGCACCGTCAGATGCATCCATCCCGGATTCCGTTTGGGCAAAATATACAGATCCCAATAAGGACGATGCCCTTAACTTTGAAGTAGGTGAACAGTTCATCAAGACCCATATCGCCCGTTTCAAACACACTATCGGCGGTTTGGATACTACAAAGGTCTTCATGATGAACGGAAAGCCGGTTGTATCAACCCCGACATCAATAGCTGGTCAGGCATATCACGGAACTGACAAGAACATCCGTTGCCTGAACGGTATTCTGCATTGCCTTGACGGCAATATCAAGTACCTTCCCAATATCTATGAGTATATCACTACCTCTCCAGAGTACAAGACCATCTTGGGAGACTGGTATGCAAGCTATACTCTTGAGGAGGTGGATGAGAGCCGCAGTGTGGCTTCAGGTATTGATGAAAACGGTGAGAAGATTTGGATTGATGCCGTAATGATTGAATCCAGTGTGCTGTTGAAGAGATTCGGCAATATCAACTCGGAAGACAGTACATATGCATTCCTTCTCCCCAGCCCTGAACTTTGGCAGACACAGTTTGACAGAATCAAGCAATATTATGTTTATAATGAGTTAAGCCTGAATAATGACTCCCTGCAGAAATTCTATGCAGGAAACGCCATGCTTACAGACCTTACTTTCAACATGAACAGAAAGGCACAGCGCTATCTTCCTGATTCCGTTTATTCAACCCGTTACAATTCGGGCGAGAACCGCAGGGACCAGAAACCTTATCACATCTTCAGCCATCCGTTTGATCCTGTTACCGGAATATTCGGAAAAGGCCAGTGCAAGGATTCTATTGAGTGCAGTAACGGTAAGATATACATTACGGACAATTGGCCGTTTGTGGATACTCTTACTTTCCTGCGCAATATCAAACTGGAGGCAGAGAACTACCGTAACCTGAACTCTTTGTTCAGCGTTTATGAGCGTACTGTAAACAGTATAGGTGGTGTTGACCTTGAGAGTCCGGTTAGGGTAATGAGAATCTCTTACTCAACGGGCGAACTCTCCTGGAACGCAAGGTTCAATATCCAGGGCAACCTTAAGGGAAAGTATAAGATACAGGCTGTAATACTTCCGAATCAGGAAGAGGACAACAAGCCTATACGTCTGCATCCCAGCGTTCAGTTCAACGGTGAATCAATTCTTGACTCAACATGGATTGAATGGGACTACTTTGACTATGGTGGTGGCAGGGATTCTGTATCACAGGTTATGGAATATTATATTGTCAATGATCCAAGCAAGGTTGATACTTTGGAAATTGGTGTAGTTGACCTTCCTTACTGTGCCTATGATATGAATACAGCTCCTCTCTCCGTAACTCTTTCCAGTAGAGTCAACACCAACAATGTTGATATTTACACAAGCGAGTTGTGGCTTGACGGAATTATTTTGGAACCGGTTGTAGAATAATAAAACTGATTAGATATGATTATATTTCTCAAAAAGAGGTTATTACCTTTGGGGCTGGCTTGTCTGATGTTCCTGCTTTCAGCCCCCGTATCGGCACAGTCTACCGATACTGACATGGTTGAGGTAACCGGTGTGGTAACAGAAGCTTCATCAGGGTTGCCAATGGCTGGTGTCAAGGTTCAGGCGTATAATATCGCCCGCCATTCGGCTATGACCAAGGCTGACGGTTCTTTCTCAATCAAGGTTCCGAAATATGTGTCATCTCTCACATTTTCTCTGGAAGGGTGTAATACAATAGTATGCGCTCTGAAGGGCCGTGTTGAGGATATCAGTGTTAAAATGTACAGTGATGCGTTCTCAGAGATATATGAGGCCAGCACAACGGCATCAACCGTTGCCGAGTCTGAGGTATCCAACCTGAGCAACGATATCCTGATTGACGGCCAGATACAGCAGTCACTTCAGGGTAATATCCTGTCAGTGATGCGTTCAGGTCAGCTTGGTGTAGGTGCCCTGATGCAGATAGACGGTATCAACTCACTGAACATCAATACTCAGCCTCTGATAGTGCTGGACGGCATCATTCTTGATATGGGATACGAGCATGTAGCTATGCATGACGGTTTCCATAACAATCTGCTGGCCAATATCCCGGTTGAGGATATTGAATCAGTTCAGGTTCTCAAGAACGGATTCGGAATCTACGGAGCCAAGGGCGCCAACGGTGTGATCCTTATCAACACCAAGCGTATCAAGACCATGGCCACCAAGATTGACGTAAATATCTCAGGTACCTATCAGACCATGCCCAAGCTTCCGGTTATGATGGATGAGAACCAGTACCGTTCATACGCTTCAGAACTGTTGGGTACTACAGGCGCCCGTCGCAGCACTTTCTCATTCCTCAATACAGATACCAGTTATCCTTATTACTATTGGTATCATGAGAACTATACTGACTGGAGTGACGTAGCTTATCAGGATGCTTTTGTACAGAATTACAACATCAGTGTCCAGGGTGGTGACGATGTAGCCAACTACAGCCTCTCCGTAGGATATGTTACAGGTGATGCCACATTGGTAGAGAGTGATTTCTCACGTTTCAGCCTTCGTCTGAATTCAGATATTGTACTGGGCAACAAGCTTACCATGCGTTTTGATGCATCATACAGCGATGTTACCCGCGATATGCGTGATGACGGTGCTCCCGATGAGATTGACAATACTATGATCAACTCTCCCGGTTTCCTTGCACTTGTCAAGTCACCGTTCCTGTCACCTTACGCCCATGACTATAGAGGCCGTATATCAAGCTATCTGGCATCAGAGGATGATTATCTGAAAGACACCGGTCTGACAGATGTATCTCTGGCCAATCCCTTGGCTATACTGGTTAACGGCGAAGGTATCAACAAGAACTACTACGGAAGCCGTTTCATTACTCTTGCTGTAACTCCGAAATGGGAAATCAAGCGTAACCTGAATTTCTATGAGCACTTCTCATATACACTTGCCAATACTGACGAAAACTATTACGTTCCACTTAACGGAACTCCCAGTTTCCGCATAGAGGGCATTGGTATAGTAAACAACAAGGCTGCTGCCATGGCCGCCAAGCAGGATGGATTCATGAGCAATACCTATCTGACTTATGAGAAGAGACATCTGTCACACTTTGTCAATCTGCAGGGTGGTTTCCGCTATGTGAACAACTCAAGGTACCAGACATCCATGACAGGTTACAACTCAGGTAATGACAAGAAGCCTAACATGGATACATCACTCAAGTATCCCAAGACAAATGCTGTTGAAATAAAGGATAAGTCCCTTACATGGTGGGCTCAGGCTGACTATAACTTCAGGGAGCGTTATTATCTGTCTGCAAGCGCAGGTCTTGCTGCATCATCCCGTTTCGGCGAGAAGTCAGAGGGCGCAATCAACATGTTCGGTGTTCCATGGGGATTCTTCCCATCGGTTTCAGCTGCATGGGTGGCTACCTCAGAGCCTTGGTTCAAGGTTGATTTCATAGACTACCTCAAGTTCAATGTAGGTTATGACCTGACCGGTAATGACGGATATGACGCTACAGCTTCAAAGACCTATTTCTCACCTGTCAAGGTGTTGGGTAAGACTGGTCTTGCCATGGCTAATATCGGTAACGGTTCACTGCGCTGGGAAACAACATCCAAGCTGACTGCAGGTTTGGTTATGAATCTGTTGGACAACAGACTCTCACTCTCTGCCAACATGTTCAGTTCAACCACAGACAATCTGCTGTCAGTAGGTTCGATTGCTTACGTAACCGGTCTGCCTCAGACATGGAGTAACGGAGGTTCTCTTTCAAATAAGGGATTTGACGCTTCTTTCAATGCCAAGCTGATAAGCTCACCTATGGTACAGTGGGAGTTGGGCGCATCAATCGGTCACTATAAGAATGAAATCACAAAACTCCCGATAGCCGGATATGACACAGAGATGTACGGAGCTACAATCAGGACCGAAGTAGGTAAGCCTCTGGGCGTATTCTACGGATATGAGACCGATGGTTTGTTCCTGACATCCGAGGCCGCTCAGGCAGCAGGGCTTTATATGCGTTCCAATACTGGCGTCAGAACATACTTCGAGGCTGGTGATGTTAAGTTTGTAGACCATACCGGTGACAAGATAATCGATGCTCAGGATATGGTTGAGATCGGTGATCCCAATCCTGATTTCTACGGCCGTATAAACACTAAACTGGCTGTCAAGAACTTTACATTGAGTGCAACAATGGCATATTCAATAGGCGGTGATATCTACAACTATCAGCGTATGTTGCTTGAGAGCGGTTCACGTTTCATGAACCAGTCTCTGGCAATGACCAACCGCTGGACTGTTGAAGGTCAGCAGACTGATGTTCCGCGCGCTACATTCGGTGACCCCCACCAGAATGCACGTTTCTCGGACCGCTGGGTTGAGGATGGTTCTTACCTCAAACTGAAGAACGTTACACTCAGTTATAAGATTCCTATCCACAGCACATATCTGCAGGGTGTTACAGTTTGGGGCTCAGCCAACAACCTGTTCACCATGACCAAGTATCTGGGTTCAGATCCTGAATTCGTTTCGGGTAACGAGGTGCTTATGCGTGGTATAGACCGCGGTCTTGTTCCGCAGTCCGCCAATTTCTCATTAGGATTGAAGATTAACCTTTAATATTAATAAGGTATTATGAAACTGAAAACGATATTGACATTTGCTGTTGCCGCCTCATTTGCGGCAGGAGTAATATCTTGCGAAGATATGCTCAAGGTCGATTCCAAGACCGTTATGTTTGATAGCCAGCATCAGCTTGACGAGGCTACCGATACAACATATTCAATTCTGGGCATTATCAAGCAGATGCAGAAGATAGCTGACCGTAGTGTTATACTGGGCGAGGTCCGTGGCGATCTTGTTGAACTGACCGACCATGCTACCGATGATCTGCGTGAAATATACAGTTTTGATTTCCGGAATGTCAAGAAGACCAACAAGTATGACCAGGCCCTTGATTATTATGCCATAATCAATAACTGTAACTATTATCTCAACAACGTAGACCTGGACTACAAGAGAAATGAGGAGTACGTATTCAGAAAAGAGTATGTAGTTGTGTTGTGCTATAGGGCATGGGCTTACCTTCAGCTTGCCCAGGCCTATGGCGAGGTTCCTTTCTTTGATAAACCCATTACCGGTGACATCTCACTGGCAAGCGGTAATAAGCTTAACATCAAGGAACTTGCCCTGACACTTCTGGCAGACTTCAAGGATGAGTATATGGATGATGAGTTGCCTAATTATGGTGACCTGCAGGGTGAGACAACAGGTTCGGGAAAAACTCCTTCATCACACAAGTCAACAGAGTTGTTTATCCCGGTAAGACTGATTATGGGTGATCTCTACCTTTGGGCTGAGGATTATGCAAATGCAGCTCTCTGCTATCATGGTTTCCTTACCAACCGTAGAAAGACCTATCCTACCGGAACCAACGGAATTCTTTGGAAATCAAATGACTTCCTGTCTGTGAACGGTTTCAGCGCTTCTTATACCAATCTGTTCTCTGATGGCAACTACCTGTGCTATATTCCAATGGAAGCCGATGAGTATAGCGGTGTCGTCAGTGACCTGGCTAATATCTTCAACTCAACCGATGACAATTACAACTGGTATCAGATGACATACTCACGTGGCGCAACAGCATTGAGCGCACGTCAGGCATACTGCTATCACTGCCGTTATTCAAGTGTCAACCCCCGTCAGTGGGCTGAATATATGAATAAGGATGATGAAGAGGTTGTTCTTTATCGCGGAGATCTGAGATTGAATGAAGTATTTACCCACAGAACCAAGGAGCTCACTATCGAAGAACTCAACACTGGCAGGTATTCAACCGAGACCCAAACGTTAAATAAAATTAATTCAGAAAAAATTTGGTTATATCGTAAAGACGTGGTATATTTGAGGCTTGCAGAGGCACTTAATAGGTGTGGACTACCTCAGACGGCATTTGCCATACTTAAGACCGGTCTTTGCAATGAGTCCATTGATTCTTTGAGAAGTCAGGGGCTGCTGACCCATGAGATGGAGAAGGCACGCAATATTGATGGCGTTGACATCAGTTCAGTGTACTCCTTCCCGACTCAGTATTTTACTCGCGCTACGGCTACTTGGGCTACCACCAACCTGGGTGAAGGTTCAACCGCAGCAAAAGCAATGTATGAGGTATTTTCATGGGGACCTGTCATGAACGTTGGTAACACAATCGGTATTCATTCACGCGGTTGCGGTGATGCCGGTTATGATCCCAATTACCGTATCCCGGTAGACACGACGGCTGCAGTCATTACACTGACCGACTCAATCCGTGCGGTTGAGGAGGCACTGATTGATGAGATGGGTCTTGAAACCTGCTTTGAGGGTTACCGCTTTGGCGATATGATGCGTATTGCTATGCACCGTGCAGCTGATGAGGGACATCCCGGATATGGAGGTTTTGCAGAGAATGAATTCCTTGCCAAGCGTGTAGCTGTTCGTGAGGATGCCACTCTGGATGAGACCCAGGACCGTTATTCAGTAATGAATGACGCCCTTTACCAGAAACTTCTTGGTGCTGACGGAAAGTCATTGAACAAGAACTGGTTCCTGGTGCTCCCTGACGAGAAATAAGACAATGTACTGAAAGAGTTTTGATAAAAAGGATTTAATAATATACCTGCAGCTGTGCACAGTTGGTGTACAGCTACAGGTTTAAAGGATTTAAAAACCACATTATTAACCATTTAAACAATTTTTTAAGAGAATTCTTTTTTTAACCTATTTATTAATTAAATTTCATTTTATGAAGAAACGAGACTTATTATTTGCCGGATTACTCCTTTTTGGAGCAACCGCTTTTGCACAGCCTCAGCGTACCCCTCAGGATCCTGAGCAACTCTTCTTCCAGGATTTTGAGGCAGACTTCGATGCTTGGAAAGAAATGGAGGTTGACCGTATTACTGAACTCCAGTACTACAACAACAGCCAGACCGGATCCAAGGCTAGCACGAAAATCTGGGAAAACAAGGCTGACTGGGATTGGAATAACGCAATCACCAGAACTGACTCTGTTCTTATCCTCAAGAACGGTGTTATGACAACCGATGCCGCATCTGAGGTTCAGAACTATGCCAAGGATAAGTACACTATCCTGAACGATGAATCACAGGCCCGTAAGGAAGCTTTCGAGCAGTTCGGTGAGGCTGACAAGGGTGGTAAGTATGTATTCCAGTACATTTCTGATACTTGCCATTATTCAGACTGGACCGGTTCAAAGACCTATTCACCTAACTATCGTCGTAACCTGTTTGTTCGTGGTCTTCCTATTGAGGATACCACCTCTTACCGTCTTACATTCTACGTTAAGGCTACCAAGGTTAAGTCTGGTGCACTGCCCCGTATGTATGCCGACGTGATGCGCGGTTATTTCCACGCTGAGAAGCCCTTCTCAATGGGTCTTGAGAATGACGCCAACAACATGAAGTATAAGACCACTTATACTTATGAGAAGCGCGGTTGGGGTGCCCCCACAGACGATGATCCGGATCCTTTCACAGGTGAATGGGAGAAGGTTACATTCATGACCTACTATACCAATGACTCTATCGCCAACAGTTTCGTATTCATCGACGGTTACTGGTGGGATGGCGACTGGGTGTGGACAAAGGGTTCAAAGGAGCCTGTTCCCACTGATCACAACCTTATCTACACCGTACAGCCCGACAAGTTCTTTGTTCGTCTGTCATTCAGCTCAGATGATACTCAGTTCCAGGTTGATAACATCTCTCTGACCAAGTCAAACATCGGTGGTGTTGAGTATTCAGGCAGCAAGATCCGTGTTGACTTCGGTTACAAGACCAACCTCGGTGACCTTGCAAAGGCTGCTTATGCCCAGAACAAGATTGATGCCGTAGAGGTTCAGAACGAGGGTCTCAAGTATTTCACCGTTTGGGGTAAGAATTCTACCGGTTGGTCAAGAATTCCTATCGCATCAGCTGAGTATCACGGAGACGGCTACATGTACATGTTTGCCGCCGAGGGTTCAAGCGGTGAGCCTTACTCATTCGACAGCTACGATTCAGTACTCGTATCATTCAACAACCCTGTTGACAAACCCGAACTTTGCCTTAAGTACACAGGTGACGGCAAGAGCTCAACCAGCACATTCCCCAGACCTTGGGATACCGCTTGGATCCGCGCCGGAAAGATTGTTCCTAACTTCTCAAATGAGGTAGGTAAGAAGAACCCGTACGCTGTAGCAGGTGTGTTCTCAATGAAGGAGCTTCCTCCAGTAGTACAGGAGACAGAGTATGAAGAGAATTCATTTGGAATTCCCTCTGAGACCAAGACCATCTGGATCAAGTTCTCAAGAAAGATTGATTTCGATAACGCTGGTTTGAATTCAACCAAGCTGATCGCCAAGTTGGGTGATGAGCTTCTTACTCCCTCTTGGGATGCTGAGAACTCAAGACTTATCCTGACCCGTACCGGCAGTGCTCCTCTGACAGGTGACAAGGAGCTGACACTTATCCAGCTCAAGGGTATCGGTACTCCCGAGGCTAAGCCTCTGTCATTCCACTATCACTTCGGTCCTTACACTCGCTTTGAGCCTAACTCAAAGAGCTCAGACTGGAGAAGTGAGATCAACATTAAGGAAGAAGACGGTCTGTGGAGACGTCCTATCCCGTCAAGCCTCTACTATTGGTATGCTTCTGAGGGCTTCTTCAAGGGCGATGGTGGCAACCAGTATTGGACAAATTCTGATAACGTAGAGAAGAGAACATCTCTCGGTCTTTACAAGATGAATGCTAATCCTAAGTTCGGTGATTGCTGGTTCTATCTGTCAGGCGGTGCCCAGAATACAAAGGGTAACCTCTATACAGTTGAAACTCTCACAGCTGGTAGTTATGTTCTGAGCTTCCCGGCTTATGGTTGGGGTAGCACAAGCAGACCTGTCACTACAGTGAAGGTTTATCCTGCTCCTGCTCTGATTAACACTCATGAGGCTCTTGACACTCTGTCAGGCAAGATGGAGATTGGTAAGATCACATCTACCAACTATCAGAGAGCTTACTCAGGTGATGAGCCTAAGTCAATCGATCCGTCCGGTTATGATGACGCTAACCTGAACTGGGGTGATAACACCAATATCTTCGAATTCCCGTTCAAGGTTGACGCTACAGGTAGCTATGTAATCGAGTGGGAGGTTATCAGTTCATCTTCAACTTCATATTACGGTATAGCTCTTGGTAACTACACCATCACCGACGCTGTTGACGGACTCTGGTTCGAGCCTACCAACAACCTTAACAAGTCAGTCAAGGCCGCTAACGCAGTTGTAGGTGCTGCCGATGCACAGCCCAGCCTCTACGGCGGTGCTGATCTGGAAGCCCTCAAGGCTCTGGTTGAAAAGGATAAGATTGGTGGTACATTCACCAGCATCAAGCCTTCAGAGTGGGCTGCCGAGAAGAAAGCCCTTGATAAGGCTGTAAGTGACTTCTCAGGTCGTATGGCAGAGCTTGACAAGATGAAGGCTGCCAAGGATTCAGTTGACAAAATCGTTCGCGCTTGGAACGGTAAGCTTGAGGCTGGCACTCTGAGCTATGCTGAAGCAATCGCCGGTTCAAGAAGCTATTCAGCTGTTGACTACACAGTTCTTTCACTTGATTCAGTCAAGAAGTCAACCGACGCTCTGAACAAGGTGATCAAGAACTTCAATGACTATCGTACTGAGATGGCCAACTTCACCAAGAACAAGGCCGCATCATATGATCTGCTTACCAAGTATGCCGACAAGTATGCTGCTTTGGCAGAGTATAAGGCTATCTCCGAGGCTTACAACCTCTATGTAGACTATGATACCGTTGGTTCACAGATTGACTCACTGAAGTATGTTATCAAGCAGTTCTCTGATGCAAATGCTGCTCTGAAGGGTAAGTTCACTTCTGTTAAGATCTATGAGATGCAGGTTGAGGCTCTGGCAGAACTCATCAGCGGTCTGGATGCAGACGTTGAGGTTCCCGAGGAGGTTGAGCAGTATGACATTCTCCTTAATGACAAGGTAGGCTTCTACATGCTGTATGCTCAGCAGGCTCTCTATACCGCTATTGCTGATGGTCTTATCACAGAAGAGGATACTCTCGATGTTTCAGCTGCATTCATCACCAACAATGCTCTGTACACAACTATGACTAAAGAACAGGTTGGCAGTAAGGGTCTTATGCTCACCGATGTTAACGGAACTCCTCTGAACTATGACTTCTTCCCGGGTTGGAAGGTTACAAGGACAAAGGGTAATCCTTACATTGGTGGTAAATCATGGGGTGACAGTAAATGCCTTGCTACCGAGGGTAACAT
>JAEEGL014529967.1_pt1 | contig 14257 bp, 12 predicted proteins | sample 9134231 | NCBI WGS metagenome assembly JAEEGL01 (sample SAMN16246548, study PRJNA631951) | gut metagenome | biome: gut microbiome; feature: rumen; material: fiber-attached | host: Bos | place: Iran: Karaj | collected 2018-10 | reverse complement strand
TCACCATCGACCATATCGCTCAGGAGGGAAAGGATACATTTTTATCCTGGCATTACAGCGATTACGGGGATAATTTCCGCGAGGAGTATCATTTTATCGGCATCGTTGATTTACCCAAATGATCGTTAGCACGATTCTGCTTGCGCTGGTGTTTGTGCTGGCACCGGCCGGGGTAATGTGGGTCTGCCGGAAGGTGAGCTGGCTGGGGAAAATCGGCCCGGTGCTGATCCTGTACATCCTCGGCGTCATCATCGGCAATCTGGTCCACGTTCCCCATCAGGCCGAGCTGCAGGATATCCTTTCGAGCGCGGCGGTTCCGCTCGCGATTCCGCTGATGCTCTTTACCTGCACCTTCCGGCGGAGCGAGACCCGGAGCCAGCTGCTTGCGCTCATCACGGGCCTTGTCGCCGTCATTACCGCCGTCGTCGCAGGGTATTTCATTTTCGGAAAGAATATCACCGATGCGCCCAAAATCGGCGGAATGCTGACGGGCGTCTACACCGGCGGCACCATCAACCTGGCTGCCCTCAAGACGATGCTCGGGGTCCCGGAGGAGACCTTCATCCTGATGAATTCGTACGATATGCTCATCAGTTTCCTCTTCCTGACCTTCCTGCTGACCTTCGGCATCCGCTGGTTCCGGAAGATCCTGCCGAATGAAACCCGCGTCATTCCTAGCGACAATACCGTCATTCCGGACTCGATCCGGAATCTTTCTGAACCGGCAATAACAGAAGAGGCTGAAACAGCTAACTACCGCCGCCTCTTTACCAAGGCCGGCCTCAAGGACGCCGGATTCCTCCTGCTGATTGACATCCTGATTATCGGCATTTCGGCGGGTCTGGCCGTGCTTTCGGGCGACGGCTGGTTTATGACCGTGCTGATCCTGATGCTCACGACCCTCGGCATCGCCGCCTCCTTCTGGAATCCGGTCAAAAAGCGCCGGGGCGGTTACGAGATCGGGATGTACCTCATTTATATCTTCTCCATCGTGGTCGCCTCGATGGCCGACCTGACCGCCCTCGACTTCAAAGGCGGCGCAGCCCTGCTCGGCTATCTCACCTTCGTCATTTTCGGTTCGCTGATCCTGCAGGTCATCCTGGCGCGGATCTTCCGCATCGACGCCGACACGATGATGATCAGCAGCGTGACCTACATCTGCTCGCCGCCCTTCGTCCCAATGATGGCGACGGCCATGAAAAACCCGCGGATCATTGCCGCGGGTCTTACCATCGGGGTTGTCGGCTATGCAGCCGGTAATTATCTCGGATTCCTCATCGAGCGTCTCCTCTCTCTCTTCTAAAATATTCTTTCCCGGCCGTAGATGTCGTAATAGTGGTAGATGCCGGCCCGGTAACAGCGGAAGAGACCGTCGTCGAGCAGATCAACGATATCGCCCCAGATGTTGGCGATCAATTCACCCAGCGGGTTATAGACCCGCCAGAAATTGCCGCTGCGGACTTTGTAATAACCGTCCCAGAGGAGAATGACTTCGTCCCCCCAGAGAATCCTGTCGCCGTGATGGTTGTAAACGGAAACCCGGCCTACGCGGTGACGGACGTGGCACCCGTTCCAGAGCTGCTGGTGTTCCATAATGCAGGGAACCGGCGCCCGGTGAGCACCTCCGTGTCCGCCGTGATGGCTGTAAGCAGGTCCGCCGCTATGGCCACCACCGTGGCTGTGGGAATGGCCGCCATTATGACCGCCACCGTAGTTGTAAGAATGTCCACCAGCCGGACCGCCGTGATGACCGCCACCGTAGTTGTAAGAATGTCCACCAGCCGGACCGCCGTGATGACCGCCGCCGTGGCTGTAGGAATGTCCGCTGGCCGGACTGCCGTGATGCGTGCTGGAAGAACTGCCATGATGGCCACCTGAAGGGGCAGCGTATTGGCGCTGAGAGCCCTGATGACTGTAGGAAGAACTGCCGTGATGACTACCGGAGGGACCGCCGGAATGATGAGAAGGAGCAGCGTGATGCTGCTGATGGGAAGAAGCACCGTGGTGCTGATGCGGGCCTTGCGCATAGCAGTAATACGCAGGCACCAGTAATGCGAGGAGAAGAACTAACTTTTTCATAGCGATGGGGTTTTTCTTCCCGCAAAAACAATTATCGCGCCAAAATCAAAAACCCTGGGCAATATTCTCCGCAATCCGTGCTACAAGGCGGTCTCGGGCCTCGACACTGGCCCAGCCCGTGTGCGGCGTGAAACGCAGCCGCTCAGGATGCCGCGTATGCAGCAACGGGTTGTCTGCAGGAACCGGCTCCTCCGCAAAAACATCCGTCGCAAAGCCGCCGATTGCCTCCCGGTCAATAGCTTCCGCAAGGGCAGATTCATCCACAATGCCGCCCCGGCCCAGGTTCACCAGAATGGCGTCCGGTTTCATCTGTGCGAGTTCGGCCGCACCGATCAGCCCCCGCGTCCGGTCGTTGAGCGGAGCGTGAATGGAAATCACATCCGCCTCGGCGAGCAGCGTTACCAGCGAGACCGAGGGATATTCCGTGCAGTGAGAAGTCCCGGACGTGGAATAATAAATCACACGCATCCCGAATGCTTCCGCTACCGTCGCCACACGGCGGCCGATGGTTCCCATTCCGATGATGCCGATTGTACGGCCGGCCAGCTCCCGCACAGGCTTGCTCAGGTCGCAGAAAATTCCACTGCGCGAATAGGCGCCGCTTTTGACGGCCTCGTCGAAATACGGGGCATTGCCCATTAGCGAGAGAATATGCATAAAAGTCTGCTGCACGACCGGCTCGGTGGAATAACCCGCCACGTTGCGGACGGAAATCCCCCGCTCTGCACAGGCTTCGAGATCGATATTGTTGACGCCCGTCGCCGCTTCACAGACGAGCCGAAGACGGGGGGCCGCATCCAGCAGGGGCCGGTCTACGCGGATCTTATTGATGATAAGGACCTCGCAATCCCCTACCCGGGCAAGCGCCTCCGAGGGCGTGGAAGTCGGATAACAAACCAATTCCCCCAGGGCCGCTATCGGAGAGAGGGAGGTATCCCCCAGTGTCAAGGCATCGAGAAAAACAATTTTCATAGCGTCAGCAATTTTTCGTAAAGATAGCCGAAATTTAGCAAAATCCCGAGAAAAATACTATCTTCGTACAATTGTATGTTCGAAATGAGAAAACTGCTTAGCATCCTCCTGTTTCTGGCCGTCTCCCCGGGACTTTGGGCCCAGGAGCCGGAGCTGGCACAGGACCAGACACAGGTCCAGCCCCAGGACCCGCCTCAAGAGCAGGTCCAAAAGAAAAACACGCTGACCCTGGATCTCGATTTGCTGACCCGCGGCGAGATCCGTGCAGGAGGTCTCACGTACGGCGATGACGAAAAGCCCGACTTCGCGGCCTTTGTCCTGGAGCGTACCCTGCTCGGCATCGGCTACGAGCGCTCCTTCCTTTCAGCACGGCTTACCGCCCAGCACAGCGGCACCTGGGGCAATAATCAGAACAGTTATTTCAGCCTCTTTGAGGCGTGGATCCAACTCTCCTCAAAAAAAGGATTCTTCCTCAAGGTAGGCCGACAGGACATCTCCTACGACGACCAGCGCATCTTCGGCTCCGACGACTGGGCGATGACCGCCCGCTCCCATGACGCCCTGAAGATTGGCTACGAGGGCTTCGGGCACAAGATTCACCTGATCGGGGCCTATAACCAGAATCTCGAAAACATCGCGGGCGGCACCTATTACAAAGGCGGTCTCCAGCCCTACAAATCGATGGCTGCGCTGTGGTATCATTACGATATTCCGAAAACCGATCTGGGGCTGTCCCTCCTCTTTATGGACGCCGGAATGCAGGGCGGCGAGCAGGACAAGGAAGATGAAAAAGTCTGGCACCAGCAGCTCGTCGGCGCCTATCTGGCCTACACCCCGGAGAAATGGTCGGCCGAGGCCGCCTATTATCATCAGTTCGGTAAGGAAGAGCACGGGCTGCCGCTCAACGCCTTTATGGCCAGTGCCAAATTCACCTGTACCCCGGAAAAACACTGGACTATCACGGCGGGATACGACTACCTGAGCGGCGATAAGGATTTTGCCACACCGGCGAGTGGCGCCATAGGCCTCACCCGTCACGAGGTGATCCGCGGCTTCAGTTCGCTCTACGGCTCGCACCACAAATTCTACGGCGCAATGGATTTCTTCTACCTGACCACCTACGTGGGAGGCTTCACTCCTGGTCTGCAGAACGCCTACGCCGGTCTGAAGTGGACCTTTATGGACAAGCATTCCGTCCAGGCCGCCTATCATTTCCTGGCGACGGGCACCAAACTCCGCAATGCGGAAATGCCGCTCGGACACGAACTGGAGATCTCGGCTTCCTTCCAGCTTTTCAAAGACTGCAAGCTCGGCTTCGGCTATTCCTTTATGAAAGGTACCGAGACGATGACCCTTCTCAAGAAGACCGCCGATCGCCGCCAGCTCCATTGGGGATGGCTGATGCTCACCGTCTCCCCGCGAATTTTCACTGCAAAATGGTAATTTGAAAGATATGAAACAACTCGTCGAATGCGTTCCCAACTATAGCGAGGGGCGGGACCGGAAGGTCATTGATGCGATTGTCGCCGCAATTGCGGAAGTGGAGGGTGTGAAGGTGCTGGACGTGGATCCCGGTGCGGCGACCAACCGCACCGTGGTGACCTTCGTCGGGGCGCCGGAGCCAGTCTGCGAAGCCGCTTTCCGCGGAGCCCGCAAGGCGCAGGAACTCATTGATATGCGCCAGCATCACGGAGCGCATCCCCGGAGCGGAGCAACGGACGTCCTGCCGCTGATTCCCGTCTCGGGGATCACGCTGGAGGAATGCGCAGTCCTGGCCCGGAACCTGGCGGAGAGACTCTATCTCGTGCTGGGTATCCCCTGCTACTGCTATGAAGCGGCTGCCTTCAAGCCGGAGCGTCGAAATCTGGCCGTCTGCCGTGCAGGCGAATACGAAGCCTTGCCCGAGAAGATGGTGGATCCTGCTCGCAAGCCCGATTTCGGGGACGGCTGGAATGAAACCGTGGCCCGGTGCGGTGCGACCAATGTCGGTGCCCGGAATTTCCTCATCGCGGTGAATTTCAACCTCAATACCACCTCCACCCGGCGAGCCAATGCAATTGCCTTCGATGTGCGTGAAAAGGGCCGCAAGGCGCGGGAAGGAGGCAAGGTGGACGGCGCGCTACTGAAGGATGCCGAGGGCAATCAGATCTGGATTCCAGGCACCTTGAAGGGCTGCAAGGCCATTGGCTGGTTCATCGAAGAATACGGCATTGCCCAGGTCTCGATGAACATTACGGATATCGAAGCGACGCCGCTGCACGTGGCCTTTGAAGAAGTATGCCGGGCGGCGGCGGACCGAGGCCTGCGTGTGACGGGCACCGAGATTGTCGGCCTGGTACCGAAGAAGGTGCTCATCGACGCCGGCCGGTTTTACCTCGAGCGTCAGCAGCGCTCGCTGGGGATCAGCGAGGCAGAGATCGTCAAAATCGCCGTTAAATCGATGTCTCTGGATGATCTGAGGCCCTTCAATCCTCAGGAGAAAGTCATTGAGTATCTGCTCGGAGACGGTGTCCCCGGGCGCCTCGCCGGGATGTCCGTAGCGGCATTCGCCCGCGAGACCGCCTCGGAATCCCCCGCTCCCGGCGGCGGATCCGTCTCGGCTGCGATGGGCGCCTTCGGAGCCGCCCTCGCCGCGATGGTCGCCAACCTCTCCGCCCACAAGCGGGGCTGGGACGACCGTTTGGAAGAATTCTCGGCGATTGCCGAAAAGGGCCAGGCATTGCTGGATGAACTGCTCGCCCTGATTGACGAAGATACGGCCGCCTTCAACCGGATTATGGATGCATTGGGGATGCCAAAGGGTACCGAGGCGGAGAAGACCGCCCGGGCCGATGCCCTGGAGGCCGCGACACTCTGTGCGGCGATGGTCCCCCTCCGCACGATGGAAGCTGCCTTGAAGGCCCTTCCGCTGGCGCTGGAAATGGCGGAGAAGGGAAATCCCGCTTCGGCTTCCGACGCAGGCGTAGCCGCTCTCGCGGCACGCGCGGCCATCCGTGGCGCCCATCTGAATGTCCGCATCAACGCCGCCGGCCTCAAAGACCAGGCCCCGGCGAGGCCGCTCCTCGAGCGCGCTGCCGCTATCGAGGCTGAAGCAGCCGAGCTGGAGGCAAAGGTCCTTTCCGCTGTCGAAGAAAAGATTTGATTGGATTTGACCGCATCGCAGGAATTATGTATTTTTGAAGTAAATTAATAACACTATGGCTTGTTTTATCGTCCCCCTCGTGCAGGCAATCGGCACTTCCATCTATCGGAAATGCAATGAAAAATCCATTGCCGACCCGGCATCGAACACCTTCAAGCACCACCTCCCGGCCCTCGAGAAAATGCTCTGGGGCGGTTCCGTGATGCTTATCGTCGACCATATCATTAACGGAGAACTCACCTGGCGCTTTCCGTTCTTCACGGCCCTCGGCGAGACGGGCGGCGCATCCATCCTGCTCCGCGAAATGCTCACGGTCGGCGTCCCGATGTCGCTCGTGCTGACGGGCGTCTGGATGATTTACGCCCTGGTGAAAAGGAAATCCTCCCAGGTTTCTGTTTAGAGGTGTTACCGGTCCTCCGTCAGTATGGAGGACCTGTGACGAAAACAATGGTAAAACGCGACTAGTCCTCCGTCGGCTTGGAGGACCTGTAACAGTTGAAGAGACAGTGATGACTTTTAGTGAAGAAATTTTGGCGGGTATTCCGGCGGAGTTGCCGGAGCCGAAGCCATACGATCCGGCGGTCAACCACGCCCCGGTGCGGAAGGATATCCTGACGCAGCAGGAGAAGGTGCTGGCGCTAAGGAATGCGTTGCGATATTTCCCGGAGCGGCACCACGCGGTGCTGGCAAAGGAATTTGCAGAGGAACTTCGCCGCTATGGGCGAATTTATATGTACCGTTTCCGCCCCTCGTACGAGATGTACGCCCGGCCGATCGACGAATATCCCGCCCGGTGCCGCCAGGCCGCGGCCATTATGGCGATGATTCAGAACAACCTGGATCCCCGGGTCGCCCAGCATCCGCACGAACTGATCATTTATGGCGGCAACGGAGCCATTTTCCAAAACTGGGCACAGTATCGCCTCGTGATGCAGTATCTCGCGACGATGACTGAGGAGCAGACCCTCGCGATGTACTCCGGCCATCCGCTCGGGCTCTTCCCTTCCCACAAGGATGCACCCCGGGTGGTCGTTACCAACGGTATGGTCATTCCGAATTACTCCAAGCCCGATGACTGGGAGCGCTTCAATGCCCTCGGCGTGAGCCAATATGGCCAGATGACGGCCGGATCCTATATGTATATCGGCCCTCAGGGCATTGTGCACGGCACGACGATTACCGTGATGAATGCCGCGAGGAAAGTGCTTCGCGCCCGGGGAGCGGCCAATCCGGACGACCGGGGAGGACTCCTCTTCGTCACCGCCGGTCTCGGCGGAATGTCCGGTGCCCAGCCCAAGGCGGGAAATATCGCCGGCGTCGTGTCCGTCACGGCTGAAATCAATCCGCTCGCGGCGGAGAAACGTTTAACCCAGGGCTGGGTGGACGAGTTGCACCGTGACCTCGACGAACTGATTCCGCGCATCCGCAAGGCGGTGGCCGGGAAGGAAGTCGTCTCGCTGGCCTACGTCGGCAACATCGTCGACCTCTGGGAGCGGCTTGCTGAGGAAGACATCCACGTCGACCTCGGCTCCGACCAAACATCCCTCCACAATCCTTGGGCGGGCGGGTACTACCCCGTAGGCTATTCTCTGGAGGAATCCAAGCGGATGATGGCGGCCGAGCCGGAACGCTTCAAGGAGGCCGTCCAAGCATCACTACGGCGTCAGGTAGCGGCCATTAACAAGCTCGCCGTCAAGGGGATGTATTTCTTTGACTACGGTAATGCCTTCCTGCTGGAAAGTTCACGCGCCGGGGCAGACGTTCTCCTCCCTGACGGGCGTTTCCGCTATCCGTCCTACGTGCAGGACATTATGGGGCCGATGTATTTCGACTACGGCTTCGGTCCGTTCCGCTGGGTATGTATGAGCGAGAAGCCCGAAGATCTTGCCAGGACCGATGCCCTCGCCGTAAAGGTCCTCCGCGAAATCGCCGCCACGGCTCCCGAGGAAATCGCCGGGCAGATGCGCGACAATATCCGCTGGATCGAAGAGGCCGGCCGTAACCACCTCGTCGTCGGGTCCCAGGCCCGCATCCTCTACGCCGACTGCGAGGGCCGTACCAAGATTGCCCTTGCCTTCAACGAGGCGATTCGCAGCGGCGAAATCTCCGCTCCCATCGTCCTCGGCCGCGACCACCACGACGTTTCCGGTACCGATTCCCCGTTCCGGGAGACCTCCAACATTTACGACGGCTCGCAGTTCACGGCCGATATGGCCATCCAGAACGTCATCGGCGATGCTTTCCGTGGCGCCACCTGGGTCTCCATCCACAACGGCGGCGGCGTCGGTTGGGGCGAAGTGATCAACGGCGGCTTCGGTATGGTCATCGACGGCAGCGACGATAGCGCCCGCCACATCCGCGAGATGCTTTTTTGGGATGTCAACAACGGGATTACGCGCCGGAGTTGGGCACGGAATGAGGGTGCTAGGATGGCCATCGAGCGGGAAATGCGCCGCACCCCCGGCCTCCGCGTCACCCTGCCGAATTTAGCAGATGATAAATTGATTGAAAAAGCATTAGAATTTTGAAAATCAGAGGTGTTGTTTCTTCCACCTCGGGCCTACGGCCCTCGCCTTCCCATAAATGGGCCCCTCCCTCTACTTGGGCTCCCAAAAAATTTCTCAATTTTTTGGGACCCCCTTGCAAGGGTGCGAGCGTTCCAGAAACAACACCTCTGATTTTCCAGATACAATCTACTTTATATGGTTCACTATATTTCGAAAGACTGGTTGCCGTTGGAACGGCTTAAGGAAATCCTGGACAGCCACGCAGAGATTAGGCTGTCGGATGAGGCGGCGGAGGCGATTGTGAAGTGCCGGAAGTATCTCGACGACAAGATGGAGGCGACTGACAAGCCGATGTATGGCATTACAACCGGATTCGGCTCGCTGTACAATGTCACCATTCCGAAGGAGGATCTTTCACAGCTCCAGCACAACCTCGTGATGTCGCACGCCTGCGGAACGGGTGAGACCGTCCGGCCGGAGATCGTCAAACTGATGCTCTTCCTCAAGGTGCAGAATCTATCTTACGGGCATTCCGGCGTCCAGCTCATCACCGTGCAGCGGCTGATGGATATGTTTAACCACGATATCCTTCCGGTTGTGTACCAGCAGGGCTCCCTGGGCGCCAGCGGCGACCTCGCTCCCCTCGCCCATCTGAGCCTTCCTCTCATCGGGCTTGGGGAGGTGCTCTACAAGGGTGCCGTTCGTCCCGCTGCGGAGGTCTGGGCCGAACTGGGCTGGGAGCCGATCCGGCTTCAGAGCAAGGAGGGGCTGGCGCTGCTGAACGGTACGCAGTTTATGAGCGCTCACGCCGTATGGTCGATTCTCAAGAGTATGCGGCTCTCCCGCTGGGCCGACCGAATTGGTGCGATGTCGCTCGACGCTTTTGACGGCCGCATCGAACCATTCCTCCCGCTGACGCATCTCCTCCGCCCTCACGTCGGGCAGATCGAGACCGGGAAGGCATTCTGCGAGCTCCTGAACGGCAGCGAGCTCATCTCACGGCCCAAGGAGCACGTGCAGGATCCCTACAGTTTCCGGTGCATCCCGCAGGTGCACGGAGCCGTCAAGGACAACATTATGTACGTCAAGTCCGTCATCGAGAATGAGATCAATTCCGCGACCGACAATCCCAACATTTTCCCCGACGAAGACAAGGTCATCTCTGCCGGCAATTTCCACGGCGAACCCATCGCCATCCCGATGGATGCCCTCGCCATTGCGATGTCCGAGCTAGCCAGCATTTCCGAACGGCGCACCTTCCAGCTGATCAACGGCGTTCGGGGCCTCCCGAAATACCTTGTGGCCAATCCAGGTCTCAACAGCGGCTTTATGATTCCGCAATACACCGCCGCTTCGATCGTGAGCCAGAACAAGGGGCTCTGCTGGGCGGCTTCCTGCGACTCCATTCCCTCATCCCAGGGCCAGGAAGATCACGTGAGTATGGGCTCCAATGCCGCTACGAAGCTGGTCCGCGTGGTCGACAACGTCGAGACCGTGCTGGCCATCGAACTGTTCAACGCCGCCCAGGCCCTGGAATTCCGCCGTCCGGCGAAATCATCCCCCGCCCTGGAGGCCATCTTCGAAGCCTACCGCAAAGTCGTTCCCTTCATCAGCGACGACACATACATGTCCCCGCTGATCGCCGCCTCGGTGCAGTTCCTCCACACTGAGTAATATCAGACGAGGATCCGGGCAAAAACACAGGAAAAGGTGCGGAACCTATATTAAAACAGATAGGATCCGGGCAAAATTGCAGCAAAACGTGCGGAACATAAAAAACGTCTGAATGAAATGAAGACCTTGATCCAAAATATCGGCCTGCTGGCCGGGATTGTGCCGGAGGGCGTGCTCCGAAAAGAGGGCGCCGGGATGGCCGAGACCGGGATGCTGGAGAATGCCTGGCTCCTCGTCGAGGACGGGTTGATCACGGATTTCGGGACTGGAGCCCCTCCCGGGCAACTGTCCCGTCATTCCGGGCAGCCTTTGCGTCATTCCGGGCTTGACCCGGAATCTGTCACCGTCATCGACGCCGCGGGCGGGATGGTCATCCCGGCGTTTTGCGACAGCCATACGCACATCGTGTATGCCGGGAGCCGGGAAGGCGAATTCCTCGACAAGATCAACGGGCTCTCCTACGAAGAAATCGCTGCGCGGGGCGGCGGCATCCTCAATTCCGCCGACCTCCTTCACGAGACCTCGGAGGACGATCTCTACGAGCTGTCGATGGTCCGCGTCCGCGAAATGATGGCCCACGGCACCGGCGCAATGGAGATCAAGAGCGGTTACGGGCTCAACCCGAAGGATGAACTCAAAATGCTCCGCGTCATCGATCGTATCAAGCAGACCGTCCCGGCAATTGTTCGGAGCACCTTCCTCGGCGCCCACGCCGTCGGGCGGGGGTATTCCCACGAAGAGTACGTTCAGGCTGTCATCGATATGACACCTGAGGCTGCCAAATATGCCGATTTCATCGACGTCTTCTGCGACGAAGGATTCTTTACCCCGGACGATACCGCGCGGATTCTCAAAGCCGGCTCAGCCGCCGGTCTGCGAGCCAAGATCCACGCCAACGAACTTGCCGTCAGCGGCGGCGTCGAAGTCGGGGTGCAGCACGGGGCTCTGTCCGTCGACCACTTGGAGCGCACGACATCCGCGCAGATGGCTGCCTTAAAGGATTCCGCAACGATGCCCACGATGCTGCCCGGCTCGTCCTTCTTCCTCGGCATTCCCTTCGGAAACGCCCGCGGATTCATCGACGCCGGTCTGCCGCTCGCTCTGGCCTCCGACTACAATCCCGGCTCCTCCCCTTCCGGCGATATGCGCTTTGTAATGGCTCTCGCCTGCATCCGGATGCGCCTCACCCCTGTCGAGGCCTTCAACGCCGTCACGCTCAACGGTGCATACGCTATGGGCATCAGCGACATCGCCGGCTCCATCACCCGCGGCAAGCAGGCCAAACTCCTCCTCACGGAGCCCGGCTGGAACCTCACCCGCCTCGCCTATCAGTACCGCACCCCCTGGCTGCGGCAGGTCATAGTTTAAGTCCCGCCGTCCAAGAAAATGGGCAAAAACTTGGACAGCTCCGGCAAAACCATTAAATTTGTCAAAACGCAAAACCGATAACGATGAAACGCCTCCTTGTACTGCTCAGCCTGCTGCTGATGTGCGGCGCCCTGAACGCCCAGGATATCTTTACGGTGGTTTATGCCACTTCTGACGACGGATTCCTCAACGTCCGCTCCGAGCCTTCCAACCAAGGCAAAATCCTAACGACCCTTGCAATGGCCTTCCACGGCCTCGGAGACGGCATCCTCATCGAAAAGGGCGACCAGTGGAGCAAAGTCCAGGCCCACGGAAAGACCGGCTGGGTCTACAACAAATACCTCGGCTACCAGACCTGGTACACCGGCAAAGGCAAGCACAAACTCATCGCGGGCCGCGACAAAATGCCGCTCTACGGCGAAGACTATTCCGGCGAAAACCGCCGTCCCCTCTTCGGCACCGTCCCCAAAGGCACCATTCTCGCCGACGACTTCACCGAAGAGAACGGCTACTACATCCTCTGGACCGCCCACGATAACCTCTTCATCCGCAAGAAAGACGCTATCGTAAAATAGAACCCAATATGAAACCCATTATCTTCTGTATGTCTATGTTACTATCCCTTTTCGGATGCCAGGGCGGGTATTCGGCCGGTGGCGAGAAGCCGGAGGGTGCGCTCCGGTCGTATGAGTATCGGGAGTCGAGGATGCGGATTTCCCCCGCGGAATATTATCTGCTGCAGCGGACGGAGGAGGGTGAGATGCAGCTGACCTGGGCGAAGGATGCTTCGGATGGCACGATTATCCGGGTGGCGGACGATGCGCTGGAGCAGGTGGAATCGATGGTGAAGGCTTACAAGCTTAATCGGCTGAAGGAGAATTACCGGCCGATCGGCCACGTGCTGGACGGGACGATGTGGAACGTGTATTTCCGATATGAGAAGGGGTCGGTGTCTTCCGGCGGGGACAATGCCTGGCCGGGCGAGAAACTATGGAATGGCGTTGAAGCGATCAACGCTTATCTCAACACGCTGATCGATGCCGCCACGGAGGCGGATGTCGTCGGGACCGTGAGCAATCGCGACCTCTAGCGATTACTTTGCGCGCAAAATCGCCATTTCCTCTTCGGTGAGCCGCCAGTCTTTGGGATTGGCGCGGAGTTGCTGCTGGATTTCCTCCATCACTTCCGAGAGCACATAGCCCTCTACGGTTGTGTATAGATATTTCTTTCTCCCGTCTTCGGTGTACCCGTCGGGCTTATACCACCACAGCCCGTTTCCGTCAGGATGTAGCGGGACATAGCGGCCGTCCGGTTCGATACCCATCATAACGGGAAGTTTGTCCTTCCCGTTGAAAGGGATCCTCATCAAGGTAACCTCTTTGAAAGGGAGTTTTCCGTCCTCTGTAATGCGAGTCTTTATCCAGGAAGGCTCCCCCACCCCGAAACGGCCGTCCTTCTCCACAACCAGTAAATCCTTCCCGCCATAATCGTCGATGCGGGAAGCCCAGCGTTTGGTCTCCTTCCAGCCAATCACATTGGATATCGGCGTGATCTCATCATATTCACAGGGAAGGAACTCGTAGGAGAATCCGTGGGTTTTGTAGTCGGTCGAATTCTGGGAGATCACGAAGCCCATCTTGCCACCGTTCTCCACCCGGTAGAAATCATACCAGAAATCGCGTCCGGCGACCGGCTTGGTCATTTCCACCATTCCGGTCAGGAAAACGTTTTCGTAGTTTTCCTCAAACCAGGGACGGCCGAAAATGACCTTGGCGTTCCAGTTCAGGATCTTTGCCTTGCCGGTCTTGGCATCCTTGGCCACGATGACCGGCATTTCGTCATCCTTCCCGGGAATCGGCTTGCAGGAATAATCCACACTGCTCCATTCGCCCTCGTAAGGCACAAAACTATACTTCCCATCCACATGCTTACAACGGCCGATCAGCCAGTGCATATTTCCGCCCAAGTCCCGGACGCCGAAGGAAATGGGCGAGCCGGCGCCACCCCGTGTATAGAACTTAATCTCGTCATATTGGCAGGGAACCAGAACCCGGCCCTTGTCCGTTACCTCCACGATGCCCCACTTCCCATCCTTCTGCGCGGCGCAGTTGTCGGGATCCAGGATCAGGTATTTATCATACTTGCCCGGTTTCAGGAGCCATTTATGAAGTGCATTGTTCCAGATGCCTTCCTTGCCCTTCTGCGCCACCACCTGCAGGATTCCCCAGCCTTTGGTGGGATCGGAGGAATGATACTCCCGGTGCGTGGATTCGTAAATCTTGTCGAAGCCCCAGGATATCAGATCCCTCAAGCCCGCCATCAGCAACGAGCCCACGGCATCCGTCAGGTCGTCGATGGCCGATAGGATAGCCTGTCCTTCCGGGGTATCGCGGATGGGTGTCGGGGGAATATAGACCTCAACCTTGTTATCCGGGTAGGTGACCCGGGCGTAATTGCCCCTTTCGTCGGCATATGGATCCGGCGTGCTTTGCTGCTGCGTCTGTACCTGCGTTTC
>JAEEGL013752416.1_pt1 | contig 14257 bp, 15 predicted proteins | sample 9134231 | NCBI WGS metagenome assembly JAEEGL01 (sample SAMN16246548, study PRJNA631951) | gut metagenome | biome: gut microbiome; feature: rumen; material: fiber-attached | host: Bos | place: Iran: Karaj | collected 2018-10 | reverse complement strand
TCCGCAATCTTTTCCCAAGCACAGATTTAGCAACACCTTTTTAACGTCTATGCCATTACGTTCATGGAACGAGAGATTTCTGATTTTTAAGTTTACAGAGTCATTATTAGTTGTCTCTAACTTAAGATTGGTACAAAGATTAGTAATCTCAATATGGTTCATATCAAGCGTACCGTCGTGCTTGTAAGGGATATCAAGAACATTGTACCTAAAAAGCAAATTATTAATTAACACGAGACTTGCATTAACGGCTATTCCGTCTTCTGTATCGGAGTCTTTACTGAGTTTGCCTAGTAAAAACTGTATATTACTCTGAGATGAAGACGTTTCTTTATATATATCAATTTGCGGATTATTGAGTTCAACTGATTTGATCGTGATTTTCTTTCGAAATAAATCGAATGGACTAAACTTCACACTCAAGTAATCTGCCGTAAAGAACGGCCTGGCTTTTTGGTCAAAGAACGTAATATCTTTCAGAACGGCTTTATCAAAAGGTTTATATGAAATGTCATGAACTAAAACCTTGCTGTCAATGGCTTCGGAAAGTTTCTTTGATGCAAACTCAGACATGTTGTGTCTTGTTATGGGCAAAGCAAATAGTATCATCGTCAAAACATAGATTCCAACAACGATACAAAGAAGAGAGACTAGTATTTTCTTGATTCTGTTTATTGCTCTGACATTTATAATTAATCTGCGCTCAATAATAGAGGAGACATTTCCCTATTAAACATAATGGCGATTATACGCACGAATTATCAACTTTACATTACAAAATTACGAAATGAATGTAGATAATGCAATAAAAATGCTTGATGATTTTATCATGAATAGTGATGAATCTGTAGTTGATAAACATAAGTTGATGGATTGTGTTTCTGTATTGATTCAGAGAAATGATCCATTCCGTGATTATAAAATTGTTTACACAGATAAAACTACTTTACTTTTAAAACATAAAACATTATGCCAATAGATCCTGTAACTGGTGCTGCTCTTATTGGAGCTGGTGGTTCTATTCTTTCTGGTGTCAGCAATTTGTTTGGTACAAGTCAAGCTAATAAAGCTAATTTGGAATTGATGAAATATCAGAATGAGTGGAATAAGCCTGTAAATCAGATTGCGCGTTTAAAAGAAGCTGGTCTTAATCCGAATTTGATTTATGGAGCTAACGGTAATGTTGCTGCTGGCGGAACTTCTGCTCCAGCTCCGAGTATGATGCCTTATAGGTTTGATTTCATGCGTCAGGCAGGTCAAGATCTTGCTGCAGATATTGAGCTTAAGAAGAGCCAGGCTGAAAAGAATCGTGCTGAAGCTAATCAGGCAAATCAGAATGTTGTTGAAAGTGGAACTCGTATTTCTAAGATGGAAGCTGAGACTGAGTTTACAAATATGCAAACTTCTCTTCGTGATAAGTTGGTTGAAAGTATGGATAGTCAGATTGCTTTAAATGCTTCTAATGCTTTTCGTAACAATGTGCTTAACATTCTTACTGAAGAAGAAACGAATTTAACTAAGCAAGCTTATGATCAGAATGAGCAAAGTTTTACTTTTAAGTTAGCTGTTTTATCTTCAGAAGTAAAGAAAAATGAGGCTTCAGCTAAACAGGCTTTGGCTGAAGCAGCAGTGGCTCCCTCGAAGATTTTGCTCAATAAGGCTTTAACTACTAAAGCCTATGCTGATGCAAAATTGTCTTATGCTCTTGGTATGACTGAAGATCAGTGTAGACAGTGGAAGGTAAAGTACCAGGAGGCTTTAGCTGGCAAGACTGAAGAAGAGAAAAATAAAATCTATAAAGAGATTCATGAGGTTATGGATGTTGAAATTAATAAGATGCAAGCTGAGATTGAAAAGATTATGGCTGATAAGTCTCTTGCTGTTTGGACTAAACAGGAAAAGATTGCACGTCTTCGTCTTGATATTGGTACTTCAGTTTATGACCGTTTTATGAAGACTTTCCGACCTGGATTTTCTGTCAGTGCATTTGGTTTTGGTGCATCTTCTAGTGGATATAAATAATTCATGTTTCACTTTTAAATATAAATTATGCGAGCTACAGAATTAAGTTATGATGAGTTCCAGGGTAATCCTAGGAACTCAGAGACTAAGTCAGAATTCTTATTTGATTGTCTGACGAATTTTGATCGTTATCTTAACGAGTGTGATCCTAACTCAATAGAGTTCGAAGAGGCTCTTGATGTTCTTCCCAGGTTGATTCGTTTACGTTGCGGATCTGTTCAGTTGTGTGTTCCTCGTTCTCAAATTTAAGAAATTTACGATGTCCCGAAGAAAGAAAAGTAAAGGTAGTAAGATTAACCGTATTCATATAAGCCGTGGCGGTATCCGTTTGTAATGAATATCTTGATGGCCATGAGTTGAGTGTTGTGCTTGCTCCTGGTAATTGTGTTAAGCCTGTCCATATCAAGTGGCCAGGTAAAGATCCCTTTATGTCTCCTACCCTTCCTGATGGTCGTTCTCTTTATTCTATTGGTCTTATTGTCGGCTGTGGAAAATGTCCAGCTTGTCAAGCTGGGAAACGTAGAGAATGGTTTACTCGAATAATGATGGAGTACAAAACTTGTAAAACATGCTATTTTATAACTCTGACGTACAATGATGCCCATTTGCCTAAGAATGGTGTTGAGGTTCGTGAGTGCCAAAACTTCATGAAAAGGCTTCGGAAATCTTGTCCGTCTGCTTTACGTTACTTTTTCTGTAGTGAGTACGGCAGCAAGTCTCACCGACCACACTATCACATGATTTTGTTTGACTTTCCGTCTACTGATGCTAACGTTGTTGCTCAGTCGGTGTTGGAAGCCTGGTCTCCTCGTGGAGATGAGAAAGGTTTTGTATATGTTGCTGGTTTCGGTGAGGCTGCTGCTATGTACGTTACTAAGTATGTTCTTAAGGATAAGAATATCATGAAAGAGTATTTACCTGATGAGCTCTTGGATGAATATGATCCTGAAGTGACTTACGTTCCAGAGAATGACGGTAAGAATCCAACTTTCCAGCTCTCGTCCCGTAAGCCAGCTTTGGGATTTCATTTTTTTGAGGATGCAGATCTTGTTGATCATCTTCATGAGGTACTAGAGCCTTTTATCCGTATTGATGGTAAGAAGTATATTATGCCTCGTTATTCCAAGCTTCAGATTTTTGATGCCTGGGAGCGTAGGCAGATGTATTCGGACTATCTTTGGGATAAAGTAGAGTTATTAGCTAAGCAAGTTGAAAGATATAAAACTGCAGAAGAAGTTCATAAGCTAGTACGTGACCGTGCTATCGATCGTAATCGTACAATAATTAGAAACCGTAATAAACAAAAGTCCAAAGAAAAGGTATGAATTTCTTTAACATCTTTAACTCTGTTCCTGTCAATAGACCAAAGCGGAGTGTCTTTGATCTTACGCATGATTACAAAGCTTCTATTGACTTTGGTGGTCTTTACCCTGTACTTTGCACTCCTGTTGTTCCTGGAGACAAGTTTAAGGTAAATACCGAGATCCTGATGAAGACTTTACCGATGCAGGCCCCAATTATGCATCGTGTGAATATCTTCTTACACTACTTTTTTGTGCCAAATCGTATTATTTGGGATGATTTTGAAGATTGGATTGTAGCCAGCACTCAGCAAGTGGATGAGAATGGTGATCCTGCTCCTGGTATTCCTGTACTTCCTTATTTCGGTTCGCCTACTGCTGGTAATACTTATCCTCTGTATACCGTCCAGGATGGTGATTTAGCTGACTATTTAGGTATTCCTTCAGGTCATACATTCAGCAGTTCACTTCCTATTAGTGCGCTGCCCTTCCGTGCTTACCAGCTTATCTATAATGAATACTACCGTGATGAGAATTTGTCTTCAGAGGTAGATATTTATAAAGGTTCAGGTGATCAAGGCGGTAATAATATGACAGCTAAGCATACTTTGGATCTTCTTCGTCTTCGCTATCGTGCTTGGGAGAAAGATTACTTTACAAGTGCGTTGCCTAATCCTCAGAATGGATTTGATGTAAGGTTGCCTCTTGGAGATAAAGCTAACATTATTTTTGAGAATGGTCCTTATTCTTCATCTGAGGCTGGTCCGATGGACGGTGTTTATAAACGTGGACAAGGTACTTCTTCTGCTGCTCGTGCAGAATATAGTCGTATCGGTGCTGATGACGTTAATGGTTTGATGAATGAAAATCTTAATAATCCTCTTGCGTATGATAATTCTGGTCATTTAAAAGTTGATTTGTCCAATGCTACAGCAGCTACGGTTAATAGCGTTCGGCGCGCCTTTGCCATTCAGAGATGGGCAGAAGCTTCTGCCCGTGGTGGTAAGAGATATATCGAACAAATACTCTCTCACTTTGGCGTTCAGTCTAGTGATGCCCGACTCGACCGCCCCGAGTTCTTAGGCGGAGGTCGTGTTCCTCTCCAGGTTGGTGAGACTCTGCAGACTTCTCAAACTACTGAGTCTACTTCTTCTACAGGTGCATCTATTCAAGGTACTCAAGCTGGTAACGGTTATGGTATCGGTTCTTCTCCTTCCTTTAAGAAGTTCTTTGAGGAGCATGGTTATGTTATGGGTATTCTCTCTGTTATACCTAGGAGCAGTTATCAGCAAGGTATTCCGCGTGATTTCTTGAAACGTGATGCCCTTGATTTTTATTTCCCTGAGTTTGCTCATTTAGGTGAACAGGAGATTTATGATGCAGAGCTCTATGCTGCTGCTTCTAATCCTACTCATGTATTTGGTTATACCCCGCGTTATGCCGAGTACAAGTACATACCTAGTACCGTTCATGGAGATTTCCGTTCTAGTCTTGATTTTTGGCATCTTGGTCGTAAGTTCCAAAATCAGCCTCAGTTGAATGAGGATTTTATTAAGGTGCAGCCTTCGGATGCAGATCGTATTTTCCCTGTTAGTGCCGAGGTGTCTCATCAGCGGCTATACGTCCAGATGCTGCATCATGTTAAAGCTGTCCGACCGATGCCCAAATATGGTCTTCCTAAAATGTAGTAGTTATGAAAAAGGTTAAGATATATACTAAGCTTAATTATGATCCGAATGATTTCCCAGGTGAAGTCAATACTCTTCCGAGTAAGACAACGCCTGATCAGTCTTATTCGCTCCGTGAAATTCTTCGACGTAGTGCAGCTGGTGTTCCTCCTGTTGGCATTGCTGTGCATGATGAGTATGATGATCAGAATGATCTTGATATTGACAAGCCTGTGATTACCGGTGATTATGACCTTGCTGATGCGTTCCAGGATTCAATTGAAATTGAACAAAAACTTAACGAGGAGTCTACTTCAGTTAGTTAATGTGAGTTTATAATTTACCTCTGTCATAAGGAGTTATTTTTTGTAAGGCTGTGTCGTGAGATACGGCCTTTACTGCTTATACCTATTATATATATAATATAAGGCAATTACGATTGCCCTTAGTAGATAATTCAAAGCTTTGCTTTGTCCAGGAGATGATCATCCCCTGGACATAGCTAGCGTAGTCCAGGAGATGGCATCGAGTAGATGATTTCTAGCGCGTGTATGCACGCGCATATACACGTACTTTAACTTGATAAAAGTACGTGTATTGACACTTAACAAAGTGTCAAATGTTTACGTCTATAATTTTTTTGTTGATTTATTTGGTAGTAAACATAATTATTTACTACATTTGCTGTATGATAAAGAATGATTTATATAAATTGATTAAGAGTTTAGGCTTTGCTATTCTCGTATTTCTTTGTGTTAAAGCTATTTTGATAGCTGTGGCCTTTATATGGTTTGTTCGTTATGTTATGAGTAATTAGATTTTCATAATGGCGATTATACGCATAACGGACATGCAAAGAAATTACCCAATGACTGGGCAAAATTCAATCATGAAATAATTTAATACGCTGTTCTTCCGAAAGCTTACATATGAGAAGAATGCCATCTTTCTCAACAACAATGAAACCATCTAGACCTTGGACAACGACTTCTTTGACATTTAGCGTATGAACAATGCAATTAGAAGAATCATATAGGCGAATGTCTTGACCAATGCAAGCATTACCATGAATATCATTAACAACATTTGCTTTAAGTGAACTCCACGAGCCTAAATCTGTCCATCCAAAATCAGCAGGAAAAACATAAATCTCGTCAGCCTTCTCCATGATAGCATAGTCTACGGAAATGTTTTCACAATTGGGGAATTTCTGTTCAATACATCTGACTTCGTCTGGAGTATCATAGACATCCCTGAGACTTTCAAAAATATCAGCCATTGCAGGTTGATAAACGCGAAATGCATTCACGATTGTATTAACGTTCCAAATGAAGATACCAGCGTTCCAAAAGTAATTTGGTTCTTTAATGTAGGCTTGTGCAACTTCAAGATTTGGCTTTTCTTTAAATGAATCTACACGATATATTCCAGCATTTGTGGGAGAAGCGTAACTTAAGTCGGCTTGAATATATCCATACCCTGTTTCAGGATGATTAGGTTTGATACCAATCGTTACAATTGAGTCTGTTTCAGATGTAAAATTGAGACATGATTTTATACACTCTTGAAAAATATCCGGTTTTGAAATAAAGTGATCACTAGGTGTGACAACAATATTCGCATTTGGTTTTCGCGATTTAATAACCCAACTTGCATACGCAATACATGGCGCAGTGTTACGCCGGCATGGTTCTAACAGAATATTTTCATTGGGAATGTCCGGAAGTTGTTCTTTTACAATTTCAGCATACCTGTTTGAAGTAACAACTAATATGTTTTCATGCGGACAAATTCCCTCAAAACGATCCGCAGTCATTTGTAATAATGTTCTGCCACAGCCTAAAATATCAAGAAATTGTTTTGGTTTTTCAACACTACTCATTGGCCAAAAACGACTTCCGATGCCGCCGGCCATAATTACGACATAATTATTACTCATTGCCATCTGGTATATCTTAAAAATTTGAAGGCGCAATAAATTACGCCCTCAAACTCACTTATATCCTATTAATTATTTATTCGTCTCTGATTTGGCAACCATCTCACCCTCTATTGTGAGACGTACAAGGCGTTGCTTTGCGTTTGTATTGACGGTAATTACCTTCTTAAAATGACCTGGGTAACGTCCTTTGCCATTATAAGTAACTTGTATTATACCTGTTTCACCTGGAGGCACAGGTTTGTCCGTATATGTCGGTACCGTGCAGCCGCACGTGGCAATTGCCTGAACGATAACCAAAGGAGCTTTCCCGGTATTCTTAAATGTGAATGTACATGTTTGCACTGGATTGTCCTCAGAAAAGGTTCCAAAATTATGAGTGCTCTTATCGAACACTATTTCTGCTTGTGGCTCTTCAGCAAAACAAACACCGGTAAATAACATCACCAACAAAGTGGCTGCAATAATTCGTTTCATCGTCTTTGATTTTAATATTTGTGATACAAAATTACGCGAAAATACGACTTCCGCAAAGCTAATAACAAAGTTTTTTCACTTTAAACATTCCAAAACAGATATATCTGCGTAAAATGTTGTACTTTTGTGCCGTTTTTAACAATATAAATCGTGGCAGAACACGTTCAAGACAACGGTTGTACCATTCTCGGCATAGATCCAGGCACTAATCTTTTAGGATATGGTGTATTGGAGATAACAAACCGCAAGGTAGAGCTCAAAGCACTTGGTGTTATCGATTTGAGAAAGGTTGGAGACGGTTATACAAAGCTTGCCCGAATTTTGGAACGCGTCAATAGTTTAATTAACTCCTTCCATCCCGAAGAAATGGCCATTGAAGCGCCTTTTTTCGGCAAGAACGTTCAGAGCATGTTAAAACTTGGACGTGCACAAGGTGTTGCTATCGCAGCCGCAATGCATGCCGGCATCTCCGTTCACGAATATGCTCCCACGAAAATCAAACTGGCACTTACCGGCAATGGAGCTGCATCAAAGGAACAGGTATCTCGTATGTTGAAAACCATACTTAATATCAACGATGATGCGATAGTTCCGTTTTTAGATGCGACTGACGCCCTCGCAGCCGCATATTGCCATTACATGCAACGCGGACAAGCGGTGCAATCTGCAGGATACACCGGCTGGAGTGACTTTATCAAACGCAATTCCTCGAGAGTCAGCGCCCGACGTGGGATTTCGCAAAAAGAATCATGACGAGGCAAAGAAATATATTAACCTTGGAAAACGTTATACCCATGACGCCTTTTCAATTCCGCCACCCGGTCAATCTGACAATGGGAAAAGGCGAGCATTGGTTAGTCTTCGGGCCTAACGCATCCGGCAAATCATTTCTTTCAAAGCTCATATGCGGCTCTTTCCTGCTTCGCGACGGACACATTTCCTACAATTTTGATGACAAGAAGGCTTCAAAACCCAGCGAAAGCATTGTACTGATTTCATTCCGTGACCAATACGGCGACATGTCCCAGTCTCCGTTCTACCAATTCCGATGGAACCACGGCTTACACGACGATGCGTTGCCGACTGTGGCAGATATATTGAACCAAACGGCACAAACAGCCATTCATGAAGAAGACAAAATCGCAGAAGGCGTACATGATTTGCTGAACAAGCCTGTCATTGTACTCTCAAGCGGAGAATTCAGGCGTTTTCAAATAGTTAAAGCTATCATCAACCGCCCTGCCCTGCTCATTCTCGACAACCCGTTCATCGGACTCGATTCTAAAAACAGGCAAAACGTGGTTGACTTCTTGAAACTGCTGATTGCGCGACACGAAGTCAATCTTATCCTTAACATTCCATCATGGTCGGCCCCGATTGACGGCTTTACGCATGTCGTAGAAATCGTTAACGGCGAGATATCTAAAACACCAGTTGCAGAATATCGGACACACGAAAAAGTATCTCGGACTTCGTCCGACGCATGTCAAACATACAATCACGCAAGTACCACATCCTCCACCCCACTCTGTTCCTGCGGCTTCCAGAATATGGCACCGGCTTTCGGAGATGAAATTGTGAACTTCAAAAATGTGACTATACGCTATGAAGGTCGCACTATCATCGACAAACTCTCGTGGTCGGTGCGTCAAGGAGAGAGATGGGCGCTGACAGGTGCCAATGGCTCGGGTAAATCTACCTTACTCAGCCTCATATGTGCCGACAATCCTCAGGCATATGCCTGCGACATCACGCTGTTCGGCTCTCGCCGCGGTACTGGTGAGAGTATCTGGGACATTAAGAGCCACATAGGCTATGTTAGCCCAGAGATGTACCGCTCATACTACAAGCCGTTGCCTGCCAAACAAATTGTGGCCAGCGGTATGTTCGACACAATCGGTTTTTATCAGGTTCCGAAAGATTATTCCTCTGTCTACGACTGGATGGAACGCTTTGAAATAGCCCGCTTGGCCGACACAGACTATACCAAGTTGTCTGACGGTGAGCAGAGGCTTGTCCTGCTCACACGGGCTTTTGTGAAGAATCCAGACTTATTAATTCTCGACGAGCCGTTCCACGGCCTTGACGATTACAACCGCGATATGGCAAAACGAATCATTGATGATTATTGCCGCAATTCAAGCAAGACACTGATCATGGTCTCACATTATGACGAGGATTTCCCATCAAGTATTACCCATAAACTGACAATGCAAAAAAATAATTAACATAGACAATATGAAAAAAGTTGTTTTAATTCTGATTGCAGTCATGGCATTCAACATGAACGGCCATGCACAAAAAATCTTCAATGAAATCTTTGGTGAAGCAAAGCGTGTCATGAACGACCCAAACAGCAACAAAACGTTGGTGAGGTTAGCCTATTTCAAGTACAACACGCTGCAGTACATCCACGACAAAGCCATCATGAGTGACAAGGAAGTTACGACCAAGTTCCTTGACGACCAGGCTTACTACATGAGCCAATTCATCAATAGCTTTATTCGTGACGCTGTACTTAATCCTGCGCTGACGAAGTCGGAGAAAAAAGACCGTATCATCCTCTTTATGGATGCTTCGTGCTCTAATCCTCTTTACAAAGACAAAGACCGCGAACTCGTCGACGCATATGTACGCGACAGTAAGAATCAACTGACGCCGTTTTGCCTAGATACCGACTGGCCCAAGGCATATGCAGCCGTCATGTCCAAACTTAAAAGATAGAATATCAAAGAGGCCGGGCTTCATGTCCCATACGAAAGAAAATACGTAAATTTGCAGCTAAAATAAAGCAAATTAAAATGGCAATAATCAAGTGTCCCGAATGTAACCATGAGGTATCGAATCTTGCACCTCAATGCCCGTTCTGCGGAGTTCCCATTGTAGACAATATAATTCCCTGTCCCGACTGCGGAAAAATAGTATTGAAGCAAGAACATGCATGTCCGAACTGCGGATGTGAGCTTCTTCCGCCAGAACAAGCCACACAGAAGGGCAAAAAAGATTCCTATTATAAATATCCTACGCCTAAGCACACACGAAGTGGCTCCGGCAGCGGTTCATGGATAATCTGGGTTATTGCACTCCTCGTTGTCTTGGCCTTAAGTGTGTTTGGCTACCTATATGTAACCACTACCTTGCGCCAAAAAGCCATGCAAGAGGCATATGAAGCACTTAACGGAAGTACACGTCTGGATGATTTCAACGAATTTCTTTCTAAATATCCCGATTCTCCTTTCTTTGAGTTGGTTACTGCGAGACGAGATTCGTTACAATTGGAGTCAGACGAATGGCAGCGAATTCGTTTTTCTTCAGATAAAGAAAACTTTGTCAATTATTTGACACGCTTCCCAAAGAGTCTCAATGTTGCCGTTTGTAATGCGCGTATTGATTCATTAGATTGGATTGAGGCGCTCACAGAAGGCACTGACGCGTCACTTGCCGGCTATCTCGAAGAACACAGTGAAGGACAATTTGCAGCACAAGCCAATGAGGTCAAAACAAGTCTGACTAAGAATCGTCCGACTCAAGATGAGCGCAACGCAATCAAGGCTTCCGTAGACCAATACTTGACTACGTATGTCAGCAACAGTCGTGGGTCGCTCCTACCTTTATTTACGAACCAGAATTATGCAGAAGAAGTCGCCAGTGAAATGTCTGCGCAACACGAAAAGGCGCCTGTCAAGTCCCTGGATATAGTCAGTGGCGTCAATATCAGCAAGACAACGGCTGAAGCCCCCTACTACATCGCGAAGTTCAAAGTTAAACAGCAGCATGAGAATCCTACCGAAAACAAGAGCCAATACTTTGACATCAATGCCGTTATTACATCCGACATGCACATACTCCACATTCGCAAGAATCCAGGTAAGGCGCCATATGTTCCAAAACCTGAAAGCAATGTAGAGAATGAACCATCGGAAGTGACATCTAACTCAATAGCTGTTCAGGAATAATTCGCACACGAACGAGTTCCGACAGGCAATTGTTCAGTTGCATTGAAATATATCTGACATACGAAGTTTTAAATGGTACATAAATTACTCTAAATCCGACATAGTAATTTCCATGTGCCGAATCAAATTCACAAAAAGGTCTGAAGTTTTTACTTCAGACCTTTTTAGTAGACGCACCTCGCAACTCAACGAATGGAAGCCAACTATACCTACTCGCTGATGGCCTCTTTAATCTGCTGATCGAGGAACTTGTTCCAATAATTGATATTTAGATAATAGACAGTCTCTCCTTCCTTATTCTTACTCTTACGCAGGAGAAGATACATGCCATTTTCATCGTCGGAGTAAGTACACATCTTTTCCCCACCTTCAGGATAACGTACCACTTGCAGATTTGGATAAGTCTCTCGCAATTGTGATACCAAGGAATTATATGCATTTTCCGCGTCAGCCTTTTTTCCAAAACTCGTACTGCCAACTAATTTATAGAATGTGCCATTTACCGGCGACATCAAAAGACATACCAACGAAAAATCAGCATTATCTATCTTCATATTTTTGAGATAGATGTCGCCATTTTCATCAACGATAGGTTCAAGTCCTCTCTCTTGCAGCTCAGCTGCAGCAAGAGAATCTGTCATTCCGAATGAGCATCCCCAGAATGAATCATGTACTTTTTCAGCACGCACTTGTGGGCAACAGGCCCAAAGAAGCATGCAAGCAATTAGTGCAAATCTTTTATTCATGGCTTTTTAGGTTTGGTTTTTCTCGGACTTTTAGTTTTTGACTTGGGGCTTTTCGTTTCCTTTTCAGGAGACAAATGAGCCAATGTCTGGCGTAGTTTCTCTATTTCCTTATTTTTGCGGTTCAATTCGTCTTCTTGATTTTTTATGGTCGTCATCAGTGAAGACAATTCCTCATTATCAACGTCAGGATATAGATTATTGACGCGAGTAATAAAGTCTCCAATGATATTCATATAGTTGGTAAACGCATCATATGGAGAGTCGTATATTCCACGGTAGGCTCCAACGCTGCTGGGTTTGGTGCTCATGAAACGGAAATTGTTCGTAGCCTGCAGATAGTCCCAGTCCTGCATAATACGTCTGTCATTACATATACGGACACGTTCTGCAACACTGTAAAGCTTATTAAAAGCATCGCGTTGCATTGTGTTGCCCAGCCAACTACTGATGTCACGTTCTTCATCAACCCACGTCACTGGATACGGAACGCTTATTGAACCAGCAGACTTGGTTTTTCCACATATCTCACTCGGAGTAGAGAAAGTGATTCCTCGTTTTTTGGCTTCATCAGGCAAAGCTTTGATGAACTCAAGTATGTTCGATGACAGAGGTTGAAAGATTCCAAGGGCACAAAGTTCCATAAAAAGATTTATGATCTGCTCTTCTTCGGGCAAATCTGCAATCCAGTTCATGTATTTATCAGCAAAGAGTGGATATTCTGACCATGAAGAATCATTAAACCTGAAACTAATGTCTTCAGACAGGCGATGGTCGCGCAAGAGTAGCTTCAATTTTGGTGCATCAATACAATTGTAGACAAAATGCGGGCTCTTCCAGCCCAGAATGTGCTTTGCTCCTTCTGTCAACATGCCTTTAAAGCCCAATTCATACACCATACGCCCGATTTCATCAGTATATATAAGACAGCTATTACGGAAAATCTTGGGACGAATACCATACATATTTTGAACTTTATCGCACAAATGCATTACTTCCTCCTTGAAACTCTCCTCGTCAGCCAAAGATGAAAGGCCATGAGAATAAGGTTCAGCCAAGAGTTCCACACATCCTGTGTCAAGAAGTTCTCTTACGAGTTCGAGCACTTGAGGAGCATGTATTTCCAACAACTCAATGGTACAGCCAGATAAAGAAATGGCACACTTAAAGAAACCTTTATGTTCCTTAGACATCTCTATTAGCGTTTTCAAGGCAGGAATATACGATCGCTCTGCTGTCTCGCTAATACTACGTTCATTCTCGTAGTCATCATAGTAATAGTGATCTGTACCGATATCAAAGAAACGGTAACGCTTCAAATGGATATTCTGATGAATCTCAAAATAAAGGCAAATGGTCTTCATATTTTGCTGATTTAAGAGGTTCTTGATTTAAATCTTAATGAATTATTATAGTAATTGGTCATAACACTTGCGAATGCGCAAACCGACCTTTTCCCATGTTATCTGATCTACTTCCTTTTTCCCTTCTTCCTGCAAATACTGATGCAAAGCATCGTAGGAACAAAGGGCATACATGGCATCTGCCATTGCATGAATATCCCAGTAGTCTGTTTTTATACAGTTCGTAAGAATTTCGCCGCAGCCGGATTGTTTGCTGATGATGGAAGGAACTCCGCTCTGCATTGCTTCTAATGGGGAAATGCCAAAGGGTTCTGAAACGGAAGGCATCACATATACATCACTGTCACGAAAAGCCTCAAAAACTTGGTCGCCCTTCATGAATCCGGGGAAATGCAAACGGTCGGAGATGCCTTTTTGAGCCGTCAGTTCTATCATTGCCTCAAGCATATCACCACTTCCAGCCATACAAAAGCGAATGTTCCTGGTTCGTTCAATAACTAATTTTGCCGCCTCAATAAAGTATTCCGGACCTTTTTGCATCGTTATTCGACCAAGAAAAGTCACGACTTTTTCTTTTTTATCTTTAAAAGGTTTGCGGTTCTCTACAATCTCACTTTGGTGCTGTTCAAGAGGGTATACGGCATTATGCATAGCCACACACTTCCTCGGATCTTGATAATAGTGATTAATAACTGTCTGACGAGTCAATTCACTTACACACATGATACAATCAGCATGATCCATACCATCCTTTTCTATACTGTAGACAGTAGGATTAACATTACCAC
>JAEEGL012383680.1_pt1 | contig 14257 bp, 15 predicted proteins | sample 9134231 | NCBI WGS metagenome assembly JAEEGL01 (sample SAMN16246548, study PRJNA631951) | gut metagenome | biome: gut microbiome; feature: rumen; material: fiber-attached | host: Bos | place: Iran: Karaj | collected 2018-10 | reverse complement strand
GCATATGCTCCCGCCGGTCATCCCTATACTTCCTTTCCTGAAGTATGATGCTAAAGACGTAATTATCATTATCGGAGGATTTATTTACGATCCCTTTGCTTCGGTTATAATATCCGTTGTCGTTTCACTTATCGAAATGTTCACGATCTCATCGACCGGGTTTTACGGGCTTATCATGAACATTTTTGCTTCGCTGTCTTTTGCCGTGACCGCTTCATTGATCTATAAGACAAAGCGGACTATGAAAAGAGCGATAATCGGTTTGATTTCGGCAGTCGCCGTCACTTCTGCCGTTATGCTGCTTTGGAACGCGATCATAACCCCGCTTTACATGCACCAAAACGTTACGAGCATTCTTATTCCTTATATTTTGCCCTTCAACGTTTTTAAGGCTACCGTCAACGCCTCGCTTACAATTGCACTTTACAAACCCATTGTAACAGCGCTGAGAAAGACAAAACTTGTTCCTTCCTCAGAGCATAAACCTAAGCTTAGGGAGAGCCTTATAGGTATTCTGATAGCCGTTGCTCTGATCGGCTTATCACTGCTTCTTATTTTCAAAGTCAACGGAATTATCTGATATTACGTTGTAAAGGAAAACGTCCCGAAAGAAGATTCTTTCGGGACGTCGTTTTGTTTGTACGTATGATTTGATCTTTACGGTACCGTTTATCGATCAGGGAGAGGGGATATCAATTATAGGCTGAGATCCGTCGTCATCGTTTGTATATTGAGTCTCGGAATAGTTTTTCCAGGGAAGCCTAATGCTGTATCCCTCAGAGGTAAAGACGAAGCATTCGGTGAAAAAGAAATAAACACCGGCAAGGAGTAGAAGCGCCAACAGCACAGACAGTATGATGATTATTATCTTTTTATTTCGCTTATAATAAACAGAGCCTTTATAGGAAGAAATCATAACTGTTTTCCCTTAAGCGTTCGCTTTTTCTGCGGTTATCTCTTTCGACTTGCTTTCACTTGCATCAACGATCAGATGCCTGGGGCAAACCTTAACGCATTCACCGCAGCTTATGCATTTGGTATAGTCTATCATGGCAAGATTGTCAACTATAGTTATAGCCTGCTGCGGGCAAGTCCTTGCGCAAAGCGAACACCCAATGCAGCCGATATCGCATATCTTTCTCAGATAAACCCCTTTAAGATGTGATGAACAGCTGATCTTGATATCGTGCGGATCCTCTTCCAGCGTAATGAGGTGTCTCGGACAAATAGCAACACATTTTCCGCATGCACGGCAGTTTTCCGCATGGACGACAGCTACACCGTCTTCTATTCTTAGAGCATTATACTCGCAGACGCCGACGCAAGAACCGAGACCGAGGCAACCGTAAGCGCACTCAAGCGGTCCTCCTGCAATTTTAGAAGCAGCTACACAGTCGTTTATGCCGTCGTAATCGTATTTACGTTTCGCACGGTTTCCTCCGGTACATTTGACGTAAGCTGTCAACTTTTTTGGGGCGACAGCGTCAACACCCATGATGGCGGCGATCTTTACTGCGGCTTCGGCTCCGCCTACGTTGCAGGAATTTGTAGGAGCTTTTCCTTCGACGATCGCAGAAGCAAGATTGGAGCAACCTGCATATCCGCATGCACCGCAATTGGCGCCGGGAAGGCATTCGGTAATTTTGTCTACTCTTTCATCCTTATGGACGGCAAAAATTTTAGAGCTTATTGCAAGAAGAAGTCCGAAGAAAAGTCCGAGACAGCCTAAGGTCAAAACGGCGGCTAATATTTCTTTCATATCGACTCACCTCATTTAAAAACGGTAAGACCTTGGAATCCCATAAACGCAAGAGAGAGAAGAGAAGCTGAGACCAAAGCTATGGGAAATCCTTCAAACGCCTTAGGATAATCTGCAAAAACAAGACGTTCTCTTATCGTTGAGAACAGGATTATTGCTATCGCGAAACCGACGCCTGACATGCAGCCGTTTATAACAGAACCAATGAAATTGAGCTCTTTTGTAACGTTGAGGAGAGCGACACCCAGAACGGCGCAGTTTGTTGTGATCAGCGGAAGATAGATACCGAGAGCCTGATAAAGCGAAGGTATCATCTTCATGAGGAACATTTCAACGAACTGGACAAGAGCTGCGATTATTAGTATGAAAGCGACCGTCTGCATATAGTTGAGATCGAACTTTATCAGTATGTACTGATTGACGAGATAGGTTGCCGCAGAAGCAACGGTCATGACAAAGATAACAGCAAGGCCCATACCGATTGCCGTATCTGTCTTTTTTGAAACGCCTATAAACGGGCAAATACCGAGAAACTTAACAAAAATAAAGTTTTCAACAAGAATTGCCGCAAGCGACAGCGAAATTATTTCAACAAAACTCATGAACGCTGCCTCCTTTTAATCTTTTTAAGAATTACCTGGAATGCCGCAATAAGAATACCCAAGCAGAGGAAACCGCCCGGAGTCTGCACAATAACGGTTATCGGTTCGTAACTGTCTCCGAACACCTGAATGCCGTAGATAGTTCCATTGCCTATGAGCTCACGGAATATCGAGAGGAGGCAAAGAGCAAACGTGAAACCGAGTCCCATTGCGATGCCGTCAAACAGACTTGCAACAACACTGTTTTTAGAAGCAAAGGCTTCGGCTCTGGCAAGTATGATGCAGTTGACGACAATAAGGGGAATATACATGCCCAATGATACGGAAAGATCCGGGAGATATGCTTGCATCAGCAGATCCACTATCGTTACGAAACCTGCGATTATAACAATATAGCAGGCTATCCTGACCTTTGAGGGAATGATCTTCCTCAAAACGGAAATAACAACGTTTGAGCAGATCAAGACTGCTGCTGCCGAAAGACCCATTCCTATGGCGTTTTTAAGAGAAGTGCTCGTGGCAAGAGTGGGGCACATACCGATAAGCTGAACTAAAACCGGGTTGTTTGTAAAAAGTCCGTCAATCAGCTGCTTTAAAAACTTTTTCACTGTTTGGCACCTCCCAAAAACGGAATGGCTTCATTTATGACGGTTTGAACGCCCTTGGTAACTGCAGTAGAACTTATTGTCGCTCCGGAAACAGCAACGACGTCGGTCGGGACTGTTTTAGATTTGCGGACAAGATTGAGCTTTCCGGAGAGACCGTTGAACTGTGACAGCCATTCGGGATCGTTCGTTCTGCTTCCGAGTCCGGCTGTTTCGTTTATCTCCGTTATCCTTACTCCGGCGACCGATCCGTCGTTTTTAATGCCGACTATAAGTACTATGTCGTTTGCGAAACCGGAGACAGTGACTTTGGAGCAAACTCCGACACTGTTATTGGACGAATCTTTCGCTGTATAGAGAGCGTCAAGCGGAGATGACTTATCAAGTGTTATTTCTTCAAACGAACAACCCGGCATGATATCAGCCATGGCTTTCTGCATTTTTTCAAAAGATATAGCGGCTATCTTATCCTTGGTAATGCTGTTCACATATCCCAGAAGAGCAGATACGACTATACATATGCATGCAAGGACAGCCACCATTGAAACGGCTTCTTTTTTCATTTTACGGCAGCCTCCTTTGCTTTCTTTTTATCGGGCGCACCGAACTTTTTCGGTATGGATATTTTTTCTATAAGAAAGACAAGGGCGTTCATAATAAGGATCGCATAAGTTACACCCTCAGGATAAGAACCGAAATACCTTATAAATACCGTAAGCAGTCCCGCACCGGCGCCGTATATGATCTGTCCTTTTCTGGTAACGGGTGATGTCGTATAATCCGTAGCCATAAACAAAGCACCGAGAATAAGACCCCCTGAAAGAAGGCTGTAGAGCATGTATTCTAAATTGGGAGTGCCGCCTTTCGGGAAAATAAATGTAAGGATCGCAACGGTAGCGATATATGCAAGGGGAGTATGGAGAGAGATGACTTTTCTGTAAAGTAAATACAGTGCTCCTGCAAGGAGTGCCAATGCCGATGTTTCACCCAGACATCCTCCCGTCATACCGAGAGCCATGTCGGATATAGTGGCAGAGGGAAGAGTTCCAGCCTTCAATGCGTCAAGCGGAGTAGCAGACGTGACTGCATCGGTGACAGAAGTGAAGAGAGGAAGCTTGGAACGGACTTCAACCCAAAAGGTCATAAAACTCGGAAATGAAGCCATCAGAAACGCACGTGAAGCCAAAGCGGGGTTCATAAAGTTTTTGCCGATCCCGCCGTAAAGCTGTTTGACTATGACAATTGCAAATACGCCGCCCAGAATAACGATCCAAAGGGGAATCGAAACCGGCAGGCAGTACGCGAGAAGAACTCCCGTGACTACCGCGGAGAGATCGCCTATCGGAGAAGGCTTTCTCATGATCTTGCAGTATACATGTTCCGATACGACGCAGGAAATAACTGAAACTGCCGTAACGATAAGAGCTCTCGGACCGAAAACGTATGTTGCGACGGCAAGTGCCGGCATCAAAGCGATTATAACGTCAAGCATGATGCGCGACGCAGTTTCCGATGATCTTATATGAGGCGAGGAGCTTACTTTAAGTTTTGAAAGATCAGACATTTATCACACCTCATTTCTTGCGGCGTGCATCCTGGACACGCTGTTTTGCAACTCTTATACCGTGAACGAGGGGGATCTTTGCGGGACAGACATAAGTGCAGGCGCCGCATTCGATACAGTCAAGAGCGTTGTATTTTTCCAGATCTGCGACCGTGCCCTTCTTATGACACTGATAAATATAAGTTGGGAGAAGTCTCATCGGACAAATATCGACGCATTTTCCGCATCTTATGCAAGCGGGATTACTTGTCGTAACACACTCGTTTTCACAAAATGCAATGATCGCGTTAGTACCTTTGATTACAGGGACCTCGGTGGAATAGAGAGCCAGACCCATCATCGGACCGCCCATAAGAAGTTTATTCGGGGCCTTTTTGAATCCGCCGCAAGCCTCGATAAGATTTTCGATAGGCGTGCCTATTTTCGTTTCGAGATTTTTAGGGGTGACTATGGCAGAACCGGAGACTGTAACAATACGCCTCATTACAGGGATACCATAATGGAAAAGTCTGTAAACAGCGGCGGCAGTGTCGGCGTTAAAAACGGCACATCCTGCATCGGCAGGAAGCTTACCCGAAGGAACTTCACGGCCCGTCATGGCAAAAATCAACTGTTTTTCAGCGCCTTGCGGATACTTTGTTTTTAAATGGCATACGTTGATGTTATCACCCTCGGATATGCAATCCTCGACAGGCTTGAAGGCGTTCAGTTTATTGTTTTCTATACAGATAGATGTGTTAACGTCACCGAATATCTTTCGAAGGATCTTAGTTCCTTCAACGATTTCGGATGTCCTTTCAAGCAGTAATCTGTGATCTGATGTGATGTAAGGCTCACATTCGGCACAGTTGATAAGTACGTTATCGACCTTACCGAGTCCGGAAGAGATCTTAAGATGAGTAGGGAATGCAGCACCGCCGTGACCGACTATACCTGCTTCTCTTATCGCGGAAATAATTTCCTGCGTATTCATCTTTTCAATATCTTTGGGGGAAATAGAGGGATCAAGCTCTTCTTTGAAATCGTTGTCGATGATCACTGACATGACCTGTGTCCCATTAGGATGTGGGTACGGGACAACGTCACGGACTGTGCCGGAAACTGTAGCGTGAACTGGTGCCGAGACCGGTGCTTCGGAATCGGCGATCTTTTGTCCCATATAGACGTGATCGCCTTTTTTTACAAGCGGCTTGCACGGTGCTCCGATATGCATACTGACCGGTAAAACGACAAAAGCAGGTGCCGGAAGCTTTTCAATGGGTATATCATTGCTTAGCCGTTTCATGTCGTCAGGATGAATACCTCCCTTGAAAGTATGGAGCATGAAATCACCTCACAGAAATAGAAATTTAATAAATAACCTTAATTATTTTATCATATTTATATTAGAATTACAAGAAAAAATAAGACGTTTTATATTCTTACGGGGCGTATACGCCAGTCATAACCGTTCGGAAAATCAGCATGATCCGGAAGTGCTGAGTTATATAGATCTGTTGCGATCGCTTCTGCCTCGAAAAGTCTGATCGCTTGCTCGGAAAGCTTGTGAATATGCGCTGTTTTTGTTATGACCGGTATCTTCGACGTATCACGCATCATCGAAAGGAGATATTGTCCCTTGTCGTTAAAGCCGAGGACACGGCAGTATGGCGGCGGTGAAATACTGTAATCGGAATAAAGCTCAAGAAAAACACGAAGCATAATCCTTTTTATTCTTGAAAGAGGATATCTTTTACTTCTTGCATTCAAAGCAGCAAGCTCGACAGAGGGTGATGAACGTATAGCGTTATATATTCTGTTTTCAAGCCCCTCCGAAACATCCGGAAACTTTTTAATCGATTCTTTAGATACTTTGATCAAATGTGAATAAGCGATCCTTTCAAATATTGAATTATCGTTGAGCGCTTGCCCTTTTTCCAATGCAGATAAAAGAATATCAAATGAAGACTCGGGCATAAACTGTTTGATCGTTAATAGATCGTTTCTCCTTACCGAGTCTCTTATCGCAGATGCGGAAATATTTTCGTTTGAATAAGTTCCGGAGTCGTGAGAAGCGCCGAATCTTTTTATCGCATGAGGAGCAATGTTGCTTTTAAGTTTTTTAATGGCCTTGAGATATTCAACTGCAAGTATATTGTTGGGCTGAGAAATAAATCCTGATTTTTCTTTTATCTTTTCGTAAAGAGCTTTTTCCCTTGCAGCAGCGTATGAAATACCGCTTTTCATGCAAAGGAGTGTTTCTCGTGCTGTTTCATGCTCAGTAAGAAGTGAAGCAATTTCATTAAGAGATTCGATGCAGTCTGTTTCCGCACCGAATGAAAGATCGGTGATGATACCGAGACTGTTTAATATATATACTCCTGCAAAAGCAAAACCCTCGGCAGAAAGAAGACTGTATGCAGAAGGAATCTCTATAATAAGATCGGCTCCGCATCTCAATGTCGCCTCAGCACGAAGCATTTTGGGAAGAAGAGATGGTTCGCCTCGCTGGGTATAGTTTCCGGACATACAGCAAACGATCGAAGTATCAGCCCCGATTTCTTCTTTTGTTTTATTCAGATGATATAAGTGTCCGGAATGAAAGGGATCATATTCACAGACGATACCGCAGACCCGCATTTTAAAGCCTCCGAAAACAATCATTTAATGTAAAAATTATATAAAATATTTGATTTATTTTCAATGTTTCAGACATATTTTTCTTTATCTTAAGATATAAATAAGCATGCAATACATATCGGGAGGAAGGAGTAAATATGGAGATTATAAAACAAAAGATCGGATATTACAGAGATGTTTGTGCTTTCAGCGAAATAAGAGAACTGGTCAATGATGTCGTCGTTCCTGATACAAACCCTGACTTTGAATCGGCAATGAGCGTTTTTGCGGTATGCACTATCGATGAAAAGAGCCTTGTATCGGGCGGCATTAAAACAAGCGGAACCGTTGATACGACGATATACTATGACTCATCAGCATCGGAAAGCGCATATTTGCTGCAAAACAGTTTTCCGTTCGTCTTAAACTTTGAGGAAAATGAAACGACATCCGAAGATAAACTGATACTTTCAGTTAAGGTCGTCGAGACATTATGTGAGATAATCAACTCAAGAAAAGTAAGGTTGAAAGTCAAATTGCTTTCTTCGGTCCAAGTGCTCAGAAAAGATGAATTATGTTTATGCGGAGAAATCATTAACGGTGAACAGGACGGAATCAACTGTTTAACTGAAAAAACAGAAGTCACGTTATGCTCTGATATTAACGAAAAACAATTCGGTTTTTTCGAAGAAATCAGACCATCGGAAAACGACATACCTCTTAACGGCAGGATAATCAGGTGGAACGGCTTCTGGAGTGCCGGAGAAGTAAAAAAGATGCAGAATAAAGTAATGATAAGGGGCGGAGCCGAGATAAACGTTTACTTTGCCGATGAAGCCTTCAAAAATGTTTCAAGACGGACTTATACAGTTCCGTTTACGCAGATAGTTGAGTGCAGCGCAGAAGAAAATGATTTTGTTTCGGTTGATATCAAACAGGTAAAATGCAACTTGAATAAAGTTATAAAAGACGACGGAATATTTCTTGAATGTGATATGACCGCATCGGCTTCGGTAATGGTATTCAGGAAAACAGAGGCAGATCTTTTGACCGATGCATACAGCACATTTTATCTTACAGAACCTGTTACCGAAAAAGTCAACATTTCAGGTGAAATAACGGATTTCAGAAAAGAGTGTGAAATAGAAGGCAGATTCAGCGTTTCCGACGGTGTTTCGGGTATAATTGATTATTCTGTATCCGGTTGTATCATTTCCTGTGACGGATCGATAAGAGCAAATTATTTTGCAACGCTTCTGTATGAAAACGTCATGGGAAAAATAAAATGCACAAGTATTCGACTGTCATCAGAGGCAAAAAAAGAAAAAGGTATAATTCCTTCATCGTGCTTTGCAGAGGCTGAAAAGATAAATGTAAGGATCGATGCGACAGGAGCGGTAATTTCATTTATAGGTCTGATAAACGCAAAAAAACAGTCCTGCAGCATGAGGGAGCAGGTACAGGATCTTAAAATCGATAAAAAAGCAAAGAGAAACTCAAATATGAAAGGCAATCTGATTCTTAAAAGATCGGATAAAAATGAGAGTATCTGGGATATCGCTAAAAAGTTCGGAACAACAAAGTCGGCGATACTTTCGGCAAACGAAGCTGTTATTGGCAACGACTCTGCCGAAGGAAATCTCATTATCATCCCGTTCGTAAGGTGAAGGAATAAAGAGAGGTAAGTAATGGAAAAAAGTATTTATGACGATATTGCGACAAGGACCGGAGGAAACATTTATATCGGAGTCGTAGGTCCCGTAAGGACCGGCAAATCTACTTTTATAAAGAGCTTTATGGAAAATATGGTGCTCCCGAATATAGACGACATTTTCTTAAAGGAGCGTTCAAAAGATGAATTGCCTCAAAGCGGATCAGGTAAGACTGTAATGACGGCAGAGCCTAAGTTTGTACCCGAAGAAGCAGTTAAAATAAAGATCGGCGACAAAAGCTCATGCAGCGTGAGACTGATAGACTGTGTCGGGTATATGATCGACGGTGCAAAAGGACAGCTTGATGGCGATTCGCCGAGAATGGTCACGACACCATGGCTCGACTATGAGGTTTCTCTTTCCGAAGCAGCGGAAATAGGAACGAAAAAGGTCATATGCGAACATTCGACGATCGGTATCCTTGTAACAACAGACGGGACCGTAGGTGAGTTTGACCGAAAGGAATATGTTAAAGCAGAGGAAAAAATAGTAAATGAACTGAAAGAGATAAATAAGCCTTTCTGTATAATCCTGAATACTGCTGATCGGCATGCCCCTTCAGCAATGAAATTGAGATCTGAGCTTGAAGATAAGTTCGGCGTTCCGTGTATTGCAGTAAACTGTCTTACCATGAAGAATGATGAGATAGAGGAAATACTTAATACGGTTTTATATCAATTTCCCGTAAATGAGTTCAGATTTTCATTGCCCGAATGGCTGATGTATTTGCCCGATGAGAATGTTTTAAGAAGAAATATTTATAAAAAAATATATGACGCTTGTCGGAAAATAGTCAAAATGAATGACGCCGCTCCCGAGCTTTCTACGCTTTTGGAGAGTGATAATATAGAGAGAGCAGAAGTCAGGGAAATGGATCTTGGCACCGGCAGCCTTTATTCTCAGATAGTTTTGCCCGGAAACCTGTTTTATGATACTCTTTCGGAGTATTCGGGTCTTGAAGTTCGGGATGAAGGAATGCTGATAAAAGAAATGTGCAGAATGGCTAAGATAAACGAGGAATATAAGAGGTTTTCAAGCGCGCTTGAAAAGGTAAGAGAAACCGGATACGGTATTGTGATGCCCCAACCCGAGGAGCTGCATTTTGAAGAACCTGAAATAGTTAAACAAGGCGGAAGATTCGGGGTTTGCCTTAAAGCGAGCGCGCCGAGTATCCATTTGATCAAGGCGGATATAGAAACGGAAATCAACCCCGTCGTCGGTTCGGAAAAACAAAGCGAAGATCTTGTAAAATATCTTTTATCTGAATTTGAAGATTCTCCCGAAAAAATATGGGAAACCAATATTTTCGGTAAATCCTTGAGCGAGCTCGTAAACGAGGGACTCAACAACAAGCTTTATAAAATGCCCGAAGAAGCCAGAGATAAACTTCGTATCACGCTTGAAAGAGTTATAAACGAGGGAAGCGGAGGATTGATTTGCATAATACTCTGAATTACAAAAGTAATAAAAGAAATGACATTTTGATTATTAAAGTTTTCAGGGTCGCGGCAATAATGATCCTTATTTTCGCAATAGCCGTAGTATCTTTATCTGGGGCAAAAACAGCTAAGATAATCAGTGACAATTTGAGAAAAATGGTCAGGCAGAGCAGTGATATAAAGCAAACTGTCGAAATACTTAAGATAATATTTTCCGGGAAGGGTAAAAAGGAAGATATCAGGTCTCTTACCGAGTCTGTTTTCGGATTGCAGGACCTCTCTGAACAGTCATATAACGGTCGGGAAATCTTTCCCGACCGTTTATTATGAAATATCTTGAAATGTCTTATCCCTTTATAATCTGCTGCTGTATCTTTTATGCGATCGATAGAAACGGTTCTGCCTTAAACACGATCGCCGCAGCACTTATACACGAGTGCGGTCATTTTTTGATGATTTTAGCTTTAAAAAGGAAAATCAAAGGGATAAGATTCAGGGGAATAGGCGTTTCGATAGTCTATAATTCCTTCGGATTGACGGAAAAAGCCGAAGCGGCAGTATATGCGGCGGGTCCTGCCTTCGGAGCCGCAGCAGCAATAACAGCAGAGCTCATCGGCGAACACGACTTCGCCGCGGCGTCCGAAGGATTAACTTTGATAAATCTGCTCCCCGCAATTCCCCTTGACGGGGGATATATCTTAAAATCGCTTCTTACTTTTGATAATGCATATACAATAACATCAACGCTTTCTTTTATCACTGCTTTGTCTGTATCGTCAGTCGGTGTAATATTAGGATATCAAAACGGAAACTTTACATTATTTGCTGTCGGTGTCACGCTTTTTATTTGCCATATACGAGGAAATGTTATAGAATAAAATAAACAATTATTTCGGAGGGAATATGAACGATAAGCTTACCGCTTGTCTCGAGAGGGTCCGCAAGCCTTCAAGATATACAGGCGGAGAATACAACAGTATCATAAAAAATAAAAATGAAGTCGACGTCCGTTTTGCTTTTTGCTTTCCTGATATATATGAGATAGGCATGTCACATCTAGGCTCAAAGATCTTGTACGGCCTTTTGAATCAGATCGACGGAGTTTGGTGTGAGCGGGTATATGCTCCTTTCACTGATATGGAGGAGCAAATGAGAAAAAGAAATCTCCCTCTTTATGCGCTTGAAAGCAAAGACAATATAGCAGATTTCGATATCCTCGGTTTCACCTTGCAGTATGAATTGAATTATACGGGCGTTTTGAATATGCTCGATCTTGCCGGCATACCTTTCAGATCTGCTGACAGGGAATCTTTGACTCCTTTGATCGTAGCCGGTGGACCTTGCGTATATAACTCTGAGCCTGTGGCCGATTTTTTCGATCTAATAATGATAGGCGAAGGAGAGGAAGTCCTTCCTGAAATAATTGAGCTTTACAGAACGGCAAAAAAAGAAGGTATATGTAAAAAAGAGTTTTTAAAACGTGCCGCGTGCTTGAACGGTGTTTATGTTCCTTCTATGTATGACGTTCGTTATCTTGACGACGGAAGGATAAAAAGCATAGCACCTCTCGAAAATGCGCCCTCTGTTGTAAAAAAGCGCGTAGTCAAGGATCTTGACAAGGGATATTATCCCGATAGGTTCATAGTTCCGTTTTCAGACATCGTCTTTGACAGAGCTATGATAGAGTTGTTTCGCGGTTGCAGAAGGGGATGTCGCTTCTGTCAGGCGGGTTATACTTACCGGCCAATACGAGCAAGAAGCCCGGAAACTCTCATAAAACAGGCCAAGACTCTTATTGAGAATACTGGATGGGATGAATTGTCCCTTACCTCATTAAGCTCGAGCGATTATCCGTATTTAAAGGAATTATGCGATCCTCTCGTTGCCGATTTCGAGCCGAGACATATCAACCTTGCGCTCCCGTCGCTGCGTGCCGATAATTTTGACATTTCACTCATGGAAAACGTTCAGAAGGTTAGAAAGAGCGGGCTTACTTTTGCACCGGAGGCGGGAACGCAAAGATTGCGTGACGTAATAAATAAGAACTTAAGGGAAGATGATCTTCTATCGGCCTGCAAAGTTGCATTCGAAGCAGGGTATAACGGAGTCAAACTTTATTTCATGCTCGGTCTTCCCACTGAGACCGATGAAGATCTGCTCGGAATATCATCTATAGTAAGAAACGTTATTTATACTTTCAGGCGATACGGCAAGAATAAAGACAGAGGCGTAAGAATAAACGTAGGCGTTTCGACCTTTATTCCTAAAGCGCAAACACCGTTTCAGTGGTGCGGTCAATGCCCGAAGGATGAGGTCGTACGCAAGCAGCGCTTGTTGATGGACAGCCTGAAAATCAAAAACGTCACCTACAGCCTTCACGATTATAAATCCGGTTTTATAGAGGCTGTGCTTGCGAGAGGAGACAGACGTCTTTCGCGTGTTTTGGAGTATGTATGGAGTCTCGGCTCCAAACTGGACGGGTGGGAAGAATGTTTTTCTTTTGACAATTGGATGAAAGCATTTGAAGACTGCGGTATAGACCCGTCTTTTTATGCAAACAGACAGCCGGAAAAAGATGAGGTTCTTCCGTGGGATCATATTTTTTCCGGAGTAAAGAAAAGCTTCTTAAGGGCGGAGTATGAAAATGGTATGAAAGGGATACCTTCGCCCGACTGTAAAGCCGGATGCAGAGGCTGCGGGGCACTCAGCCTTACCGGAGGAAAATGCGATGTTTAAAGCGAGGATTATTTTTAAGAAATCAGATGAAGCTTCATATATCTCTCATCTTGACCTCATGAGAACTTTTCAACGAAGCTTTTGCAGAGCAAAATGGCCCGTAAAGTATTCCGAAGGTTTCAATCCGCACATATGCATGTCAATTCTTTCGCCTCTTTCAACAGGATTCAGAAGTGAATATGAAGTATGCGACGTGGACCTTACAGAGGACGATCTGCCTTTACATTCAATAGAAAAGCTAAAGGATGTTCTTCCGGTCGGCATAACTGTTACAGACGTTTATCCGGCAATAACTAAAGCGTCGGGGATGAAGTTTTCTGTATATTCTGTCAGAATGGAAGGCGGCTGTGCTGCCGAAATGAGCAGTTTTTTTGCCGGTCCGGTATTCGTTGAAAAAAAGTCAAAGAGCGGAAGTAAAACAATTGATATGAATGACTATATATCCGAAATAAGTTTTGAAGAATCGAGTCTCGGACAAACTTTATGCAGATGCAAGCTTTCAATGGGTGAGGATCAATTAAATCCGTCATATATCGTTAAAGCTATGCGGGAAAAAGGCCTTTTGCCTTCAGACGGCTCCGTCACTTATACAAGAAAAGCTATTCTCGATAAAAATAATGATTTTTTCAGATAAAACAATCAAAAAAATCAAAAAAGATATTGCATTAAAGAAAAAAACGTGATAATATAATAAAGCTTGTAAATTAAGGGTGGTCCTCTGCCAAGAAAAGTTTGAGCAAGAACACCTGATACGAAAGGAAGATAATATGGATCTTATTAAGAAGCTTACCGACAGCCAGCTTAAAGAAAATGCTGTGAACTTTAAAGTCGGTGATACTGTAAAGGTTCATGCAAAGATCAAAGAAGGAAACAGAGAGCGCGTTCAGGTTTTTGAAGGAACCGTTATTGCTCTCAAGCACGGCGGGATTCAGGAAACCGTCACGGTTCGCAGGATCTCTTACGGCGTAGGCGTTGAAAAGATTTTCCCGGTCCATTCTCCCAACGTTGAAAAGATCGAGGTTGTCAGAAACGGTAAAGTCAGACGTGCCAAGCTCTACTATCTCCGCGACAGAGTTGGTAAGGCCGCCAAAGTCAAAGAAGATATCTGAGTCGAAACAATTTGAGGGACGGTCATTCGTCCCTTTTGTTTTTGAGAGGTGTTTCGTTTAATGACGAAAGAAAGAAATAAAGAATCGTCCGGGTATTCTAAAATCGCGTCGGAATTGTTCTTTTGGGGACAGG
>JAEEGL011513457.1_pt1 | contig 14257 bp, 9 predicted proteins | sample 9134231 | NCBI WGS metagenome assembly JAEEGL01 (sample SAMN16246548, study PRJNA631951) | gut metagenome | biome: gut microbiome; feature: rumen; material: fiber-attached | host: Bos | place: Iran: Karaj | collected 2018-10 | reverse complement strand
TTAACACTTATTAAAAATAAAATTTATTATATAACTAAATATAAATCAAGTAATAATAGCATAAAAAATAAATGAAATAACTATTTTTATTTTTATATTAAAAAATATTTTAATCATATTTATTATATTTTATGCGTTTATAATTTATTTTTAAAATTATTTTTTATGTATTCATTATATCTTATATATTTTTATTTAAAATTGGATAAATGAATCTTATTTTTTTGATTTTTATTTTATTACAAATAAGTCAAATAATCACAAATAATTACTTCTCAATTCCATTTTATACAAATATTACTAATCAAAATATAACAAAAGAAAATATATTAGATGTATTATCAGATAATAAAATATATATTGAATTAAGCATAGGAACTCCAATTCAAAAAATCCCATTATACTTAAAATTGGCTCAATATGTAACTTTCATATCAAGTAATTTATGTAATAATAGTATAATAAAATTTAATCAAAATAAAACAACAAGTATAAATTATTTATCAGATTTAAAGAATCATACTTTTATACATTCTAAAGAAGGTTACTTAATATCAGAAACAATAAACTTAAATAAAAAAACAATAGATAACTTTAAAATAATATTAGCCACAAAATTAGCATCCGTTGATGGACATAGTGGTGAATTAGGATTATCTTTAGGTTTTTCAAGTTCTAATATTTTTTCAAATGCAACTTTCATTCAACAATTAAAGCAAAAAAATATTATTGACAATTATTCTTTTAATTTAAAATATAAAAACGAAAATGAAGGTGAATTTATTATTGGAAATTATCCTCATGAATATAATAAAAATTACGAAGAGATTAATTTAAGAACTGAAAAAATAGGAACTGGTGATTCTACACCTCCTTATTATTGGGAAATTACTTTTGATAAAATTAATTCTGGAAATAATGATGTTAGTTATCAAAGAATATGTAATTTATATTATGAATTTGGATTCATTGCAGGTACAGAAACTTATTATAAATCAATAAAAAAAGAATTCTTTCATAATTTAATTGAGAATAATACTTGCTATGGAAGAGAATATAAACAATATTATACTTTTGTTTGTAATAAAGATTTTAATGCTAATGATTTTCCAGAATTAACTTTTTATTCAAAGCAATTGAATTATAATTTTACTTTTAATTCAAAAGATTTATTTTTTGAATTTGAAAAAGAATATTATTTTCAAATTATTTTTTCAAAGAATTTAAATGTAAGATGGGGTTTAGGAAAACCTTTTTTTAAAAAATATCAAATTATTTTTGATAGAGATAGAAAAATTTATGGGATTTATACTAGTGTTAAAAAAGGATTTGAATTTAATATTTCAATATTGATTATTGTTATTTTATTTATTGGATTAATAATTGCTCTTCTTTTTATTAAAAAATTAATTAAAGGAAAAAGAAAAATTAGAGCTAATGAATTAGAAGATAATTATGAGTATATGCCTTCAATTAATGGTAATTAGGAAATATAATATTTAAAACTATTGAAAATATTCATTTAATTTTTGTTGTATTTTATAGTTTTTTTTTGTTAGAGAAAATTTTTATTTAAAAAAAATGTTGTTTCATTTTTTTTTATAAAGTTATTTTTTCTTTTTTATTATAGCATATCTTACTCTTTATATTGATTAAGAAAATATAAAGTCTATTATGATATGCAGGCCTAAAAAAAATAAAAAATATTTTTTTTAAAAACCAAATAATTAAAAATTTATGGTCAAAAAATTCACCAAATAATTATATTTAAAGAATAACTGAGATTTACTCATTTAAAATTTTTTTGAGCTTCTAAGAAGAATTAACTTATTTTTTAAAAAAATATAAATTTAAATTTTTTTTCAAATTTATTTATATTTTTTTATGACTTCCTTAAATTATTTTATGACTATTATAAAAAATTTAAAATAAATTTACAAAGAATAACAAATTTCTTTTAAACTTTCGAAGTTATTGCAGTTGTAACTCTGTTTAATTTTTTACTTTTTGGATGAAAGGATTTTGAAACTTGAGTTGAACAAACTCTTTTATTTTTTTTTTCATTATTACCACTTTTTTTTTCTTCATTTATATCTTTATTAATTGTATTATTTAATGTATTCAGTCCAGTTGGAACCATATTATTCTGATAATTTTCAACTTGATTTTCAAGATTTATGTCTCCCTCTTTTTTTGAATTATTTCTTTTACAACAAACTAATCCTTCCTATTTTTTATTTATAAATTTTTTTACTAATATAGATTTAATTGCCTCCATATTTTTATTTTATTATAATTTCAGATAAATTAAATATTTAAAACTATATATCTCAATAATAGATTAAAGTGTTAGTAAAAGAAAATAATAAAGATAAAAAAAGTTGATTAAATAGTAATAAAAAATAAAAAAAGGTTATTAATAGAAATAAAAAAATGGATTAAATGATGATAAAACATTATTTATAGAAGATTATAATTTATTTGTTTTTAATGTTTTTAATATATAAAAATAAAATTAAAAAATACAAATGAAATCTTTTTAATATATAAAATAAATGTTTTTAATAAAATTAATAATTTTATAACTTTTTTATTGATTTATTTACTTGTATCAATTAATTTCTTAATAATCTATTAAAAATGATTTAAATTCTTCAAAATCAATTTTCCATTATGAATTAAATCTACTTTTATTATAGTTGGTTTAATTTATTCTTTAGTTGGTATTTGAAAATTAAATTCATTTGATAGTAAAAAAATCATTTGTTTAAAGTCATTTGAATCAATTATATGATTTTATCTTTATCTGCATTATTAATAATTAATTGTGAAATTACTTCAAATTTTTTTTTCATTATAAAAGAATGAGTTTAATATTAAATTAATTCTTTGTTATTTTTTTAATTTTTAAGAAAACATAAAATATTCATTATAAATTTCATAAAAGAAAAAATTAAATATGATAAAAAAATCTTTAATGATAAATAAAAATATTAAAAATATATTTTTTCTTTTGTTAAAGACCAAAAAATAAAAATATACAAAAAATCATTTATAAAATCAAATAATAAAAAAAGTAAAAAAAAACATATATATAAAAAGTAATAACTTCTTAAATAAATGAAAAAAGTGAAAGACGTTGGAAAATCTCAATTAATTCTCAAAGATGACAATTCCCAAAAAAACAAAGATGAAGAAATAGAATATCAAGAATCATCTCATCCAATGACAAATTCATCTTTAATAGAAAAAAAAACAAAATCAAAAAAAAATCTTTCAAATGAATCAAATATTAAAATAAATGAAGAAGAAGAAAAAAACAAATCCCAAAACAAAGAAAAAAACATAGAAAAAAACATAGAAAAAACTTCTGAAAAAAAATCTGAAAAAAATTCAGAAAAAAATTCAGAAAAAATCTGAAAAAAATACATTAATTAACAATAAAAGTCTAATATCAAAATCTTCTTCATCATCATCATTTCAAGAAGAAGAATCAATTGATTCTCAAAATGAAGGAATAAGTGCTCAAGAAATTCAATTTCGAAAAGCATATTATTTAGGTAATATTGCTTTAAGATTAAAGAATTATGATGAAGCAATTCGTTTCGCAGATGATTTAGCTTTATTTTCAAAAAACGCTCTTTCAAAAGAAGAAACTAGAGTTTTTTTAGGATGTAATTCTTTATATATGGAAAAGTTAAGAAATGGTTATAGAATATTATGTGATTTATTATTAGATGATAAACATTCTAAGAAACTTATTCAAGAAATTAAAAATGAAAAAGAAAAAATTATTTTGAAAAGATGTGAAAAAGTTATTAAAATTATAAACGAACATATTTTAAGTAAAAATTTAAATAATGAAGAAACTGCAATGTTTCTTAAAGTTAAAGCTGATTATTATAGATATATGGCAGAAATAACTACAGGGCATTTATTATTTATAAATAAACAAAATGCCTTTCATTTTTATAATGAAGCTAAAGAATTAGTTAAAGACTTTGATGACTTAAATGCCACTAAATTAAATATCTCTTTAAATTATTCTGTTTTTCTTAATGAAATTTTAAATATGAGAATTAACTCCTTTTTCTATGCTAAAGAAGCTTTATATAATGCTTTGAAAAGTCTGAAAAATTGTAATGAAGATGTTTTAACTTCTGAAGAAATGAAAGATACTTTAATGATTATTGAAACTTTAAATAATAATGTTGAAGATTGGTATAAAGAAGAAGTTGGTGATATTTTTGATAATGAAAAAAAGAACAAAAAAGAGAAAGAAAAGGAAAAATTAGAGTCTAATAAAAAGAAAAAAAAAGAAAAAAAAGATAAAGATGAAAAAAATTTAAATTTAAAAGAAGAAGAAAATGATGATTATAAAGATATTAATGAAGATATTATTAATGAACAAATAAATAAAATTGAAAATATTGAAAATGAAAAACAGAATAATACTTTAAGTGGTATAAACAAAAGTCATGGAAGTAACATTAAAAGTCAAATAAGATCTCAAATTTTTTCAAAAGCTTCATAAATTCTATTTTATTTAGTTTATTTGATATTGTATTATTAATAATTTCATATTTTATTTATTATTTAAAAAAAACATTATAATTACTATTAAAAAACATGATGTATTATTAATTAATTTTAATATATATCTTTTTTTAATTAAGATATAAAATTAATCTTTTATTTCTTCTTCATCATCATCTTTATAATCATCAAAATCATTCATATACAATAAATGATGATGAAGATTTTTATTTTTATTTAAATCATTTCCACTTTTAACTTCTATATTCTCATCAAATATTTTATGATATAAATTTTGTAATTTTTCCTTTTTAAAATCTAACTTAGCTCCTTTTTTTTCAATATTAAAATAATTATTTTCTAATTTTTCTCTTAAAATTTGATTTTCTTTACTTTTATAATAAGCTAAAATAGGACTAATTTTTTTAGTAACTTCATCAACAAAATCATTTTTCTTCTTATAATTTTCAGCAATTCTATCAACAAAACATAAAGCAACATCATCAGGTAATCTATTTACTCTATCACTTATTGCTAATATTTCTGCTTTTTCATTATCCATTCCTTCATATTCATTATTTTTTTTTGCTTTATAAACTAAATTTTTAGTATTTTCAACATCAAATTTTTTTCTTTTAAATTCTAAGATTTCTTCCATATCCATTGTCATAAAACTTTGAAAATCTTTTTCTGGGATTTTACTTGAATCTACTATTTTAAATAGTTTTTCATTACATTTATTTGTTGTTTTATTTAACTCACTTACTTTGTTTAATATTATATTTTTTAAATTTTTTCTTTGTTTTATAGAAGCTTTTTGAGATAAGGCTTTTTCAAATATTTTAAAGCTTCTTCTTGATTTTTGTGATCTATTTGTTGTAGATGTTAATATTTCATTTAAATTATCTGAATTTACTTTTGAATGCATTTTTATATTATCAAATGTTAATAATGGAATTTTTAAATTTATTGGTTTTTTAGATGTTGTTAATTGAAAAAGATTTGAATTTCTTGATTTATTATTACTTGAATTTAATATTGATGTAATATTATTATTTGTGGAATTAATATTATTTGAATTACTTTTTATATGATTTATTATTTTTTTTCTTCTAATAAATTTTTCTTTATTATGTTTTAATTTATTTTGTAATAATTTAAATACTAAAGAATTATTATTTCTTTGTTTTATTTTTAATTTTTGAAATTCTATTTCATAAGCATTATTACCAGAATTAATTTTAAAATTAGAACTTGATTCTAAGTATCTTAATTTTAAATTATTATTTTTATTTTCAATATTATTATCATCATTTTTTAAATTATAATAAACTAAAGAACCAAAATCAATTTTTTTTTCTAATAAAATACTATCTCTTTTTTCTTTAATTAATGCTTTTTTTAAAAGAGGAATGTTATTTAAAAAATTAGAATTATTTTCTTTTGAAATTAATGAATTTTTTAATCCGCTTTCAAATTTTAAAAGTGAATTAGGTTTAATAGAATTTTTTTCTGGGAAACCTATTCTATTTTTTATCATTTCTAATAATTCTTTTCTTTTATCATTCATTATATTTTCTAAATTTATTTTTTTTTTTATATTTTTTTTCATTTTTAATATTTCTTTATAAGGAGTTAAACTTCTTTCTTTATTAAAATCTAATTCCAATTTTGAATAATTTCTTTCCGTTTTTTTCTTTTCCTTTTTTCTCATTTTATTTAATAAAAAAATAATTGATTTTTTAAAAATTTAATATTTAAAAAAAAAAATAATAATATCCCAACTTTTTTATACAATATTATTATAATAAAAATAATATTTACTATATTAAAATAAAATAAATTTTTCATACATTTAAAAATTATTAATTAAAAACTATTAATTTAAAACTTTCTATATTATAATCTTTTATAAATCTCATTTATATCAATTTTTTCTTTTTTTTCTAAATTAAAATATTTCTCTAAAAAATATAAATCAATATGATTTCTATATAAATGTTCTTCACTTAATAATTTTTTTCTAAAATTATCTATAACATTAAGAACAATCATTTGAGAAATATTTTTACATCTTAATATATAAGAAAAAAACGTTAGTTTAAAATCATTATTTACATCATTATTTTTCACATTTCTAAAAGTACTAACATTACTAATGTGAAGATAATTATTTTTTTTAATTCTAATATCATCATTTTTCATATTAAAAATTTTTGAATTTTGAGCACTAATACTTAAATCATTTTTATGATTTAATCCTAAAATACTAGTTTGTAAATATTTTCCATAATTTTTTAAATTCGAACTCAATATATCTTTTTTTTGTAATTGTTTTTCACTATTATAAGTAACATTATTTTCTTTATCTCCAAAAAGAAGAATGGAATCATATCTTATCATATATCTATGATAATAAAAATTTATCCAACTTGAAAAAGTAATAATTGCTTCAAAGATTCCTCCAACATTTGCTAAAACATCAGAAATATTTTTATAAAATCTTTCATAAATTTGAAAAGTATTTTGTATCCAAAAAATAAATTCACAATATACTTTAGTAACATCAGAGTTTTCTTTGGTGTTTTTTCTATTCACATCAAAGGAAAAAGCTTTATATTCTTTTAACTTTGAAAAGAATAAATTAGAATGGCTTTTAAAAATTAAAGGAGAAAAATTTAAATTATGAGAAGCAAAATTATTACCTTGAACACCAGTTGAAATTGGATATAAAATACTTTTAATAGGTGTTTTATAATTATTTATATCAACATTATAATCAACTATTTGTAAATAAACAGCGATAAAATAATCATAAAAAAGATCCATTTCTTCTTCATTAGCACAACTTTCATTTCCATAAATAGGATGATCAATAGAATTATTTCTACATTTTTCAATAATAAGAGAATAATATAAATTATCTGGTCTTGAATTACCATGAATTAAATAAGGAGGTGAAAAACCAACAGCGTCTATTTTATAATATTTTTTATCAGTTGAATTATAGAAATATTTTAAACAAGCACCTCCTGAAAAATTTCCTATAATAGCATGTAAATGTGTTTGTAAATTATTTAAACTAATTGAACTATCACAAGTATCATATATCCAATGATCTTGATTTTCGATTACTGTTGGATTAGAATAATAGAAAACATCTCTTACTCCTTTTATTCTTATATATCTTGAATCATATGGAAAAAATTGCATTTCTGCATTCATAAATTGAATAAAGTGAAAAAGTCCTTTTGTATCTAAGGTAAACTTCCCTGTTTCATTAAAGAAACTTTTATAAAAATATGCGTGAGGTTTTTTATGTTTTATAACATCTAAAGAAAAATATATTGATGATAATACGCAAATTAAATATGATATCAATGTTAATATTCCGCTAAAAATTGAAGAATGACGGATTCGACCTCTTTGATATAATGTTATTCGAGGAGAGAGAAAATCGAAATATGCTAAATCTAACATTTATGAAAATTAAATAATTATTTTAAGGATTTTTAATTTATAATAATAATAATTATAAGTAATTTATTTTTTTTATTTTATAAATCATTTTTTACTTCATTATTATAATAACTTCTGTTCATAGTATCTAGGAAATCTTTAAAAGTCTGCTGTTCCTTTATTCTTCTAATATAATAAGTTTTATAATCTTTTAAATCATCTAATGAAGTTCCATATTGAATAGTAATTGGAGAATTAATTAATTCTTTCTCATCGTTGATGTTAAAAATACTAATTAAATCAATTTGACAAGAAATTAGGGCATAACCAATATACCTTGATAAACTAGGCATACAAAATTGACTAATTTCAACTGGATTATTTGATTTATATTTAGCATAAAATCCTAATGAATTTATTTTACCAAAATAGTTTTTTTTATGATAGATATTAAAAATAGATAGTCTAACATTTGAATAATAAATATTATTTGTATTTGAAGGGTCTTCATTAAATTCTAAAGAATCAGGATCAGGATCAGGATCAGTATCAGGATCAGAAATATCTCCATAACAATTTGAACCTTTTTCTCCTTTTGATTCAAAAATTATATATTTATTATCAAATTCAATTTTCTCAACTGTGTCAACTTTATATGAACTTGAAGTAGGAGAACAGGAAATAGTTTGAGCTAATAAACAATTATATTCTTTATTCCCATTTACTTTTATTATTTCATTATTTTTTCTACACGTGGGAATTTTTGCATTAATTGTAAATATCCCATTGTTAGGATTGTTAATTTTTTCAATTAATATAATAGCATTATTATTATCTGTATTTAAGGGATTATTTACTAAATTATATTCTTGATTAATTAATGCTTTATTTACTGATATGTTGTATTTATTTGATCCAATTAATTCATTCGGTATTTTAATAGAAGTCGATGCAATATTATATTTAATTCTTATATAATAATTACAATCATTTTTTTTTAAAGGATCTTGTTCAATTGAAATTGCTTTTGCTTCTTTTTCACACGTTTCTGGAATTAAAAAATTAAAAGGTGTTAAATCATTATTCAAATTATCTATACCTAAATTACATGATGAATATGCAGTTAAATAAAATATATATGAATCTTTTTCTCCTGCTTGCTGTGGAATTGAAATATGAAGTAATTCTATATTTGTATTAGAACCACAATTTTCTATATTACAATTATAATTATCACAATTTGTTCCTTCTCCTCCTTCTGGATAAATAAAATTATAGTTATCATAATAAAATATAAAAGTCCAAATAGGAGTTGTCTTAGTTATTCTGTTGAGATCACTTTTGGCAGTGCAAGGAATTTGTTTTTTATTGTTATTATATGGAAAGCTAATATCTGTCAATGTACACTCATAATGTATTTCATCATTTATTGTAGCTGTTATTTTAGGCTCAGTTAAAAAACTTGTACATAAAGGAATTGTAATATCTAATGATAATGTACTTCCATCATCTGATGGATTTATTTTTTCAATAAGAATAAGTGGCTTAATATAAGATATCGCTTTACCAATCAAATCATATTCTTTATTAACTAATGCTTTATTTACTAATATATTATAATCATTTGAGCCTTTTAATTTATTTGGTAATTTAATATAATTCAATGAAACAGTATATTGAACTCTTATATAATAACCACAATCATTTTTTGTGGTAGGATCTTCATCGATTGATGTTGCTGTGGCTTCTATTTCACAACAAGAAGGAATTTTAAAACTAAAAATATCTAAATTCTGATTCAGGTCAGTTATTTTTGATTTTATATCGGTTGATGAAAATACAATTAAATAAAAAGTATTAGATGTACCAGAAGAAGGTATTGTAATATATTCAACTTCTAAATCTAACTGAGTTGATAAAATCATTAATATTATTGAAATAAGAAATTTCATTTTTTTTTTTTTAGATTTTTATTCAAATAAAAACAAATTTTATTTTCTTATTGATATATCATAAATCAAAAAAAAGATTTCAATAAATCCCTTTTTTATTAATACCCTGATTAATTAAACAAAAAAATAAAGAAAAAAAATAAAATCAACGTCATTCAAAAAAAATTAAAAAAAAAATTTATTTTGCCAATAAAATAAATAAAAACTCAAAATAAATTATTCTTTAAAAACCATATCACCTTGTAATTTTTTTCTTTTTTCAGCTCCAAACAAAGCTTCACAAAGAGCATAACCAAATTCCATAGCAGTACAAGGTCCTTGACTACTAATGCATTTATTAGAAACAACAACTCTATCTTTAGCTTTACTTTGATTTTTTAACTTTTCTTGCATACTAGGATAACAAGTTCCACATTCACCATCGAATAATCCATTAAGTTCAAAAACATAATAAGGAGAAGCACAAATAGCAGTATAGAATCTTCCTTCACTTTTTTGTTTCTTTAACATGTCAACTAAAGTTTTATTCTTTCCTAAAGTTTCTGCATTTGGTAATCCACCAGGACATACTATCATATCGTATTTATTTGATGATACTTCATCAATGAATGCGTCTACTTTTATTTCAAGTCCGTGTGATGTTATAAATGTTTTTGAAGTGTCTGAATCATTTTCTTTCACTTTTGCTATTGTTAGTTCAGCTCCTGCTCTCTTTAGGATGTCATAAGGACCTGCGAATTCTACTGTTTCACATCCTTTTGATACTGCGAAAAGAACTGTTTTAGACATTTTTTTTTTATATATATATTTTTTTTTTGTTAAGGGAGTTTTATAGTTTTTTTAAGGAAATATATTTTTTTTTTTTTATGTTTTTTTAAAGGGTTGATTTTGTTTTATTATTTTTATTTTTGGATACTTTTTTATTGGATTTATTTTTATTTGTTTATTATAATATATTATATTATATATTATAAAATAATAAATAATATAATATTAAATATATGATTAATAATTTTGTTTTTTTTATATATTAATAATTAAATAATTATATTTATAAATTTACCCAATTAATTACAATTATATATTATATTTTTTTTTCAATTTAATTTTTACCCTTTTTGAACTTCCAAAATAGTTTAGCTTATCTATTAAAAATTGAGGTGCAAAACTATCAATTTTATCACATAACATTGTCCATTTATTACAACATTTAGGAGCATCTTCATTTATCATTTTATTCATTGATTTAGAATACTTTTTCATCGGAGTAAAACTTTCATAAGAAAAATTTTGATAAGCTATTTTCAACAATTGATTATTATATTTTTCAATTGAAAAATTAGGATCATAAACAATTGAATTATCTTTTCTTACTCTATTATATATTTCTTCCCATTTTAAATATTCTTTGTTAAAATTATACATTTTTATTAATTTCTTTTCTTTAAGTTTTAAACAATGATTATTTTGGATTTTCGATTTATAAAAATTTTTATTTATTTTTATTTTTCTATAAGGTTCAATTTCAAAATGTTTTAATGATTCTATTTTAGATATATTTGAATCTTGAGAAATGTTTCTTGATGATGGGTTCGAAAAGTTTTTATTTAATCGTGGTAAATGTGAAAAGAGAAGAGATTTAGATTTCTTTAAAGTATTTAAATTACTAAAATTGTGTTTCATTGATTTTTTTCCTCCTATTATATGAAAATTTTTTATTAATGAATTCTTTGAATATACTTTCATAAAATATTAAAAATTAATTGATAAAAACTCTTTTTTATTTAAATAAAAAAAAAAAATAAAATAAAAAAAATAAATATTATATTTATAAAATCATTATATTCTCTAATAATAAAAGTAGTTATTCTAATATTATATTCTCAATTTTATCACATAAAATTTTTATTAATTCTTCATTTTTTGAAATCTCATTTTCTTTAATATTTAAATTTTTCATTGTATTATTATTATCAATCATTCCATTTAAATAATGAAGACAATTTTGATTAACTTTAGTTTTGGAAATATTTAAATATCTTAATATAGGAAATTTTATTTTAGAAATAGTAAAAATTCCATAATTTTCAATATTATTTTTTGAAATATCAATTTCTCTTATATTCTTAATAAAATTTGCTTTTTCTAAATAATCCATTCCTTGAGAAGTAATATTATTTTCACTCACTTTAAAAATTTCAATATTTTCATTTAAATTCTCACATAAAATTTTAAATCCTGAATTACCAATAAAATTTTTATTCATATTTAAAACTTTTAATTTTTTAAATTGCCCAAATGAAAATCCAATACATCCTCTTTCATCAATGTAATTTTCAGAAACATCAATTTTTTCTAAATTTACTAAATCTAAACTTAATAGTTTTATAAATTCAGGATTTGAAATTTCTTTTTGTTGTAATTCTAATGTTATTAGTTTAGTTTCAATATCATATGCATTAAAAATATTATTTGATAATTTAATTAAGTAAATGTTATAAAGTATAAATTGAATATCTTCTTTTGAAAAATAATAAGGTTTATAATCATTGATTAAAATACCAATAGAGTAAATTTCTTCATTTTTTTTAATTGTTATTGGTCCTCCAAAGCATTTTGTTAATGAATTTTTATTTTCTGTTGAAAATAAATTATCATCATTTTTATTAATTTTAATAGAATGAATTTCAGAAATGCATTTTTCTTCATTGTAATCAATAGAAGCGTAAAAGTTTAAAATATTTAAATTATCTTTATTTTCATTATTTTCATTATTAATTAATAAATCATAATTAGCAACACCGAACCATTCTCTAAAATAATTTTTCATAAAAGTAATTATTGCAATTTTGCCTTTTTTAAAAATAATAAAAGGATTCATAATTTGTTTAGAATAAGAAGATATTATTTGAATAACTTGACCTCCTTTTTTTTCATTGTAAATATTACTTGATAAAGTTAATAAAGCATTTGAAGAAATAACAAAAGAAGTAAATATTTCATTAGATTTATCTGGGAATGAAACATAAAGTGAATTAACACAATATTTTTGATATAAATTTTCTTCTGATAATAATGATTCATCTGATAAAATATTATTCAATGAATTAGTATAATTGATATTATTCTTTTCTTTATTTATATTTAATTTTATTTGCTTTTCATATGGTCTTATTATATAATCATTTCTTAAATTTTTAAAAATTTGAGCAGAAGCTATTAAATTATTATTCATATTATTATTTTTTAAAGTTTGAGATTTATAATCAGTAAAACGTTGATGATCACTTATATAATTTATTGATAATTGTTTTATTTTATATTCATCAATTTCATTTTTTATATTCTTTGTTAAAAAATTATTCCTAACATCTAATTCGATTAAACTTTTAAGATTATTCATTAAAAAAATAACAGTTATATTTGTGATTCCAATATTTTTAGCATAAAATTTTTCTAAATTTAAAAAACTAAATCCAGTCATACCCCAATCTCTAATATTATGATTATGGTTTAAAGATAATACTTTTATATTCATTGACCAAGTACAAATTTGAGAAAATTTTTTAAAACCTTCATTTGTAATTCCATTGTTATCAAGATATAATTCTTTCAAATTTGGAAAGTTAGCAAAAGCTAAAAAAGGAATATTAACTAATTGATTAGATGAAAGATTTAAAATTTTTAAATTTTTCATTTTATTTTGGGCAAAAATTTTAATTGGAAAAGAATCAATAGATAAATGAGATAAATTTAAATCTTCAACGTATTGAATATATTGTAATACTAATTTAAATTCAGAATCATTTATATCTTCATAAGATAAATTTAATCTTTTAATATTATTTAATTTCACATGTTTCTTAAATTGAATTTTTTCATTTGAAAATAAATATTCTATATTAATCAAATTGTTAATATCATCATTTGTAAAAAATCTAATTTCAATATCAGAAAAGTTTAATTTTGATTTTGTATTATTTTTTATTTTACTAACAATTCCAATAATATATATTTTTCCTTCATTTAATTCATAAAAAATAGGAGAACCTAAAAAAACTTTTTCTGGTTTAAAAACTTTAAAATCGCGAAAATTATTAAATTTTTTCATTTTATATTCTTTAACAATTTTTTCAGGTGCAGAATAAATAGGATAAATATTATTAGGAGTATTATTATTTTTATCTAAATAAATTAAAGTTATTCCGTTTTTACAAATCATATTATTTAAATTTATTTTTTCGTTTTTAAACATAATTTTTTCAGCGTAATTAATTCCTTTTCTAATAAAATCAGTCAATGTAACAATA
>JAEEGL010917876.1_pt1 | contig 14257 bp, 33 predicted proteins | sample 9134231 | NCBI WGS metagenome assembly JAEEGL01 (sample SAMN16246548, study PRJNA631951) | gut metagenome | biome: gut microbiome; feature: rumen; material: fiber-attached | host: Bos | place: Iran: Karaj | collected 2018-10 | reverse complement strand
GAAAATAAAATCGTTGTATCGGTAGCGAAAACCGACACCCGCACAAAATTATTGTTTAACGTTTAACGAATAGGAGACAAAAGTTATGACTACTTTAGAAAAGAAAATTGAGGCCGTGCGTGTTGCAAATCTTATTATCAAGCAATTAACGGACACGACAGACGTAAATGTTATAATGTCATGGGGAGTGCGCGGACATGGTGCAGGGTATGTGCGCGGACGTGACGGCATCGAAATGCCTTGCTTGATTCTTGACGTCAGCGGATTGATGCACACGGGTAGAGTTGTTGTGGCATTGAACGAAGGGGCTGACGTTTACGAGGTAGCCCTTTATGACGTGCGAGGAAATCGTTGTGGCGATTGGATTGGCGATGTTACTTGCGACATGCTTGGCTCGTTGCTTGATTCATTGATTGAACGCCCCAAGGGAATGACGGACGAGGACTATAAGGATTTGAGCGAAATTGATTCGTTTATTAAATGCCTTTTGGATATTTGACTACCTATAAATAATATTTAAACGTGTTTCCGTGGCCGCTGACGCTTTCCGTTTGCGTTGGTGGCCACTTTATAAGGTAGAACTAAAAAGATTTATTATCATGGCTAAAAAATACGATTACGAAAAGATGCTATCCGACTTTAATCACGAGTACGGGTACGTGACAATTGACATGAACATTGTGAAGCGTTTCGTGCGCAAATTCAAATGCACAAACATTCATCTTCTTTATGATTGGTGCGTGTCACAAAACATACATCATGGAGTGCAAGAATAATGACGTAATAACAACAACTTAAAAATTTATAGGTATGTCGAGTTTTATTTTAGACAAAAAGGAATTTATCAAGGCCGCAGGTATTATGTGCGGAATTGAAGAAAGCAAGCGTGACAAACACCAGTATTTTATCGACAACGTTAAAAGGCGTTTCGAGGAATGTTACGAGTTAAACGTGGATAGCGTTAATGAGCAGTACGGCGACCATAACACGTATGACAATTGCCCGTATCAAAAGACCTTTGACGAATATAGGGCAAAGGGTATGCGGATATATAATAACATGTTGGAGGTTGACGGCATGAAAGTGGGCATAAAATGGCTACGTCCTCGCATGTTAAAGTTTTTCCAGTGTGTGTTGTATCAAATCGAAAATGAGGAATGTGCGGATATTGTCGGGCATTTCTTTTTTGTGTGTATGTCGAAACTTGCAGAAAATTCGTGTTCGGATATTGATGGCTGGTGGGGTGAATTAGAACTATAATAAAAAAGGGCTATGACACAGGACGAGATACATGCGATTTATGACGCAATGATGACGGCGGAGGCATGTGGCGATTATGCTACGGCCTCGCGCCTTTCTAAAAAGATATACGGATAAAACAAGTTTAATAAATTTTATAGGTAGAACAATGAAACGTACATTTAATTATTTGGTTTGCTCGTTGGCTTTATTGGTGGCCATCGTGTTTGTGCTTAGTGGGTCAATCATTTGGACATTGTGCGGCCTTGCTTGGTGCTTGATGCTTTACATGTGGGGCGTTGTTTGTCCGAAATGGTGGAAGATGTTTTGGGTTTCTAATTTGAGAATTTTGGCATACTTTAATTGTCTTTAATACACTCGATTTGAAACGCATATAATAATTATTATATATAAATTATTAAAAGGAACTTATTTTATGAAAGCGAAGGATATTTTACGATGGATTATCAATGAAAGCATCGAAGGCGAGTATTTGAATACCATTGACGTGCCAAACGAGGGCGATGAATCATGGGAGCAGAATGAATCGTGGTGGCTTGAAACGTTTGGCGGTTTGCCGCCTATGCCGATAGCCGCAGGCAAGTATTTATATTATTATGATAGCGCAATAGGCGAGGCCATACATACAAGGGAAAAGACTTTTAAACCTGATGCGCAGGTGGAATTGTCGGTTGAGGATGGCTTTGATTATGTCTATCTTTACAAGTTGGAGGATTGAACGATGATTAAGTTTAATGAAATCACGGCCGAGAACATCAAGTTGATGGAATTGGCATTTAAAGACATGTTAGCACACATCGGAGTAAATGTAGATGTTAAGGTATTTGGAAATCTTATCTACAACGGCAATGAATTGGTGTGCATGGAATCGACCACGTTTAACACAGTACCTGCGATGTATCGCGGTATCAAGGTTGACGGAAGTACGCTTATCTATGAGGATGACGGCGCGGAAAATGACACGATGAAACGCTATGACCTACGCTTCCATTTGAATTATCGTTTTGACTATTGGAAAGGTGGCGAGAATGGTGTGGAACTTGGCGAGGTGCATTTCATGTTGGTAATTAACAAGACGGACGGCACACAAAGATTGTGGTCTAACGGCTTGGTACTTGGACGCGGCGAGGTTAGAATGAATGAACTTTAGTAACAAACAAAAGAATTTAAGAGTTATGGAATTGATTTTAGTTTTCGGTATTTTCGGGATGATTTTCACGGGTGACCTCTTTAAAATGGGTGGCCGTTGAAAGTGAAAAAATGAAAGGAGACGATATATCATTTTTTCTCCTATAATTAAACGTGGGTAGGCGGTTTGAAGATTATGACCATTGTAGCAAGGGTGGAACTTGCAACCGCCACAAGATTATGAATATTTAAAAGTTACTGAATTATGGAAGCAAATGACTATGTACCTCAAACTGCTTACGAGGTTTATCACAACTATCCTGAGAAGAAAGTCGTAGGGCTTTATTACGTGGATGATGACGGCAACAAAGTTACGCCGTATAATCTTTACTTTAGTAGTGATATGCGCAAGTGCAACAATGACGAAACGCAAGTACATGGCCGTGCGTTTACGTGCGCTATGGGTAAGCACGGCACGACACTTTATCCCGTGTACCTACCCAATGGCAAACGTTATCGTAATGCGGACTTATGCGGCATTTCGGCACGTTACAAAGAAAACATCATTAAAGACTATTATAACGGATAGGAGGGCAAAATTATGGCACGTTTAGATTATGACATCGACAATTTCAGCGGCAACAACGGACGCGGCACAAGATACGATATTATCGCGGATGGTTGCGTAGTGTATCACGACATTGCTGAGGAGGCGGTTGATAGGCTTTGCGAGGAAATGGAACGCAAGCCTTGGCTGTATTCAAACATCGAGGTAAAGGAACTTAATTAAATTGGGTATGAAAAAGTTTGTGGTATATATCCGTGTGTCAACAAAGAAACAAGGCGCAAGCGGATTAGGTTTAGAGGCTCAACAAAAGATTTGCGGTGAGTTCATCAAGAACCACGACGGCGAAAAGGTAGCCGAATACAAAGACGTTGAAAGCGGTACTCATCGTGATAGAAAAGGTTTGGCAGATGCTGTGGCCTATTGCAAGAAAAACAATTGCGCCTTGGTCATTGCCAAACTTGACCGCTTGGCACGTGATGTTGAGTTTTGCTTTAAGATTGTGAACACGGGAATCGAAATACATTTTGCAGACATGCCTCAAGTTAATACGCTTTTGCTTGGTGTGTTTGCATCGGTGGCACAATATGAAAGGGAACTAACAAGCGACCGCACACGCAAGGCATTGGCCGCAAAGAAAGAACGTGGCGAAGTGACAGGCGGTGCATCGGAAAAATGGATAGAATCATTTAACAACAAAACAAAAGAGCAAATAGATAAAGAGTATATGGAACGTGGTCGTTTAAGAAACGAGCGTTATCTTGCAAGCCGTGATGTGCAAGTGTTCTTGAAAATCATCAAGAATGTTTTTGCGACATCGTGCGTGGGTGATGATGCTACGTTGTGGGATTGGTCTAACGTTACTACAAAAGGCGATTATCGGGCGCGTATCTTGGGTCTGATGAAAGATTATAAGGAACTTGACGAAAGCGGCACATTGTTTGCACGTTGGGATTTTTCGGATTTGTCATCGGAAAAGTTACGTGTGCGCCTTTGCGGTAACATTCAAAATGTGAGGAAATCTTTGGAATATAACAAAAAGATAAACGACAATGGAAACAAAGAAAGTTAAGGTAGCGGAACAAAATGCCATCATTACCCAATTGAAGCAATTCGCATCGTTGGGTAGTGATAGGCAAAAAGTGTTCTATGAACAACAAATAAAGGACTTGCAAAAGGTTCATGTTGTTTCCGTGCATGATGTGTTTACACAGGAAGAGATAAAGCGCATAAAGAAAATCGTGCGACCTTTGCCCCGTATGTGTTATCGTAATGCGCATCGCATGGTGGAACTATTCCCCGACAAATGCCAATATGTCGAGGGCTTTACTACTATATTCAATGGCGGCTTTCCAATTGAGCATGCTTGGAATAAGGTTGGTGATGTCTATGTCGATGTAACCTACGAAATGGCATTGAAATCGGACGTGACGAAAGAGTTATATATGGCCTTGGGTACTTACAACCTTATGACAATTACACAAGCCACATCGGAAACTGGCTATTATGGCGGTATCTATACGCATCGTTATATAAAAACGTTGAACTTAAACAAATAGGAGAAACAAATTATGAAATTGATTAGTGCTATTAGTGAAATCACGCATGACGATTTGGTAGAGTTGTTTTCTACGGCGTTGTATGGGTGTGAAATCTTTGTAGTGGATTGGCCTAACGACCATCCCGAAATATTTAAAGAGGGCGACTGTATAGAAGATAAACTTGCACGTTGCTTGTTGAACGACCAGCATATCATCATCAGCGACCGCTATTCCGAAGAGGTGTTCTATGGTGATTTGCCGCATAGATGGGATGACAAAAACTGGTGCATGGACTATACGGTTAAGTTAGCCGACATCGAAAAGGGCTTGAATAAGGCACTTAACTATGGCGGTTGGCCACAAAAGTACGTCTATAACCTTTGCAATGCAGACGAAGGCGACTTTGACTATCCGCAGGCATTGTGCTTGTTGCAATTCATCTTGTTTGGTGAGGAAATATACGGATAATCCGTGTATCATAAATTATCTTTATTATTAACATCAAAAACGTTTTTGCTTATGAAACCATTTGAAGTTGCAGTATTTAAGCAGTTTTTGGAAAGTCGCGGTATGGTGACTCCGTTCATCAACCTTTTCCGAAAGTATCGCATCAAGACCAATCCGATGTTGATTGAGGACTATCTACGTCAAATTGATGCAAGTGAGGTGTGTGTGAAAGCCTTTTATTGGGTGGTAAATTCCCGTTGGGGCTTTGACTATTGGACGCAAGCGCAAAAGGACTTTAACGAGTACATGAAGCGTTATAGCGAGGATGACGAAAAAGAACCTTGGTGGCACTTGCATGGCCGCTACAAGATTTTGCGTACCAATTGGGATGCCGTTAAGCATTGGAAACTTGAAAACCGTGCTACGGCGGCAACACGCATGAATATCACTTTGCCTGAAAAGTTGGCCGAAAAGGAATTTTTCGAGGAACTTGAAAAGGCCGAGGTACAGATGCCGTCCGACGATGACGAAACGCCGACACCGAAAGACGATGACACGCCAAAGGTTGATGACAATGGCGATGACTTGGATATTTTCGGTGAGTTCAATTTCGTGGACTTGACCCCACGTAGGCAATTGAAACCCGACGAGATTAGCATCAACCGACGCAACAAGAAAAACTCGATTACGTTCAATCAGTCGGTATCTAAAGAGGTGCGTGAACGTGGCGGCTATGAATACGCTGCACTTATGCGCAACAAGTCTGGTGACGTTGCTATTATCCTTAATGACACAAAGGGCGTTTCGATGCTTGACGGACGTGTTGACAAGGAGGGTGGCAATGCCGTTATCAACAACAAGGAACTTGTATCTCGCTTGGTTGTATTCCTTGACATCAAGAATGACTATGCCATCGTGAACATCGAGGAAATCAAAAAGACCAATGACTTCGTGGCTTATCGTGTATTTATTAACGAAAACAAGTAAAAGTATTATGGCAAACATCAATGACAACGAGAAAGAGTGCGCTACCCAAAAGAAACAAATCAAAGCGTACTTATTGACTGGCAAGCGTCTTACCCAATTGGATGCACTTTACAAATTCGGGTGCATGAGGTTGGCGGCGCGTGTGTGTGAACTACGTGATGAGGGCATGAACATCAAGATGGAACGTATCAAAGTGCCATCGGGAAAGATTGTCGCATCGTACTTTATTCCGCAAACGCTATTTTAAGGCGTTGTAACGGCATTTTGCGTATATTGTGGGATAGTTACCCACCTATGCGGCAAAACGCTTTCTATGGACTTGAAAACAACTAAAAACGAAATATTATGGATAGTCATACGTTATGGGAACTTGCAAAGGGTGTCTTTTGCATCGTTCTATTGATTTGGGTACTTGGTAAACGTAAGGATTATGAATGAAAAGACCTACGACGAAAAAGAGCGTATCGTAACATATTTCATGTGGTACGTCTTTAATGTGTGGAACATAGCCGAAAGCAAGGCCGTGTTTGGGTATCAATTAGGCTCACACATCTATAAAAAGTATGTCGAATACGTGTTTGACAATAGAATGGACGTTTTGCGGTGGTATTCGGAACTTGATACCGATTGCAAGACCAAACTTGTGAATCGTGCATACGAAGTTTATAACAACAAATAAAAAAATTGGAGGACATCAAAATGAAAAAAGTAAAATTCACGAACAAAGAGAAGAATGAATCAAAGGTGTATTTGGTTGGCAATGTCGGCCAATACGTGTTTGCATGTGTGAACAACGTCAAAGAAACGAATGACGCAATACGTTGGTGTAACACGCACAATGTAGGCGACAAATTCGATTGCGACGCATACACGTTGGAAATAATCGAGGGGTAATGCTATGGCCTACGTGTTAGATGATTTCCAATTGGAAAGGATTTGTGACCGTTCTCCCTATTGCGGATGCAATTGTATGAAATGCGAGGCTTTCGCGGCCAATCAACGTTTCCACAATGGCGACCACGATGATGAGGATGATGATGACGATTATTAGGCTTATGGGAACATTACTTTTGATTTGCTTTATCATTTGGGGCATCGGGCGCATTTACAAGCAATGGTGAAAACAAAAAAAGAGGTCATTTGTCTTTGCAAAAAGACTTAATTATGATTTTCTTTTTATTTTCAATAATCTTATTATCTATATATATTATATACTTAGTAACTGGGATAAGATTTTGGAACACCTATTGTAAGAAATTGGAACGGTTCAATGTAAGAAAATGGAACACTTTGTAAGATTTTGGAACACTTTGTAAGAAAATGGAACACCTGCCGTTTTCGTAAATTGTGTTAAATACTTGCGAAATGTTTTGTGGTGCTAATATTTATATGTACTTTTGCAAGTGGTAAGGGATAGGACGGAAGTCATGAGCCATCCGAAAAGACCATTTTTCCGCTTATTTGGGTTTTCCCTTTTCCACTTTTTTAAAATAGCGGTTGAACATATAAATAAGCGGAATATGAAAAGATTGATTTATTACAAGAGGCTTTTTGCCTACCGACAACAACAAAGTGCAAGCGAAAGGATAGTTTATTCTTTCTTGGTTTACAATGCCATTTGTGAAAGGGATGACGTTTGGGATAAGGAAACAGGCAAATACAATCAAGACGTAATGCAAAGTATTGATGACTATATTCAAATTCCTATCTACTTTTTGAATGAACGTCACGAGGTAAAAGTAAATGCGTTGGCCAAACAATTAGGATTGGGTAAGGCTACCATTTCACGAATAATTGATAAGTTCAAGACAAATGGCATTATATCGCACGGGAGATACATACGGCATGATGGAATTTACAAAGATGGGTATTTCACTTTGTCAACAAATGAAAAGTTGAGTGGTGAACTACTTATTTTTTATTCATGGCTTTTGGACTTGACAAAGGAAAAGGAAACAAAAGCAATATATTCCAGCATGATACGTTTAGGCGAACTTTACAATGGTAAGATGGAAGAAATACGCGACTACTTGCAACGGTTAAAAAAACTTGGGCTTGTGGAACGCGACGAATATAAAAGACTAATATTGAAGTGATATGAACTATACGATTTTTACCGACGGCGCATATTCACAAAAGAACGATGAAGGCGCATTTGCATTTGTCATCGTCAAAGATAATGTCGAAATCATGCGCAAGGCTTACAAGATTAGCAAGGAATCAAATAACCGAGCGGAATTGAAAGCCATTATTGCTGCGGTACACAAATTGCCGCAAGATGCTACAAGGGTGCAAATCATTTCAGACTCGATGTATGCACTTAACACTCTAAAAGGTAATTGGAATCGCAATGCCAACTTGGATTTATTCGAGGCGTGGGATAAGGTGCTTGCAAAACGCGAGTGCCTTGACATCGAATTTCTTTGGGTCAAAGGTCATAGCGGCGACTTTTACAATGAACTTTGCGATAGCCTTTGCACAAATGCTATGGGGTATGACGCAAACAAAGAATTTGAAAAATACAAAAAGATTTAGGCGTTATGATTTACTATCATCACGAGCAAAAAGAAAAGATGCTATCCAATCCTTGCAATAAGAAATTGGATGCCGTATTGCAAAAGAACTTTCCCGAAAACGACAAATGGGGTGCTTGCATTATCTTTGACGAAAGGGGATTTGCCGACACGATAGAAATAAACAAACTATCCGAGGTAACGCAAAAAGGAGAAACATGGACGCATTATGCTACGATAGGGCTTTATAAAAGTCATCAAGAAAGCGAGGACGAATATTGGGAGGTATATTCACAATTCAACGGAAAGAACGAGGATGAACTTTGGATATTCGCCTATTACGAGAAATTCGGTGACGCGGTGCGACGTGTGAAACTTGGTATCGAAAAACTTAAACCAATTAAAAAATATTGAGTTATGAAGAAAAAGTTTCGTTATTACTTGCCTGTCATTAGCGGAGATAAAATCGCTAAGATTGTGGCCGTGCTTTGTATCATTGATGCCATCGTGCATTATTGGTACGGTGATATTGATAGAGCATCTTTCTGGTTGATTTGTGGCATGTTCAACTATCTTTGCTATAAGTTATGACAACCACATTCAACAACTATCTTTGCCACACTAATACGTGGTATTGGGGTACGTCTATTGACATAGTTCACAAAAAGGGTATCGGAATTATCTGCGTGAAACTTGATGATGACTACCCCTCTACCGCTTTCATTTGCGACCTATCCGTGTTTGAATTGAACCGCAAGCAAGGCATTGGCCGCGAACTTATGAAATCCGCTTTGGCGGTGGCAAGGAAACACGGTAAATCGTATGCCGAGTTATATGTCGATAAAGAAAAAGATTGGCTTGTGGCTTGGTATTCCTCTTTGGGTTTTGAAATCGTAAAGATTGACGCACACGAATACACTATGCTTAAACATTTAGACGATGACAAAGAATGAATTTATCTTTATGTCCGACTATGGCGTAAAGGAAATGGAATTTTATTGTGCCAACGATGAATGTTACGAGGCGCGTTTCGTGGCCGAGGACGGCACTAAGTTTGAATACAAGATGTCACGTGCAAAGGTCATGGAACACGTCGAAAAACATAGCGCACACCCAGAAAAGTATTTAACTAACAAAGGGCTTGTTGTGGCACACTTTCATGCTATGGCAATTGCATGGTACAAACTAACCCATTTACCCAAAAAGTGACGTTAATATTCTTTAACTTAAACAAAATTAAAATATTTGCAGGTTTGGAATATTACAAGTACCTTTGCAACAAATTCAATACGCATGGATAAGAACATAGTAATGTTAGAGGGCGTTATCGGCGACGATTACAAGTACGGCAAGACGCAAGACGGGAAAGAATACGCTACTTTTTCGCTTTGCACCAATTCGTACATGAAAGAGTTTGCCGATTCAACCGAAAGGACACACTCGCAAACGTACATTCGCATCTTCGTTTTCGATAAGAAACAAGTTGCCTATCTACAAAAAGTTAAGGCACGGCGCGGACAACGTGCATCAGTCTTTGGCCGTCTTACATCGGTAAAGAACGAGTACAAAGGCAATACGTTCATCACGAACAACGTTACATGCCGCGACGTGACAATCATCAAGAACAAAAAAGAAAAAGACGATAAAAATGAGCAAAAAGAAAGTTTACATAAGTCTTCCGATTAGCGGTTATGACTTGGACGAAAGAAAGGAAACGGCCTTGGCTATGGAAGTAAAACTACGCGGACGTGGCTACGACGTTTTCAATCCACTTGGCGACCATTTCCAGCCTGGGCTTACAACTAACGAATACATGAAACTTGATTTGAAAGCATTGCTTGATTGCGACGTTATCATGTTTATGTATGGTTGGAATCGCAGCGCAGGTTGTAAATGCGAGTTAGATGTTGCTACGGCCATCGGCTTAGACGTATGGTTTGAGGATTTGACAACGATTAAACTTTAGGGATTATGAAACACGGAATGAAACATAGCCATTCACCAAGACACATAAATGCCGCTAAACAAGCCGCAGCACATGCTCGTCACGCTTATTGTTGGTGGTTCGCATTTCTTGTGTTCGACTTCTATATGTTGATGTATTGCTTGAAATTCAAGGCCGACAAATTCGACATCTTGAATAAGTTGGCTACGATTGTTTCACGTGAAACATTGTCCTTTATTCGTGGTGACATTCGCCATAAGTTTGTCGCCACACCTATCACGACACTTATTTTAATTTTCATCATTTTATTCACAATTTAAACAACAAAAGATTATGAGTCCAAAACAGTATGACCTTTATGTAAAGGATTGCGCATTGCGCGGTATTACACCATTCCCTAATGACATGGGTACACCTCCCGACGTATTCGGACGTATGTACTTGGGTAGCAGTAAGAAACGCCATAACACCATTCGCCGTAAGCGTTTGGCACGTGCGGCAGCATAAAACACTATTCGCATCATGGAACAACAAGAAGTAAAAGATTACAAACAGGACGTAGCCGCAACCCGTGTTGGTTGCCTTGGCTCGTCCGACGGTAAGATGCTTTCGCAAATTGCCGCGTTAGGAACTATCCCCAAATCCGCTTATAAGCGTTTGGCCGTCGTTAAGGGATTGATACCACAAGTTGAAATCCCGAAGAATGCCGCCATTCAGGCTGGTGACGATTTGGAAATGATTGTCTATTCACATCTAAAGGCACAAGACCCACGATATGAAAGCAATCCTCTTTGGGTAAGCGAGAAATATTCAACAAAGAATTGCAAGTTGATTTCACACCCAGACTTGGTATTGCAAGACGATGCAAGCAAGGTGTTGAACGTCTATGAGGTCAAGACTACAAAGTACACGTTTGAACAAACACGTCAAACTTACGAGTCTCAACTTTTCATTCACAACCTACTTGCAACTGAACGCGCAAAGAAACTTGGTAGCGATTGGAAGGTTAAGGTGTTCTTGGTACACTATTCTACCGACGGCCTCGACCTTGAAAACGGTATCGAATTTGACCCGTCACGCCTTACCGTGCATCAAGTGTACTTTTCAACTATGTACTTTGATGTCATGCGTGGTATGAACCTTGTAAACGATTTCTTGGAAACGTTCACGGAATACTACGAGGGCGACGAGATTGATGCCAACCTTTTGCCTACTAACGTTAAGTCGCAATTCGATGACGTGGCCGCTATGTTGGTGGAAATAAAGGAACGCGAATCAAAGGTAGAGGAGTTCAAGCAACGTCTTTACCAGTTCATGGTTGACAAAGACATCAAATCCATCAAGAATGACGTGTTCTCGATTACACGTGTTGACCCGACGGTTAGCAAGTCTTTCGACGCAAAGAAATACGTTGCCGACTTGATTAAGAAATATCCTCGCAAGTCAAAGAAGATTATTGCAGACTACACTAAGGAAACAAAGCGTAAAGGCTACGCCACTATCAAACTTAAAGAAGAAAAGTAAACTATGGCAGACGAAAAGAAACCTACGGGCTTGAAATTGTTTAATCAAACTATCAATAGCCCATCCACACAAAAGTATCTTGCCGACGTGTTAGGCGACCGTAAGATGTCTTTCGTGAATAACTTGGTTGCACTTGTGGCCAACAATGCCAACTTGCAGGCTTGCGAGCCTTACACGTTGATGTTTGCGGCCATGAAAGCAACGGCGTTGAACATGCCGCTTGATAATTCAATCGGTATGGCCTATATCATCCCGTATAACGACAACAAAAAGGGTATCACGGTTGCTCAATTCCAAATCGGCTGGCGCGGCTTTGTGCAGTTGGCACTCCGTAGCGGAATGTTCAAGTCTATCAATGCAACGGAAATCCGCGAGGGCGAGTTGCTTGGCCGTGACCGCCTTTCGGGTGAATTGAAGTTCAAGTTCGTGGAAAACGACGATGAACGTGCAAAGTTACCCATTGTCGGCTACGTGTCACATTTCCGCTTGCTTAATGGCTATGAATCGGTATTCTATATGTCTAAGGCTGAGGTTGAGGCACATGCAAAGCGTTATTCGCAAACGTATGCGTCAAAGAAAGACTATATCCGTAACGCATCCAAATGGACTACCGATTTCGACATGATGGCATTAAAGACGGTTACAAAGTTGAACATTTCAAAGAATGCTCCTTTGTCCGTTGAACTAAAGGATGCCATGCAAGCCGACCAAAGCGTTATGTATGAACGTAACAAGTATGATTACGTTGACAATGACGATGAGGTCGATATGGCGAAAGCGCAAGCCGTTGCCGATAAGTTTGCAGGATTTGCCGATGCCGAGGAGGTAAAAGACCAAGGCGATAACCCTAACGAAAATCATTAAGCGTATGTCACACGGACTATTATTCTTACACTCGCACAGTGGCTTGGAGCGCGATTTGCGTTTTCCCAAGCACACCGTGCTGGTGGACGCTAAGTTTGCCTACATGTTTAGTGGCGAGCCATGCGTACCTTTCACACATAACCGTATCGAATATGTGAAAGTAAACATCTTGTCATTTGCCAACAAAGGCGGAGTGTTCAAAAATCTAAGCGAGTAATGACATGGGAAAAGATAAGCGAATTTTTTGCAAGGGTGAGCAATGTTCCGTAAAGAACACTTGCCTACGTTACACGCGAGGAAAAGGTGCGACAATGTATCACGGCAGTAAAGACATTTTCATTCGCAAATGCACATTGCAAAAGTGCTACCTACAAGATGAAAGTAACATAAATCAAGACAGTAAAAGACATTAGACTATGGCACAAGAAAGACCTACAAAGAAACGTGGCGGTATTACAGGACGCGCCTACGTCGTTATGGGTGGCAAGGTTGCACTGGGTACTTATGACGAAAACGGGCATTTCGGTGGTATCGCTATGGCCGAATTGAAAGATGAAGGCGCAATTGGACGTGACGTAACGGACGAGAAAAGTTTTCCGTGTCAAGTCTATATAGAAATTGATAGCCTTGATTCCTTGAACGCATTACGTGATGTCATCGACATGGCAGAAACGAAACTAAAAGACGAAATAGCAAAACAAGAAAACAAATAATTAAGAAAGAATTATGGAAACAAATTTTAAAGACCCTATCGAATTGAAATTGCATCTTTTGGATAAGTTCGGAATTACCGACGAGCCAAAGAGCGTAGATTTTTGCCGCGAGGCTTACAAGTTCCTTGTGGAGGGTGATTTCATCAAGTACATGGGTGTGGATGCCGACGGTAATCACGTTATCGAGCGTGTGCCACCTACCGCCGATGGCGCGGTCATGGAGGTACAGCCTAAAGATGGCGTTTACCTTATCTACGAACAGAACGAGAACGGCCAATTGAAACGGTGGTGCGAATTGTTCGCAGGTAACAACAATAAAGATTGTGCCGTCGCCGTCGCTTTCAAGTTCGGTCAAGTGTCACTTATCCTTTATGGCCAAAACATCGAGGATTGCAAGATGACATGCAAGGATAAAGAGCCTATTTCAGTCATTACGTCGTATGCCGAGGCCGCTTGTGATTTCATGGGTCGTAAGCGCACACAAGATTTGGTTGCACGTGGCCTTTCTTGCGTTGACAAGTTGCCCGAAAGCAAAGATTGGTATATCCCTGCAATCGGCGAATTGTATGTGATGTATTTGATGAAAAACCAAATCAACAAGGCACTCGAATACATCGGCGCGGAACTTATCAAAGACACGTGGTATTGGTCGAGCACCGATCACTTTGTGAGAAAGTACTCTCGCTCGAAAAAGCTCAAATAAATTTGGCTTTTTACTCGCTTATTCGTACCTTTGCAGCATGATTCTAAAGTATGATGTGATTGTGATT
>JAEEGL017015143.1_pt1 | contig 14258 bp, 14 predicted proteins | sample 9134231 | NCBI WGS metagenome assembly JAEEGL01 (sample SAMN16246548, study PRJNA631951) | gut metagenome | biome: gut microbiome; feature: rumen; material: fiber-attached | host: Bos | place: Iran: Karaj | collected 2018-10 | reverse complement strand
CTGCCGGCCATTTTGGTGCAGCCACCTCTTTTTTTTACGATTTTTTGTCTATATTTGCAGTCCCAAAATGATGGCGGGGTTGCTCAGCTGGCTAGAGCGTCGGATTCATAATCCGGAGGTCGTGGGATCATGCCCCACTCCCGCTACGCAAGGATGCAGGTTTTCCTGCATCCTTTTTGCGTATAGCGGGAGTGGGGCAAGCCCCCCATCCAACCCCCTGTCGCTATGCGACATCCCCCTTTCAGGGGGAACGCCGGAACCTGCTGCGCTTCTCTTGCAGAACCCGGGTGCCTCCCGGTCGTCGCATCGCTCCTCCCTCCCGGCACGGCGGCTGATGCCGCCTTCGCTTCGCTCCACTTTTATCCCCCTGCACCCCAAGGGGACGGGGATGGGGGAATTCGGAGAAAATGCGTATATTTGGTATCGTTTGCCGGCCGGGAGGGGCCGACGGATGTTTTGGATTCTATTAACCCTATTATACACCATTATGAAAAACACTTTACGTATCATTTTTCTGACATCATTCTTACTGGCGGCGCTCTGCGCTCCCGCCCGCGGTCAGAAAAAGATGAAAAACACCGATGTAGCCCAGGCGCTCCAAGGCTATTTCACCCTGGCGACTGAAGGCAGCGTTTCACCTGACAGTGAAGGATTCATCAGGAGATGGATGCTTCTGGACCCTATCAGCAAACCCAACAGCACCAACCAGGTATTTACTATGAAATATACCAGGGACGCCATTATGACTGAGTATTTCCCCGGCCAGCTCACCGTTATGCCAAAAGACGGCGACAGGGTCAAGGTTACTATGGAATACCAGCCGCCTGTAGACGTATCTACCAGCTATTCCACATACGATCCCAGCAAAGCGCCCAAGATGGTCAACGCCAATCTCTACTGGCACGCGCTGGACAGCGACCACTTCTTCGTGAAGCTGTTCCGCTTTGCCGCAGGTCTGGACAAAGACCGTTACGGTGCCATTTTCTGGTCAGTCACTGTAATCAATTGCGACGAGGACATTGAGAACGTCCGCCTTTCCATCGGAGCCAACTGCGGAGGACTGTGGTGGCTCAACGGAGAGGAGCTTCTCCTTCTTTCCGGCGACCGCCATATGGGCGTAGACAGCTACGTATCCAAGAGAATCACTCTCAAGAAAGGCAGGAACGTCCTTCGCGGAGCCACTATCAACGGCATTGGAATGAGCGAGTTCTGCGCCCGCTTCATCGATGACGACGGCAAGCCCGTTACCAATTTCACCGTAAGTTGCAATTAAAACCCAGACAATTATGAAAAAGATCATCACTATAATAGTCGCATTGTCAGCCCTTCTGCTGGCATTGGATTCTGCATACGCCCAGGTGGGCGAGCCATATATCCACGACCCCTCCACTATAGTCAAGTGCGACGGCAAGTACTATACATTCGGAACAGGCAGCGGCGGCCTCATCTCGGAGGACGGCTGGACCTGGCACAGCGGAGCCGTCCGCCCCGGTGGCGGAGCCGCCCCTGACGCCATCAAGCTGGGCGACCGCTATCTGGTAGGCTACAACACCTTCGGCGGCGGCCTCGGCGGCGGACACGCCAACAAGATAATGGTGATGTGGAACAAGACCCTCGACCCGAATTCCCCCGACTTCGAATACTCAGAGGCCTTCAGCGTAGCCGAGTCTCTCCCTGATGAGGACTGCGACGCCATCGACCTCGGCCTGATGCTGGACCCCTCCACCGGAAGGCTGTTCTGCGTATACGGAACCTACTTCGGCTACATCCGCCAGGTGGAGCTCGACCCCGTCACAGGCCAGCGTCTCCCCGGCAACAAAGCCATAGACGTAGCCAGGAACTGCGAGGCCTCGCAGATGATGTACAATGATGGATGGTACTACCTGCTCGGCACCCACGGAACCTGCTGCGACGGCGTCAACTCTTCTTACAACATCGTTGTAGGACGCTCCAGGAACCCTAACGGCCCGTTCATCGACAATGTAGGTCGCTCTATGCTGCAGGGTGGCGGCAAGTCCGTCATCACCGCCGAGCCACGCCTCATCGGTCCCGGCCACTTCGGACGCTACATCGAGGAGGAAGGCGTAGAGAAAATGTCCTTCCACTGGGAGGCCGACCTGGACCAGAGCGGTGCAAGCGTACTTGGAATCAGGCCTCTCCTCTGGAAAGACGGCTGGCCGGTAGCAGGCAAGGCCTTCGAACCCGGAACCTATGAGATCAAGTCTATGAGAAGCGGCTACGCACTGCAGATAGACGTGGAATTCATCCGCGCACAGGGCGGAATGCGCCGCAGGGGCAATGACGCAAACGTGCCTGTCGTAGCAATCGAAGGCCAGAAACTGGAGGATGTGATAGGCACCTGGCCGGAAGGCGTCATCGGTGTAAAGAACGATTTCTTCCTTGCAAGGCCTCAGCAGAAATGGTCCATTATCCCCGTTCCTGAGGCAGGTGGCTACCTTGGAGGACCGTACTACAAGATAGTTATCGAAGGAACCAACAGGGCTCTCGCAGCCAACGCCGAAGCTGAACTCGAGGCCGTGCCCGAGTTCACAGGCGCTCCTGAGCAGCTCTGGAGGATCGACCAGCTCACTGACGGCACCTTCAGGATTATGCCAAAGGAAGTGCCCGGCCACTCAGAGCCCCTTGCCCTGGTTTCCCTCGGTGACAACTCAGCGACCCTCGCTCCCTTCAACTTCCACTCTGACAACTCCAAGTGGGACTTCGTAGCGATTACTAAATAAACTGATTGTTCAGGTCCGGATACAGTACTGGGGAGAAAAGTGCTTTCGGCGTCAAGCCTGCATTTGTGGCACTTTCCTCCCCAGTACTGTGTCCGGGACCGACTAGTCGTCCAGTCCTTCAATAGTTTCAATTAAACCATCTTTGTCGTAGGTCAGTTCGCAAACCTTGAGGGAGCGCAGACGGTTGATTCCCTTTGAAGGGCCGCTGTCGTGGTGGAAGAGATACCACTTGCCGTTATACTCCACAATAGAGTGGTGGGTGGTCCATCCGTATACCGGAGTGAGGATCTTTCCCTTGTAGGTGAAAGGACCGTAAGGATTGTCACCGATTGCGTAGCAGATGCAGTGGGTGTCACCGGTTGAGTAGCTGAAATAGTACTTTCCGTTATACTTGTGCATCCAGCTGGCCTCGAAGAAGCGGCGGTTGTTGTCGGCTACTGTGATAGGCTTGCCGTCCTCGTCAAGGAGAACGACCGGCTTAGGAGCCTCGGCAAACTGGAGCATGTCCTTGCCAAGTTTCACTACGCGGGCGGGAATTGCGGGCTCGTCGTCAGCAGGATATGAGGTTCCGCAGTCCTTTGCCATATTGTTGTCGTAGCGCTGGAGCTGTCCTCCCCAGATTCCTCCAAAGTACATATAGTACTCGTCGTCATCGTCGTGGAGAACTGCGTAGTCGATGGAGTAGCTTCCGCGGATAGGATCCGGCTGAGCTACGAACGGGCCCACGGGGCTGTCTGAGATTGCAACGCCGCAACGGAAGATATCGGTCTTGTCCTTTGCGGGGAAGTACATATAGTAGCGTCCGTCGCGTCCCTTGACAACGTCGTTGTCCCAGAGCTGGCGTCCGGCCCAGGGGATGTCCTTTATGTCTATCGCCTTGCCGTTATCCTTGATGGGGGATGTCATAGGGTCCGGTCCTTCCAGGGAGAGGACGTGGTAGTCCTTCATGTCATACTCGCTGCCGAAGTCGTCGTCCGGTGCTGCTGACTCCCAGTCGTGGGAAGGGTAGATGTAGAGTTTTCCGTCAAATACGTGAACGGAAGGGTCTGCCATATAATCCTCCAGGAAGAGGTATCTTTTCTTGACTTTCTTTGCCATAGTGCTGTTATTAATCGTTAAGTGCTTTTTCTGTGATTGCTTTGTTGATTTCGTCCATCTTCTCGTCAGTGAGTTCGTACTTGCTGATGATCCAGATTGCAAGTGCAAGGAGGATTGCAGGGATTACGCAAACCAGCCAGAGGATACCCTGCTCTGCAAGAGGAGTCTGGACGCTCTTTTCTGCGTTGAAGCCTACCCAGGCCAGGACGAGTCCTGGAACTACGCCTCCCAGGGCCATACCGGCCTTGAAGAAGATTCCGGTAAGGGCGTTTACGATACCTGCGATGCGGCGTCCGGTGGTGTACTCACCGTAGGAAACAACCTCGGGAACGAGTGCCCACATATAACCGGTGGCTACCACAACTCCGGTGTTCTTGATGAACTGGGCTATGCAGAGCAGCCAGAACTGAGCCTTGAGAGCCGGGATGGATACGAATATGTACATCATAAGCATACCCAGGATGGCTACGCCGAGGAACAGGTAGAACATACCCTTCTTTCCAATCTTGCGCTTGATGGCGGGAACCAGAGGCATGAATATGAATGCCGGGATTGTTCCGAGCCACATAAATATTGTGGTCATCAGAGGGGTTGCCCCGATGTTGTATGACATGAAGTATGAGTCTGCGGCGTTACCTACGGACATCATTGCGAATGCGGTGATGAAGAAGAACGCAAGCACGCGGAGAGGCTTGTTGCGGACGAACTCCATCCACAGGTCGCTGACTTTCACGTTGGCGGAAGCCTTTTCGTCCATAACCACTTTCTCCTTTGTCTGGGAGAAGCAGAAGATGAGGAGGGCGAGACCGGCCAGGGCGAAGATGGTCATTGTTATGAACCAGGCGGAAGCGGCGTCAGGGGTGTTGTAGACGGCTTCCATCTTTCCTGAGGTGGGATTGAGCACCTTGGGGGCGAAGATGGCGATGATCAGAGGCAGTGATTTAACGATCAGGGCTCCGAGGTTTGCCATGAACATACGGGTGCTGGTGAGGATTGTAATCTCGTCAGTGTCCCTGGTGAGGGAAGAGTTGAGGGCTCCGTAAGGCACGTTGACCAAAGTATAGCACATACTCATTCCCACATAGGTGATGTATGCGTAAACGAGAGATCCGCTGAATCCGTTCCAGAAGCAGAGGATTGCAAGACCTACCAGAGGAATACCTCCCAGGATGAGCCAGGAACGGTATTTACCCCATTTGGGGTTGCTCTTGTCAACGAATGTTCCCACGATGGGGTCCCAAAGCACGTCTACCAGACGGACGATGAGGAACATCACTGCGGCAACTTCCGGCTTAAGTCCGAATACGTTGGTGTAGAAGAACAGCAGCCAGATGCTGATGGTTTGATAGATGAGGTTCTGGGCAAGGTCTCCCGAGCCGAAACCTATACGCTGCAGCCAGCTTAGTTTGTAAAAGCCTTTTGCTTCAGATGTAGATTGTGACATATATCAGTTGTTAGTTTAGTACTATTTCTGCGGATTAAGCATACTAATATAGACATTTTACTACTTGAAACAAAATAACGGGCCGGGGGGAAATAAAAAAACCGTCGCAAGGTACTGCGCCGGGAAGTATATAGTGGAGTATGAAAAAAGTTGAGATAGAAGGACTCGAACCCTCACTGACAGAGCCAGAATCTGTAGTGCTACCATTACACCATATCTCAATATGTCATTCCCGCAAAACGGGACTGCAAAAGTACAATACTTTTATTAAAACGCAAAAAATATTTTTATAAAATCCTGCGTTTCAACAAGACAACGGCCCAGACCTCGCATCCTTCGCCCTTTCCAACGAATCCAAGGCGCTCCGTAGTGGTGGCTTTTACGTTGACCCGGTCTTCCGGAACCTCGATTATGCCGGCCAGGATTTTCCTCATATCAGGGACGTAGCGGGCTATCTTGGGCGCCTGCAGTGCGATGGTGATGTCTGCGTTGCACAACTCCCAGCCATTCTGCCAGATGCGGCGGATTACGATGTCCAGCAGCTTCTTGCTGTCGGCGCCCTTCCACTTGTCGTCGGTGTCGGGGAAGAGGTGGCCGATGTCTCCAAGCGCCAGGGCGCCCAGCAGGGCGTCGCAGAGCGCGTGGATGGCCACGTCACCGTCCGAGTGCGCCACGAAGCCCGAAGGGCTGTCTATGCGCACCCCGCCCAGCCACATCGGGAGTCCCTCAGCGATGGCGTGTACGTCGTAGCCTTGTCCTATTCTGTAATCCCAGGGAGTCATAGTAATGCAAATTTAATAAAAAACACTAAATTTGTTAGTTACACAAAACAACTGCGATATGGGAATATTCAATATGTTCGGCGACCACGAACACCGCGTGTTCAACTACAAGCCAATTTATTACGATCCCAAGAAAGAGGAACTCCGCCAGAAGTTCGGCCAGGTGGACGGAACAATGGACAAGGAGATGAAAGAGGACACCTACGTGCCGGGCTCCTACATCCAGGGCTCCTGGCGCAACGGTAACTACAGGCGCTCCCGTTCTTCTTCCACCAAGGTCCAGGGCATAATTGGCATAGTGGGACTGATCCTGATATTCGTGATGCTCTGGTTCATCGCTAAATTCTACCAGCTTCTGTAATGGGCAGGCTGCAGGTACTTCCTGAAAATATCGCCAACCTGATTGCGGCTGGAGAGGTGGTCCAGAGGCCGGCTTCCGTGGTAAAGGAGCTGGTTGAGAATGCAGTGGATGCAGGGGCCGACAAGGTGGCCGTAGTCGTGACCGACTCCGGCAGGACCCTCATACAGGTAATAGACAACGGCAGCGGAATGTCGGCGCAGGACGCTGAGCTTTGTTTCGAACGCCACGCCACCTCCAAGGTGGCCAAGGCCGAAGACCTCAATTCCATCCTCACCTACGGATTCCGCGGCGAGGCGCTGGCCTCCATCGCGGCCGTTTCTGACGTAACCCTCCGCACCCGGACCAAAGAGGATGACCTGGGTACGCAGGTCACCGTAACGGGGGGAAAGATTACCGAGGTTAAGGAGACCGCCGCTCCTGAGGGCTCCAACTTCAGCGTACGCAACCTTTTCTACAACACTCCCGCACGCCGCAAGTTCCTCAAGACCGACAGCGTGGAGTCCCGTCATATCATAGAAGAGTTCCAGAGAGTTGCCCTGACCCGTCCCGAGGTAGGGTTCTCCCTTACGATGAACGGCAAGGACGTATATTCCCTGAAACCCGCCAAGTCCCTGAAATACAGGGTACTGGACCTTTTGGGAGAGGGCGTGACCTCGGAGATTGTGGAGGTGGATGTGAAGACATCCCTCCTGAATGTCTCCGGATACATAGGCAGGCCCCAGAGCGCCCGCAAGACTATGGGCAACCAGTTCTTCTTCGTCAACGGCAGGTTCTTCCGCAGTCCTTACCTCCATAAGGCCGTGATGAAAGCCTATGAAAACTACATCCCTGAGGGGGTGACTCCGTCCTATTTCCTGTATCTGCAGACAGACCCGCACAGCGTGGACGTGAACATACACCCTACAAAGACTGAGGTAAAGTTCGAGGAAGAATCCGTCGTATTCCAGATAATCTACGCAGGAATAAAGGAGACGCTGGGCAAGAACGCCTTCGGCGATGCCATAGACTTCGAGAGCGCGGCGGTGGAGAACTCCATCCCCGTGCTGGGCAGGAACTTCGAGCAGTACCAGCAGTCGCAGCCTCCTGCAGCTTCCATAGATTTCAACTACAATCCCTTCGAGGACAACTCCATAGGCCCGGATTACAGTTTCGACTCTCCGGCGGGCTCCGCTCCGGGCGGAAAGGCCCCGCAGCCGTCGCCGTCGTCCACGGTGCAGCAGCACCAGAGCTACGGCCGCCTGTTCGAGGACAAGGTGCTCCCTTCCACCCAGATACTCATCCTGCACGGGAAGTACGTCGCAGTGCCCGTGAAATCCGGCATGATGGTGGTTCACGTGCGCAGGGCGCAGGAGAGGATTCTGTTCGACCGCTTCCTCCGCGCCGTCAGCCGCGGGGAGCACGTGGCGCAGAAGTCCCTGTTCCCTGTGAAAGTGCAGGTAGGCAAGGCGCAGAAGCTGGTGTTCGACCAGAACGAGGCCCTGCTCCGCAGCCTGGGCTTCGACATAAGTTCCTTCGGGGACGATGCAATTATTTTCAACGGCGTGCCTGAGGGCTATTCCTCTGACGCGGCCAGCGTGCAGAAGACGGCCGCGGACTTGCTGCTGGTGCTCTCCCAGGGAGAAATCTCCCTGCAGGAGATGATGCACACCGCAACCGCCGCCCGCCTGGCTTCGCTCGGCGCCCGCTCAATGCCGGAGATGACTTCTCCGCTGGATGCCCAGCGTCTGGTGGACGAACTGCTTGGCAGCAGCAACGCCGAATTCACTTCGTCCGGTTCCAGGATAATAACAATTATCTCCACGGAAGAACTGGACTCCAAATTTTCAAAGTAAGATATGTTTCAAAATATACCAAAAGCTACCCGGAACCTTCTGATCATAAACGTGATACTGTTTGTGGCTACGCTAATAAACCAGGATTTTATGGTCAGCCAGTTCGCGTTGTTCTATCCGGCGTCCCAGTATTTCCGCCCGTGGCAGATAATCACCCATATGTTCATGCACGGAGGATTCTGGCACATCCTGTTCAATATGTACGCCCTGGTGATGTTCGGTTCAATAATCGAACGCACCATAGGGGCTAAGAAGTTCCTGATCCTGTACTTCGTGTGCGGCCTGGGAGCCGTGGCGCTCCACCTTGGCGTACAGTATATACAGGCGCAGACCTTCATGGCCGGAATAGCCAATGGCTCCGCCACGGCCGCAGGCAATTACGCAGCCCTCAAGATGACCCCTACGCTGGGAGCTTCGGGCGCCATCTACGGCCTGCTCATCGGCTACGCAATGCTGTTCCCCGATGCCAGGCTCAGCCTCATATTCCTGCCCTTCACCTCTATGAGTTCCAAAACCTGGGTCATCATATTCGCAGTCATAGAGCTGCTCACCGGCATTACCGGAATGGTTGACGGAGTGGCCCATTTCGCCCACCTGGGAGGAATGCTGTTCGGCTGGCTGCTGATCCGTTATTGGAAAAAGAAAGGAACCCTTTTCAACGATTACACAGGATATGGATATTAAACCTATCATAGACTCTGCTTTGAAGGTGCTCCGCGAAGGGGGAGTGATACTCTATCCCACCGACACCATCTGGGGCCTCGGCTGCGACGCCACCAACCCCGATGCCGTGGCGCGCATTTTCAAGATAAAAAACCGCCCTGAAGCCAAGTCCCTGGTGCTGCTGGCAGCAGACCTGGATATGGTGGCCCGCTACGTGAAGGTGATTCCCAACATTGCCATAGACCTGGTTGAGGTAAACGACAGGCCTATGACAATTATCTATCCCGGAGCCATTACCTCCGACGTTCCTGACAGGCATTACATAGCACACAACGCCGTGGCAGAGGACGGTTCTGTGGGGATACGCATCCCGATGAACGAATTCTGCGTGGAGCTGGCCCGCAAGTTGGGACGGCCCATTGTGTCTACGTCAGCGAACATTTCCGGAGAGCCATCCCCGCAGGTTTACGCTGACATCCCGCAGGAGATACGCGACGCCGTGGACTACATAGTTCCGCAGAAACTGGAGAGGGACGCCACCGGCTTCGCTTCCCAGATAATAAAAGTTGAGGTCGACGGCCAGGTCCAGATAATTCGCCCCTAAGAATGGAAGTCTTTTATTCTCCCCAGATAGAAAACGGAGTATGCGTACTCCCCGAGGATGAGAGTGTCCACTGCGTCAGGGTGCTCCGTCATCGCGAGGGTGACGAGATATACGTGATAGACGGCCTTGGGACGCTTTATACCTGCCGCCTGACGGATGCTTCGCCCAAGGCAGCCTGCGCGCAGGTCCTGCGCGAAGAGCCCGACTGGGGCGCGCATCCCTACTTCCTGGAAATGGCAGTATGCCCCACCAAGAACCTGGACCGTTACGAGTGGTTCGCCGAAAAGGCTACCGAGCTGGGTCTGGACGTCATTTCTCCTGTCATAGGAGACCATTCTGAGCGAAAGGTATTCAAGAGCGACAGGCTGCGGCGCCTGCTGGTGTCGGCGTCCAAGCAGTCCCTGAAAGGGGCTGTGCCGACAGTGCAGGAACCCCGCACCGTCAGGGAGTTCATAGCCTCCGCGCCCAAGGACGCGCTGAAGTTCATCTGCTGCTGTTTCGAGGGTGAAACGCCCCGCACCAGCATCAACGATGCGCTTGAGATGGCCGGGGAACTGCCGCACATCATAATCCTCATAGGCCCCGAAGGGGACTTCTCCCGCGAAGAGGCGGCTTTGGCCGTCGCGGGCGGCTTCGTCCCCGTCCACCTTGGTCCCTCGCGCCTTCGCACGGAGACGGCGGCCCTCACTGCCGTGGAGGCGGTTTATCTGAAATGTATATAGGTCTGATTTCCGATACGCACGGGTCTTTCGACCCGGAGATAAGGGAGTTTCTCTCTCCCGTGGATGAACTGTGGCACGCCGGGGACTTTGGCTCGGGTGCGGATTTTGCTGCAGGAATTGCCGCCTTCAAGCCCCTCGTGGGCGTGTACGGCAATTGTGACGGGCAGGATATCCGTCACAGCTATCCCTCATACCAATATTTCGAGCGAGAGGGTCTGTACGTGCTGATGACTCACATCGGCGGCAGCCCGGGACACTACGACCTGCGCGCGCAGGCTCTGATAGAGCACTGCAAACCGCAGATCTTCGTGTGCGGGCACTCCCACATCCTCAAGGTTATGCAGGACCGGCATTTCGATATGTTGTACGTGAATCCCGGGGCGTGCGGAAACCAGGGATGGCATACGGTAAAGACCGCCCTTCGTTTCAAGATTGAGGCGGGGGAGATAAAAGATATGGAAGTTTTCAACCTTCCGCGAAACAATCACGTCTATTAAACGTCAATTATTATAGATTATGGCGACATTGGGGTCAAAGAGCAAATCGGTGTGGTACTGTACCTCCTGCGGGAATGAGTATTCCAAGTGGATGGGGCGCTGCCCCGCCTGCGGTGAGTGGAACACGATGGTGGAGAAGACGCTGGAAACCGGAGTAACGAAGGCACGGAACACGGCTGCCGGCAGCGTGCGCGCGCCGCAGCAGCTTTCTGACATATCCTCCTCCGCGGAGCAGCGCATCTCCCTCGGCTATGCCGAGGTCGACCGCGTGCTGGGCGGAGGCATAGTGCCGGGCTCGCTGGTGCTCATAGGCGGAGAGCCGGGCATAGGCAAATCCACCCTTTCGCTCCAGATCCCACTGGCCTGCCCTGACTTGGAGACCCTTTATGTGACGGGAGAGGAGAGTGCGCGCCAGGTGAAGATGCGTGCCGACCGCCTTGGCGGAAACGCCCCGCACTGCCATATCTTCAGCGAAACCTGCATAGACGACGTCCTTGACCAGGCCGCGCAGATGAAACCTGCGCTGATGGTGGTGGATTCCGTGCAGACAATGTATACCTCCGCGGCGGACTCCACGCCCGGCTCGGTGAGCCAGGTAAAGGAGGTGGCTTCCGCCCTGCTGCGCTTTGCCAAGGAGAGCGGCATAGCCGTAATCCTCATCGGCCACATCACAAAGGACGGCTATATAGCGGGCCCCAAGGTGCTGGAGCACATTGTGGACGTGGTGCTGCAGTTCGAGGGTGAGAACCGCGGCGCGTACCGCATCCTTAGAAGCATAAAGAACCGCTTCGGCTCCACCTCGGAGCTGGCAGTTTTCGAGATGACCGTCGCCGGCCTGCGCGAGGTACCCAATCCTTCCGAGATGCTCATCCCGATGCACGAGGAAGGCCTCAGCGGCACCGCGATAGGCACCACGCTGGACGGCACCCGTCCGCTGCTGTTTGAGGTGCAGGCGCTCGTCAGCTCCGCCGTGTACGGAACGGCGCAGCGTTCCGCCACAGGCTTCGACTCCCGCCGCCTCAACATGCTTCTGGCCGTGCTGGAGAAGCGTGCCGGCTTCCGCCTTGGTGCAAAGGACGTGTTCCTGAACATCGCCGGAGGACTCAAGGTGAGCGACCCCGCCTGCGACCTGGCGGTGATATGCGCCGTGCTGTCTTCCAACTTCGACTATCCGCTTCCGTCCGACATCTGCTTCGCGGCAGAAGTGGGCCTCAGCGGAGAGATACGCCCCGTGGCGCAGACAGAAAGGCGCATAGCCGAGGCCAGCCGCCTGGGATTCAAAAAGATATACATATCTTCATACTCCAAATTGGACAAGCTGCCGCAGAGTGACATCAAGATTGTAAAGGTGTCAGGCATACCGGCTCTGGTCAAGGAGCTTTTCAAGTAGGCCGCAGCCGTTAGTAGTGTAGTAATGATCATAGAATTAAAAGACGTCAACAAGACATATTTCGGGGCGCAGCCTCTTCACGTGCTCAAAGGCATAAACCTTTCGATTGAAGAAGGCGAGTTCGTGTCCATTATGGGCGCTTCCGGCTCCGGCAAATCCACCCTTCTGAACATACTGGGTATCCTGGACAATTACGATACCGGCGAGTACTGGCTGGCGGGGAAACTCATAAAAGACCTCACCGAGAAGCAGGCTGCGGATTACCGCAACCGTATGATAGGGTTCGTGTTCCAGTCTTTCAACCTCATAGGCTTCAAGACGGCCGTGGAGAACGTGGAACTGCCGTTGTTCTACCAGGGAGTTCCGCGCCGCAAGCGCCACGCCTTGGCGATGGAATTCCTGGACAGGCTTGGCCTGAAGGACTGGGCAGGGCATTATCCCAACGAGATGTCAGGAGGCCAGAAGCAGAGGGTGGCAATCGCGCGCGCCCTCATAACCAATCCCCGCATAATCCTGGCTGACGAGCCTACCGGCGCACTTGACTCAAAGACCTCCGAGGAGGTTATGGCGCTGCTTGCCGAACTGAACCGCGAAGAAAAAGTGACCATAATAGTAGTGACTCACGAGAGCGGCGTTGCCAACTGCACCAACAAGATAGTCCACATCAAGGACGGTGTGATAGGTGAGATAGAAGAGAACCAGCTTCACAACGCTTCCGTCCTGGGAGCCGGATCCATAATGAAGTAATGCGGGACCTTTTTGTAGAAATATACGAGAGCATACGCCGGAACAAACTGCGCACGGTACTTACCGGCTTCGCGGTTGCCTGGGGTATCTTCATGCTGATAGTCCTGCTGGGCGCGGGCAACGGCCTCATCAATTCTTTCGGTCAGGCTTCGGGGTCCTTCGCCTCCAATACCATAGCAGTTTATCCGGGTCGTACATCCGAGCCTTACGACGGCCTTCAGAGCGGCCGCCGCATAACACTCCAGGACCAGGACATGGCTCTTACCCTGGGGCCCTCCTTTGCCGCTTATGTAGATGACATAACCCCCACGGTGGGCACCAGCGTTACCGTTGTGCGCGGGCGCAAGAGCGCTTCCGGGTATCTGGAAGGCAACTATCCTTCCCGCCTGGATGTGGAGAAGATAAAACTCCGCTACGGGCGTTTCATAAATGAGAATGACTTGAAAGAGAACCGCAAGGTGGTGGTGATCCCTGAGAGGCTGGGAGAAAACCTGCTTCCGGAAGGCCGAGACGTGAAGGCGCTGATGGGAGAGAGGCTCAAACTCAACGGAATAATGTACAGGGTGGTGGGCATCACCGCTTCTGACCTTATGTCCAGCGACAACCTGATGTTTGCCCCGTTTACAACGGTGAAGAAGGTTTATAACAAGGGCAACGATATTGACGACTTCACTTTCTCCTTCCACGGTCTTGACACTGAGGAAGCCAACGAGGAGTTCGAGAAAACATATCGTGCCGCAATCAACCTGAGGCATCGCGCTTCGCCCACGGACAACGGAGCGCTGTGGCTGGAGAATCGTTTTACCCAGAATCTGCAGATGAGCAAGGCGCGCCGGGTGCTGAACATCGCGCTCTGGATAATAGGCCTGTTCACGCTGCTGGGAGGAATCGTGGGAGTGAGCAACATCATGCTCATAACGGTGAAGGAGAGGACGCACGAGTTTGGCATCCGCAAGGCTATAGGGGCGTCCCCGGCTAGTATCACCAAATTGATAATAGCGGAGAGCGTGGCAATTACCGCAATATTCGGATATATAGGAATGATAGCAGGCTTGGCTGCCTGTGAAGTGCTGGACAAGACCCTTGGCAACCGCACAATGGATGTTATGGGAGAGCAGATAGCAGTGCTCATTGATCCTACTGTGGGAGTGAACGTGGCTCTTGAAGCCACCCTGCTGCTGATAATAGCCGGCACAATTGCGGGACTTACGCCCGCCTTGAAGGCTGCAAGGGTAAGGCCTATTGAAGCATTGAGAGCAGAATGAGAATAGATTGGGATTCATACAAGGAGATTACCGAATCTCTGGCCAGGAACAAGAGCAGGACCCTGCTTACGGGGTTCGGCATATTCTGGGGCCTGTTCATGCTGCTGTTCCT
>JAEEGL014624979.1_pt1 | contig 14258 bp, 10 predicted proteins | sample 9134231 | NCBI WGS metagenome assembly JAEEGL01 (sample SAMN16246548, study PRJNA631951) | gut metagenome | biome: gut microbiome; feature: rumen; material: fiber-attached | host: Bos | place: Iran: Karaj | collected 2018-10 | reverse complement strand
CGCTTGGCACTGTGTACGTAGTCGCTCCGGCGGTTACCGCACCAATTACGGCGACCGAGGCTATTACGCATACGGTGATCAGAATCGGCAACAGTTTTCTCAAAGTTGCTTTCATTCTTCTTACCTCCATAAGTTAAAGAATTTTTATCCTTACCGGCTCCATCGCCGGCATTGAAACACTTCAAGGGACTGCTTAGCGGATTCACAAAGCATCATCCCCGCAATCAAAAGACACCGTTCCGAGACTCGCAAAGCTCGCCAAGGCATAGTAATCCAATGATTACTTTGGGATAATTCTACCTTTTGAAAAAAATAATGTCAAGCGTATTTTTTCCGCTTTTACGAAAAAAAAGCACTTTTCCCACAGTTTTTCTGATAAAACCTTGAAAAAAGTGCCTTATGGATACATAAAAAAGTTATTTTTTGCGTTTCACGGCGAGGATTATGATCACGGCTGCCATTATTACGATCACCGCGATGAGGGCGGGAATGAGTATCTTAGTCAGGTCCGGTCCGTCCCGATCGTCTTTCTTGTCATTATCACCGGGATCGTCCGTTTTGCCGGGTACGGGAGATGATGTCGGGCTGCTGTCCGGAGTGTTTGTCTGTTCTGTCTGATCTGTGCCTTCCGGTGTCGCGGGAGGTTCGGCAGTAGGAGCGTCAGTCTGCTTGTTATCGGGCGTCGCTGTCGGTTTATTATCCGGAGTCGCTGTCGGTTTATTTTCAGGCGTCGCTGTCGGTTTATTATCCGGAGTCGCCGTCGGAGAGCTTCCCGCTTTGTCATATTGCGCCTGGACAGTCAGAGCCGTTTTCACATTTGTGAAGTCCCTGTTCCAGCCGGTGAATACGAATCCGTCCACGTTCGGGACTTCGGGCGCCGCGGCGTCCTCTCCCCATTTTACGTTCTGAGACGAGAGCACTGTCGCCTTGAGGTCCTGTCCCAGTCCGTAAAACGTCACGACGAACAGCTTGTCTTTGTATCTCGCCTTGACAGTCATATCTGTATAAACCGCGGACGCGTCTCCCACCCAGGCGGAGAATGTTTTACCTTCGCGGACGGGAGGATCCGGATAATCTGCTCCTTCGCCTTCTTTGACTGTTCTGACTGCGATGAGCTCGCCTGAGTCTTCCGTTTCGAATCTGACAGTGTAATATTTATCTTCAACGGGAATGTCTTTTTTGACAGTTACCGAATCGCTTACGCATGTGCCTTCGATATTCGCGCTGTTCTCATCCTTTGAGAAAACAGAGATGACGGGCCTGAACGATACGAGAGTATCCTCTTCGGGGATACCCGCGACTCTCACCTTGAACGAGCAGAGGGCGCCTCCCTCTCCCGGTCCGATCGGTCCGAGAACGTCCACCTGAGAGTAAAGGAACGACTGTGACGATGCCGCGTAGCCTATCGTATTGACCGCGCTGCCGCTCGTTGTTGTATGGACCGTCACGCTGTTGTTGACATATTCAAAATAAGCTCCGTTTACCGGGACTCTGATCTCCGTGATCCTGATGTCCTCCGCGACCATGTCGTAATTATTAACAGAAAGCGTGAGAGTTAGCTCTTCTCCGAGCGAGACCTCCGTTTTATCCGCGGTGACAGTGAACTCGGGCGTCCCTTCCGCTTTCGCATCGTTAAAAGTAAAAAGCAAAGCGCACAAAAAGGCGCAGATCATTATCGCGATCAGGACCGGCGTTCTTAATGGTATTCCGTTTGCGTTTGATTTTGCGTCTGTCATTTTTGTATCCTTTGATGCAGGCTTTCGTTTCGACCGCTTTCGCGCCTCTTTTTTATTATATCATTTTTGCCTGCCTGTGCACATCAGCCCATGATATCGTCTGTCTGACCGCCCAGCGTGCGGATCATATTGTTGTAATAGATCATCAGTCTGTAGACGTCTTCCCTGTTTTTGTCGTCGGGACCCATCAGATAATACGTATCGGAGATCTTTTTGAGCTGCTTCCTCATGAGAGGCACGATGCGTCCGTCTCCGTAATCAGTCAGGATCATCGCAAACAGCGTCCCCGTATCTCTCTCTCTCAGAAGCTTCTTCAGCGCGTAAAATATCTCGTCAGACTTTTTACCCGTTTCGATGATCGCCTGCGCGGGGATGGAAAGCTTTTCGTCGCTGAGATCGAAATCGGAGAGTATCGGAATTATCTTCGAAACATCCATCTTGCAGAATGACGTCTGGAAAGCATCGAGGACTTCTTCGTTTTCCGAAGATCCCCTGAACAATTCGATTATCCTGTTGTCGATTTTTTCAAATCCGAAATCGGGAGCGAGCCTGAGCGTCGTCACGAAGCATTCAAAATCCGCGATCTCCTTTTCCTCCAGTTTTTCGACCGCGCCTTCTTTTATAAAGCGCTCTCCGTCGTCAAGGATCTCCGAAAGGCACGCTTGCGTCGCTTCAGGCACGTTCTGCATTATATTTTTAATAAATCCCGGGATCGACCAGTACGAATTGTCTGTCGCGAATCTGTAGAGCTCTTTTATTTCTTCCTCGCTGCAGTCGTCTTCTATTTCCTTGGCGAGCTGCGCGGGCGTCTTTCCTCCGAGTTCCTCAAGCGGCTTTTCGGCCCATTCTGATTCTTCCTTCGAATAGTCGTCCTTCGCGACGTCTTTTTCAAAAGAGAGGTCCTCGATGAATTTGTTGTATCCTTTTATAAGGGATCTGAGTTGCTCTTTGTCCATTTTACCCGGTCATTCCTTCCAGTTTTTGCTGTTTTTGCCGTAAATGATCCTTCTGATCAATTTGCTCTTCGGAGCGTTCTTTATTATCTTTCTTCCCGTATAGCCCATGAAATATCCGAATCCCGACGTGAGAACGAGAGGCACCGCGACGTAGAGCGACGTAAGATATGTCACAGCCGGCATCACTATGTCCTGTGTCTCCGTGAAATGATAGAACCAGTAAAAAGGCGCATACAGTATCATCGTCACATAGTTGTGCAGCGAATGTATGTTCCACTGCGGATGTTCCACGACTATATACCTGTCAGCGATCCAGATGACGAATATCTCCACGATTATTATCATCGCGGCAGCGATCAGCGCCGTCGTAAAACCTTTCATCCTGTATTTCGACCATTTGTATGGTTTTCTGTCGTTTTCCCCGATCTCGTGCATTGACAGATAGAGGATGACTGTCAGCACGACCGTCGCGATCCCCGTGAAAATCGCGTTTATGTTTTCGAAATAGAAGAATTTCGATTCGGCCAGCGCGTCCGGCAGAAATACGTTCTTCGATACTCCGTCGTAGTTGTTCCTCAGCGTAAAAATAGATATGATCGGAAAGCCTGCCCATGAGAGCAGCAGCGAGAGAAAATAGCAATAGACCACTTTGCCCGCGACTTTGAAATGGTTTTTTACGCTGATATATTTATCCTGTTTTTCGTTTCTGTTTTCCGTTCTGTTTTCGTCAGACATCTCTCACATATTCTCCTTCAAGATACCAGGTCTGGCCTCCCGTGATCTTTACCAGGACCATCCTGCCCGTTACGTCCTCTTCCGCCGTAAAATTCACAGGCTTGCCTCCCTGCGTCCTGCCGGTATATTTATCTTCGTTCGTCCTGCTCTGACCCTCGGCAAGGACTTCGAGCGTCTCACCTATGTGTTTTACGTTGCTGTCGTGCGTGTTTTTGTTCTGCGCGTCAAGGAGCCTCGCGAATCTGTCTTTGACAACATCGTCCGGTATCTGGTCCGGATATGTCGCCGCAGGCGTGCCCGTGCGTTTGGAATATATAAACGTGAACGCCATGTCGAATTTGACTTTCCTCACGACGTCGAGCGTCTCTTCAAAATCCTCTTCCGTCTCGCCCGGGAATCCGACTATTATATCAGTCGAGAGCGTCACGTCCGGGATCTTTTCTCTCACTTTCCCCACAAGCTCCAGATACTGTTCCTTCGTATAACGCCTGTTCATCATTTTGAGCAGCCTCGTGCTTCCGGACTGGACAGGCAGATGGAGCTGCCTGCATATCGCGGGATATTTCGCCATCGTTTCGATCAGTCTCTGCGAAAGGTCCTTCGGATGGGACGTCATGAATCTGATCCTCGGAATATTCGTATTTTCGCAGATATATGAGAGCAGTCCCGCGAAATCCATATATCCCGCGCCGTTTGAATTTTCACCGTCTGTATTCCGGAGATCCTTGCCATAGGAATTCACGTTCTGTCCCAGCAGCGTTATTTCCTTTATGCCCCGTGCCTCGAGCTCTCTCACCTCTCGTAAGATCTCCTCCGGCCTTCTGCTCCTCTCCCTTCCTCTGACGTAAGGGACTATGCAGTATGTGCAGAAATTGTCGCAGCCGTACATTATCGTGACCCATGCTTTGACCTTGCTGTCTCTTTCGACAGGGACACCTTCCGCGACTTCGTTGTCCGTTCCGGACGTTTCGTAGATCCTCGTGCCGCTGTCAAGAACATTTTTAAGAAGTTCGGGAAATCTGTGCAGATTGTGCGTTCCGAATACAAGATCGACGTTTTTGTATTTTTTCTTTATTTCTTCAACTACAGTGGGCTGCTCCGTCATGCATCCGCAAACGGCTATAACTGTCTCGGGGTTGTCCTTTTTGAGTTTTTTGAGCGCTCCGAGGTGCCCGTAAACTTTTTCCTCGGCGTTTTCTCTTACGCAGCACGTGTTAAAAATCACGAGATCGGGCGCCTGATCGTCCTCTTTTATCCTGTAACCCATAGCGAGCAGCATACCGGTGATCTTTTCAGAATCGTGCTCGTTCATCTGGCATCCGAACGTGCGGACGTCAGCCACGGGTCTTCTGCCTGTGACCTTCTCTTTATTTTCATTTCTTTCCCTGATCTTCCGCATGATGTCAAACTGTCTGTCCATCTCTTCCTGCGGTATCTGAATCGTCTGCTTTCTCAATTGGTCTGTGCCTCTTATGTAAAACTTCTTTTTAAATTTCGTACTCGAGCGTGCATATCTCTTCCGCAGGTCCCGTCATAAAAACGTGATTCGTTTTTTCGTCCCAGCGTATCTTAAGATCTCCGCCTCTCAAAGCGATCGTCGTCTCTCTGTCCGCTCTTCCTGTCACCGCTGCCGCGACGGCTACAGCGCACGCTCCCGTGCCGCACGCCATCGTCTCGCCCGATCCTCTTTCCCAGACTCTCATTTTTAAATGCCGCCTGTCTGCGACTTCCGCAAATTCCGTGTTCGTCCTCTCGGGGAATATTTTGTCGTGCTCGAATTTCGGACCGATCTTCTCGAGATCGATCTTGTCGAGATCTGTTTCGCCTTCTTCGTCTTCATCGAGGAATATCACCGCGTGAGGATTGCCCATCGAAACGCACGTGACTTTGTATTTTTTACCTGCAACGGTCATCTCTTTTTCGATCATATTTTCTCCGTCTGTTAAAACGGGGATCTTTTCCTTCTCAAGAGCGGGTTCTCCCATATCGACCTCTGCTCCGGCACATTTGCCGCCCCTTACGATCAGTTTGAGGGTCTTGATGCCTCCGAGCGTTTCGATATCCACTTTTCTGCCCTGCACGTAACCGCGATCAAAAAGGTACTTTCCGACGCATCTTATGCCGTTTCCGCACATCTGCGCCTGTGACCCGTCCGCGTTAAAAATGTCCATGCGAAATTCGGCCTTCTCGCCCTTCGATATCAGGATCAGCCCGTCTGAACCTACTCCCTTATGCCTGTCGCTTATCCTTATCGCAAGCCTCGCCGGATCGTCTATTTTGTTTTCCGCAATGCAGTCGGCGTAAATATAATCGTTGCCGATCCCGTGCATTTTGACGAATTTCACCTTCGCACCTCCATAAACAGGTCGTTTAATATATTATCACAAAACGGAGGAAAAGGCTACGCCACGACACTTTTTCAAAACTGTTGACAGGCTGCGCCACTACGATTTTTCAAAACTGTCGCAAGCTTTCAATGGCTCCGTCACGACACTTTTTCGAAACTGTCGACAAGCTCCAATTGTTTCGAAAAAGTGTGTGACTTCGCCAGTATAAGAGTGGATGAATGAACAGTACTGTTTTGAAAAAGTGTGTGGCTCCGCCAAAAAAAGTGGAAGAGGAATCCGAACTGTTTCGGGAAAGTGTGCTGCGTGAAACTCTCTTTCGAAACGGTCGACAAGCGACGTAATAGTTTCGAAAGAGAGTTTCACTTCGCTAATTGTTCTTTTATGTTTCGAAAAAGTGTGTGGCTTCGCCAATGAGAATAAGGAAGGGTTGGTTCTCCGCCGATAGACAATGAAATACGTTGCGAAGCTTAGGCGTTTTTTGAAACAATTGGAGCTTGTCGACAGTTTCAAAAACGCCTGAGCGTAGCTCCTATTTATTTTGCCCGATGCAGTTTTTGATGAGGGTGAGAATTTTTGAGACGTCAGTTTCACGGCAGACGGCGTCGCGAAGAGAGGCACTGCCGCGGAGACCTTTTAAGTACCAGGAAAGGTGCGTGCGCATTTCGAGAACAGCGGTATCCTCGCCTTTGTAGGCGATCTCGGCGGCATAATGGCGTTCGATCATGCGCAGAAATTCGTCCGGAGCGGCAGACTTGATAAAAGGCGGTGCGCCGAGGAGCTCTGAAAAGATCCACGGATTCCCGAGCGCGCCGCGACCGATCATAACAGCGTCGCAGCCGGTCGCCTCGAGCATGCGGCCGGCATCCTCGGCCGATCTTATGTCCCCATTGCCTATCACGGGTATGGAGACGGAAGATTTGACGCGAGAGATGACGCCCGGGTCGCTTTTACCTGAGTAGAGGGCGTCGCGGAAACGCCCGTGTACGGCAATGGCGGACGCGCCTGCCTGTTCGAGCATGGATGCGACGGCCGGCGCAGTTTCATCGCCCGTCACGTAACCGCGGCGGATCTTGACCGTGACGGGCACATTGACGCGGCGGACTATCGCGGAGACGATGTCAGCCGCGAGAGAGGGCTCGTTCATGAGGGCTGAGCCCTCGCCGTTAGAAGTCACTTTCCGCACGGGGCATCCCATGTTGATGTCAATAATGTCAGCCCCGCGCTCGACAAATTTTTCAGCCGCTTCAGCCATGATATCCGGGTCGCGGCCGAACAGCTGGACGGCAAAAGGTGATTCGATCGGACCGTGATCGTCAAGTTCGAGGCTTTTGTCGCTTTTATAATGAACGCCTTTGGCGCTTATCATTTCGGAGCAAGACAAAGATGCTCCCTTCTCTCTGCACAGTTCGCGGAAGGCCCTGTCGGCCACGCTTGCGAGAGGCGCAAGGAGCACCCTGTTTTTAAGTTCGATTTTACCTATGTTGAAAGGCTCGCTGAGCCTTTTTGTCACTTGCTGTGTCGTCATGAATCATACAGGCCCTTACAAAGTTTGGCGGACTGTTTTCGGAAGGTGTTTTGCCTGATCACTGATACGATCCGAGGTCTGTCAGGATGTCGCTCTTTTTTCTGCCTGTGAGATCGTCGAAGACGGTCATCGAGAAATCCGAAGGACCGCTGTTTCTAAGGAGTTTTAATACGAATCTGTTCTCGTTTTTGCGAAGGATGACATCGTCGATTATCGCGTTCTTGCCTGTGAAATATTCCGGTTTGTCTGATCTTGCGATAAGCTCTCCGTTCTGCCAGAGTTTGAACGCGTCGCTGCATCCGATCTCTATCCTGACGTTACGTTCCTTTTCAGAATAAATGTCGCGCTCGATGTATACGACGCAAGGACCTTCGAATCCGCAGAAATTGTCGACTTTTACTGTTTCGCCTTTTGAGTAGACCATTTTCTTTACGTAGCGCGGATCGCCGATGAAGCCGCTTCCGAGGTTCGCGTTCGATATGAGCTGCGCTTCCAGGTATTCCCTGTCTATATCGGCCGTGAGGTTGTATATCTCGTTATAATGGTTCGTGAACACTCTCTCCTGTGCGCCGCGGCCGACAGCTTTCGGCGCCGTGCCTGAGTTGTCGTACGGCTCGCTGAACGGTCCGTACGTTTTGAACACCGCGGCTCCGGGGAGGCCGATCTTTTCTTCCGCTATATCCCTGTCACCGAACTGGATAACTGCCGTAATGATGTTCTTTTCCATCACAAGCGGTATGTTTTTGGCCATTATCACCGATATTTCGGGGTTTTTAGCCATGACCCCCGATTTGACGGCTGTCGTTTCCTTTTTCGAGCTGAAGCCTTCGGGAAGGACGAATTTGACCGTTCCTTTGAATTTCGCGTTGCCCGTTCTGTTCAAAACGAGTTTTATTTTTTTACTCTGTCCGGGTTCGATCAGCGGATCGTCGTTCTCATATTCCACCGTAAAATACAGATTCTTCGAGTTCCCTTTTTTCGGAGCGTTCGCGACAGGCGCGTCCTTCATCGTGAGCTTTTTGTTCGCCGCGTAGAACATAAGCGAAACGAGCGCTATGTCTTTCGAGACGGCGGAGAGCTTTTTACCTTCGTCTGAAGCCACGCCGTAAGGGATGTATACCGTTGAAGCGATCCTGTATTTCTGATCGAGCTGCGAGCCGCCTTCTATGATCCCGATGATCTCTCCTATCAGCGACAGGCAGTATTCGGGATAGCCTATCTTCGAATTTTTGACGAACTCCGTCATCCTCTCCATGTCTCCTTCGCAGAGTATGAGAGCCGCGACGACAAGTCCGAGATTCTGCTTAAAATCTTTCCTGTTCGCGCTTCCGTATTTTTTGATTATATTCCCCGTGACAAACGCCTTTGTTTCCTTCGGGTCGCACCATGAAATGACGTCGGAGATCACGCTTCCGGCTATGCTCTTTTCCTCGATGAATTCAAACGATTTCAGTATCAGTTCCCTCATCGTCCTCATCGAGCTTTTTGACGAATACGCAAGCGCCGCCATCGCGGTAAAATATTTTTCCGCCTCGAACGCCTCTTTGCCTGTCTCGATGCATTTTGCTTTCTCGCATATTTTTACGGCCAGCGCCGGATTTGCGGCACCCATCGTCCCCCAGAATCCGGCCTTCAGCGTTCCCGTAAAATTGTCCTTGTACGGGTTGCCGTATATCCCTGTATACGGGGGCCTGAGTCCGAGTCCGAAATTTCTTTTGAAATACGCGTATTCCTCAGAATAGATCACTCCCGCGTCAGAATAGTGTTCAGCCATATCCATAGGCGAAAAATTCATTCCGCAGTCTTCTATCGTCCTTACGGCAGGCATTATAACATCAAGCGCCGTGTAGACCGGATTGCCGAATTCGAGGTACTTTTCATCTCCCCTCGCCGCCCCTCCGAGCGACGCTCCCGCAACCATTCCGTAAATCTTATTCGTAAAATCGTTCCAAAAAATATTCAACTTGTCTGCCTCCGGTCGTTTCTTGAATACTTAGTATAGTTTATCACACTGCGGTAAAATCGCGCAACTTTCTGTCTGAAGGCAAAAAGAATGACGCGATTTGAGCTGCGGCGACTGTTTAAGACCCGGCAGGTCTCATCTTGCCTGCCGGGTCTTTCATTTTTCGTATTGCGTTTTCGGATCGCGCTGCCTGTCAAAGGCCGCGCGGCATCTTTATCAGAATTCGACTTCGACGTGCGCTTCTCCGTTGAATTTTTCGATGAAGACTTTCTCGCAGTCAGGGCAGTATTTTCCGCCGGAGACTTTGACGGCCTTTCTCTTTTCGGGATGAGGCAGGCGGATCGAGATCTCCTTCGGGCAAGCGAATCCGTTTGAAACGAGCTTGATATCGGCTGCTATTTTTCCCGAATGATCGATGTCTGATCTTACTTTGACTGAAAGTTTGCCGTAGCGCGTCATCATTCCGTCGTATACGATCTCTTCGCCGTCCTTGAGCCATGCGCGCGGGACTGCTCCGAGCAGGTCTAATCTGCCGTATTCATCCATATACAGCATCCAGCGGCAGCGCATCATGAACCAGCCTTCTTCGTGCGTTTTATGAGGACTGCACTGCCATGTATGCTCCCAGAATGTGTAAGTTTCCCTGTCCGCCATGCAGGCCACGAGGTCGTAGAATTCGCTGATGTAAGCTCCGACTTCGCCGCGTATGAGGTTGCCGTAAGGCTGCTGCCCGTAATAAGGCTGACTGTATCCGACATTGTCGACCGCAAATGTCTCCGTAAAAATGTCTCTCATAAATTTGACATACTGATGATCTGCGGGAAGAACGCCGTTCATGACCATATACATATCGCCTCCCAGCAGGCCGTCCTGGATGACCATGGAACCGTGAGTGTAAGCGATTCCGCCGTGTGCGAAGAGACTGAGCGGTCCGTTATTTCCTTCGTTCGGCCAGAGGCTCATGGAAGGACACCAGCTGCCGTCGGAGAGCGGTATAACGGGTGACGTGGCGATATTTTCACTGAGTGATTCGATGATGTTTTTACGAAGATCCTCGGCGATCGCACCTATACGTTTTGCCTCCGCTTTGTCGATGTATTCGAGGACTTCGGCGACGCTCTTGAGACCTCCGTACGTGCCCGCGTTCAGCATGAAGCTCTGGAACGGTTTTTCGCAGTCGGCGACTTTGCCGGAGATCATTCCGTAACCTTTTCCGCGCATGCTCTCGTCGCGATACTGATCCATCCACTGTTTGATATAATCGCACGCGCGGATCATGCTGTCTTTAACAGATTTGAGGTATTCGATATCGTGTGTATATTTGAAGTGCTCGGCCATATTCCAAATAGCGGGCCCCGTTTCAGACATATATCCGCCGAAGTTCTGTATGAACCCGTTGGGGTGCTGCTTTTTGACGAAATAGTCGATGGCTCTCGCCGCCAGTTTGTTGTCGCCGATCGATTCGAGGTACTGGATTATAGGAGTGCTCTCCGTTCCGATCGGGCCGTAGACGCCTACGACGGGAGTGACTGTTCCGCTCGGGTTTTTACCGAAGCAGACGAGATCGAAATGCAGGAAGCCGGCTTTCATCATCTCTTCGATCCTCTTGTCGGGAAGCTTGATCTGAGCGACTCTGTCAAGCTTTTTCTGCCAGTATTTCTTGCATTCAGCCAGTTTTTCGTCATAATCCGTAGCGAGAAGGGCGATCGCGCGCTCTTTCGATATCGGTGAATGAGGGATCTTGCAGATGTATGTCGCCTTCTCACCGGGAGCCAGAAGTACAGACGAATCTGTCTGCGTAAAAGGTTTTCCGTTCAGCGTACTGACCATGAATACTCTGCCTGTTTCCGTAAAATAGCTGCATCCGTCATCGTATCCTATCGGATATACGCTGAGCTCGGGAGCGCCGTGCACATTGGGCGAAGGAAGTCTCATAAAACAGTACTTCGGAGCGCTGCTGGTATTGACTGCTTCGACCTTGATATATGCTACAGTTTCTTCGTCGCGATAGAGTTCTCCGTCTCTCAGTTCTTCCGCTTTTTTCTGAAGCTCGGGAGACCTCATAGAACCGGCGGCGTACATATCTTCAACGAGGAAATGCGTTCCTCTGACGTTTCTGTCAGTAAGCTCTTTTTTCTCGAGAGTTACGAAGATCTTCTGGTAGTATTTTACGCTTCCGTCGTCGTTGCAGACGTTCAAAATAGGCAGGACTTTGTCTTCGAGCCAGCGCGTCAATTTGTACTGGTGACCGATGCCGCGGCCCGCGAAATAGTCGTATTCTATCCACTTTTCGCCCATTTCTTTGTACTGCACCGCGGAGTGGTGATATTTCGGAGCGAGAGTGTCCCACATACGTCCGTCTGAATCGACCTGATGAGGGATCGCTTCGAACATTCTGAAATCTCTTCCGATGCCGAGCCACGTCGGGACTCTCATATTTCTCGCTTTTTTGTCAGCCGTTTCGAAGTTCTCCTCAGGCTGTGATTCCAGCCTTTCGAGCTCCGTCTGTCTTCCTTCGGCTGTGATAGCTTTTATTATCTCTTCGTATGTTCTCTTATCGTCCGCTTCCGTCACGATGACTTCGTAGTCGCGCACGTAGATAGGCATGTCTTTTCTCACGTCTCTGGCAAAGAAGCTGAACGGATTTTCTGTTCTTACAACGATTATCGTAGCGAACGCTCCGGGATCAAGTTGTCCGTTTTTAAGTTCGACTTCGAGCCTGTTTTCATTCTTCGCAAGCGCGAACTCGCTGATGTTCAGTTTGCCCTCGTTTACGGTTTCCAGCCGACCGGTCATACCGGGCTTCTTCCAGATTACAGAAATTGCTTTTTTCATGTGGTTTTTCCTTCCTTTTTACCAAATTATTGAGGTATATTCCGTTTTTCTTTCTCTGTCTGTCTTTTCTTTCTTCTCTCCTCTTTAGCCTTTTCCCGGGGAAATTTCTCGTAAAAAAGGTCCTCTCCGAGCACTGCCTTCAGCCATTTCATCTCCCTCTTCCAAATAATGAAGGCAGTCGCTCCGAGCAGGAGCGCAAAAAGCAGGATGACGAGCACCGGGAACATGTATCCGAGCTTTTCGGAGTTTGAGATAATTATAAACAAAAGCGCGTTCACAGCCAGCGTGAACGCCCCGCCGGCAGCGATCATCCAGGCTGAACTTTTTATCGATTTGCTCTTCTGTTTCTCTTTCTTTTTCATGGGCTTGTCGAGCCTCCCGCTCGATGGCTATTATACAATACCATACCAATGGATTGCAACATAAAATCGTAAAAAAGCTCCCTGAATATTTTTCCCTTTTTGGTCTTTTATCGTATTGCAAAAGGGCTCTTTTCAGGTTATAATACTTACGATTGTGCCGGTGTGATGGAATTGGCAGACGTAACGGACTCAAAATCCGTCGGTGGCAACACCGTACCGGTTCGACCCCGGTCACCGGCACCATTTTTTTAAGTAACATTTCCGCGCGGACATGCGCGGTTTGACATATCCGAGTTTTAATTATTTTATTTTACAGGAGGGGTCATTTATGGGTTTACTGTCATTCTTTAAGAAACTGCTCGGCGGCGGACAGTCAGCTGAAGACGCTGCGAGAGAGGAAGCAAGGAAAGCTGCCGGCACACCTCTCGGAGGCGCCGCAGTATCATCCACGGAGAAAAAAACAAACGAATTCAAAGAGTTCACATTCGAAAAGATCCCGGAGTCAAAAGAGGAATTTCTGGCTATCCCCGAAGCGGGACTTAAGACGCCTTACGAATCTGCCGCGATGGTCGTCCTCGCTCTCTGCACGTACAAGCAGAGCCCGGATCTTTGCTGCGAGCTTCTCGAATATGTGAACGGTCCTTATGAGGTATCAAATTTTGAAAAACAGTCTCTCAGAGACAGACTCGGAGGCAAAGAGTACAAGCCCTTCTCTTTCTTTGAAGGAGCGACTCCTCAAAACGACTATACGCCTGATCAGCCGTACAAGATAAGAGTCGAATCGAATCCGTATTCGTTTGACAACGAAGGATATGCCACTCTCTATGTGAGATCGGGCGGTGCGGATACGGCGCGTCAGATCACATTGAGACGCAAAGGTCAGGAAGCGTGGTATCTGAATCAGCAGCTCCTTCTTGCGGATATCAGAATTCCCAAGTCAGAAGATCCCTGGGCATAAGAAAAAATTGTTTTATCAGATTGTTCCGCCCTGCCCGTCCGGCAGGGCGTTTTTTTGTATGCCTGCCCCGGAGTTTCACCGCAGCGTCGCTTCGCTCTGCCTTTCGGCGTCATGACGAAGTCATATCCCGTTCGGACGGCTATTCAGTTGTCAATGATCGCGATCCCCTCATCTTCTTTGGACAAAGGGATACCGTTTTTTAGCCCTGTACAGAAAACTTTTTGAAAAATCCCCTCACCTTCTTTGGACAAAGGGGTGTCAAAATACAACCCTGTTGTCAAAAAAAGTATCTTTTTTTTCTTCAGGGCCGGAATGAACCACTCACTTTTCAAGTAGTAACGAAAAAAAGACTTTGCGCTATTTTTCTCTTCACTTCTTTATTGGCACGTAATAATCAAAAACTGCCGAAACTTTTTTGCGGAAAATGAGGAGAAAACATGTGGAGAACTCGACATTTTTCTTGTAGTTACAATCACTGAAAACCCTTATATTTCAAGGGCTTTCGACGCGCGAAGTTCCAAACAGTACAGGGGATTCCGGATCAGAGTGGCTCCCGTGTATATAGCTGCTCCCCGGAGAGCAAAACTGTTTTTTGAAAACAAAAAAGTCCTTTCCCGATCAAGAGAAAGAACTTCAAAACAAAATGATGCGAAATCTATGCGAAATGAAGTGATATTTGTTTCTCATATTTCGTTTATCGGCTTCCGCAAACAGGTTACCGGAAGAGCGTGTCAAGAAAAGTGCAGTGAATCAGCGAAAAAGTTCATGGAAAAGTGTCAATTATATCTTGATTTCTCTGTGGATTTGTGCTATGATAATAGCATCGAGAATTATGGGAGG
>JAEEGL013659817.1_pt1 | contig 14258 bp, 10 predicted proteins | sample 9134231 | NCBI WGS metagenome assembly JAEEGL01 (sample SAMN16246548, study PRJNA631951) | gut metagenome | biome: gut microbiome; feature: rumen; material: fiber-attached | host: Bos | place: Iran: Karaj | collected 2018-10 | reverse complement strand
TTTCGCATATACCTGTGTTCCGCCGGATGAAATACACTGGCGGGCAAGGTCATCTATCTGCTTTACCTCTCCCGTAGCCCTGTTGGTTATCTTGGGTATATAGAGGTTCTCAACCGGACTGAGGGTGGAGTCATAGGGCTTGTCTATGGCCGTGTAAGACTTGGCAAATTTACTCTCCGTTGTGGGATATACCTCGCCCTTTACACCAATCATGATGAAGAGGTCCTCGGTAATCTTAAGCTCCACGTCGCCTTCCATGGTTCTTACATTGATCATGGTTCCCACGGGGAATACATCCATGCCTCTCACATAGCCTATATTAATGGCTTTTTTACTGTAAAGCTCCATACCTTCGTTGCTCAGTGCAGCCTCTGCGGTATTGAGTATCTCAGTCTCATCAAAATAAGAATTGAGCCTGTCACCGAAAAATGACTCGGAATGAACTCCGGGATATTCCTTTTCACAGAGAGATCTCTTGATGAATCCACCGGCCTTATCGGTATGTCCGCCTCCGGAGCCCACATTACGGCAGAGATATTCCGCCAGCTCATTGGCCTTAACTTCCTTGACACAGCTTCTTACGGATATCTTGAAGCCGTCCGTAAGCTCATTGTAGACCACGCAGACATCCACTCCGTCCACCTGAAGAAGAAAGTCGCTTATAAGACCTAATATATTGGGGTCACAGGGACCTGATTTAACAAGAGAGAATCTGTTCTTGTCATTGTATATATTTCTGATCAGGGCGATTCCGGCTATCTCAAGTTCATCTCTCGATATATTGGAATTCCTGAAAAGATTGATATAGCTCTTATTGCATATAATATTGTCTCTGAGGTCCATATCAAGAGGATTATGGATCTCGGTAAAAGACTGGGTATCGGTGTAGAGCCCGTAATAAAGCGCCGTGCCCAGAGAAGAATCGGCCTCAAAATCAAAGCCCTCATCCTTCATCATCTTCCAGCAGAGGGTTGAGCAACTGCCCAAATCCGGTCTTATCATGCAAAGCTCGTTTTCCATGATCTCAGGCTGATGATGATCTATGACAGCAATGGTTTTTGCCTTAAGACCGCTTATATTGCTGCAGCCGTACTGGCAGTCCACCGTAAGAAGAAGGCCCTCCGTCTCTTCGTCCGAATCCTTTACATAGGTCACGGGAATGTTAAGTCTGTCCACCATAAGCAGAAGATTGGACTTGCTTATGGGAAAACGTCCGGAATAAACAAATCTTACATCCTTGCCTTTTGAAGAAAAGTACTTATACATCGCATATCCCGAAGCGAGCGCGTCCGCATCGGGATTGTCGTGACACTGTATGGTTATGGGATTATAGCCTTCAAGCTCTTTTAAAGTCATAAATATTTAGCCTCGAATTCCTCTCTTGTCATGGGTTTGTCAAAATAATAGCCCTGAACAAGGCGAACCTTCATACCCTCGAGCACCTTGTACTGCTCTTCGGTCTCAATTCCTTCTACACAGATACTGACGCCGATTGCTCCCGCAAGTTCCGCAACCATGCGGATAAAGGACTTGGAATAGTCATCTTCCACAAGTTCTCTTACAAAAGACTGATCGACTTTAATGACGTCAAGAGGTATCTCTCTGATATGGTTGAGAGATGAATAACCCGTACCGAAATCATCCAGAGCTATCCTTACGCCAAGGGCTCTGATCTCAGACAGAATCTTCTTGGTACGATCCATATCGTTGATGGCAAGACTCTCTGTAATCTCAAGAGTAAGATTGTGAGGGTTGATTCCCGTCTCCTCCACAGTCTGTCTTACTATATCCACAATGTTGTTCTGCATAAGCTGAACAACGGAAAGATTCACATTTACCTTGTAATTGGGATGACCGTTGTCATTCCATTTTTTAAGTTCCCTACAGGCCTCTTTAAGAACATGATCTCCAATGGGATTAATAAGTCCCAGATATTCCGCAAGAGGAATAAAATCAGCAGGACTGATGAAGCCAAGTTCGGGAGAATCCCATCTTATAAGGGCCTCAGCACCCGTACATGGTGCACCCTCAAGAGATATATCCGTAATAGGCTGGTAATAAACCAGGAATTCGGCAAAATCACCGTTGGTGGCATCACGCATGTTCTTTTCCATATCCAGTCTCTTGTTGGATGCAGAAAGTGATTCGCTGTTATATTTTGCCACTCTGTTCTTACCGGATTTCTTTGCCTCATACATGGCAATATCCGCTTTTTTAATAAGATCTTCGACACTTTCTCCCTCATCCGGGAAAGTAACGATACCCATACTCATGGTGCAGTAATAATCCGCATCTTTAAGGAACCAGGGCTTTGCGAAAATAGCCTTGATACTGTCAACTATCTCATCATAGTACTTATAGCTTCTCGGAGGGATAACAAGGACGAACTCGTCACCACCCATTCTGTAACAGGTATCTTCAAGACCCCTGACACTTCTGAAGGCGGCGGAAATACACTTGAGCAGTACGTCGCCGTACTGATGTCCCAAACCGTCGTTGATATGCTTGAAATCGTCAAGATCTATATAGCAGAGAGCACCTGTTTCGCCTCTCTTTTTTGCCTCATCTATCATTCTTGCCAGATCACGCTCACAGCACATTCTGTTAAAGAGACCTGTCAAGAAGTCCGTATAAGCCTGCTGCTCAATACGTCTCTGATAGTTCTTCTTCTCTGTAACATCATAGATGGCATAGAGAGCCACGGGACTGCCGTCCACCCAGCTGATGTCACTGTGATGTATCTCATACCAGGAATTGTTGTCATAATCGAAGAATTCCGTTACATCCCTGTCGCTTCCTTCCACTTCCCAGATTACAGCCTTGAGTTCCTGACTGATCTTGTCCTCGGGAAAAACGGTCTTCATTATCTTATTCTGGAAGAGGGTCTTCTTTTTAGCCACATCATTAACAATAATGGCGCAGCCTACATGCTCAAGAATCTGCTCAAGAGAAGCATAAGAACTTGCAAGAGAGTTCTTCTGAATACGCTTCTCCAATATGTTCTGAAGCACCTTAACCGCATCGCTTAAGAACTGCAACTCCTCAATCTTCCAGTTACGCTCTGAGCCCGACTCAAGATATGTCGCATACATATTTGTGGTCTGTCCCAGTGTTATGGGCATTGCCACAATGGCGCGCACATTGCTGGTGGGCCATTCTTCCTTCATGGAATTAAGAGCCGCTGCCCCGGATGAAAGTATGATAGGCTTCTTACCCTCAAGATATCTGAGCTTCGGCAGGTTGTTATTCCTGTCAAAAGAAGATGCCTTGCCTGTAGTCTGCCACTTGGTCAGAATATCCATGCTGTTATCGGGCGCCTCTTTTACCTTGAAGATACAGGCTTCTCCGACTTCAAGATACTTGGCAGTGATCTGCAGATAGTCCTCCATTATGGTCTCAAGACTCTTATCACTGTCTAAGTACTTAAGGATCTCCGTAAGGGATTCAACTCTTCTTAAGCTCTCGCTCATCTCACGAACAGAGAAATATGACTTTCTGCTCTGCTCCTCATACTGAGCAAGGGAAAGCTCGGCATTCACACGGTAATTGCCGATTTCTCTCATGGTGTCGATAGCCTTAAGGAATTGATTAAATGTGGTGAATTTCTTACATCTGTTAAGCTCGGGATCAATAATCTCGTCATCGGCGTCTTTTATGATTCCCACATAGAACCATACTTCTCTTACGTGTCCCTCGAATTTGAGTACACTCGCCGCAACTTTGATATGAGGGGATGCCGTATTTTCAACAACCTGATCCTCGATACTGTCCAGGGTCAGTCTGGAAAAAATCTCCTGTCTCATTCCCTCGGTAACATACTTGTCGATAATCTCCTTCTCATCAATGGATGAAGTGAAATCATTGATCATCTTACCGTAGTTATCGTAGTTACTTATGTATACATTGGTTGAATCGCTGAATTTCCTGAAAAAACGTGCGATTTTATCTTCTTCTGTCAAAGACATGCGTGTAGTTGCTTCCATATCTTCCTCTGTGCCTTAAGATTAGTTTTTCACATTAACATCCTATTTTATCACGTTTTTTCAATATACGCCATAGTACTTCAACATCATATAGAAGACAGAAAATACCGCTGCGCCCAGTATATAAGCATATAAAATGTGATATACAAACATTCCGAGAATATACGCAATCTTCTCATTTTTAGCCTTTAAAAACGACTCGGGCAGATCAATAAGTTTTGACATTCCCACAGTACAAAAACACATAAAAGGAATTACAAGAGGCAGATAGTATCTTCCCTGGGGCTGGAATTCCCATGTGTAGGAATAATAGACCGCCAAAAAGGCCGGTATCAACGCAGCCACAAGCATCATAAGGCTGATGATGATCTTATCCTTTTTCCTGCGTCCCTCTTTCCCCTGAACCGGTCTCCATACAATAAGCCAGCCTAACAGACAGAGGATCATCAGATATTTGTATGTCATATAGATGTGATGACTGGTGGGTATCAGCATGGGGCCGAACATGGCAATGAAGCTCTTCCATACCAGGGTGTAATAATCGGTTCCGAATATCATGGTAAGCACCGGAACGCCCTGTCTCTGATATGTCATTGTGGTAAGAGGATTGTGCTCCTGCAGCCCCGTCGCAGCCATGGAAAGCTGTCTGGCGTTAAGAGCCAGTATATCCCCGTCATAGAGGATTCCGTTCCTTATGAACCACCATCCGGCGCCAAGCATGGCAATCACAGTCACCGTTATAGCTTTTCTCCAAAAATGCGAGGGCCTCTGGGCAATGAAAACCGCTACCGCCACCGGCAATATGCCGTAACAATTGTAGTAGGACATGGCGCAGAGTATTACGCCCAGAGACAGATTGATTAGACTACTCCTGTCATAATCCGTTCTTCCGCCTCTTAGGAGTGCATATATAATCATAGCCACCGACAAAAGGCCCATGGAATCCGTATTGACATAGGTGTGTATAAAAAGATTCTGTGGCAGGAAAACAACGGCTATAGTAAAGAGCCACACCATCCTCATATCATCAAAAAGCTCTCTGCCGATGAGATATGTGTATACTGCTGCCGTCATTCCCATTGCAACACATACACATCTTGCAATATAGAGATTGGCATTTGCAGACAGATTTAAGAAAGACAGAGCCCTAAGAAGATAGCCCTGAATGATATATGTCAGTATGGGCTGGAAGGCATAAGAACCTCCGTAACCCTCGATTATAACCTCCTGATCCCATCCCACGGGAAGTTTTCCGTGATTAAAAATAAACCGGACAACTTTGTATCTGTCAATCTCATCGGGACCGTCCCCCAGAGGCTGAACAAATACAAATGCCAGCATACAAGCAAGGGCTACTAATAATAGTAGCCCTAATCTTGCATATGTAAATTTTTTGTTATTCTCGAATTTCTTCATATGGTTTTTACATATTATGCATCAACACTGTAGTTTGGTGCTTCCTTAGTGATCTGAATATCGTGAGGATGACTTTCCTTAAGGGAAGCAGCTGTGATCTTAACGAACTTTCCGCCCTCTTTAAGTTCTTCTATGCTCTTTACACCGCAATATCCCATTCCTGAACGAAGTCCTCCCAGAAGCTGGAATACTGTATCTTCCACAAGGCCCTTGTAAGCAACTCGTCCTTCAACACCTTCCGGAACAAGTTTCTTGGCATTAGTCTGGAAGTAACGGTCTTTGCTTCCGTTCTCCATTCCGGCGATGGAGCCCATACCACGATATACTTTATATTTACGTCCCTGATAAAGTTCGAAGTCTCCGGGGCTTTCTTCACATCCTGCGAACATGCTACCCATCATGCAGACATTTGCGCCTGCTGCAATAGCCTTGGTAACATCTCCGGAATATTTGATACCACCATCGGCTATGATGGGGATACCTTTCTCTTTTGCAACAGCATAGCTATCCATTACGGCCGAAATCTGAGGAACACCGATACCTGCAACCACACGGGTTGTACAGATGGAACCGGGGCCCATACCTACCTTAACAGCATCCGCACCGGCTTCGATGAGAGCCTTTGTTCCTTCACCTGTTGCAACATTACCTGCAATAACCTGAAGGTCCGGATATTTTTCCTTAATCATCTTAAGACACTTGATAACATTCTCTGAATGACCGTGAGCCGAATCCAGAACAACCACGTCAACCTTGGCATTTACCAGAGCTTCAACACGATCAAGTACGTTGGCTGTAATACCGATAGCCGCTCCGCAGAGAAGTCTTCCCTGATCATCCTTTGCTGAAAGAGGATATTTGATGGTCTTCTCAATATCTTTAATAGTGATAAGTCCCTTCAGGTTGAAGTCCTCATCTACGATTGGAAGTTTTTCCTTACGGGCTGCCGCAAGTATCTTCTTGGCCTCTTCAAGAGTAATTCCTTCTCTGGCTGTAACAAGATTCTCACTTGTCATGGATTCCTTGATCTTCTTGGACATATCTGTCTCGAATTTAAGATCTCGGTTGGTGATGATGCCCACCAGTTTCCTGCCTTCGGTAATAGGCACACCGGATATTCTGAACTTAGCCATAAGTTCTTCGGCATCTTTTATTGTATGTTCCGGGCTGAGATAAAATGGATCGGTGATAACACCATTTTCAGAACGCTTAACCTTGTCCACCTCTTCAGCCTGTTCTTCTATGGTCATATTCTTGTGAATAATTCCTATACCGCCCTGTCTTGCCATGGCAATGGCCATACGGTGCTCGGTAACGGTATCCATTCCCGCACTCATAATGGGAATATTGAGCTTAATCTTTTTGGTAAGCATTGTTGAAACATCAATCTCATTGGGTACCACATTGGCATATGACGGAATAAGAAGCACGTCATCAAATGTAATCCCCTCTTTAACGATCTGACCCATTTTTCTCTCCTTTCAATTCTGTTATATTGTTAATCCTTAAATACTTTACGTGGTGATACGTTGTACAAGGCACTCTTTAATTCCTCATCGGGCTCAAAGAGATATCTTGCACCGTCTATATACATTACCAGCAGTTTTTTACCATCCTCGGGAATCTTTGAACTGTAATCAAAAGTCTTGCAGTCGCGATTCTTGTACTCGTCAAGGTGATAACTGCCTTCGGGAGCAGCAACTTCAAGCTTGTTAAGATCAAGGCTTGTTATATGCTTACGACGCTCCTTTGAAAAAATGATATCCACATCCAGATCCTTGTCTGTCAGCGTATATTCATATTCCGTATTAACTCTCAGACCTACAAAATAAGCTCCCGCGCCGGAGGCAATAGCCACAGCAAGAGGAGCAATCGTATAAAACAGTCCGAGAAAAGCCGCAATAACCGAAACACCGCACACAAACCACAAAAGCATGTTCAATGCCTTCATAGCTCCATTGGGTTTAACCTCAACCAACGCTTCAACGTGTTCGTTCATTGTCATCTCTCCTGTTCTTATATTTATATTGTTATAGATTTTATTACATAGGTAGCTTTTTTTCAATGTCAAAAATAAGATTTTTTTATTTGTCCAAATACCTAATAAAGTCCAAAGCCCTGTCAATATGTTCGGACTCCATCACAAGACCCACATATATTTTCCCTTCCGGATACCAGCCCCAGGCCTTGAGTTTCGGTGAATCCGTAACATCTATGGCGGCATATTCGCTTGCAATCGTACCATCTAAATCACTTTCAACCTCGGCCTTACGTATTCTGTCACCGTAAGAGGCCAGTTCCTCAGCAGTTAATACATCCGACAAATCTCTGAAATAACCCATCTGTGATATCCATTCATAGGATTTCTCGTCACAGACTATTATATCCAGCATGCCTGCAGATGTTGCCGCAAAGAGCTTCTGAACCTGCTGTGCGTCGAATCCGTTGCTGCCGTTCCCCGTCATGAACACATAAGAGGAATCATAGCGCATCTCTTCTTTATCTTTATCGATATCAGTCGTAAGCTCATATTCCGCTATGGGACTGTCAAAATCCGCCGTCTGATCCGCATTGACAATGGCAATCTGGAGATAAGGTTCTCTGTACTCCGACATGCTCTTTATGAAGCTGCCAATGATAAAGAGCAGTATGATTACCCCCAACATATGCCACTTGTAATAATAAAATATATATGAAGCCTTCTCCTTCAGGCTTTTGCCCTCCAGAGCCCTCCTCTCATTTTCTTTCATTTCTTTTCTGATTGTATCAGCCATAACACATTTCCTTTTCTAGTCACAGTATTCGAGTCTGTCCGCATATTCCGGAATAAGATCATATTCCATGTGATATGCGAGTGCTTTCATATTCTCAAGTTTTTCAGCCTTATTATCTTTGTTGATCTCCTTGGAACCGTCGTAGAGACATTGCTCAATATAATGATTGATCTCGGGAATGAAATGGATACTGTCCATATAATTATCGAGATTCGTAATGATATCCTCTTCAGCCATAAAAAAGGATATCTTTACATTATTATAGGCAGACAACCTGTCCACAAAAACATCCGCTGCATAAAGATAGAATTCCAGATCTCCTTCTCTGTAAACATTGTCCCACCATAATATGGAATAAGGCGGTATAAAGAAGTAGAATTCCGCGTCCGGGTGATTCTTAACAAGACCTTCAATAAGATCGATATTGGCATTAAGACTTTCATCGTAAGCATGAACATCCGTCATTGGCAGCACTTCTTCAAGAGATGTGTAGTTGGAGATTGCCACATCCTCCCCGAATTCCTTGTATTGCCACCAGTTATATGACTGCCCTTCCTCATAATCCGAAGAAAAAGATTTTGCCAGCATGTGGGGAATCTTGTTAAAGATAACATCCTTATTATAGAGGTATTTGACATCATTAAGAGGATTACTGTCAAAAAGATACATGGGAAAACCGGCGGATTCAAAGCTTTCATCACAAGACAAAGGCATATCCATAAAATTACCCATATCCACATTGTAGAAGACCTTCTTTACATTCTGATGTTCAAAAGCCGTGTCCACATAAAAGCATACATCCGAAGTGATGCCGTATGATCTGATTGCTTTTACGGATCTGCAGCCAAAGTCCTCGTCAAACCAACTGTTGTCATAGTTTTCAGCCATGGATGAGCCTGCAATAACAGCATCATAATCAAAGTTCTTAAGACTTCCAATACACTGATACTCCTTATCACTAAGCACAGCCTTTAGACCGGGCAGAGGCTTGTGGTAATGATACATGGGATCAAAGAGAATAACCAGGCCGGCTACCGCCATCATCAATGCGATAAACATTATTAAGATTCGTTTTAATATATTAGATGTATTCATATACTTAGAAATTGAAATATATAAAAGTACTCACTTGAGAAAAAGATATAATACAGTATGCCAACAATAGGACGATCACCGGTGGAAACCAGGCTTTTTTCCTGTATTTCTCGCATATTTCCAAGCTGTTCTTCCTTGAGCAGATATAAAAGCCTGCGATTAACATAACAATCAAAACCAGAAGATTAAAGAGCTGCAGCATCTGCGGAGCCAGCATGGTCACCGCCTGTTTCAGCACATAGATTTCCGGCAGTTCAATAACGTCCGCTATTCTATATATATTTCCTGTCCATCCTTTTCCCAAATTGGCGAACATCTGCCCTGCCGTCTTAAGATCCGGGCTTCTGAATATAACAATGGACAGAGAAAATCCGATAAAGGTAAGTATTACTCCTATAGGACGTGGTAACTTCAGCTTGGGAGACTTGGAACCGTCATTCGGATAACCTATAATCTCCATGCTGTTCCATACCACAATAAGTCCTGTAATAAAGCCCCAGAGAACAAAGTTCCAGCTTGCTCCGTGCCATATTCCGCTGAGAGTAAATACTATCAGGATATTGATATACCTTCTGACTTTACCCTTTCGGCTGCCCCCCAAAGGGTAATACACATATGTGGACAGGAATCTGGTGAGAGTCATATGCCATCTTGTCCAGAGTTCCTTCAAAGTCGCTGCCTTGTAGGGAGATCTGAAGTTGACGGGAAGTTCTATTCCGAACATTTTACCCAATCCTATGGCCATATCACTGTATCCGCTGAAATCAAAATACAGTTCAAAGGCATAAGCAACTATAACTGCCAAAGTTGAAAAAGTGTCCAGCAGTATAGGATTATCATATCCGTGATTGACTATAATTGCGAAATTATCCGCAAGTATCACCTTTTTTGTAAGTCCGAGAACAAAACAGATCAGACCGTCATAGAACATATCCGGATTAAATCTTTTCTCTTCTTTCTTTAGCTGAGGAATCAATTCACTGTGAAGAACAATGGGGCCCGCTACCAGCTGGGGAAAGAAGGTCACAAAGGCACTGTAGGTTAAAAGATCCGTGTGCTCTGCTTTTCCAAGACACCTGTCAATAATATATGAAAGCTGCTGAAAGGTGAAAAAGCTGATTCCCAGCGGGAGAATAATATGCCTTAAGCTGTAATCCGCTCCGAAGACCGCATTAATATTCTCAAGGAAAAAGTCAAAATATTTGTAATAGAAGAGAATCCCCAGATTGAGCAGGATAGCTACAATCATGACCACCGTCTTAACGAAGGGACTTTGGCTAACTTGCTCCTTCCTTCTTTCAAGAAAGAGGCTGAGCAGATAGTTGCATAGAATTGTAGATATGATTATCCACAGATAGGAAGGATTAAAATATCCGTAGAACCAGAGAGACATCCCCGTAATGAACAGAAGGGGAATCTTTTTTAATTTTATGTAATTAAGTCCATACCATCCAAGCAATGCCAGAGGCAAGAAAACAAGGATGAAAATATATGAGTTAAATGTCAATTTAACACCTCTGCCATAAAACAAAGCGTAATATATGACAGTAATATCAATCAGACTATTGACTGCATCGGTCAGAACAAAGAAAGCACCATTTTAGCGCTTTCCACCATGTTCGTACCGCTGTCCATACTGCACTTCTGAATGTACTTATGGGCGTCATCTTCCGTCAATCCGTTTCTCTCCATAAGCAATTGTTTGGCTTCTTCTATTATTTTTTTATCTTCCTTCGAACGTTTTGGAGGTAAAGATTTTAACTTACGTTTTCTGTAAACGGCTGCTTCTGAAAGCATATATACCGTATCAATAAAATCCGCTACGGTAAAAGGCATCGGCACAGCCACAACCCCGGGGGCGATTCCTTCTTCAACCTTTTGCTTGGAAGCTAACAGTAAAAGACTGAAATCCGGTGGCATCAATTCCATAAGTTCAAAATAGGGCATGTCCTGCAATCTGTAGGCAGTTATTATTATTCCGGTCACCAGGCTGTCCGCCATGGCCAAGGCCTGCTTACCCGTAGAACATACTCCGGTTGCATTAATACCATTCCTTGCCAGCATATTTTTAATATTCTTGGCATCATCCAAACGTGGGAAGACAATGATTATGTTTGCTGTCAATTCTGTCTCCCGTTATGGATCAATATCTGTCGAGATACTGCTCTTTCTCCCATTCCGTAACCTGGCGTGAATAATCTGTCCACTCCTGCTTCTTAAGCTTTATAAAGCTTCCGCTCAGTTCGCTACCCAGGAATTCCTTTATATAACTGTCCTTCTCAAGAGCCTTTACGGCATCGATAAGACTTGCGGGAATTGCGGTTGTAGCTCCCTTTTTAAGAGCCTTTGAAGGCATCTCTGTCTTTTCTTTGATTCCCTGAAGTCCTGCTACAAGGCATACTGCCAGAGCCAGATAGGGATTGGCCGAAGGATCGGGGCTTCTGAATTCCACTCTTGCATTCTCTTTTCCTGCCTTGGGTATTCTGAACAAAGGCGAAAAATCAGGTGAAAGTCTCTTATATGAGTTAACAAGCGGATTGGTAACAGCCGTTATCGCTCCAATATGCTTAAATATTCCGCCCATGAAGTAGTAAGCTTCTTTGCTCATTCCGTTGGGATCCTTGGCATCAAAGAATATGTTCTTTCCGTTTTTCTTAAGAGACATGTTCAGATGCATTCCGGAACCGTTCACATCAGCCTTGGGCTTGGGCATGAATGTTGCATGCAGACCATGGCGCTTTGCTATGGTCTTAACCGCAAGTCTGAAAGTCTGAATATTGTCAGCCGTATTAAGGGCCTCATCATACTTAAAATCAACTTCATGCTGAGCAGGTGCCATCTCATGATGGGAAGATTCAACGGTAAAGTTCATCTGCTCTAAGTTAAGAACTATGTCTCTTCTTGCGTTTTCACCGAAATCTATGGGACCACAATCAAAATATCCTGCTTTTTCATGTGTAATGGTTGTGGGAAGGGCATTCTCATCCGTATTAAAGAGGAAGAATTCGCACTCAGGTCCTACATAGAAGTCATAGCCCATATCCTTGGCCTGCTTTATGGCCTTCTTAAGTATGTATCTGGGATCCGCTTCATAAGGCTTTCTGTCCATGGTATATACATCGCAGAACATTCTTGCCACTTTTCCCTGCTGGGGTCTCCAGGGGAATATTTCGAATGTATCAAAATCCGGATACAGATACATTGTGGGCTCATCCTCTGTCATATAGCCCTGTATGCATCCCGCATCAAACATGCATCTGTTGTCTATGGCCTTCTCCAGCTGACTGGCCGTTACCGCCATATTCTTCAGATTACCGTAGATATCGGTAAACTGCAGCCTGATAAATTCAACATCCTCTTCTTCCACCAATCTGATGATATTTTCCTTTGTGTATCTCATATTTCCTCCAGTTATTACATTCTCTTTTTGAGTTCCTTTAGTTCTTCTATGCTGAAACTGTAATCTGTGTTACAGAAGTGACAGTTCATTGTTATCGGCTGGCCGTCGTCGATCATGGCCTGAATTTCCTTGGAGCCGATGCTGATGAGGGCCTTCTCGATCCTGTCTCTGTCACAGTTGCAATGGAATCTCACGGGCAGGGTGTCCGTTATCTCCATATCAAGTCCTTCCAGGATGATGCCCAGTATGTCTTCGGGACTTTTTCCGTCATTGAGCATCTTGGTAACGGAATCTATCTTGCTTAAGTTGTCTTCAAGTTTCGCTACCGTGGCTTCGTCTGCAAAAGGCATGAGCTGAACTATGAATCCGCCTGCCTGTTTCACTGTGGCATCTTCTCTGTTCATCAGTACTCCCAGGCCTACGCTTGAAGGAACCTGCTCTGAAGTGGCGAAGTAATATGTAAGGTCATCCGCTATCTCTCCCGTCTGCAATTCAACCTGGCCGGCATAGGGTTCTTTAAGACCCATGTCCTTGATAACTGTCAGTACACCGTTTCCTATAGCTCCGCCTACATCCAGTTTCCCTGCCTTGCTGGGTGGAAGCATAACTTGGGGATCCCCCACGAATCCCTTTACATTGCCCACCGCGTCTGCAGTAACCATTATGGTCTTGATGGGACCGTCTCCGCCGATCTGCAATGTAAGAAGGTCGTCGTCGTTCTTAAGCATGCTTCCCATCATTGCACCGCCCGTAAGCAGTCTGCCCAGGGCCGCACAGGCAACGGGGCTTAGAGAATGTCTGCTCCTTGCTTCTTCAACGGTATCCAATGTATATGCGGCAAAGGCTCTGATATTGGCATTTGCTGCCGTAGCTCTCACAATATAATCGCTCATTTCTTCTCTTTTTCCTTATTCTTGTCTTTTTCTTTGCAGACAGCAACTATTCTTCCGTCTTCAAGCTTTTCAATCCCCTCAAGCTTTAGACCTGCTGCCTTGATATAGTTTCTCATTTCTTCTTCCGTATAGCCTCTTTGAACATGACTTTCCACTGCTCGTTTGAAAAGTCCGTCCTCGCACTCGGTAAAAAACGTAAGATCATATTCGTTCTTGTGGCTGAAGGAATCATAATAGTTTTCCCAGATAAAACTGCAATCTTCTCTGTTCTCCGCTATGGTAGCATCTCCAATCGCGGCATATTTTTCCGGAGTGTTGAAATCAAAGATGAATATTCCACCCGGATCCAGATAGTTGTTTACAAGGGAAAAAGTCCGGATCACTTCATTATCTTCAAGCAGATAATTGATGGAATCGCAAGCACAGACCACCGCAGCCACGGTTCCGTAGAGCTCGAATTCTCTCATATCCTGCTGAAGGTAGAGGATCTGACCCTTTTCGCCGGCTTCTTCATCGGATTCGTACTCTTTCTCCCTGGCCACTTCCAACATGTCCTCCGAAAGATCCGCCCCGATCATGTCGTAGCCTCTGTCGCGAAGCATCCTTGTAAGAACGCCGGTTCCGCAACAGAGATCCAGTACAAGTCCGTCTTTAATATTATGTTTTTCAAGAGTATTCACTATGTTTTGACACCATT
>JAEEGL012483077.1_pt1 | contig 14258 bp, 10 predicted proteins | sample 9134231 | NCBI WGS metagenome assembly JAEEGL01 (sample SAMN16246548, study PRJNA631951) | gut metagenome | biome: gut microbiome; feature: rumen; material: fiber-attached | host: Bos | place: Iran: Karaj | collected 2018-10 | reverse complement strand
TCACTTTCGATACCAACAAGAAATATTCCATTGTCAACTTTCAGGACAACGCCTATTTCATGAAGGACGGGCGCACGGGATGTGTGCTCGTGGAGACAGGCCTTACCTCCAACGCCCTATGGCAGTTCGAAGCCTCGGGCACCGACAACTGCTACTACGTCCGTAACGCCCTCACCGGCAAGTACATGCAAAGCACGAAGACGAACGAGGATCCTGTGCTCACCGCCGATACGCGCCTGGAGATAATGGTCGTCAACGACCTCGCCAAGGGTCTCGACGTATTTGGCTTCGCCTCCACCGACCAGGACGACCTCTCCTTCAAGGACGACAAAACCTTTGGTGCCAACTGGAATGCCGGTGGCTATGCCCAAGGCTATGCCGTGACGCTCGGCGGGCGTGACCGCTCTTTCTGGAAAGTAGCAGAGGTCCCGACCGTAGATTTCGCTGACGACGTGGACAACACGACCGCCATCACTGACGCTGCAGGCAATGGCAAGAATGCGGTGGTCACACGTTCGATGGCCAAAGATATGTGGAACACCCTCGTAGTGCCTCACGCCATGAACGCTCAAGCCATTACCCGCAACTTCGGTGACGGAGCAAAAGTGGCTGAGCTGACTGATCAGAGCAATGGAAACCTCACATTCTCCACTGTCGATGCCATAGAAGCAGGAAAACCTTACCTGGTGAAGCCTACAATCGATGTGGTGGCCATCATCACGATGAACACCACCGTTGCGAGCGGCCTTACGACGTCTGGCGAAGGTGACTATCAGTTCGTAGGCATTTATGAGCCTACCGTCATCGACACCGACGATTACTTCATGGCTGCCTATAACACGCTCATGAAGAACGGTGCCGGAGGACAGATGAAAGCCTTCAGGGCGTATTTCCAGGCCACCTCAAGCCAGGTTAAGGCACTGGTGGGCTTCAGCGTAGATGAAACAGAAACGGGCATCATCGCCCCCGACGGCACCGTCTACGAAGATACGCGCATTTTCAACCTTGCCGGTCAGCAAGTGAATATGAACAACACACGCAAGGGTATTTACATCATCAACGGAAAGAAATTCATCAAGTGACAACACAAACACATCTTTATATATATGAAAACGAAATATCTAAGCCCCCGACTTCAGGAGATACGCCTGATTCCCGAATCACTCATCGCCAACAGCATCACGAGCGCTACCGTTGATGGTGAAGACCTCAACATCGACAACAGCACCGTAGGCGATGCCTCGTCAGCCTTGATCAAAGGCCAGGGCAGCAACAATAGCTTCTGGGACGACGACTGGAGCCAATATTAACTATACCTATTTAATAAAGATATGAGATCAAGAAACCTCCTACCACTCACTGCCGCGTTGCTTCCCGGCATGGCGGCGGCACAACAGGCCGAACGGCCTAACATCATGCTCATCGTGGTCGATGACATGGGCTACTCGGACCTCGGCTGCTTCGGCGGCGAGATCAACACGCCCAACATCAACGGCCTCGCCGACAACGGAGTGCGTTTCACCCAGTTCTACAACTGCGGTCGCAGCTGCCCCTCGCGCGGCTCGCTGCTCACCGGCATGTATGCTCAGGAGTGCGGCATTACGGGCATGGGCGTAAGCCTCAACACCCAGTGCGTCACCATCCCCGAGGCGCTGCTTGCCGCAGGCTACCGCACCCGCATGAGCGGCAAGTGGCACCTGTCGCGCACCCAGGCCATCGGCGGCAACAACAGCGCCGAACAGCTGGCATGGCTCTCGCACCAGAACACGTTCGACAACCGTCCCTTCGCACCCCTCGAGACCTATCCCTGCAACCGCGGCTTCGAGGAGCATTGGGGAACCATCTGGGGCGTGTGCAACCACTTCGACCCCTTCTCGCTCGTACACAACGAGGAGGCCATCTACACCGATACCATTCCCGATGATTTCTACTCCACCGACTTCGTCACCCAGAAGGCCATCGACATGCTCGACGACCTCGCCACGCAGGACGACCCCTTCTTCATGTACGTCTCGTTCAACGCCCCCCACTGGCCGCTCCACGCCAAGCCCGGTGACATAGCCAAGTACAAGGGCAAGTACGACGAGGGTTGGGACGTGTTGCGCACCAACCGCTACAAACGCATGGTAGAGCTCGGGCTGGTGGATCCTGCCGAAACGCCCAACGCTCCCAACGAGTCGGGACGCTCGTGGAACAACGAGTCGAACAAAGCCCTGCAAGCGGCAAATATGGAAGTACATGCCGCCATGGTAGATTGCATAGACCAGGGCGTAGGCCGCATCCTCGAAGAGCTGCGCGCCAAGGGCATGTACGACAATACCATCATCATCTTCACGTCCGACAACGGCGCCTCGTCAGAGAACTACGGCATCGGCGATTTCGACCGCCACGACCGCACACGCGACGGGCAAAAGGTAGTCCACAACGCCGCAGTGCCGGGCGACGAGCTCACCTACAACTATCTGGAAACAGGTTGGGCAGGTGCCGTCAACACGCCCTTCCGCTACTGGAAGCGCGAATCGTTCCACGGCGGCACGGCAGCCCCCACCATCATCCAGTGGCCCGCAGGCTTCAAAGGCCGGAAGGGCGGCATCGTCAAGGCGCCCTGCCATTTCATCGACGTCATGCCTACATGTCTGGAGCTGGCCGAGGCCTCCTATCCCCGCACTTACAAAGGTCACACCATCCTGCCGCTGGCTCAGGAAGGCCGCAGCCTGATGCCCCTCATCAACGGAGCTACAACCTGGGACGACGAACGTACCCTGTTCTGGGAGCACGAGAGCGGACGTGCAGTGCGCATCGGCAACTGGCGCCTCACCGCCAAATGCGACGGCGGCAGCTGGCAGCTCTTCAACCTCGCCAACGACCTCTCCGAGACTACCGACGTCTCAGCCGCCAACCCCGAGAAGGTCACCCAACTCAAGCAGGCCTACAGGGCTTGGGCCGTGCGCGTAGGACTTGCCTCCAACACCTCCTTCAGCACCACCAAGAGCTACACCATCCTCAACCGCAATGCCGTCAACGGCAACGCATACCTGCAGGACAACGGCAATACCGACAACGTGGTGGCCGTGGCACCTTTGTCCGACAACAGCTACTGGAAGTTCGAGCCCACCGGCAACCCCAACTGCTTCTACGTCAAGAACGCCACGACGGGGCAGTACCTGCAAAGCAGCAAGACGAACCTGCAGGAGGTGAAGCTCAGTCCTACGCCCGTGGAATACTACATCGAGGCCAAATCGGCTGAGGGCGAAGGCATGTACGGCCTCGCCTCCACAGACCAGGCTGTCTATGACTTCACCGGTGGCACCTTCGGTCTCAACTGGAAAAGCAAGGACGACACCGGCCGCCCTTTTGACACCGGCCAGGGCTACGCTGCCGTGGCGGGCACCAACCACCGTTCGTTCTGGAAGATTGTCGAGAAGGAGGAGGCACCCGACGGCCCTTTCGCCCCTGACAAGAAGTACACCTTCACCAACTACCAGGACGGCAACTACTACATGAAGGACGGGCGCACGGGAGGTGTGCTCGTCGAGACAGGCCGTACCTCCAACGCCCTCTGGCAGTTCGAGGCCACGGACAACGAGAACTGCTTCTACGTCCGCAACGCCCTCACCGGCAAGTACATGCAAAGCACGAAGACGAACGAGCAGCCCGTGCTCACAGCCGATACGCCCCTTGAGATTATGGTCGTCAACGACCCCGACAAGGGTGAGGCCTACTACGCCTTCGCCTCCACCGACCAGAGCGACCTCACCTTCCAGGACGACAAAACCTTTGGTGCCAACTGGAATGCCGGTGGCTATGCCCAGGGCTTTGCCGTGACGCTCGGCGGGCGTCCGCGCTCCTTTTGGAAGGTGACGGAAGTGGAGACCGTGGACTTCAAGGACAACGCCGACAACACCGCAGCCATCACCGCCGGTGTGGGTGCAGGCAAGAATGCCGTGGTCACACGCGCCATGAAGTCCGGCATGTGGAACACCCTCGTAGTGCCCCACGCCATGAACACCCAGGCCATCATCCGCAACTTCGGCGACGGCGCTCAGGTGGCACGCTTCGAGAGCGAGACCGACGACGGCGTCATCCATTTCGTCAGCGTCAGTGATATCGAAGCCGGCATACCATATCTCGTCATGCCCACCTTCGACGTCGTGAACATCATCACGATGAACACCAACGTAGCCGCAGGCCTCACTGCCGACGAAGGCATCAACTACGATTTCGTAGGTATCTATGCTCCTACCGCCATCGGCGCCAACGACTACTATGTGGCAGCCGACAACAAGCTCAAGCGCAACACCGCAGGCTCCAACATGCAAGCCTTCCGTGCCTATTTCAAGGATAAGACGGCAGGCGTGAAAGCCCTCAGCGCCTTCGATGTCGACGGCATAACCACCGCCATCAGCCTCACAACAGCCCCCACTTCCGTGGGCGAGGGAGCTATCTATAACCTTTCCGGTCAGCGTCTTCGTCATCTGCGCAGGGGCGTGAATATCGTCAACGGGCGTAAGGTATTGGTACAATAATAAATTTAGAAATGTAGAAAATAAGTTTCCTTATTATCTTATTATCTAATTCTCTAATTTTCAGAATATGAAAACTACATATCTCACGCCTTCAATGCAATGGCACCGCATTGACAGCGAGCCGCTGCTCATCACCGTATCAACAGGCAACGCCACACCGCCCATCACCCCTGTCGACGACGATGGCGATGCCTCCGAGGCACTCGTCAAATCCAGCTTCGAACAAAAGGACTGGGATTGGTGATAAGCTAATTCAACAGAAAGGGCCGCGCATCACGCGCAGCCCTTTTCTTTTCAAACAACGAATTATACTAATTATACGAATTCTTTTCAAACCACGCGCTTGGTGCTTGCGACGCTTCTTCGAGCGAAGCGAGTCTGAAGAATTACCGTAATTATCATATATTTCTTTTAAACAACGAATTACACGAATTTTACGAATTGCAGGTCCTCGAGTATCAGCTGATTCCTCACGAATTACACTAATTTGCGACGGCTTCGCAAGCGGCGCGGCTGCGCGAAGAAACAAGAATGTTGAACAGCCTCGTTTACTTTCGACACCTTGCGAAGCGTGTCGCCCTGAAATTCGTAAAATTCGGTTATAATCCTTTCAAAGGACATGAAGAAAAATTCGTTTAATTCGTATAATTCGTTGTTTATAAAAAGTTAATTGTTCTTGAAGTGTCAAGCGTCCCTTTGGGCCGAGCGAAAGAAGTTAAGGAGTTATCGCTTCGCTCGCCCTTCGGGCAGGAGTTAAGACGATACCATCAAGAATAGTCAACGTTAAGGTTAAGGTTCCAACTCCCCACTTCGCGCAGCCATTCGAGCGAAGCGAGGCCCTCTCCCTAACAGGGGAGAGCGGGGAGAGAGGCCCTTAACTCTTAACTAACCCGTTAAGGTTAGAAATAACGGCTGGTTGTCAGCTAATTCAACAGAAAGGGCCGCGCCTCACGCGCAGCCCTTTTTTGTTGTTCCTCACCGCTGCGATGCAGCTCTAACCCCTCACCGCCCGAAGGGCTCTAACCGCTGCGTAGCAGCTAACTCCTTCGGCTTCGCCGAATTTTTTCCCATTTTCTTGCACGCATATTATAATTAATGTGTATCTTTGTGGCCGTAAAACTTAAAACTTCCTCAAAAAACGAATTACAGTATGAAAAGAGTTCTTCTTACGTTAGCACTAGTTATGCCAGCCCTTGTGTCTTATGCCCAGCAAGAAGTTACAATCAAGGCGGGGACCGTCATTCCACTACAATCAGTCAACCAGGTGATGGCCGCTGATGTAACAGAAGGCGAGGTCGTAGATTTCACAGTGGTACAAGATGTGAAAATTAATGGAGTCTGCGCTATTCCTCGCGGCACTTTGGTTAAGGGTAAAGTAACTGAAGCTAGGAAAAGTACAGTTGCCGGCACTAAGGGAAGACTGGTTATTGCCATTAACTATCTGACCCTCCCCAATGGTGACCCTCTATATTTCGCTAATACTGATGTCCGAATATACGGGAAAAACAGGACACCCTTAGCTGTAACATTGGCATTTTTAGCATGGCCTTGTGTTTTTATTCCCGGAACGAAAGCCGTCATGCCTGCTGGATATGAAGTCTTAGCTACAGTTGCCGCAAATACAACATTTGTAGTTGAATAGGTAATATATTCCTTCATTACATCATAGTTATGGCTGTTTCAGACGACAGGAAATATACAAAGGCTTTTGTTCACATGCTTTTAGAAGGTGTAAAGGGCAAAAAACTTGGTGAGGTTGACAAATCTCACCAATTTGCTCGTACTGAAGCAAACGATAAAATAACTGGCATAGCTGGTGATGTAATCGAGCAATCGGTCTTTGGATATAAGCGAGACAGCAAACAAGAATGCGATATAGAGATTGACGGCGTATTAACCGAATTAAAAACAACAGGTGTTAGAGTTCCTAAAGCTGACTTGCCCAAAGTCAGGGGAAAAGTCGGAGAAGCATATAATTTGTATTTAGGTGCCAAAGAAGGTATAAGTATCACTGGCGTAACCTTTGAACCTTGGATTCAGACTGACTTCAACAGCTCTCATTTTTGGGAGAAGTCCGAGCGTCTATTAATCGTGTTCTACGAATATAAATCTTACGAAGCAGTACCAGCATCCGAATATGCAGATTTTCCCATTGTAGATTATTGCTACAATACATTCTCCGAAGAAGAGCGGGCAAAACTCCGTAATGATTGGGAAATAGTGCGTGATTACCTCAATGAAATCTACACTGGGTATCCTACTTTTGGCGAAAGATATGAGAAGCTTGTAGGCTTTACGCATCTTCTCCGCCCCAACCTCCTATTGATTGAATTGGTTCCCGGGTTTAAGAAGAAATCAACTGGTTCTTATCAAAAACCTCGATATCGGCTCAAGCAGACTTTTGTTGATTACATTGTTCGAGGTCATTTTGATAAAAGCCGGGCAGCAACTGAGATATCTTTAAAGGAGTCTTTCTCAAGTTTCGCAGAATTGGATGCTCGTTGTCATGCGTTATCTGTAAAATACAAGGGGAAGACGTTTGCCCAACTGAAAAAAGAATTGGGCGTGGAAGCTGATATTTCAAACAAAAGCTTCGGAGCTCAATGTGTTCTCAAAATGTTTGGGGCCAATTGCAGCAGACTAAATCAGATTTCTGATTTCACGAAAGCTGGCATCATTGCAAAGACCATAACAATCACTCCTACAGGTGGAAGGACGGAAGATATGAAGCTCCATCACATTGACTTTGAAGAATGGGCAGACAAAGACATCGATTTCCAAGATTCAGATGTTTATTCATACTTCTGCGAGCACAGTTTCCTATGCCCTGTTTTTTGTGAGAATGACAGCAAAGATTCCAATAAAACCACGTTTGAAGGTTTTAAGCGTTTTGCATTTGATGAAGGTTTTATAGAGAACGAGGTCAAACGGACTTGGGAAGACTCACGAAACTTGATTCATAAGAAGGAACTGAAATGGGAATTCAAATATGACAATAATGGGAGAAAGAGGAAGAATAAATGTGGCTCATATATAGGCTCTCCTAATTTCCCAAAAAGTGCAGACTATCAGGTCTTCTTCAGAGGTGGTGCTACCGATTCTAGTGATGACGCTAAAACCGAAGTGGTTAATGGGATAAAGATGCTCCCTCAATACTTCTGGTTGAAGGGCTCATTTATTGCAAACAAATTAAAAACTATAGAGTATTTATAATGAAGCAACAACATATAATCCGAGTTGTAGAACTTTTCGCCGGTGTTGGAGGTTTCCGAATCGGCCTTGAAGGTGCATCAGATGCTTATGAAACCATTTGGAACAACCAATGGGAGCCGTCAACTCAGCATCAGGACGCATCGCTCGTTTATCAAGCCCGATTCGGTCGTAAAGGTCATAGTAACAAGGATATCAATCTTGTTCCGACAACCGAAATTCCTGATCATGACTTGCTGGTCGGCGGCTTCCCATGTCAAGACTATTCAGTAGCTGCTACGCTGAGCAAATCTGGAGGCATTGAAGGTAAGAAGGGTGTGCTTTGGTGGCAAATCTATCGCATCCTACAAGAGAAGGGAGACAAACGGCCGCAGTATATTTTCTTCGAGAATGTTGACCGCCTGCTCAATTCACCGGCTAGTCAGCGTGGTCGTGATTTTGCTATCATCCTGGCTTCTTTGGCAGACCTTGGTTATGTTGTTGAATGGCGTATCATCAACGCTGCCGACTATGGCATGCCGCAGCGCAGGCGGAGAACATACATCGTTGGATACTTGAAGAATTCCGTTGTGGCCAAGAAGGTTGAGCGGATGGAAGACTGGGTAGAGTTCGACGGCGTTATGGCAAAGGCTTTTGAGTTCAGGCCTAAGACAAACTCTGTATCTTCTTTCGACATTGAAGGCACAATCAAAGAGGTTTCAGACGGATTCAACAAAGGAAGGAAAGACAGTCCCTTCGGCAATGCAGGAATGATGATGGACCGCCATGTCTATTCCGTAGATGCAGAGCCTGTTTATGATGGCCCACGTCAGACCCTTGGCGGAAACCTGATTGACGAAAAGCTTGTGCCCGAAGACTTCTTCATTTCAGAAGAGGAACTGCCCAGGTGGCAATACGAAAAAGGAGCCAAGAAAATAGAGCGAGTATCCAAGGAAGGATACAAGTACCTGTTCTCCGAAGGAGGAATGGCCTTCCCTGACTACCTTGACCAGCCTTCGCGCACAATCATCACAGGCGAAGGAGGTTCTTCACCCTCGCGTTTCAAACACGTTGTTAAGACGAAGTCAGGACGCTATCGTCGTTTGCTCCCGATTGAGTTGGAGCGTATGAATATGTTCCCCGACAATCACACTCTTCACCCTGAGGTCACAGATGGTCGGCGCGCGTTCCTGATGGGTAATGCGCTTGTTTGCGGAATAGTGGAACAAATAGGCAAGAGCCTATATCAGTTCATCTATGATGAAGCGCCAGTATCTTCCAAACCCATATTCACGGCTCGTGAAGCCAGGCCAATGCTCGACCTTGGGCTCTTTGCAGATGAGGAAAAAGTCCTCGTGGTAAACCGTCCAAAGAAGCAGTATACGTTGGACAAGGCCAAGCACCTCCTGATAGGTGTGGTAAAGAAAGACAACGAGGAGTACTTCCTGAAAGAAGAGCCGAAAAAGATATACTACACAGGCAAGACAAAGACATTCCCATCTACGGTTTCCCTCAACAAACTGTACTACTTTATGCCTTATATAAAGGAGAAGGGAGTGCGTGACCTGTACTTGATTACCGTCGCTCGAATCGGCAACAAGGCAGAAATCCATCCGGAGTCCAAAGATGAGGAACCGCGCTTAGTGTTCGAGCTGGAATATTTGGAGAGCCTTCCTGAATATGAAATGATAACGTTGACCAGATACTGGTACAAAGATACTTTGTTAGGACGGATATTTAGGGATTAATTATAATATGGTCTATGAGCAATTCAGATAATAAATGCAAATGGCACTTCGACAAACAAACTGGAGAAGACCAAGGTCCAGGTGATGCACTAGGACAAAATTTTAAAGGCGAGCCATATGCAGCCCTTGTGCGAGAATCCATCCAAAATTCTTTGGATGTCCCATTGGAAAATGGTTCTCCTGTAAGAGTGGTATATTCTTTTGGGAATATAGATTCGGATAGCCTTGAAGGCTTTTTCGATTTGAAAGATCATATCAAAGGGTGTATGGAGTTTTGGCATGCAAAAGGGGATATCGTTGCAAAATACCAAAAAAAGTTAGAATGCTTTGATAATGGGTTAATAAGCAACATGCCATATCTGAAAGTGTCAGACTATAATACACAAGGTATGGATTATAAGAATGGAGACAACAACTGTCCTTTCTATGCTTTCGTAAGAGCTTCTAAAATTAGTGTAAAAGGCGGTTCGTTCCAAGGTGGAACATATGGTTTTGGCAAGGCTGCCTATTTCCAACTTTCCCCTATTAATACATTGTTCATTTCGACTCAAACGCCTGAGGGAAAAGTTTTCTTCGAAGGAAAATCCGCTTTATGTACACACCTCTATAAACACGAGAAGAAAACTTCCGTAGGTTTCTTTGATAATACTAACGGGGAGAGACCAATTGATAAAGTGAGTGAGATTCCTGAGATGTTTCGTAGGGATGAATCAGGAACGGACTTTTACATCCTTGGATTTAATCCCTCTGACATGGATAGTGCTTTAAAGAAAATGATGCATGAAGTTCTTCGTAGTTTCCACCCCGCTGTAGAAGCTGGAATGCTAGAAGTGGAAATTCGTTCTACAAAAGGCATTATAAATATCACGAAAGAATCCATTAATGATTATATAATTCAAGAATTCCCTGATGAATTAGATAATTCAGGCCAGTACCGCACGTTAAATCCAAGGCCTTATTATGATGCTCTTGTTCATAAAGGAGAAGGAAAAGGTTACGAAGTGTTCGAAGGCGAGAAGGAACACCTTGGGAAAGTGAAGATGTTTATTAAAAAAGTACCAGGTGCTACGGATAAGATTGTATTTATGCGTAGACCAAGAATGCTTGTATATGCACAAAAGGCACAATCCAGTTTGGGCTTCTATGGTGTCTTTATTTGCGATGACAAAAATGGGGATATTTTACTGAGTAAATTGGAGAACTCTTCACATAGCAAATGGTCTAGAGATTTCTATAGAGATGAAATAACCAGTGACTGTATACAAGAAGGCGTCGATGCAATGAATGAATTGAAAGAATTCTGTGATGAGTGTATTGCTAAGATTGCTGGTGAAAATCCAAATAATGAACTATCTATACCTGGCCTTGAAGATTTATTATATGTTCCAGATTCCTTATTAGATGATGATAGACAATCTGTATTGGGAAAGCCTATTGACAATAATGACGAAGAAAACGGATCACCTACTACTTCAACAGAAAAAATAGATGTAGACAACAAACAAAAGGACCCTTTACCTATTGGTACAATTATGGTCGAAGCCCCAGGCAAAGCAAAGAGCTCGCCTACAGGAAAAACCACAGCAGGCACTGGCCATGGAAAAGGGAAACGCCAAGGAGGTAAAGAGCCTGCACCAGGTGTTGATGTTGATATTACAGATATTGATGAGACAAAGGGAAAGCACTTCGTTCCAATGAATGTCCCAGTCCGTGTTTTCGCCCAGAATATTGATGGCACTATTTACCATATAGTAATTATTCATTCCGACCGAGAAGTCGAAAACGGAAAAATGGAATTAATTGTTTGTGGTGAACAATATGATATGCAAATAAAGGTGGTAGATACTGACAATGGAAAGCCGAAAGAGAATACAATAACAAACATGGCTTTTGGCAATGAAGTGGTCAAGGTAAGAATCCGATTTGCAGATAACATGCCTCACACAGTTCAAACGAAATTGTATTATGAAGAATAAAGATGTCAGTTTTCCGCACCCTGTTCTTGGTATTGGTGATGCTGTTTCTCCAATGCCTTCAGTTGTGCCTCAGATCAGAGAAGAAGGTGATGATTTAGTCGTTACTATTACTCTTCTGATGCAGAATGAAGACATTATGAAGCTTATTCATGACGAATATGCAACCTTCGCATGTGAAATTGATTGTCCTTCCACTTTTTATAGACGAATCCTTTATCCGAAAGAAACGACCTTTGACGTTAGGATTAATCGTAAAGAGATTGCGAGGAGGGTAACTATTGAATGCACTGTTACTGCCTTAAAGAGTATCAAGAATTATTCAAATAGTCAATTCCATCCTGATTATACAGGCTTTTCATTTAACCTTGAACCTGGAGATTTACTCGCCTTTATTGGAAAAATGCATTACGATGCAGATATCAAATATGATAAGCTCCAATCTGCTGGCTCGTTTATGACAATTGTTCCAGGGCACGATGAAAAGAACACAGTATACTATTTACGAAGTTCTAAAATTGAAATCCAACTGCCAAAAGAATTATACGAAGATTATAAGGTCAGTTTTAATGGTCCGGGGAAACATGTAAATATTTTCCACTCTTCAATAGTTTTGAATGCTCTTGTTTATGCTTTATTAAACTATGATGACGAACAGTACGGGAATACTTTGTGGGCAAGGACATTAAAATACAGGATTGAACTGGAACCGCGTCTAAGAAAATTTGATGATGTATTGGAAAACAAAGATCCAATAAAGATATTGGAATTCGCTCAAGCTCTCTTGGATAATCCATACAAAAAGTTGCTTCAGTCAATGCATGATATTATAGATTCTGATACTTCACAACAAGGATACTAATATGGCACTTCAGAAAACATTTAAGGAGTCTTATGCCAATCGCTTACAATATGAAGCCAAACATGGTATAAGTATTGAAAGGTATTCAAAGCCGGAGTTCACATATGATAAAGGACAAGTTCTTATTATCCCAACTTTAGAACAACCTAAGGGATTGCTAGAAAGAATGGATGCCAAGGATGATTTGAAATCTGCAAAAGCTCTTTATGAGGCTTATGTAAAGTTGACTCCATTACAAGCTTCAGATGAGAGCTTTTGGACTTATCTCACTCACGCAGACTTGTTCCCATACGTTCAGCAACGCAATAATGCTGTATTGGAAGAAGGTTTCAATGACGCAAAGTATATTGATAACTATTTCTTTCATGGGAATGGTGGTTTGATATATCATCCCTTGGCAGGATTATGGTGGGATGTTCATTGCACGATAGACAATGACTCCGTCTATCCATACAAGTATACTGATTATTTGTTTAGAGACTACGGTTTACGAGTTACTTATATGGGCCGATATGCCTTGTTCAGACATAAAGAGCAGGTATTTGGAATCCTTCAGTTTTTGATGGACAACGAAGATGTAGCAAGTGAACACTTCCGACAAAGGTCAAGGTGGATATCTCAATATTTTAATAAAGTCGGAGCTGTAAAGCAACTCCGAAGTTTGAGCCGCGATTTCTTCTATTCAGAGCTTGAGCGTCTTAAAGATGTCATTCTTCGTATAAAGACTGACGAGGATGTGAAGAATGATTCTCTAACTGCAGATAAAACTGTTAGTCTAGTACAAGACGCTGAAGTAAAAGAGAGCCCAACCGAGGTTAAAGAAAGCGTAGAGAGTTTTGAATCAACCTTACCATCTGATACTTATATCATAAGGAACAGTGGTTGGGGGTGTTGCCTAATTAATTCCAATAGGCATGTAGTTTACTCGTCTTCTGGCAAAATCGCAAATGTAAGTGGATTATACTTTAGGGTTAATTATACATATTCACGAATTACCATGACGTTAATTGAAAAACAAAGTAATGATGAATATGTTGCTAGAAAGGACGTATTATCTGCTAAGTATCAATCACAACTCTATAAGTTATTAGATCCAAAATCATATATAGAACAATTAGAAGAAATAAAACCTTCAAAGAATAATCCTGAAGAATTTGTAATTAAAGTCTCAGGTGTATGGTTTGACCACGCGGGTAATAAAGTTGAGGCCTTAAACCATCAATCTTTTCCATTATATTGTGAGAGGATTGCTAACATAAAGCAGGCTAAAATTCATGGGGAGATTATTCTGGCTAAACCTGTATTGCTTTTAGCTTTATTAGACGGAGTCAGGGAAATGTTGTTCAGAAATAACCGCTTCGTGTTGAACGAATGGCTGAAGAAACATTATGAATCACTGATGCGCAAGTATACGAAACAGTCCATCTTTGATAATATAACACCTATCAACAATCCCTTCTGGCACTTGCAGAGCGATGGCTTTTGGCATTTGCACTATAATGGTGCACAACCTACAATTATTAATACTCCGTCAGTGCGATGGCTGGAAGATAACGTCAACTATGCATCGTTTGACGATGATCTGTGGACTCTTCTTCAGGACAGAACCTCACGTCAACAACTTCGCGAGTTCATTGTTGAACACAAACTTCCGAAAGTAAAATAGTTCTTCAGTCCTTTTGAATTTCTATCATTTCCCCGAAGCGTTTCATTATGAGTCGCTTCGCTTTTTTTGTGGTGTTTTCGTCCTAAAAAGTCACCTAAATTCGTTAAGTGCTAATAGTCAAAGGGTTTGACTTTAGGGCGAAAAAAAGTTGGAAAAAAAAACTTAATCTTTATTCTTTAATCCGTAATCTTTTGCTACCTTTGTAGCCGCAACGCCTTAAAGCGACAAGTCTTAAAAACAACTGATTTACTACCTGAAAATGGACTCTATCTTCCTGCGAATCAATAGTATGAC
>JAEEGL012337068.1_pt1 | contig 14258 bp, 6 predicted proteins | sample 9134231 | NCBI WGS metagenome assembly JAEEGL01 (sample SAMN16246548, study PRJNA631951) | gut metagenome | biome: gut microbiome; feature: rumen; material: fiber-attached | host: Bos | place: Iran: Karaj | collected 2018-10 | reverse complement strand
CAACTTTAGCACTTTTAAATAATAATATAGAAACACCAGCAATTTCAGAAAAAATAAAAGTTTTACTTTCATGTGTAACAAAAGATCCAAAATTTTTACCTACAATACAATGCCAAGTTTTTTTATATTTATGATCAAATTCTCTTTTTATTTCTTCTGCAATTTTCATATATGAATCACTTGGATTTTCTGGATTAGTAGGTGGATTTCTAAAAAAAGCTTGAATACCTTGTGATATTGCTTCTAATTGAATCTTTTCTGGCATATCAGAACATTTTATTACTACTTTAGTTGAACTCATCTTTATTTATTTAATTTAATTTATTTAAATATTTTATTTATTTTTTTAAATTAATTCTTTCTATTGTTTATAAATATTTTTAATTTATAATAAGTTAATTTATTTATCTTTTTTTAAATTTATTGTTTTACTAATTATAACAGGTGGTCTTTGAGAATGATAAGTTCCATTTAGATTAATATCTGATAAATTTTCTATTGAATAATTACTTAAATTTAGACTTCCTTTGAATGAATCAGAATTTTTGTCATTATCATCAATAGATATATCACTTTGCTTATCAAATGATTTATTTATACTTTTTTTCTGATAAATTTGGTTTTTATGTTTTTCATTAAAATATTTATTAATTTTTTCTTTGTTATTAGAATTATTCATTTCATCAATTGTTCTAATATAATTTACAAGAGAATAATCACTTTGAGGATAATTTGAATTATTCGTTAAATTTAATAATAAACATTGATACAAGGTAAATAAATATCTATGATTAAATCCTTTATTTAAAAATGTAATTAAAATATTTGAATTAAAATCTATTCCTTTTTTAAATAAATATAAAAGGACTAATCGATAAAAGAAATTTTTATAAAAAATAGAAAGAAGAGTATTAAAAATATTTTTTGTTCTTTTTTTATAAATTGAATCTGATAATTTATATTGAATTAAATTTAAAAATTTTTTATTTTTTGGTTCTAACCATCTATAAAAATATCTTCTTAATTGATTTAAACGTTTATTAAAAAATGACAATAATAGTATTTTTCTTCTTTCTTTAATATTTCTATGATTTAAAATAGTAATTAAATATCTTTCCCAATGAAGATTAAAAATTTTAATTAAAATTGTGGGTAAAAATCTTTTAGAAATATTTATTAACATTTTTTTAGTTTTTTCATTTTTTTTAAAATCTTTTTCAGGTTGTTGTAAATCACTCATATATTTTTTATTTTGTTTCTTTAAAATCCTTCTTAATAATCTTTGTCTTGCATTATTTGAAGAATCTGAAATTGTTTCATCAACACTTTTACAAGAAGATACATTTCTTTCATTATTTCTTATACTATTCATTTTTTCATCTTCTTCTTCTTCATTCATCTTATTTTTTATTTTATTTGCTTTTTCTATTTTTTCTTCTAAAGACTTTTTTATTTTTTCCATTGTTGGAGATAATTTTTTATTGATGTTATTATCATTTTTATCTTTTTCATCTTTATTTTGTAACACATCAAAACTTTTATTTCTTGTGAATTGAAGTTCTTTTTTATTATTATATATTATTCGACCTTTTTTGTTTTCTTTTAAATTGTTTTTTAAAATTTCTTGATTATAATTTTTTGTATAATAATTTTTTAAAAATTCTTTTTGGATAAAACTTATTTTATTTAATTTATCTTTTTGATTTAAATAAATGATTTTATCATAATAGTTATTTCTGTTATTTCCATATTTTAAAATTATTCTTGTATTATTATTATTATATATTCTTTGAGAATTATAATTATATTTAATTTCTTCATTTTCATTTTCATTCTCATTCTCATCATCTTTGTATGATGATTTAGAATAATTTTTTATTGTTTTTTCTTTTGTTTCTGGAATTTCACTTTCATTTTCATTTAAATATTCATTATTTTCTTTATTTTTCCCAGGAATATATCCACTCATATTTTCTTCTAAATTATTCTTTTTATTATTGTTTCCAGAAATAATACCATTTTCTCTTTCATTTATTATTCCATTATTTTCTTTTTTTTTTCCACGAATATTTCCTTTAATATTTTTATTTTTAATATTATTCTTTTTATATGGTTCTCCTGGGATATTTCCTTTTATATTTTCATTGATGTGATTTTTGTTTTTTTTATTTTTTCCTGGAATATAACCTTCAATATTTTCATTTATGATATTTTTATTTTCTTCATTTTCATTAAGAATTTCTTCTTTGTTGATTTCATTAGTTTGACCTGGAATATATCCTTTAATATTATCATTAATACTATTATTATCTTTAATTTGACTTTGATTATTTCTTTTAATATTTTCATTGTCACTATTATTATTTTCATTAATTTGGTCTGGAATATATTCTTTAATATTATCTTTAAAGTTTTTATTATCTTTTATTTGACCAGGAATATTTCCCTTAATATTTTCATAATTTTGTCCTGGAATGTATCCTTGAATATTTTCATTTATAATATTATTTTCATTAATGTTTTCATTTATATTATCACTTTGAATTTTAGCAGAAAGAATATAGCTTTCTTTTAAATTTTCATCATTTTCTTTATTATTAAAAGGAATATTCTCTTTAAAAATTTTAATTTTACTATCTTTATTTTGATTTCTTAATTGTCTGATTGGAATATTTTTTTTAATTCTATTATTTTCATTATTAATTTCCTCATTGTTTTTTCCTGGAATAAAATCATTTTCTGAATAATATTTTTTTAAACTTTGATTATTTTGTTCTTGATTTTCAATTTCATCTTCATCTTCATCTTCTTTATTTTCAGATATATTAGCATCTTTATTTTCTTTTTCTTCTTCATTTTCTCCTTCTGATTCTTCTTCTTCTTCCTTTTCTTTATCACTTGAAGTATCATCATTTTTGAATTGATTATTATTATTATCATTATCATTATTATTTTTATTTCCAGATATAATTCCAGATAAATGATATGTTTTATTTTTTTCATTATTTAAAGTATTATTACTTTCTTGATTATCTAAAAATTGATTTTGATTAAATAAAATATGATTATCAATTTCTTCTCTTTTGATTCCAGAATTTCTATTTGAAAGATAATCGTCTATATTTCTTATTCCTTCACTATTTTTATTATCTAAATTAGAAAATTTATTACTATCTTCTTCTTTATATGTTTTAATATTTATTTTTGGATTACCATTATTTTTGTTCAAATTATAATTATCATCAGAATAACCTTCATTTAATCGATTATCATCTAAATCATTTGAATTATTGTTATTATAAATTTTAATTGAATTTTTTTTATCTTTTATTTCTCCTAACATTTCACATAAAGATTGGTTATTTGATTCATTAATGATTTTATTTTCTTCATTTTCATTTGTTCTATTATTTTTAATTTCTTCTATATCTTTTTCATTATTTGGTTTATTATCAATTTCTTCATCAGATGATTCAAGTTGTTCATTTTCACCATAAATTTCCTTTTCTTTATCATATTCATCATTACTTTTCTTTTCTTCTTCAATATTATTTATTCCAGAAATATTTGATAGAGTTCCTCTTATAATATCATTTTTTGATTCATTTATTATTCCACTTATATTATATTCATTTTCTCTTTCTGAGAATTTATTTGTTAATATCATATTTTCATTGTTTGGATCTTGATACAATTCTTTTTCTTTTTCATTATTTTCATTTTTAAATGAATTTTCAATTGAACTTGTTTTTGAATTTACTTTATTTGATTTTATTGAATTTTTCTTAGATGATGAATCATCTTCTTGTATATCTTCGATTAAATTTGCATTGTTATTTGATTTTATTTGATTTTCATAGTTTAATGATTTTAGTGTTTTTTCCATTGTTTTATTGTGAGAATAATTCATCATTGTTTCGTCTGAAATATCTTTATTATCTTTTATTTCATTATTAATCTTATTTTCTTTTTTATTTGGATTTATATTATTTTTATTGTCTGGAGTTATATCATTTTGATAATTTGGATTTTCCTTATTTTTACCATTTGTAGAATCACTTAAATTATCATTAAATATAATTTTTTTATTTAATTTATTATTTTCATTTAATTTATTATAATCTTTTTGACCAATAATATGTTTATTTATATCATAACTTTTAGAATCAATAAATATTTTATTATTTGAATTTGAAAGATTCTTTTTTTTATTTTCATTTCTATCATTTAAATTAGATTCATTTTGAAATAATTCATCATTTTCTTTATCTAAAATTAAACTATTTCCACTTATATTATATTTCTTTATAAGAGTTGAAGTTTTAATTAATGTATCACCTTTAATATTTTCTTTTTTATTAAATATAACATTATTATTGTTTGTATATTCACTAACTTCAATAAAAGTTGAACTTGGATTTTGTTTTATTTTAATATGTGTTGAAATTCTTGAATTTTCTTCATTTATATTATTTTGATTCATAGGTACTAAATTTGAATTTAATTTATTCTTATTTTTCTTTAATTTATCTTTATTATCATTTTCAATGTTTTTATTATTTAAATAATTTCTTATATTTGATTGTAAAAAAATTATTTTATCAATATCTTTCTTTTTGAATATTGAAGGTTCTTTAATTATTATACAAGGATTTTTCTGAATTATTTTTTCATTTATATTTTGAGAATCATTATTATCATATTCTCTGTTGTTTAAAGAATTTAATGAATTTATTGGGTTATTTCTTATTGAATTTATATCATTCATAGTGTGATCTTTATTATTGTTGTTTGTTCCATTTGTATTATTTCTACCAAGATATTGCACAAAATTACTTGATTCCATTAATTTTTCATCTTCAAATGTATAATAATTAACTTGAACACTACCACTCATATTTGAATTTTTTTTATTCATATTCTCATGTGATTGATTATATTTCAAACTTCTTTTTCTTAATTCGTTATAAAGTTTTAATTCATTAAAAATATTTTTTCTTAGATTTGTTATTTTATTTTGTAAATTTAATTTAATTAACTCTGCAATTTTTTTTTTTTGATTTTCATTATTTTTAATGACATTATTTTGATTTGTATCATTCATTTGGTTTAAATTATTTTCATGATTCTTATATTCATGATTTATAGACATATTTATATTGTTTTCAATTTCTAACATAGAATTATTATCTTGTGGAGTTTTATCTAATTTTTTTTTATTTAATAAATTATTTCTATTTAAATCTTCTTCTTTTTTCCCTTTATTCATTTCTGAAAATTTTATATTTAAATTCTCATTATTTTTTAATGAATTATTTTTTGTATTATTATTACCTATATTTTCAAAGCTATTTCTTAAATTGATATTTACATTATTTTTACTCATATTATTAGGATTTTCACTTTCTCTATTTGAATACAAATTTTTGTAACTTTCTTTATTTGAAAAAAGACTTTTTTTACTTTCCCTGTTTGAATATAATTTATTAAAAGGATCATTTTCATTATTACTATTATTTAAAAGATTATTATTTTCATCTTCATTTTCTGTGATTTGTCCATTATCTAAATTATTTTGATTATTTAAATTATATTCTTGATTCATACTATTTTCTTTCATATTATTATCTTTATTTTCTTCATATTCATTATTATTTTCATGCAAAGACTGTAAATAATCATCTTCCTTACTTGGACTATTAATATTAATCTTATTATCTTCATTAAATTTTAAATTATTGTTGTCGAAATTATTATTTTCCCACTTATCAAAATTCAAATTACTATTTAACAAATAATCATTGTTGGAATATTCTTGAAAATTACCTAGAATATTATTCCCACTGACATTACTATCATTATTATTATTTTGATTAAGAGATTTTTTTTTTAATATTTTACTGATAGTATTAATTTTCCTAAAATACTTTTGTAATATCACAGAATAAAATCTTTCTTTATCTTCTTCATTAACATTAGGGTTGTTTTTAATTTGAGAAACTTTAATTCCATTTTTAGTAATAATAACATCTTTATGTGGAATATTTGATTTCATTAATTCTTCAAAAGGAATTCTCTTATTTTTTTTTCCATCAGTAACAGCATGAGTATATTCTATTGTTCTCATCACTTTTGCTTTTCTTTCTGCTTTATCATATTCTTTTTTTTGTTGTTCGTTTTCCCATAATTTTCCCAATTTTTTTTCAGGAAGAGGAGTTAAAGTTAATTCTTCATTATATTTATTTTTTTCTGGGTTTACGTATTTTAAACCTGGAATTCTTTCAGTCCAATTCTTTTGATTTGTTTTTATTGTTTCTAACGCCTGTGATGATGGTACTTCATTTATTTCTTTTGTTCCTATTAAATTTATATTTCTTTTATTATTTTCTAAAAATTCATTTATATTTTCTGTGTTTTTTAAATATAATTTGTCTACAAGATTATGTTTTGGATTTCTTTTATTTTTTATGTCTTTTTTTTCTAATTGATTTTCTAATTCTTTTTTTATTTTAAAATAGTCTTGTTGAGTTTTTGATTTTGGATTTTGTAAATTTTGCAATGATTGATTTTTGAATTCTTTGTTTGATGATATTGAATTTTCATTATTTGAGGAATTTAATCTACTTGGTGAACGAGATGATAAATTCAATTTAGTTGACATTTTTAATTATTTTTCTAAATAGAAATTATATATTTTATTTTTTTTTATTTGAAAAAAATTATATATTAAATTCAATTATATATTATTTATATCAGAATCACTTACAAATGAATCAAAATAATGATTTTTTTTTCCTTCATTATCATATTTTAAAGTAGAACAACTAAAACTTATTTTCTTATTGTTTTCTTTTTGAAGACAATTCGCAGTAATTTTCTCATTTTTATTTTGAGTATTTTGAATAGTTTCATAATTACCATTATCACTTTCAAATTCAATATATTTACTTTCAATAATATCAGAATCTTCTTCTTCTTCTTCTTCATTGTTTTTAATAGTATAATTTTGTCTTTTATTATTTTTAATTGTATCAGTATTAAAAGAATCTTTATATTCTTCTCTTTTATAATTATATTTTTTTCTAATATTATCAGTTTTAATTCTTTCTTTTCTTGCTATATATCTATCTAAATCATTTTGTAATGATAAAGAATCTTTTGGATTATTCATATTATCTTCTTCTTCTTTTCTAATTTGTTTTCCATAAACATCTAAACTTTTTAATATTAAATTTTTTGTATTTGAATTATTATTACCTTCAAGTGATAAATTATCTTGAATTTTTTTTGTAGTATTTAAAGTACTATCTTTATTATGTAATAAATTATTATTTTCAACATATAAATTCATATTTATTTTATTTAATTCAAAATTTTTAACAGTTAAATTAGCAATTTCTTTCTCTAATAAAGAAATTTGCATATTTTTGTCTAAAATTCTTTTAAATAACATTTCAATAATTTCTATAAATTTTTGATTTTCTTTCTTCCCAGAAATTTCTCTATATAACATTAAATTAATTCCACAATGTCTTAAAATTTCATCAAAGTCATTTAAAGCATTTCCAGTTTTAGAATAATTACTCATATTATCTAATTTTTTTTTTAATTTTTCTCTATCATAATTAATATAAGTTTTTGCACTTCTACAATCATCATTATCATTTTTTTTTGTATTTTGAGAAATTGCACTTAATTCAGTTAAAATTGTTTCTTTTTCTCTATTTGCACTATATACACTTACTATATATTTATGTCTTAATTTTGAATTTTCTGTTTGTAACTTTTCATTTAAATTTTCATATCTTTCTTTATCTTCTCTTATTTGATGAATTGAATTTATGAATCTTGTATATAATGATTTATATAAAAATAATTCATCATTAATTTGACAAATTAATTTTGAAGGTTGAGTTATAAAAATTTCTTTTTCATAAATTATTCCTTCTTTATATCTTTCTGCTGTTAATTTTAATTTTTCTATTATATTATTTTTTTCTTTCAGATTTTGTTGAAATAAAAATATTTTATTTGAATAATTTTCATTTTCTACTTTTAACTTTTCTATTACTTCTTTATATAATTCTTCTTGTTTTAATAATCTATTTCTTAAATTTAATTTTTCTTTAGATAATTTTTCACATTGAGAATATATGGTGTTTAATTCTTCATTTAATTTAGAAATTATATTTGTTAATTTTTTTTCAGTAATGGTTTTTGAGTTATAATTTGGAGAATTTAAATTAAGAATATCAGCAATTATTTCTTTATTTATTTTTATATTTAATCTTAAATCTTTTACTTCATCTTCTAATGATTTATATTCTTCTTTTAATATGTTATATGATTCTGCATATTTATTTAATAATTTAATTGCAGTTTTTTGACCTTCTTTTTTATGAATTATCATATATTATTTCTAATTTATTTAAATTATCTGACTTTATATTTTTATAATTTTATGATTATTATCATTTTAATTTTTTTCTTTTTGAAATTTTTATACAATATATTAATTAAAATTTTTTTTTTTAAAATTGACAACTAATATTTTTTTAATATTTAAATATCAATTCTTTAATCATTCTAAATTAAGAGACATTTTAAAAGGCATGAAACATAATTCATTTGCACATTAATTAAAAAAAGATGTTTTGTTGACATCAAACATTTGTATTATTTGAATTATTGTATTATTATTGTTAACTTTCATTTTATAGAATTTATAATTCCATAAAAAGAATTTATCTGAAAAAAAAATCTTTATGTTTTATTTATCTTCTCTAAATTCTTTAAATATTAAAATTCCTTTATTTTAAAAGTAAAACATACCAAAAAACCAATTTTTATAACTTTGCAATTTGTTTTAATTTTATATTTAGATAAATTAAAATATAAAATTAAATGACTCAATTTTTTATTCTTAGTAAAAATCATATAGTTATATTTTTTGATATAATAGAATAATACATTCAATATAAAAAAACACAATTTTAGTATTATAGTTAATAAAAAGAAAAAATTTGAATCAATAAAAAAATTTCAATTTATTTTAATGATTTAATAAACAGTATTAATATTTTTTAAAAATTATATTTCATTATTTTTTTATTAAAAATATTAAAATATACATGATTTGATATAACATTTTTTTTAATTTAATTATTAAATTTGTTATTTTAATTATTTTATATTATAATAGTTTATATTTACTTCCTAAAACCTTAAAGTTAATAGTTCAATATCATTTTGAACTTATAAAAGTAATATTTTAATGTAATTTATATAAAAAATAATTTAATTTTTAATCATATTTTTCAAGTTCCTTTTGTAATCTTCTTCTTTCCAATCCTTTCTTACCTTTCATTTTATTTTTAATTTTCCATTTTTCAATAAAATCTCTTTTTTCTTTTTCTTCAATTTCTTTTCTTTTTCCTTCTTCCATTTTACTTCTTTCATACATAATTCTATTTTTTTTTAAATCTTCCTTAAACTTTTTACTATATTTTAATTGTGCCAAAGTATCAACAAATAAATTAACAAAATGAGTAATTTCAAGTAATTTTCTATCTTGTCCAGAATAAGTTAAATTAATATCAAATGAAAAAATAACAGTAAAAGGTTCTCTACTTAAATTAACTTGATCTGAAAAGTAAATAGCATCTAAATAATTTTCAATTTGTTTATAATAAGGAAATAAATTTTTATTATCAAACAATTCCATAAAAACTTCAAGAGATTCACTTAACAAACACATACCATCACACATAACACTAGGTTCATATAAATTACAAAAATAAGATATATCACCATATGATTTTTTAACTAATGAAGCTTCTCTTTTTTTACACACACAAAAAATCCAACCTAAAGGATCAACAGGTTCAAAAGATACTTGATAAATTAATTTATCTTTATCATTAAATAATAAACTTGTCATCATTGAACTTGCATCAAATCTTTTCCTAAATTCTAAAGCTACTAATAACCATTTTACATATCTATAATTTGCACAATATAACCGATAAAAATATGGATTTTCTTTAATTAATACTGAATCATTCATTTTTATATCATCTGGAATTTCAGTTTCAGTATCATCTTGAGTTAAACCTACTTTTTCAAATCTTTCTTCAAAATATTGTTTATTAGCATTAAACCAAGCAATAGCATGTTTATCATTTTGATTTCTTCCAAATAAACAATTATATATTAAACCAACTAAAAAGAAAATCATCATTATTTGATAGCCAGCACCTAAATAACTAGAATACCAAGAATTTCTATTAGAAGAATATATCGTTTGTTGAGGAGAAGATTGATAAGATGTGAATGAATGATCTGAAGGTGAAGGATGTTGTCTCATTCTTCTTGAGTGTGGAGAAGAGGAGAAGGAAGGATCATATCGAGGATTATGATGAAAACCCGATGAAGAAGGGTTCATATTAGGGGGAATATCCTCATTTACAGGTACTCTCCCTTTAGGACTACTCTGCTCATGAGGTTGGAGTGGAGGCTCCACTTGAGCTTCAGGACGTGAGTGTAACTTCGGGTTTGAAGTATCGAATCCTGGGTGATGAGGACGTTGTGGTTGTGGAGATAGGGATTTAAAAATTATTAGAAAGAGGAAGATGTGGAAGTTTAACATTTTTTATTTTTTTAAATATTATTTTTTAATTTATATTTTTTATATATTTTTCTTTTTTTTATTAATTTAGACTTTTTATTTTTAATTATTCATTAAATTTAAGTAAAATTCTAAGGAAAAGGGAATCAAATCGTTTTTAATATTTTCACCTTCATTGTTTTCTGCTTCCATTATATCATCTTGTTTGTTTGTAAATATATCAAAAAAGGATTCTATGTTTTTATCTTTTGTTTTATTTGGGTTTATTTTTCCTGTCCAATCTATTTTTGTTGATTCAGTTTTTTGACATTCTTTTGTTTTTTTATTTACATAATATGTTTTTGATAATTTATTATTAGAAAAATATTTATTTTTCAAAAAATAAAAATTGATTCTGTAACTTAAATTATCTTCTAACATTTCTAATTCAATATTAAATAAATATTTTAATATATCTTCATCAATTTTAGTTAAATCAAAACTATTTGAATTTTTTATTGCAATTAACCAATAATTTGGTATTATTTTTGGTTTTTTAGGTTTTATTTTTTTAGGATCTAAATTATATTTTTGCATAATTTCATTAGAAATTTCTGGTAAATTTTGTCCTTGAATTATTCTTGAAATTTCATTTTCAATTTCTTTAAATTTTTTATTATAATCATCTGTTATTTTCATCAACTCTTTTTCCATTTGATTATCTTCAATTATATTAACTTCTTCTTTTAATAATTCAATTGTTTTTAATTTTGATTTTAATGAATTTGAACAGTCTAAATTATCAATTTTTTGAAAAATATCATTAGAAGAATTTTCATTTAAATATTTATTATCCATTTATTAATTTAAATTTTAATATTTTAATTCAAATTTATTATTAGTTATTTTATAAAATGTATAATATAATTTATATTTATGAATATCCCAAAGAAACAATTAAAAAAGAAAATAACTCAAAATTTAAAAGATGTAAAACAATTAGGTGAAAAAAAGGAAGAAATAAATCCAATTTTATTAGAAAAAAGAAGTGAATTTAATAAATTAAGGGAAGATATATATTCTAAATTAAATAAAAATGAAGAAGATGAAAAAGAAATAAATAAAAATCAAGATTTATATGATTTTATAAAAAAAGAATTAGAAAATTCAATTCAATTAAATAAAGATCAAAAAGTGATAGAATATGATTTAGATAGAATAAAAAAAAAAATTCAAAAAAAAGGAAAAAAATTAGAAGAACAATATAATAATCTTCATTCAGCATTAGAAGAAAAAGAGAATCAAATAATTAAAACAAATCTAGAAATTAATGAATATGTAAAAGATCAAAAAATAGAATTTGATCAAATAAATTATATATTAAATCCAGGACAAGAATTTATAGAATCAATAGCGCAATTATCTTTAGAAAAAGTAATTCAAAATAAATTAAAAAATCAAATGGAAAAAACAAAAAAAATAAATGAAGAAGAACCAAAAGAAATTCAAAAATTAAAGAATAAATTAGTTAAATTAAAAGAAAAAAATGGAATAAAAGAAGAACAAAAAATTTCATCACCAGAATTAAAAAATAATAATTCTTCAAATTTTAATGATACATTAATATGGGATGATATAGAATATGATTCAGATTCAATTGTTTTAGAAATAACAAAAAGGCATTTAGATAATTTAATAGAGTCTCCTAGATTTATTGATAAAATATTAACTAAAGAAAATCAACCTAAAATTAAACCTGTTAAATTAAAGTTTGAAAGTTTTCAAAGTGATACTTTAGCTTCTCCAATTAGAATTAAACATGTTGTTAAACCTAAAGAAAATTTAAGTGAATTAAATAAAGAATTAAATGATGGAAATAAAAAAATTAATGATTTAAATAAAGAAATTGAAGATTTAAATAAAATTATAAAAGAAACTAAAAATAAAATTAGTAAAGTTAAAGAAAGTGTTGAACAAGCTGAATTTAAGATTAAAATTTTAAAAGATCAAATTCATATTTTAAATGATGAAACAGAGCATTTAGAAAATAATAATGAAAATAATGAAATACCAATTCCAAGAGGAATGTATCTTTATACTAATGAAAATGTTCATGAAGAAGAATTTGAAGAAAATGAAGAAGAAAATGATTTCCCTACTGGAAGAATAAAAGAAGAAGAAAAAAAAGAGGAAAAAGAAAATGAAGAAGAAGAAGAAAAAAATGAAGAAGAAGAAAAAAATGAAGAAGAAGAAAAAAATGAAGAAGAAAAAGAAAATGAAGAAGAAAAAGAAGAAGCTTAATATATTTATTTTTATTTAATTATATTTTAATATATTTTATACATTATTGTTTAGTATTCAACTGTATTAACATTTTTTATAAATAAAAAAGCTTTAAAAAAACTAAATAAAGTAAATTTGATTTTTTATTAATAAAATATATATATAATATTTAATTCATTGCTGATATAAAAATTTTTGAAATTATTTTTTTTAATATTTAGAAAACAAATGAGAAAATGGCTAGTAAATCAATAAAATTATATAATTCTTAAAAAAATATAGAAATGTTGTTTTCCAGCAAACAAAGAAGAACTTCAAGTAAGTGACAAAGAGGCAGAAGTAAAAGAAGATCAAGCAAATAATAACAATAAAAACCAAATAGAAAGTAATTTAGTAAGAAAAACCCTAATAAAAACTTTTATATAACCTTATAGAAAAATATTTTAAATTTAATTAAAATTTAGCAAAAGACATCCCAGATATAAATGGAGGAAACATAGATTCAAGTTTAAATAAAGAAAATCAGACGAATTTAAAATCTCAGAAAAAAAATAATGAAAACAATGAAAATGAAAAAATAGATGATCCATTATTACATTATATAAATTCAAATAGAGAAATATCAGAAGAAGAAATAAAAGCATCACCAATAGTAATTATGACTGAAGAAGGGGGAAAATTATTAAATGGAAAAGAAATAAAAATAAATGCAGCAGGAATGATAGGTGGAAGAGGAGCAAAAGATGGTGTTTCTATATTTGGAAAAAATAATGATAATTCTAATGATTTTATTCCTGATTTTGAATTAAATTACGAAGAAAAATTAAATTATCCTTATATATTTGCTATTTATTTCCAAAGAGAAACTAAAAATTTTTTTATTAGAGCTTATCCTAGTAAAGGAGCTGATAATAGAATATTATTTGTTAAATTAGCTAAAAATTATGAATTACCTTTAAAACAAAAAGAAATTATTACTGCTGGAAATGTTATTTTTCAAATCACTCCTGTTGAAGAAAATAAAATTGAAATTGCAAATTTATCTAAAAAAGATTCTACTAATAATTTAAAACAAATTTTTGATCCTAATGAAAATAAAGAAGTTACAATTGGAAGAGATAAAAATTGTAATTTTGCTTTTCCTAAAGATAAAAGTTTTAGTAGACATCAAACTACTTTTTCTTATGATGATAATAATAAAGAATGGACTATTCTTGATGGAATGAAAGATAAAGCTTCAACTAATGGAACTTGGGTTTTTGGTACTCATTCTTTTCAAATTAAAGATCAGTTAATTGTAGAAATTTTGTCCTCTAAAATTAAATTTAGTGTTGTTCAAAATGAATGATTAATTTTTTTCACTTTTTTT
>JAEEGL011236334.1_pt1 | contig 14258 bp, 11 predicted proteins | sample 9134231 | NCBI WGS metagenome assembly JAEEGL01 (sample SAMN16246548, study PRJNA631951) | gut metagenome | biome: gut microbiome; feature: rumen; material: fiber-attached | host: Bos | place: Iran: Karaj | collected 2018-10 | reverse complement strand
CTCGGAGATCAGCCGGAGTTCGTCGGCGCGCGAAAGATCCTGAACGTGAATGTATTTCCCCGGTCCGCTTTTCACGTCGCCGCGCTGAAGGATGGCGTAGCAGGCGGGCAGATGAACCATCTTCGCCTGGTTACCGCACATATCGAAGAAAAAAGTCTGCGCGTCCGGCTCAAAATTCTGGCCGTGCGACCAGGCAAACTGGTTGATTCCGGTCCACCCCTGATACGCGCCGACCGCCGCGATCATCAGATTCCCCTCCGCTCCGTAGAGGTTCGGATAGGCATGGTCGTATTCGCTGACAACCAGAGCCCTGCCGAGAAGACGGTTTCTCGACATCCGGGTCGGTTCGCCGCCGGTACGGCTGTTGGTCATCGCGGCGTTGACAATATACCAGTCCTTCCCGTCCCACGGGACGTGGGGGAACGCGGGGTGATGCCAGTAGGCATGGTTGTCGCAGTAGTCGGTCTTCGCCTGGGCGTACCACGCTCCGTATTGCAGCTGTGTTCCGGTCACCGGCGGTTTGGCGCCGAGCTCCTCTTTTACGAAACGGAACATTTCGGACCAGTAGGCCGCCTCCAGGTCGAGGAGAAACCCGATAAACGCGGCACGGACCTTGTCGTTCTTAAAGTGCGGACCGTCGCGGTGAATCGGAACCGGAAAAGTTCCCGCTTCAAGCGTTTCGCCCTCTTTCGGCGCGATTTCGCCGGTCCAGTCGAGCGCGGCAATCACCTCGCCGGTATCCGTGTAACGTTCGCGGAGCCACTCGTTCCATTTCTGCCGGAACAGCTCGGCATAGGGAGAGCCGTATTTTGCGACATCGCCCCAATACCAAAGCGAGACGATCGAGTTCTCATTGTTGATTTCGATCATCGCCACGCCGGGATCGTCGGTGTAGGCGCGGCCGGTATACGGATTGACATGGGTTAGAAGGTCGCGCGCGTATTTTTTCTGCAGTTCGATCATCCGCGGCTCGAAGTTGTCGATTCCCTTCGACTGGTTCTGAAAAGTCGCGGAATTCTCGAATCCGTCGCGTTCATCGAGTCCGCGCGAGACGTGCAGGTTGATATTGACGCTGATCCCGCGCTTTTCGAACTGCGCGATCAGGTAATCGAGCCGTTCGAGCTGATCGGGATCGATTTCGGTCTTCGTCCTCTGATAATTCTTCCCCCAGATATCGCGGCTGTCCATGTGATGGAGGCGGACCACCCGCAGACCGAACCGCGCAAGCGAAGCGGCGAGCCGTTCGGCTTTTTCGTGATCGCAGAAGTTCGCCGAAAAACAGATGTTCGTCCCCATGAACCGGTAGGGCTCGCCGCCTTTCACGAACCGGCCGTCCCGAACCGAAAGGACCGGTCCTTCGCCCGCATTGCGCCAGGGACCGTTCCACGTTTGGATATCCGTAATATTTTCGTGGGCTCCCTGCTGAATTTTAAACGGAAAGAGGGGTGCGAAATCCCCTTCCGGAAACGGCCAGTCGGGACGCGGCTCTCCGGCGCGGAGCGGACCGAACCCCGCAAGCAGGAAACAGAAAACAAAAAAGGAACGGGCAAACGGCTTTAACATGAAAAACTCCTCTCGGTACGCGCGGCACACATCCGGAACACGGGCAAAACATCTGCCGAAACGGACAATGTCATTTTATAGGAAGGAGGGCGGATTAACAAGTTCTGCCGGCGGCTGCCGCATGCATAGCGATCCTCGTATACAGAAGATACAAAGCAGAACCTCCGCGGCAGCCCCGCTGCGGCCAACCCGAGGCGGAAGACTCTTCCGGATCCTGAGACAGACAATCCCGCTGATGCGGTTCCCCGAATCATAAGGCGGACAGACACGGTCCGTTAATCACTTCCGTCACCCGCCGATACCGCCCCGAACCCGTCTTGACGTCTTTTTGAGAAATGCTAATATATGAACAGTTGTTCAGATGTTCAGTTTTTCAGATTCGGAGAAAAGAGAAATGGCCAAGAAAAAGGTTTCCGCCGACGCCCCGGCCTGTGAAATCACATGTCTGCACGAAGACGTTCTGAAACGCGTCGGACACGGCCTGACCGATCCGGAAGTTCTCCGCTGGGTGGCGGCGCTCTTCAAGGTGATGGGAGACCCGAGCCGCCTGAAAATCGTCAACGCGCTTATCCTGTCGGAAATGTGCGTCTGCGATTTGGCGGCTCTCCTGAAAATGACCCCGTCGGCGGTCTCGCACCAGTTGCAGATTCTGCGCCAGAGCGATCTGGTCAAATGGCGGCGCGACGGGAAAATCATCTACTACTCCCTCGATGACGAGCACGTCAGCAACATTTTTTATCAGGGGCTGGTTCACGTCAACGAAAAGCATCACCCGTAACGCAAAACAGAATCGGCGGCTTTCGTCCGCCTTAGTCAGGTTAAACTGATGTGTGAATGTCATCATCAGACCGGATGCTCCCGCGGGGAATGCTGCGCCTGCGAAATGCTCCGTCACCAGTGTCCCGCCGTGTCCGCCGCGAACAGGCGCCGCATCTACTTTGAAGGGGAAATCGGCAAACACCGCCGGCAAATCGAAGAGGCGGTCCGCCGGTTCGAACCGGCGGCAAAAGCCGAATGGGAAGACGGCTCTCTCGAACTTGAACTCCCCGAAGAAGATGCGGCGCGGCTCCCGGTTCTTCTCCGCAGCCTGACCGCCTGGCTGAAAGAGAATCTCCCGCAAATCGGGCGGAGCTACGATCCCCCGGCTGAATTGGGGGAAGACGATGACGACGGCGAGGAAGAGGGAGGAATCTTCGCCCGCTGCCGCATGCAGCTTATAACCGCCGGTATCCTCCTTTTCGCCGCGGCGGTCATCGGCAGGCGGTTTTTCCCCTCATCGGCGTATATCGGCCTTTGTATTGCGGCCTATCTGTGCGCCGGCGGCGAGATTGTTTCAGCCGCCGTCAGGCGGCTGCTTCACGGCGGATTCCTCGACGAGTGCTTTTTGATGACCGCCGCCTCGTTCGGCGCGCTGGCGATCGGCGAATATCCCGAAGCGGCCGCCGTCATGCTCTTCTATCAGGTCGGCGAAGCGTTTCAGCGCCGAGCGGTCGGCAAGAGCCGCGGAGCCATCGCCGCGATGATGAACCTGCGTCCCGACAGCGCAACGCTTCTGGCAGGGGAAGAAAGGCTCATCGTCGCACCCGAGGAGGTCGCTGCCGGCGAGCTGATTGCCGTCAGTCCTGGCCAGCGCGTTCCGCTGGACGGCATCGTCGTTTCGGGAAACTCTCTGCTCGACACCTCGGCGCTGACCGGCGAATCGTTCCCACGCGAAGCGGCGGCGGGAACCGAAGTCCTTTCGGGAAGTATCGTTCAATCCGGGCAGATCACACTGAAAGTCACACGCACCAGCGGCGAATCGGCCATTGCGCGCATCCTTGAACTCGTTCAGCACGCGGGCAGCCGCAAAACGCCGACCGAACGGTTCATTACGGCGTTTTCACGCTATTACACACCGGCGATCGTGATCGGCGCGCTCCTTCTGGGAGTTCTCCCGCCTCTCCTGACCGGCGGGGCCTGGTCCGGCTGGATTCACCGCGCGCTCGTCTTTCTGGTCGTTTCGTGCCCCTGCGCCCTGGTCATTTCGGTTCCGCTGAGCTATTTCGGGGGAATCGGCGCCGCCTCGCGCCAGAAAATTCTGGTAAAAGGGAGTGCGTGCATCGACGCTCTGGCCAAAGTCTCAACGGTCGTCTTCGACAAGACGGGAACACTCACCCTCGGCTCGTTCGAGGTCAAAGACGTGACTCCCGCGGACGGGTTCAGCCGTGAGGAATTGCTCGAGCACGCCGCGCATGCCGAAAGCGCGTCGAGCCATCCGATCGCCGAAGCTCTGCGCCGCGCCGCGCCCGGTCCCGTCCGGCCGGAGCGTGTGACGGACATCGAAGAGACGGCGGGTCACGGGGTCCGCGCCCGGATGGACGGGCACGAGATTCTGGCGGGAAACAGCCGCTTTCTGCGGGAGAACAGCATCGGCGGGATCTTTACCGATACCGCCGGGACCGTGGTTCATGTCGCCCTTGAAGGGCGTTATGCCGGCACGATCACCGTCGCCGACCGAATCAAACCCGACAGCCTTTCCGCAATCCGGGCGCTCCGGCGCGAAGGGATCAAAAAAATCCTGATGCTGACCGGTGACCGGCGGGCGGTCGCCGAAGAGACCGCCGCTTTTCTGGGGCTCGACGGGTTTCAGGCGGAACTGCTGCCCGAGCAAAAGGTTAAGTTCTTCGAAATCATCGAAAAAGCACAGCCCGCCGGAACGAAAATCGCGTTCGTCGGGGACGGAATCAACGACGCACCGGTTCTGGCGCGAGCCGACCTGGGAATCGCCATGGGCGGGATCGGTTCCGACGCGGCAGTCGCCGCCGCCGACGCGGTTCTGATGACCGACCGGCCTTCGCAGATCGCCGCAGCGATACGGATCGCCCGGAAGACGATCGCCATTGCCCGGCAGAACATTATCTTTGCCCTGGGAGTGAAGGCGGTCATCCTCATTCTGGGCGCGCTGGGCATGGCCAGCCTGTGGCTGGCGGTCTTCGGCGATGTCGGCGTTGCTGCTCTGGCGACGCTGAACGCCGCGCGGACTCTGCGGGCGGATGGGTGAGAAAGGGATAAGCCGATGAAAGCTGTCTGTCCAGTTCCGTATAAACTTTCTTTTCGGTTCAAAAAGTACGGATTAAGCCGAAAAAAGAGTTGTTTTTTACGAAAACCAAATTTTTTTGCAAATTCCGGTTGATATTCTAAAAAGAGGGGAGTATAAAATAGACAAGATTTTGTTTTCTGGTAATTCAGCATTCGGGAGAAAATCATGCCTAACTGGTTCGTCTATGACAAGAACGGCGTTAAACGAGGACCTATCAGTAGCGCGCAGTTGAAAACACTTGCCGCATCCGGAAAAATCAACCGCGAGACCGCTCTGGAAACGGATAGCGGGCACAAGGGAAAAGCCGGACAAATCAAGGGACTTTTCCCGCCCGCGGAACCTTCGCCTTTTGAATTTGAGACAACACCCGCAGCTCCGGCACCGGCGGCTGTTGCCGGTGCGTTCTGCACCAATTGCGGTAATCCGATTTCACCGCAGGCCGTCGCCTGCATGAAATGCGGCGCCGATCCGCGGGCGAATAAAAACTTCTGCCGCACATGCGGAGCTCAGCTCAATCCCAATCAGGTGGTCTGCGTCAAATGCGGTTCCTCGGTCGAAGTCAAGAAAAAGAACAGTTCGTCGGGCAACGGTCTCGGCGGCGGCGAAAAGAGCAAAATCCTCGCCGCCATTTTCGCGTTTTTCTTAGGCGGGTTGGGAATTCACAAATTTTATCTGGGTGACCAGAAGTGGGGGATTATCTACATTGTCCTCTTAATTACCGGTTGCTTTCTGATTATTCCCGCAATCGTTGTGGGGATCATGGCTCTTGTTGACGGAATCAAGTTACTGTTGATGAGTGAGGAGGATTTCCAAGCAAAGTATTGCTCGGAGTAGAAATGTAATTTGTTCTGAAATAAGTATTTCGCTACCTTCGGAGGAAATATGCCTAACTGGTTTTATTATGATGTTAACGGAAAAAAACGAGGGCCAATTAACAGCGCTCAACTGAAATCGCTTGCGGATTCTCAGGTGATTAATAGAAACATAAACATCGAGACCGAAGATGGGCGAAAGGGAAAAGCGGGACAAATCAAAGGGCTCTTTCCAACAGGAGAATCATACTCAGTCCAGTCTCCATCTCCCAACGCATCCGTCTCAAATCAGAAAGTCTCGTCTGGAAACCCGTCGTTTCCACGAAAATGGTTTTATTATGATGTGAATGGCATAAGACAGGGACCACTTACTGATGAACAGGTCAAATCGCTAATAAATTCCGGGATAATTAGCCGTGATACCTTTTTGGAAACCATCAATGGGCAAAGGGGGAAAGCCGGAGAGGTCAGAAAATTTTTCCCGAGCAATCAAAATTCACGGCTGACACATACCACAGATAAGTTTTCTCGGAATAACGAAAAACCAGTAATAATTGCATTGCTATCCGGGCTTCTGTTCATAATCGTGGTAATTCCATTTCTCTTTTCACTTGGCTCCAAATCACCTAAAGATCTTTTCGAAAAGGGGCGAAGTTATCTTCCACACAATGAAAGTAAGGGTATTGAGATGATACAGAAGGCCGCTGAGAATGGACTTCCGGAGGCACAAAATTTTTTGGGCACTGCTTATATGACTGGTACTAGCGGTCTGGTTCGGGACGAGCAGGTTGCCGAATTATGGCTGACAAAATCAGCCATTCAAGGTGATGCATGGGGCACTTATTACCTGGGAATGCTTAAAGAACCGAAGGATAAGAAACTAGCAATCGCTCTATACATGAAATCCGCAGAAATGGGATGCAAGGCCGCAGAATCACAACTTGAGATTATTAGGTCTGTAGACGCAAAGCTCTATCAGATTGAGAAAAGTAATAACGAGTTTTTCAGAGAACTCGTAGAAATTCTACGGAAAAACAAGGAAACAATAGAGGCAATGAGAAAACTCAACTCCAACTCCGACTACTAACAAAATAGAATTTTCCATAAAATCCCAAATTGCTTAATGTCAATATAATCACATCTAGCGGGAAGATCACTGTCAATTAAAACTGACAAGAATTTTGCTATACATTCCATTCCATCACCGCCTCCTTCATCTCCCTCACATACTCCGCCACATACGGTTCGGCGTCCCGGCCGTATTTGGCGATCAGTTTCATGATGGCCGAACCGACGATGACACCGTCGGCGTGTTTCGCCATCTGACGCGCCTGGTCGGGAGTGGAGATGCCGAAACCGACGGCGCAGGGGATATCCATTTCCTGTTTCACAAGGCGGACCATCGCGCCGATGTCGGTCGTGATTTCGCTTCGGACGCCGGTCACGCCGAGCGATGAAACACAGTAGACGAAACCGGAGGCTTCCCGGGCAATACGGCCGATACGGTCTTCGGAGGTCGGAGCGATGAGCGAAATGAGTTCCTGCCCGAACTCTCTGCATTTGACGCCGAACTCCTCCTTCTCCTCGAACGGCACGTCGGGCAGAATCAGCCCCTGCATATCAACCCGGCGGCAGTTCTCCAGAAACCGGTCCATCCCGTAGGAAAAGACCACATTCGCGTAGGTCATAAAGACCATCGGCACCGTGACGTCCCGGCGGAGATTTTCGACAAGGTCAAAGACTTTGTCGGTCGTCGTTCCCGCTTTCAGGGCGCGCTCGTTCGCCGCCTGAATGACGGGTCCTTCGGCGGTCGGGTCCGAGAAAGGGATCCCCAGCTCGATCAGGTCAGCGCCGCTGCCCGCCATCGCGCGGACCAGCCGCGCGGTCGTATCCAGGTCGGGATCGCCGCAGGTGATGAACGGGATAAACGCTTTTCCGTTTTTGAACGCGTCGGCAATTCTAGTCATGAATATCCTCCCCTCGGTATCGGGCAATCGCCGCGCAGTCTTTGTCGCCGCGCCCGGAAATGTTGATGACAACGATTTGGTCTTTCGGCAGGGCCGGCACGATTTTGCGGGCGTGGGCGACGGCGTGCGCCGATTCGACGGCGGGGATGATCCCCTCGGTGCGTGACAGATACTCGAACGCCTGCACCGCCTCCTCGTCGGTAACCGGCACATATTCGGCACGCCCGGTGTCGTGCAGCCAGGCGTGTTCCGGGCCGATCCCGGGATAGTCAAGACCCGCGCTGATCGAGTAGACCGGCGCGATCTGCCCGAATTCATCCTGGCAGAAGTAACTCTTCATGCCGTGAAAAATGCCGAGCCGTCCGGTGGCGATCGTCGCGGCGGTCTCGAACGTGTCTACCCCGCGCCCCGCCGCCTCGCAGCCGATCAGACGGACCGACTTGTCGTTGATGAAATGATAGAACGCGCCGATCGCGTTCGAACCGCCTCCGACACACGCCAGAACCGCGTCGGGAAGCTTTCCTTCCTTTTCGAGCACCTGCGCTTTAATCTCCTTGGAGATAACCGCCTGAAAGTCGCGGACGATCATCGGAAACGGGTGCGGGCCCATTACCGAACCGAGCACGTAATGCGTATCGCTGATCCGCGTCGTCCATTCGCGGAACGTTTCGGAAACCGCGTCTTTGAGTGTGCCGGTGCCGCTTTCGACCGGCCGGACCTCGGCGCCCAGGAGGCGCATGCGGTAGACGTTGAGCGCCTGGCGAATCGTATCTTCTTTGCCCATGTAGACCACGCATTCCAGCCCCATGAGCGCGGCGGCGGTCGCGGTCGCCACGCCGTGCTGGCCGGCGCCGGTTTCGGCGATGACGCGGGTTTTCCCCATCCGCTTGGCCAGGAGCGCCTGACCGAGAACGTTGTTGATCTTGTGCGCGCCGGTGTGGTTCAGGTCTTCCCGCTTCAGGTAGACTTTCGCGCCGCCCAGGTCGGCGGTCATCCGCGCGGCGTAATAAAGGCGCGAAGGACGGCCGGCATACTCGTTGAGCAGCTCGGTCAGTTCCCGGTTGAAGCCGGGATCGTCTTTCCAGCGGCAATACGCCTCTTCGAGCTCGATCACCGCGTTCATCAGCGTTTCGGGGATATACTGGCCGCCGTGGATGCCGAATCGACCCTTGTTCATGATGTTCCCTTTATTGTTCTTTTGGTGCTTGCGGCTGTCTCGCCGCGCGGACCGCGGCGATCATCTTGTTTCTGTCTTTGACCTTGCCGGTCTCGGCTCCGGAAGAGATATCAACCATCTTCGGACGAAGCGTGCGGACCGCGCCGGGAATGTTTTCCGGCGTGAGCCCTCCCGCCAGAATGAACGGCCGTCTGAACCCGCCGGCCAGACGCCAGTCGAAGGCCTCGCCGGTCCCGTAGCCGTTGTCGAGGAGAATCTCGTCGGCGGCCGAATCCGCCGCGGCCGCCAGATCGCCCGAGGAACGGACACGGAACGCTTTCCAGACCGGCAGCCCCGTTTTTTCGCGAATCGCATCGATATACGCGTTGTCTTCACTGCCGTGGAGCTGTACGGCGTCGAGGCGGATCCGTGCGGCGGCCTCGGCGACCTCGCCGAGCGGCCGGTTGACGAAAACCCCGACCGCGCGGATTTCCGGCGGCAATCCGGCGCGAAGAAACGCGGCGCGTTCCGGAGAAAGACTGCGGTGACTCGGCGGAAAGTTCAGAATGAACCCGACACAGTCGGGCGCCGCGTCCCGCGCGAAGCCGATGTCCTGTTCCCGGAAAAGTCCGCAGATTTTAATCTGTGTCACAGCGCCGCCTTTCGCATTCGGGCCAGAAGCGCGTTCTTATCGCCGGCCCGCATCAGGACTTCCCCCATCAGGACGGCGTCGGCGCCGATCGATTTCATTGCCGCGGCATCGGCGGGAGACATCACCCCGCTTTCGGCGACATAGAGGCGGTCGGCGGGTATCAGACCGCGCAGCCGCGCGGCGTTCCCCAAATCGACCGAAAAGTCCTTGAGATTCCGGTTGTTCACCCCGATGATCCGCGCGCCGGCACGGACAGCCGAGGCGATCTCGTCCCGATTGTGTGTTTCAACCAGCGCGGCGAGTCCGAGCCGGTCACAGAGGTCCAGCCAGCGCGCAACCGTCCCGGTATCGAGCAGGGCACAGATCAGCAGGACGGCGTCGGCACCCAGGAGGCGCGCCTGGTAGATTTGATACTCGTCGACGGTGAAATCCTTCCGGATCATCGGCAGACGGACGGCAGTGCGGATCCCGGAAAATATCTCATCGGATCCGAGAAACCACTTCGGTTCGGTCAGGCACGAGACGGCGTCGGCGCCCGCCTCTTCGTAGGCGCGGGCGATTCCGAGATAGTCGAAGACCGGATCGATCACCCCTTTCGATGGGGACGCCTTTTTCACCTCGCAGATGAAACTCAGGCCCGGCCGCGCCAGGGCGGTGTAAAACTTCTCTCCCCCGCCGCGGGGGAGAGAAAGGGCGCGCGATTTCACCTCGTCGAATGAAACGCGCTCTTTATCGGCGGCGACGCGCGCGCGGGCGTGACCGGCGATGGTGTCGAGTATCGTACTCACGCGTTTGACTCCTTTCGGAACGCCTCGAGTTTGGCGAGCGCCGCGCCCGAATCAATCAGTTCCGCCGCACGACTCACCCCTTCGGCAAACGACGGCGCCTTTTCGGTGATGTACAGGCCCGCGCCGGCGTTCAGAAGAACGATACCGCGGCGCGGCGAACGGTCGGTACCCGAAAGAATACCGAGCGTGATCTGCGCGTTCTCCTGCGGGGTTCCTCCCAGGATATCCTCCTTCGCGCCGCGCGCCAGACCGAAATCTTCCGGCGCGATACGATAGGTGCTGTACCACCGTCCCCGAAATTCGCAGACTTCGGTCGGCGCGGAAATCGAAATCTCATCGAGCCCGTCGGTGCCGTGCACGACCATGCCGCGTTCAACGCCGAGATTCGCCAGAACCTGCGCCAGCGGGCTGACCAGAAGCGGGTCGTAGACGCCGAGAAGCTGCGTCCTCGGCCGCGCGGGATTGGTGATCGGCCCCAGAATATTAAAGACGGTACGGATTCCCAGCTCCTTGCGGATCGAACCGACGTATTTCATTGATGTGTGGTACCTCTGGGCGAACATGAAACAGAGACCGACCTCGTCGAGCAGCCTGCGGCAGAGTTCCGGCGGCTGGTCGATGTTGACCCCGAGCGCCTCCAAACAGTCGGCGGTGCCGCTTCGGGACGACGCGCTCCGGTTCCCGTGTTTGGCGACCTTCACACCTCCCGCCGCCAAAACGAAAAGGGACGTCGTCGAAATGTTGAACGAGTTCGAGTTGTCGCCCCCCGTACCGACGATCTCAAATGTGTCGAAGCCCGTTTCGAGAGGCACGGCATGCCGGCGCATCGCCGCGGCGCATCCCGAAATTTCGGCAATCGTCTCGGCGCGCGTACTCTTGGTCGACAGTGCCGCCAGAAACGCGGCATTCTGTGTCGGAGTCGTTTCGCCGGTCATGATCTCGTTCATGACGGTGAACGCCTCGTCGTAGGAGAGGTCTTCCTTCCCGACAATCTTCTTAATTGCCTCGTGTATCATGATGTCAGCCGCATAAAGTTTTTCAGGATCGTTTTGCCGTCCGGGGTCAGGATCGATTCCGGGTGGAACTGGAGTCCGAAAACGGGAAATCCGTCATACTGCACCGCCATAATTTCTCCGTCGGCCGTGCGGGCGATCACGCGAAGGACCGAGGGGATCGTCGCCGGATCGGCGGCCAGGGAATGATACCGTCCGACCCGGATCGTTTCGGGAAGCCCCGCAAAGAGGGGGGAAGACGTGTCGATGAGCGCGTCCGACGCTTTGCCGTGCATCAGCTCTTTGGCATACGAGACGGTTGCGCCGAAAACCTCGCAGATCGCCTGATGTCCCAGACAGACCCCCAGAATCGGCACGCGGCCGACGTATTGCCGGATCACCTCTTTGCAGACGCCGGCGGCGGACGGGCGGCCGGGTCCGGGCGAAATGACGATCCGGTTGAAGTCGAGCTGCTCGATCCCGCTGAGCGGAAGCTCGTCGTTCCGGATCACTTTGATTTCCGGATCAATCTCGCCGATATACTGGTAGAGGTTGTATGAAAAGCTGTCGTAGTTGTCGATTAAAAGGATCATCAGTCAAGCCCTCCTTCCGACCGGCGCACGGCATCGATCACGGCCGCCGCCTTGTTGAGACATTCCTGGTACTCCCGTTCGGGAACCGAGTCGGCAACGATTCCCGCGCCTGACCGGACGAAGACTTTTCCGTTCTTCTTGAATGCCAGACGGATCGCGATGCATGTGTCCATGTTTCCGGTGAAATCGATGTAGCCGATCGCTCCGCCGTAGATGCCCCGCTTGCACTGTTCCAGTTCGTTGATGATTTCGCAGGCGCGGACCTTCGGCGCGCCGGAAAGGGTTCCGGCGGGAAGGACAGAGCCGACGGCGTCGACCGCGTCTTTATCCGGCCGGATCCTGCCGCGGACGGTCGAGCCGATATGCATGACGTGCGAGTAGCGTTCGATCGAGAGGTACTTTTCAACTTCGACACTCCCGAACTCGGAAAGGCGGCCCAGGTCGTTCCGGCCCAGATCGACCAGCATGTTATGCTCGGCCAGTTCTTTCGGATCGGCCAGGAGGGCCTTTTCCAGCGCCTTGTCCTCCGCCTCGTCTTTCCCCCGCGGCCGTGTTCCCGCCAGGGGAAACGTGTGCAGGACGCCGTCTTCGAGTTTGACGAGCGTCTCGGGAGAAGAGCCGGCGATCTCGACATTGTCGCTCGAAATGTAAAACATATACGGCGAAGGGTTCAGCGTCCGAAGAAGCCGGTATGTGTCGAGAAGGCTCCCTTCCGCCTCGGCGGTGAGCCGGTTCGAAAGGACCACCTGGAAGATGTCCCCCTCGTAGATGTAATGCCGCGCCTTTTCGACCATCGCACAGTACTCGAACTGGCTGAACAGGGGAGTAAACCCGCTTTTGAGCCGGAGCGGCGGATTCTCGGCCGGTTCGGCGCGGCGGATCAGCTCTTCCATCATGTCGAGTGCCAGAAGCGCGGCGCGGTAGTTCTCTTCAAGCCCGTCGGTGCGGACATTGACGATCATCGTGATCGTCTGCTTGAGGTTGTCGAACGCGATGATCTTGTCGAAGAGCATCAGGTCAATGTCGTTGAACTTCTCCTCGTCGCCGCCGCCGAGTTTCAGGGTCGGTTCGACGTACTTGACCGAGTCATACGCGAAATACCCCATCAGCCCGCCGGTGAACGGGGGAAGGCCCGGAAGGCGGGGGCTGCGGTTCTCGCCGATGATCCGGCGGATATACTCGGCGGGATCCGCGCCGGGAATCGTTACCGTGGTACCGCTGCGCAGACGGACCACTCCGTCGGCGCAGGTGAACTCGAGTTTCGGGTCGAATCCCAAAAACGTATAGCGGCCCCAGCGGGCGGAATCTTCGAGACTTTCGAGAATGAAACAGTGCCGGCTGACACGCTTGAGCGCGCGCATCACCTCAACCGGCGTTCGGATATCCGAGAGGATGGTCCGGCTCACCGGAACCGAACGAAAGTCGCGCGCATAGGTCTTGGCCTCGTCGAGCGAAGGATACGTTTTTTCTGACATGCCTGATTTTCCTTTTCTGGTGATTAAAACCTTCCGGGCACAAAAAAAGCCCCTGGCCGATGTACGAAGTACACACATTGACCAAGGGCGAAATATCTTATGATTCCGCGGTGCCACCTTGATTCGCGGCGTGATGCCGCGCGCTTTGCGGGATACCTTCATACCCCCGGCAACTGACGTATGCCCACACGTCGCATCTTTTCAATGCGCCCTCCGCGGCCCATTGTGACAGCCCGATTGCCGCGGGCATCTCACCGCCGCCCGCTCTCTGTAAGCTCGCACTCTGCCTTTACTTCCGCTTCTACGGTTTACCGGGAACTATCTGTTCCTTTATGGGACCCATTCTATCGGCCGAGCGGCCGACGTCAACCCACCTCTTCGAAAATTTCGTAAAAGTTTTTTTCATAACCTTGCGGTTTACTCGTTTCAGAGGCATCCTGCCGGCCGCAGAATCAACAGCGCCGAACAGGGAACACCCCGGAAGATTTTTCCATAATATTGCAGTTTTCTATCAAATGGCACGTTTTTTGCATTATATCTGGCGGCGACTGCCAAAACAGGATCTGCCGGGCGGCAGGCCGGGAAGCCGCCGGAAAGGATTAAAACGATGACGAATTTTGATTTCAACAAACTGACGAAAAAATCACAGGAAGCCGTTCAGCGCGCGGCGCAGATCGCCGTTGCCGCGGGGAATCCCGAAATCAAGGCGATTCACCTCCTGGGAGCCCTGTTGGAAGAGACCGACGGAAACATCGCGCCCCTGCTGCAGGAGATCGGCGCCAACGTCGCAACGCTCAAGCAGATGGTTCACGACGAGACGGAACATCTGCCGAAGACTTCCGGCGGCACCCAGCCGGGGATCGGCTCGGAACTCTCGCAGGTCTTTGCCAAAGCGGCCGATGAGATGACCGCACTGACCGATGAATATATCTCGACCGAGCACCTCTTTCTGGCGATCAGCGAGGTTCCGTCGAAGGCGCTGGATATTCTCAAACTCGCCGCGATTGACCGGACGAAAGTTTTAGAGGCGCTCAGCCGCGTTCGGGGGAATCACCGTGTTTCGGATCCGGAACCGGAAGGGAAAATCCGTGCGCTGAGCAAATACGGAACCGACCTGACCGAACGCGCCGCGAAGGGAAAACTCGACCCGGTGATCGGCCGTGACGCCGCAATCCGCCGGG
>JAEEGL016613214.1_pt1 | contig 14259 bp, 2 predicted proteins | sample 9134231 | NCBI WGS metagenome assembly JAEEGL01 (sample SAMN16246548, study PRJNA631951) | gut metagenome | biome: gut microbiome; feature: rumen; material: fiber-attached | host: Bos | place: Iran: Karaj | collected 2018-10 | reverse complement strand
CTTTATTTCCACGATTATAGCGACAATCTGTCAGGGCAAGAGTCCGTGCTGAAATACTGTATCATTGAAAAGGGTAACGAATACAATATGCACATGAGCAGCACGGGGCAACCTCATCAGATCGAGAACTGCATCTTCCGCGATGCGGTGGGCAACGGAGTTTATTTATATTACGGCGGTACATCCGCTTTGCAACATTGCAAAATACTGAATAATGGCAATTATGGTTTACGACTTTACGGAGGCTCTCCTTCCATAAAAAATACAACTATCAAGGACAACGCCTCCTATGGTCTGTATCTTGAAGGCAACAGCAATCCTACTGTGGGCGGCAACTTTACCAACGGCTGCGACATCTACCGCAACAATGGCGGCAACGGCGGCTATGAGGTGTACCACAACGGTTCGGCCAACATCAGCATGCCCTACAACTTCTTCGGCTCTATCGACAGTGTTTATATCGACCAACAATTGATTTATGACAAGAAGGAAGACAATAACAAAGGCCGCATCAACGTGAAGCCCAATTCTTATCTACCTATCAACGCTGAGCCTTTCGGCTGGAGCGGACATTTGTATTACAACGGCAATACGAGCAAACCCATGCCGAACCAAACCTTGGTCATCAAGGATTACCAAGGAAACCCACTGCGCGAAGTCACCACAGGAAGCAACGGCAATTTTGGCTTTGGTGACTTAACACTTGGTGTGGCCACTAAGATTGATCTCGAGTCGCCCAACATTACAGGCATCAATGCCACCGATGCCCTGCTGGCGATGCGTCACTACACCCAGCTTCAGGCATTGGAGGGCGCCCAGTTGCGTGCCGCCGATGTCAACCTCAGCAATACAGTCAATGGCACCGATGCCCTGCTCATCCAGCTACGTGGTATCTGTTTGCCACCTCAGACGTGTACTTTACCTGCTGGCGATGTGCAGTTTACCTCCGAAGGCTTTGAATACTCGGGCGAAAACATGATCAACGATTTAAACGTGCTCTGGTTTGGCGATATTGATGGTGGAAGTAATTCATGGCGCGGTGGCGTAACTCTGCAATACGAAGGCAACCTGGTGGCCGAATCGCATCAACAGCTCAGTATCCCTGTGGTGGTGAAGAATGCTTGTGCATTAGGTGCCGTCACGTTGCACTTTAGTTATCCTGAAGACTTGCTTGGAATCAATGGTGTGACCATCAATGGCAGCAATGCCAATATGATGTATCAAGCCGCAGACGGCGTTCTAAGTGTGAGTTGGTATGACCTCGCACCACTTATTCTTGAGGGCGACGAATTGATGCTTAGCATCGACGTGACGACAGGCGACCTAAGCCAGATTGACGAGCCAGTCCTCTTTAGTCTTGACGGCAACTGCGAGCTGGCTGACGGCAACGGACAAGTGATTGATGACGCGGTCATTGCCATGCCTATGGTAGTAACAGAGACATTAGGTCTCAATGATATGACTAACGGCGCGTTCTCGCTTACGGTCTATCCCAACCCCGTAGAGGGCAAGGCTGTCATGGCCTATGAGTTGCCAGCCGAAGGCCATGTGACTTTGACGGTCTTCAACGCGATGGGTCAACAGATGACACAAGTGGTTGATGAACGTCAGGCCGCTGGCGTGCATCAGGTGGAAATCGGCAGCGACATCTGGGCCGCTGGCGTGTATTATTGCCGCCTGACCTACGGCGACACGGTGAAAGTGATCAAGATGGTTGTTGAATAATCAAATCTTAGGAACTATGAAGAAGTGGTTTATAGGAATCCTATGTGCTTGCTGTATGCTCGTGCCATCACTGGCGAGGGCTACAGTGACCACGCAATTGGGCAGCGGTACGGTCTGCCCAGGTTCCGAGGTCAACATCCTGGTTTCGGTGTCTGACACCTTGCGCAATGTTGGAGCCATCAGCTTGGCGTTCAACTATGACGACACGAAAATCAATTATACGGGTTGGCAGGATGCCATCCCCGACATCACCGGCGTGTTGGTGAATGCCAGTAACGGAAAGGTATTAATCTCGTGGTATTCCACCTCACCTATAAATATTGGCGACACCTTGATATTCATTAGGTTTGAAGGTCTTGCCAGTGGCAACAGCAGTCTCACATGGGATGTGAACAACTGCGAATATGCCAATGCAACCGGCAATATCATCGAGTCGAACTATTCCAATGGTTCTGTCAACGTCTATTCCCAGCCGTCCATCAACTCGCACCCGAGCAATGTGTCCACCACAGCGGGCAACAATGCCGTCTTCCAAGTGAGTGCTTCTGGCACATCGATTACCTATCAATGGCAGGTGAAACCGGCTGGTGGAAGCGAGTGGAGCAATCTCACCAACGGGTCGGCCTATAGTAACGTGACAACGTACAGGATGACGGCCAACAATGTCACCCAACAGATGAACGGATACCAATACCGGTGTATGGTGAGCGGTACATGCACTCCCGAAGTCTATTCCAATGCTGCCACCTTATATGTTGGGCAGACCACCATCGTCACCACGGCGGGAAGCACCTCGTCGTGTCCCGCGACGACCTTTGCAATACCCATCACGGTGACCAATTGCAACAATGTGGGAGCCCTTTCCTTGTCGCTCCGATACAACAGCACCAATTACCTTACGTATGTGGGCTACCAAAACGTTAATTCTGGCATGAATGAAACTGAATATGAGGTGAATGCCAGTAATGGCAACGTTTATTTCACTTGGGCTGGTTCGGGCAACTCTTTGGATATTGGTTCCGGCACCTTGGTTGAGCTTTTGTTTGAGTCCACGCCGGGCAACTCCGTCTTCCTCTGGAACACGGCGCAATGCGAGTACAGCGACCCGATGGGCAACGTCTTGTCGTCATCCTATTCCTCGGGTTCGGTGACGGTGTATAATCCTCCGTTCATCAACTCCAACCCTGTGAATCAAAGCATTTATGAGGGCAACAGCACCACCTTCTCGGTCAACGCCGGTGGTCAAGGCATCTCCTACACCTGGCAGGTGAGTACCGATGGTGGTTACAACTGGTCCAACTGCGTCAACGGCACCTATTATGCCAACGCTTCGAGCAGGACGCTGACGGTACGCAACGTGACTGTGGCCATGAGCGGCTACCAATACCGCTGCGTGGTGTGCGGCACCTGCGAGCCTTGTGCCTATTCGTCGGCAGCCACTTTGACGGTCAACTACATCATCCACACGGCCATTAGCGGCACATCGGCATGTCCAGGTGCAGTGTTCAATTGTCCTGTGACCGTAAGCAACTTCAACAACGTTGGTGCTGTCTCATTAGCGTTAAACTACAATCCCGATATCTTGACTTTCGTTGGAGTGACCGATGTGAATGCCGCATTGGGTTCGGGCCTATTGTCCAACGCTTCCAATGGCAGGGTGCTCATCTCTTGGTATTCCACCTCAGGTGTCAGCATCGGTAGCGGAACATTGCTGCAAATACAATTCAGAGGCAACACGGGTAGCAGCAACTTGACTTGGGACGCCGCCAATAGCGAATACGCCATGCCCGACGGCACGCCCATCACCATGACGTTTGCCAACGCCAGCGTAAGCATCTACAGCGAACCTTATATCACCAGCCAACCCGAGAGCCAATGCCTCTTTGCCGGACAAAACACCACCTTCAGCATCAATGCGGGCGGGCAAGGCATCGGCTACCAATGGCAGGTCAGCACCAACGGCGGCGCATCGTGGTCCGACTTGACCAATGGCGAGCATTATGCCAACGTGACCAATCGAACCCTCAATGTGAATAATGTGACCACGGGGATGAACAATTACTATTTCCGTTGCAAGGTGACGGGTAGTTGTGGCAGTCCCGCCTATTCCGAGTATGCCAAACTTGCTGTTGACATTGCCCAACCTATGGTCATAGCCGAGAACACGGAATGGCAATGCACGGGAGAAGTGTCGCAGGACATCAATGTGGAGTTTTTCAACAACATAGGAGCCTTCTCGTTGGTCATCGACTACGACACCAACTATCTTCGTTATTTGGAACATTTCGACTTGAATCCGGCATTGCAGGCCTCTTCCTTTGTTATCAATCCGACGATGGGAAGGATCTACCTCACGTATGCTTCGGGTTCAGCCATCAACATTGGTTCTGGTAAGTTGCTTAGTTTCAGATTTGACAGTTCGGGAGGCAACTCCACCAACAGGTGGCAAACCAGCCTCTGCGAGGTTGCCGACATTGACGGCAATGTGTTTGAGACCAACTATACAAATGGGTATATTAAAGTGTTCTCGAATTGCTCGTTTACGGATATTGATGAATATTATTATTGGTATGATGATATATATGAATTGTGTGATCTTGGTATTGTAACTGGATACGAATGCAAAGTGATGCCTAATGAATACCTCACTCGCTCTCAAATGGCAAAGATGTTGTTCATCGCTTTGTTTGGAAGCCCTAACGCATCCGTGGTAACAGATGGCTTCCCGAGTCCGTTCCTTGATATGCAAAAAACCAATACTTACTATTATAAATATGCCAAAGCTTTGTCGTATTTGGAATATCGAGATGGCATTTCTGTTTTCGACCGTGACAAGATGAACTTCAATCCAGAAGGTACGGTGAGACGCGACCATTTCATCAAAGCCTTGCTGGAAACATTCCATATTGCGCCTTTGTTCCAAGACACAGTTATCTTTGCTGATGTGCCTGTAGAGCGTGATTTTCATGAATACATCAACCAAGCATTCAAGTTTGGTATTTTGGTTGACATTGACTCTGACCCTGAACATAATCCGAAGTATTTTCACCCTGATAGCTTGATAACGAGGGGTGATGCAATGGGATATTTAAATTGGTTGCTTAAAGTAATCAATGTTCCTCACCCCAACAACTCACAGGACATCACCCAATCGGACTTCTTTATCCCTGGCAACTACACCCCATACAACTTCACATCCGTGTTAGGGCAAGAGATGGGTAACTTTAATCACACCTCCAAGTCGAGCTTCAACATTCCGGCACGAGGGTTCCCCTTGCAGTTTGAGCATACCTACAACTCATTTTTGACTGAATTGCCCCGACAGGTGTTTGTCACCGACCCGCTCGGACAGGGATGGACGCACAACTACAATTCGTATATCATCAACACGGACGAGGTGCTCGACGACTATGGCCATCCTTTGGCAACGCCATGTCTGCTGGTTTACTGGGCTGATGGCACCATCCATGTTTATGACAATGAGAATGCGCCAGAGCATCCCAAAGCCATTACCAAGGGAGTATATGATGTCGTTACCAAAGTGAATGGTAGCCAATATACGGTGAAGATGAAGGACCAAACGGTTTGTACTTTCACCAAAATTTCTGGTGCTGCCGATGATTCGCCTTACATGCTCACTCGCATGGAAGACCGCCATGGCAATGGCACCACATTGACCTATGGCATCGGTGAAAACGGTATACCAAGGATTTCGACGGTGAGCGATGATGCAGGTCGAGACTTGGTGTTTACCTATCATCCCAACAGCAACTACCTGAAGAAAGTGACTGATCCGCTCAGCCGTAGTGTTAGTTTTGTCGTTGAAGACGACAACTTGGTCTCCTATATCAATGCAAAAGGCGATTCCACCTTCTATTATTATGATACGTTGACCCACTACACCCACTTGCTCGACTCCATCAGGTTGCCCAAAGGCAATGTGATTACCAACACCTACGAGCAGCGCAAACTGACGAGCACAAAATTCAACAACGGCAGCCCGACAACCATCCAGCATAATCCGAACTATGTTGCTAATGCTAATGTTTTTTATTCCTCGACGGTGACGAAAGTCATTGGAGGAAACAATGTTTCTACCAGCCACCAATATGACAAAAACGGAAATGAAACGCATGTGAACATTGGCTCTTCTGAAGATGTTACAAAAACGTTTGACGAGGACGATCCTACACTACTCACATCCATTACCAATAACAAAACGGGAGTGTCGGTGAACTATGAGTATGATACCTTTGCTAACGTTACAATAGTGACCAAGCAAGGAGGAGATCTTTCAATTGTTCAACAATACGAATACAATGAACAAAACGATGTCATAAAACAAACGGATGCCAAGGGTAATGAAACGCGTTTTACATACGAAAACGGTAATCTTGTTAAAATAACGGATGCACTGAACAACGAAAACCGAATCATTTATAATGAATTTGGTCAACCAACAACCATCATTGATGCTTTAGGCAACCACGTGAATTTTGACTATGATAGCTATGGCAACAAAAACTATGTTGGTTTTCCTGCGTTGAGCTTAAGTGCCAGCATGGTGTATGACCAAGACAGTCGCATGACCCAGTCTATCGATTTCAAGGGTTATTCAAAAGATTATGTTTACGATTTGGACGATGCACTTCTCATTGAAACGGATGCCTTAGGGCATGAGACACGTTATATTTATGACAAGAACGGCAACTTGACCGCCATTCGTAATGCAGCAGGTGATTCCACATTGTTTACCTATGACTTTGACAAAGACTTTTTGCTATCTATGAGTTTTCAAGGTGTTACCAAGCATTATGATTATAATGAGGATGGCACGTTACACACATATACAACACCCAACGGTGACGTGTATACTTATACGTATGATAATGAGGGGCGCATGACCTCTGATGGTTATGTGTCATACACATACGATGCAAACGGCAACCTGCAAAGTGTCACCCGGAACGGGAAGAGCATAACCTATACATACGATATCTTCAATCGTATCACAAGCCAAAGCTATGATGGACAAACCGTCAGTTATGGCTATGACGTTAATGACAACGTGACCCAATTGACCTATCCTGGCAATCATGTTGTTACGTATAGTTATAATGCCTTGAACAAACTTGATACAGTGGTTGATTGGAATGGACGTGCCACCTCGTATAATTACCGAGCTGACGGGGCTTTGCATTCCATGCTGTACCCCAATCAAGTTTTAACCGAATATGAATATGATATTGCAGGACGTGTCACGGGAATGGGTAGCAAACGTAACAATGGCCAAGGTATTGACATAGTACACTATCAATTTGATTTAGATGCCAATGGTAACCATAACATATCATTAGCTCTTGAACAGTTCGTTGACATGCCTATTGTTGATTTACCTAATGTGAGTTATAACTATAATGCCGCCAACCGCCTTCTTTCCGATGGTGTGAACGACTATTTGTACGACTACAATGGTAACATGACGGTAAAAGGGAGTTCAACCTATTCTTACGACGAAGCCAATAATTTGGTTTCCTATTCGGGTAATGGGAGCTTCGCATACACTTATGATGGGAAAGGAAATCGTCGTAGTGCATCACGTAATGGCGAGCTAACCAAATTTGTGTTGGATCAAAATGGGAATGTATTAGTCGAGTTGAATGGTTCCAACGAAGTGCAATGTTATTATGTGTATGGTCAGGGTCTGATCTCGCGCATTAAGTCTGACAACACAACCCATTACTACCACTATGACTATAGGGGCAGTGTGGTGGCCATAACGGACGATAGCGAGGAGGCCAACGTAACTCACAAGTATCAGTATGATGATTTCGGAAATATTCTCCAGATTGAGGAAGCCGACTTCAATCCTTTCCGTTATATAGGAAAATACGGAGTAACCTATGAAAGTGAAGAGCTGTACTTTACGCATGCCCGTTATTATGACCCTACTATTGGACGTTTCTTAAGCGAAGATCCAGAATGGAATACAAATCTCTATATTTATTCCAATAACAATCCTATCACAAAAATAGATCCTTTAGGTAGAACTGCTTCAGATCCACAACAATATAGATCATCCAGCACCGATGTTATGAGTTGGGGTATTGAAACTGTGGGGATGTCATATACATGGGTTGCATTTTTTAATGAATCAATCACATGGCTGCTGACTTTGGGTGGGACGTCAGGGGATTTTGTCGCACTCCTTGGCTCTGCGAAATTAGCTGGAACACTAGGTACAGTGGGTACTTTAGGCGGATATATTTTATTAGGAGCTGGTGCCGCTCTTTTTGGCGTGGGTGTAGGAATGTTCCTCGGAGATATTTTTTCAGAACAAATTACTGATTTCGAGGCAGGTATATTTTATGATATAAATAATGACCCATTGCATTTAGCGTTAACTAGTTTAATAAGTGCCGCGACCATCCCATTCGGCGGTATGTATTTCTTTATCGGAGAGGAATATAGCCATTATAAAGACGTGCAGAACATTCAATTGCAATACAATAGGATTAGAAAAGCAAAGAACTCATATCAAGTTAGAATTCAACCAAATAGAAAGAAATCGAAATAATGAAGTATGACATTGTTATAAAAACAAGAAAAATGAAATACAAAAGAATAATATTGCTTTTAGTATTGATTATCTTTTATGGCAATCTGTTTTCGCAATCCATATCCACCACCTACGAATACGACGAACTCAACCGTCTCGTAAAGGTGGATTATCCCAATGGTCAGCGGGTGGAGTATGAATACGATGCCTTAGGCAACAGGATAAGCAGGACGGTGTCGCAGCTGTTGTCGGTACAGGTCAATATTGCCCCGCAGGGAGCGGGAACGGTGAGTGGTGTGGGCAACTACGAGCCTGAAACCTTGGTCACCTTAGAGGCCACGGCCAACGAAGGCCACACCTTCGCCAACTGGATGCAGGGCGAACAGGTGATAACGACAGAACCGACGTATAGCTTTACCATCACCCAACCCGAGACCTTTGTGGCCAACTTTACGGTGAACAATTACACCATCACTGCCTCGGCCAACCCTGCTGAGGGTGGCACGGTGAATGGGGCTGGCACTTACGAGTATGGCTCAACAGTCACTTTAACGGCCCTTGTCAACGAGGGTTTTGCCTTCGTCAACTGGACCAAGGACGGAGAAGAAGTGTCGACCGAACAGACTTACACATTCACCGTAAGAGATGATGCTGTTTTTGTGGCCAACTTCGAGTGGATTTTGGAGACGCAAGAGACGAACCTCGCACAAGGCTGGACGTGGTGGTCGCCCACCGTCGAAACCAGCGTCGAAACTATCCAGGCAGCATTGGGTGATAGCTTTGTGCAAATCCTCGCTAAGAATGGCACCGCAAATGGAGATGTTGTCCCAGGCGCAATGTATAGGATACAAACCAATACCGCTTGCATGTTGAGCATCACAGGCCTACCCATCACAACGGCAACGGTCACCATCAACCAAGGTGAGAACTGGTTCGGCTATATCGGTAATGAACCCACATCCATCGTCAACGCCATCAGCATCAGTGCCTCCTCAGGCGACAAGATCATCTCGCAGGACGAAGGTTTCGCCATTTTCAACGGCGTAGAATGGCTAGGCACGCTCACCACGCTTGTGCCTGGCAAGGGCTATGTGTATGTCTCGAATGCCGCAGCGAGTAAGACGCTGGTGATAGGTCAGTAGTTTATGCTTCAAATTAAAGAAAGAAACAATTAAAATACTTAACAAAATGAAATTTAAAACTTTACAAATGAAGAAGACGGCCTTTGCCGTGCTTGTCGGCCTGCTGCTGAGCGTGGCGGGTGTGACTAAAGCCTTTGCCCAAACTTTCACGGTGGGCAATCTTAACTACTCCGTGAACGACGACGGTGTCTCTGTAACTGTGACCGGACACGTGGATGGCCAAAATGCCACGGGTGAACTGGTAATTCCAGAGGTTGTGGAGTATTATGGCAACTCCTATCCTGTAACCAAAATTAGAGAATCTGCTTTTAGTTATTGTCCTGGATTGACAGGCTCTCTTGTGATTCCCAACTCGGTGATTACTATTGAACGGTACGCCTTTGAATATGATAGTGGTTTGACAGGTTCATTGACCATTGGTAATTCTGTTCAATATATTGGGGATTGTTCTTTTCGAGGATGTGGTTTTACTGGATCATTAACCATTTCAGGAAGCGTAACCACTATTGGCAGTGATGCTTTTCAGTGTGGTTTTACAGGTTTAATAACTATTCCAGAAAACATACAGAATATAGGCAGGTTGGTGTTCTATGGATGTAATTTTACTACGTTGAATTACAATGCTATTAATTGTTATATTGCAGAAGAAGAATGGGGTCATTGGTTGGAGGGTTGCTCTTCTTTGACCACCGTGAATATTGGTGAAAACGTGCATGTTATCCCCAACAATTTTCTATATGGTTGTTCAAATCTTACCGGGGAGCTTGTTATTCCTGAAACAGTTACTTATATCGGCGAAAACGCTTTCAATGGTTGTTCTGGTTTTAGTGGTTCACTCACCGTTCCAAATTCAGTGACCAGCATCGGTGCCAATGCTTTTTCTGGATGCGGCAGCCTCTCGGGTATCTTAACACTTGGTTCGTCTTTAACTGAAATAGGCAATAATGCCTTTTTCGGTGCATGTGAGGATTTCACTTCGCTGAATGTGCTGACAGAAACGCCTCCAACCCTTGGGACAAATGTTTTCTCGTCCGTTGAATATGGCATTCCTGTTACCGTGCCTTGCGGATCATCGGATGCTTATAACAATGCCAGCGGATGGAATGTGTTTACAAACATTCAAGAAATAACCCCGTGCTTTTGGGACATCACAGCTACGGCCAATCCCGCTGAAGGCGGCACGGTAAGTGGCGCAGGCACTTATGAGCAAGGTGCTACTTGCACTTTGACGGCAACGCCTGCCGAAGGGTATGAGTTTCTTAATTGGAAAGAAAATGATGCCATCGTTTCAACAGAAACATCCTATTCGTTTTCGGTGACTGACAATAGAAACCTTGTGGCCAACTTTGGCTTGGAAGGATTGTGTAGCATTGTCTTTAATCTCTATGACTCATACGGTGACGGTTGGACCGGAAACAAGCTTGTGGTGAACTGCACCGATGGTACAAGCCAAGAGTTGACCATAGATAATGGTTCTTCGGCAACATACACTCTTAACATTATGGACGGTAGTCATGTCACGCTATCATGGATCGAAGGCCAGTATATTGGTGAATGTTCATTTAATGTTCAGTTCGCTTCAAATGGTTATCTAATTTATGAAGGAACAAATCTTAATGGCACTCAATACGAATTTGATCTAAACTGTGATGATGCCTATACACCTTTAACTATTACAGCTGTAGCCAATCCTTTAGAAGGAGGCTCGATAAGCGGAGTAGGAGGATACATTTTAGGTGAAATCTGTACTTTGATTGCCACGCCTAATGAAGGTCGCAACTTTATTTGTTGGAGGGAAAATGGTCAGACGGTTTCTACAGAAGCCACTTATTCCTTTACCGTCACAGGGGCAAGAAACTTGGTGGCTAATTTCTCCTCTCTTGCTTCCGAAATCATAGTATTTGCCGACCCCAATGTGAAGACTATTTGCATTAACAACTGGGATTCCAATGGCGATGGTGAACTGTCATACGTAGAAGCTGCGGCGGTGACGAATCTTGGTAATGTTTTCGAAGGAAACACTTCAATCACCGCATTTAATGAAATTCAATATTTCACTAGCTTAACAACAATTTGCGATGATGCCTTCAATGGATGTACCCACCTTGCTTCGATTATACAATCGCTTCCTCCATCAATATCTTCAATAGGTGATCGTGCCTTTTTAGGTTGCTCGTCCTTTACAGGTGATCTCACTATTCCATCTTCAATTAATACAATTGGAAATAGTGCTTTTTATGGATGCTCTAGTTTTACAGGGGAATTGACTATTCATGAATCTGTTGTTTATATTGGTGGAGCAGCTTTTGCGTTTTGTGGATTTAATACATTGAACTATAATGCTGTTAATTGTGAAATTGGATGGAGCAGTGTATGGAATGATCAAGGGGCGTCATGGTGTTGTTTTTCTCCCTTTAGCTGTGGCGAGCAATTGACCACTTTGAATATAGGTAATCAAGTTCAAAGGATTCCAGACGGAGCGTTTCAAAAAAAGTATTTAGAATCAATGGATTTTGTTTCCAATTCGTTTATTGGCCAATTAAGCATTCCAGAATCTGTGACAAGAATTGAAAACTATGCTTTCGAAAATTGCGAAGGTTTCACGGGTTCTTTGCAGATTCCGAATTCAGTGAATTTTATAGGCGAAGCCGCTTTTTTTGGTTGTACAGGTTTAGAGGGGGACTTAACTATTGGAACATCTGTGGATACTATTTATGTAGCGGCATTCTCAAATACTAGTTTTACTTCTCTAAATTACAATGCAGTAAATTGTCAAATCTACGATAATGCATTATCAAATTGTCCTTTGCTTACGAAGTTGTATATAGGAGATGAGGTTGAAAGTTTGTCCAATAGAAGCTTTATGGATTGCACCAATCTTACCGGTATCCTTGTCCTTCCCAACAGCCTAAAATCCATCGGCGACCAAGCCTTCTACAACTGCTATGGTCTGGAAGGCGTCGTGATGAGCAATGCTATAGAGTCCATCGGGGCAGAGGCCTTCCGCAATTGCGGTGGTCTGCGTGGCGAACTCACCCTGCCTGAGACTCTTCAATCGGTGGGCAACTATGCCTTCGCCTCATGCGACGAACTCACCACTATTAACTATAACGCCATTAACTGTACGACTATGGGTAACGCCCAATCGCCTGTGTTCTACGACTGCGCCTCTATGGCCCATATCGGCATCGGCGAGAACGTGGAAAGCATCCCCAACTATGCCTTCAAGCGCTGCTCCACCATCACCGACATGACCGTGGCCGCCACAGTGCCGCCCACCGTAGGCTCCAGCACCTTCGGCACCCTGCAACGCTCCATCCCCGTCACCGTGCAGTGCGGAACGACAGCCGCCTATCAGGCTGCACAGTACTGGAATGAGTTCACCAACTACAATGAAGGCTTCAACTATATGCTTGAAGTCACATGCAACCCTGAAAGAGGTACGGTTGTCGTCAACAAGATGGCTGACTGCGACGACCCCACGGTCCGAGTGACCGCCTATCCTGAGATTGGCTATGACTTCTTGGGATGGAGCGAAAACGGCACGCTGGTGTCGGAAGCCAATCCTTATACCTTTACCATGGAGTCGAGCCGTGAGCTCCAAGCCGAGTTCATCCATGGCGTAAGCTATAGCGTGACGGTTACCGTCGTTCCCGCTACGGCCGGAACCGTGATGGGACAAGGCAACTACAACGATGGCAGCGCCGTCACCCTGAATGCTACATCGAACTCTGGCTATGCCTTCGTCAACTGGACGGAGAACGGCAGCGTGGTCTCAACCGATGAGGAATATACTTTCACCATCCACGCTAATCGCAATTTGGTGGCTAACTTCACACCATATGCCTATCACTGGGATGTCAACATCCACCAGTATCCTGGTAACATGACAGCCATTGGCGTCATTCAAATTGACGGCGTCGAGCAGGCCACGCCTACCTTGGAAATCGGCGCCTTCTGCAACGACGAATGCCGCGGCCGCCAGCTGTTGACCTATTATCCTCAGGTGGACCGCTATATGGTGTTCCTCATGCTCTACGGCGAGGACGGTGATGAGATGAGCTTCAAGCTCTACGACCATGTCCTTGAACAGGAACTGACGCTGTCGTGCACCTCACTGGTCACCTTTGCCGCCAACACTGCCTTGGGCAACCCAGTCAACCCCTACGTGTTCAACTTCATCAACAGCCAGCAGACCCCGTTGGCCGAAGGCTGGACCTGGTATTCGACCTACATCGAGCAGGATGACATCGAAGGCCTGCAGATGATGACGGAGGCACTCAACGAAAGCGGCGTGATGATCAAGTCGCAGACAGGCTTCATCGCCAACTCGGGCGGACAATGGATGGGTAACCTCAATGAGATTACCAACGAGAGCATGTATATGGTGAACACCACCGCTGCTACGCTGCTCGACATGGCAGGCAACAGTACCATTGCCTCGCAACACCCCATCACAATGGACCCAGGTTGGAACTGGATCGGCTATCCTATGACCACGGCCAATGGCGTCAGCGTCGCCTTGAGCGACATCGAAGCCCAACCCAACGATGTGCTGAAGTCGCAGGAGAGCTTCGCCACCTATTACGAGGGCTTCGGCTGGTTCGGCTCACTCAACACCATCACGCCTGGCATGGGTCTGATGTATGACTCGAAAAACAGCAGCCCAGTGACCTTCACCTACACTGAAGGCAGGTCGGGCGAGCTGAAGAGAAATGTGACCGCTGAGAGCAACCATTGGGTGCCCGACATGCACAAGTATACCAACAACATGAACGTGATGGCCGTCGTTGAGTTGGATGACGTAGAACTGCGTGACGGCCATTACGAATT
>JAEEGL015587479.1_pt1 | contig 14259 bp, 14 predicted proteins | sample 9134231 | NCBI WGS metagenome assembly JAEEGL01 (sample SAMN16246548, study PRJNA631951) | gut metagenome | biome: gut microbiome; feature: rumen; material: fiber-attached | host: Bos | place: Iran: Karaj | collected 2018-10 | reverse complement strand
GGCTTTACACCGTATCTGCTCCAGTATTTGACTACCGTTTCATTGAACTCTTTTCTGCTCCCGTTGTATCCTCCACCGACCGTTTTCAGGCGCTTTTTTGCTGCTTTCGTTCCGAAGTGTGCGTATGACTTTGCCGTCGCCCTCGTGTAATAATGCTCGAATCCGACATTGCAGATCCACTTGTTAAAGCTGCGGACGGAAAAATGACTCATACCCTGTTTCTCCTTGTACGAACAATTTATCTGGCATACCAAGTTTTTTATTTGCAGAGCAAGCCCCGTTCTTCTCTGAAATTCCAGATGCTCTTGCTTCTGATGTGGCCGTTTTCGATGACCATCGCCTCTTCCAGTGCGGGCGTCAGATTGCCCTCGATCACATCGTCAAAGATGCGGACACAGCCTTCGCTCAGCACCTTTGTGACCGTAAAGGGGAACATGGCGGGCGTGTTGTCCACAGCGTAATGAATGACGCCGTCCACCTCATATACGGGATCGGAAATCGTGGTCGCGTGGGAGGTCTCGATTTCCAGATAAGGATCGCAGCTGATGTCGATAATCATCGTGTGCGGCTTCATTTTTTTCAGATCTTCCCTGTAGATCAGGCGATCCTTGCGGGAGATATCCCACATGACGCAGTTAATGAGGACGTCATATTCATACATTTTCTCCCGGAAAAGCTTCTCGAGCTTACGTCCATAGACATCGACGGTCGCGCCCAGACCGTGCAGGATGCGCAACGCGCCTTTTGCCGTCTGGCCGTTGCCGATGATCGCAACACGGCATTCATAAGGCATTTTACCATAGTGGCAGAACGCCTGCAGCACGCCGGCCTCGCCGGCCACTTCGCGGTTGCGGTAAAAAATATAGCGCCCTTTCTCAAAAATCTCTTCCCAGGCGATGACGGTGAAGTTCTTTTCCAGGCATTTGTCCGTGAACGCGATCCCCTGGGCGGCATGGGCCCATCCGAAGAGCAGCTTCCCGTCCTCTAGCTGATCCAGATAGTCTGCGTCGCCCAGTTTCACGTCCGTGATAATGTCGCATTTGAGCGCTTCGTCTCGGGAAACCACATGAGAGCCTGCGGCAATATATGCCGCATCGGTGTGTCCAACAGAATCGCCGTATCCCGTTTCAAAATAGAGCATATCCGGATTGCGCAGCTTCTTCACGTCCTCCGGCAGAATGGCCCGGCGTTTTTCGTTGTTCTTGTGGCTGATCAGCAGCCCCATGGTTTTGTTCATCGTTCTGTTCTCCTGTAAAAAAATTATATGTTGCTGTAGATGAATTTTCCCTTCAGCGTTTTCTTAATGAACACCTCATCAAGAACTTCCTCCGTCATATCTCCGAATGTCGGCGCTTTGCACCCGATCTGGTTCTGTCCGGGGCGGAGATTAAACTCGATCAAAACCGGATCGCCGTCTTTGTCGACCGCGATATCCCAGCCAACAATTCCAAAATACGGCATCCGCCCATGGATCTTCTCTATCGTCGCGACGACACGGTCATAACTCGGCACTGTGATGTCCTTGAACTTGATCCCATTCTCCGTCTCATCGATCCATTGCGTTTTTTTTGACACTGCTTTCTCCCAGAGGGTGCCGTCCGGGTTGATCGGGCATGCAAAGCCGCCGGCGGAGACGTTGTCGACACGCGCCTTGCTGGATCCCATGCGGAGCTGGGCAGAGAGGATGTGTACCTTCCCCTGAAAGCGGAAGGACAAAATCCGCATTGTATTGAGCGTGCTGGCGTTGATGCGCGCCAGATCCGGATGCTGCTGTACGATCTGCTGTACGATGAAGTTGGAATCAAATTGATCGAAAAGCTCGCCGATCCGGTCGGCCGGTATTTCGCCGGCGTCATAAAACTGGATGTTCATGCCGCCGCCGCTTTCAATCGTGGGCTTGAAAATCAGATGCTCCTCCCGGCGGCAGATCTCATCCGCTTCCGTGCGGGTAATCGGTTCCTCGGCGCCGTTATAGAAACTGCCACCCATGTTCTTGACCACCGTGACAGGCTGCCTAACGTCGGGGAAAAGGCGGCTGAGCATAGCCTTATCCGTATAAGAGGACTTGAAGGAGAGGTTGTTGAAATACGGGATGATTTTACCGAACCACAAAGTGTCCGGGATGAAGCGCGGATCATAATGATCCATTCCTGCGCAATACAGGCGATACCAGAATCGCTTGGGTCTGACGCCGTACGGCTTCCAATACTTTACCACCACGTCCTTGAATTCCCTGGCGCTGCCTTTATATCCGTCCGGAATCCGATATGCACGGCGGAAACGGTGCAACCCTCCAGCAAGGGCAAAAGACTTCAAGCCAAGATTCAAGTAATCTTCACCAAGATTATTTAAGAATTTTCTCCAACTCTTGCTGCTAAACATCGAATTAATTCCTCATTCCTATATTGAAATTCTGTCAGGTAAAAAAGAACGATCAGGGTTTTTGACGCCGCTTCATACCGCTGGCAGATTTAAAACGCATTCATCTGTCATACGGGCTTTTTCGTCGCGGGCGCTGTCCATCTCCTGCTCAGGCGCGGCTGATTTCATCCAAAGCCGCATACTTAACTTTCCCATATTCGTTTCTGGGAATTGTATCTGTAACATAAACCTTAAATACAGAATTGTGCAGCTTTGTTTTTTCGCTGATAAAGGGGATAATCTGATCCTTCAGCGCCGGGTCGGTCGTAAAAATGCTCATGACACGGTCATCCCCCGTGCACACAAAATCCGAATTCGGATACTGTGTCTTGAGAATTCTCTCCGTTTCATCCAGGCTCACACGCAGGCCGAAAAGCTTCAAAAAGCGGCCTTTCCGTCCGATGATGTAATAAAAGCCATCCGTATCCCGTTTTGCGATATCACCTGTGTGATACTCTCCGCAGAATTCGTCATCCTTCATCAGGTCGGCCGCGCAGAGGGCATAGCCCATTGTAACATTGGGCCCTCTGTATCCCAGTTCGCCGATTGCTGTTCCATCTTCGTCGACGACTTCATCTACCAGAAACAGCTCGCCGTTCGGAATTGCTTTTCCGATACTGCCGATCTTATCCAGTGCCAGTTTAGGATCAAGAAAAGCCATGCGGGCGCTGGTTTCACTGGTTCCGAATGTGGCGCAGAAACGTTTTCCGTGGTTTTGGGCGTAAGTCGCAGCCCACACGAACATTCTGTCCGTAAGCTTACCTCCGCCTTCTGCGAGCGTATAAAGGTCGGGCAGATCCATCCTGTCAAAGCCGATTCGCCGCATAATTTCATAGCTGAACGGCACTCCGCAGAAACTTGTCCCGCCGTTGACCTTAATAAAACTCCAGAAATCCGGATCCATCAGATTTGCCTTTACCATCAGAACCATCGCACCGGCATAAAGGTGGCTGTTGATCACATTCAGTCCCATCGTATAATTCATGGGCAGATCGCAAATGCCTTTGTCGTGCTTCGTCCAGGAAAAGGCGTCCGCGACATTTTTCGCGTTAGCCTCCAGATTGCCGTACTTATGCCGTACCAACTTCGGGCTCCCGGTAGAACCGGAAGTTGTAAGCAGTAGGGACAGCTTGTCGTTCAGCGGGTAAGGCGCATGGCCTGTCCGGAACAAGGAGTAGCCCCCAAAGGAAAACAAGACTTCATCTCCCAATTCGTCGGACATTCTTTCTGGAGCCCAATAGAAGCTCGGCATGTATAGAGAATCCAGCTTTTTTCGCAGTTCGCCGTCCATTCCGGCGCTCAACAGCAGGGGAACCTGCCCGTTATTTTCAAAAGCGAGGTATCCGGTTAATGATGCGGCGCAATTTTCGCAAAGGCTGAAAACAACGCACCGCGGAAGTTTAAGCGAAGAGAATCGATTGATAAGCTCACACAGTTCTCCGAAGCTCAGTTCATATCCGGAATCGTCTTTGATGGCCGGAGACTCTTTGTCCTTTTGATCTAAATGAAGAAACATTTCGGCTCCTTTTTTCCGCACGTTCCGGTGCGGCATGCAGTCCTTCGTCTGAAAGCGAAAAATATGCTTCGTTGAAATAGCGGCTTGTATTACTTGATCTTCACGCCAAAGCTTTTGAAGACTTCTCTAGTCTTCTTGTCCTTCAGCAGAGGCTCTTTCAACTGCGCCGCCATAAGTCCGGAGAGGGAGTTGATTTCCAGGATTTTGAAGCTGTCCTGTGTAATTGCGATATCAAAACCAAGATACTTTAATTCCGGATAAGAGCGGCAAATATCCTTGCAAACCTCGATTACCTTATCCCAGTACGGGATTTGGATATCAAAGGATGCGCCGCTGTCCGGATGACTTTCAATCCGCGTGGCGTAGCCTTGCGCATCAAGTGCGACGGCAAAAAGGATTTTTCCGCTTTCCTCATCCACAATAGCTTCAAGTCCGCCTGAGTGTGCGTTATCCACGCCGTTGCTTTTTGCATTGCCGAAGCGGATGAAGGAACGGAGAAGGATCGGTTCATGTTCAACCACGCCCATCAGAATTCTCAGCGTATTAGTAGCGTCCGGCCAGATATGATAAAGCGTCTCGTGATTGACAATGAACTCCGTAACGAGATAATGATCCAGCGATCTCAGAAGATCGGCGACCTCGTTCTCTGCAGCTTTTTTGCCAGTAATATAATATTCGCCATCCGTATAATACTCCAGACGATAAAAACCGCGCCCGAAAGAGCCGAGCAACTGCTTGACAGCGATTTTCTTTTCCTGCCGCAGCAGTTCCATGACGCCGTCAACGCCATTCCCCTGCACAGAATCCGGGCAATCGGGCAAGCGCATTGCATCTCCGTTTTCAATGTCAAAATAGTATAGCGGCAAATACTCATTATACCTGGAGAAAACGTGCTTAACAGTCAGTTTGTCGTCAATCCACAGCGAAAACATTCCGTTGATAGGATGAATCTGATTGTACTGTCTGCAAGACAGATAGTCCCGGTAATTCTTTCTAAGATTTTCATGTCCGAACAGATTGTAATCTCCGATTGAAAAACCATGCTGAAGGCACCACAGCTTGTCTGAAACAGAAGCGTTCCTGTCTTTAATGATTTTGATGCTCTCCCTCTTCCATCGGTAGAATCCAAGAATGGATCGGTATCCCAGGAAGCGTCTGTCGATCATGCGTTCTAAGTTCATATAGCCCCCGATCAAGCAATGATTATTCTTTACATGATTGTGCAGCCATCTACCGGCAAAACCTGACCCGAGATATACTCAGACAGATCGGAAAGAAGGAAAGCGCACGCCCCTGCTATATCTTTGGGCTCAGCCAGGCGTCCCATACAGATATTGGCAATGCGGCCTTTCAGTTTTTCCGGATCGGCCTGCTGCATCATAGCGGTGTTTGTCAGTCCGGGGGCAACGGCGTTTACGCGGATTTTCTTTTGGGTAAGTTCCTTTGCTGCCGACTTGGTGAGGGCAATAACCGCGCCTTTGGAAGCCGAGTATACCAGCTGACCGCGGTTTCCCCGCAAGCCGACCATGGAGGCGATGTTCACGATGCTGCCGCCGTTCTCCTGCCGTCCCATAATTCTGCTGACGAGCTGGAGCATGTTGATCGTGCCGTACACGTTGACATTGAACATTTTTTCCATGTTTTCGCGGCTGATCATGCCGATCAGCTCATTAAACTCAACGCCGGCGTTGTTCACAAGGCCGTCAATTCTTTTTGCCTCCCGGTTGACCAGCATAACGGCTTCTTTCGCTTCTTTTTCGTTCGTGATGTCAAATACAAGAGGGCGCACTTCCCCCGGGCTTTCCTTGCTGACATCCTGACACCAGGTGTTGATATCGCCTTCACGCCGGGCATTCGCGTAAACGAGCGCGCCATGTTCGGCAAAAAGCTGTGCCATTGCTTTCCCGATTCCGCGGCTCGCCCCGGTTACTATTATTACTTTTCCGTCCAACAGTTCACTCATACCTATGTTCTCCATCTGACTTCAATCTCTTTCGGTGCCTTCATGGCAACCCGCTTTTCGAGGAACTGCTGGGCAAGCTGCGGAAACATAATGCAGCTTAATACATCTTCCTCAGACCCGGCAATCTGCTGCAGTTCTTTTCGATATCGTTCCAATTCAGGCGCCAGCAGGTCGGCAGGCCGACACGTTATTCCTTCCTCTGTGCCGATGGCGAGTTCTCTTACCGTCTGACTGACAGTTCCGGGGAGACGGCCATATTCCCCGCGAAGCAGCGCTTTCGATTCTTTCGTGAACATTTTGTAAGGATGGCCGGATAAAACATTCAGGACAGCCTGAGTACCTACAATTTGGCTTGTCGGAGTAACCAGCGGCGGATAACCGAAATCACGCCGTACCCTTGGAACCTCTTTCAACACCTCTTCCAATTTGTCATCCGCGTTCGTCGCATGAAGTTGGGCAATCAGATTGGAAAGCATTCCGCCAGGAATCTGATTGAGAAGTGTCTTTGGCGAGACGCGAAGCACTTTCGGATTCAAAATCCCTTCTGCCTGCAGTCTTTCCGCAACTTTCGTAAAGTGTTCGGCGGCAAGAGTCATTTTTTGAAGATCCAGACCGGTATCCCGGCCTGTTCCCTGAAATGCTGCGACGATTGCCTCGGTTGCCGGCTGAGAAGTCCCCCCCGCGAAAGGGGAAAGCGCACAATCGAGAATATCCACCCCTGCCATGGCGGCCGATAAATAAACCATCGCTCCAGTTCCTGTCGTATTATGCGTATGCAAATGAATGGGAATGCTTAATCTCTCTTTCAGTTTCTTTATGAGCGTATATGCATCCGCAGGCAGAAGAATATTCGCCATATCCTTGATACAGATAAGATCAGCGCCCATCTGCTCCAGCGTGACAGCCAACTCAACAAAATATTCTTCGCTGTGCACCGGGCTCGTCGTATAGCTGATCGCCGCTTCGCACAGCGCCCCGTATTTTTTTACGCTCGACATGGCAGTTTCCATATTCCGCGTGTCATTCAAAGCGTCAAAGACACGGACGACGTCGATTCCGTTCTCTATCGATTTTCTGCAAAAAGCATCCACGACGTCGTCGGCATAGTGGCGATATCCAAGCAGATTCTGACCACGGAGCAGCATCTGAAGCTTCGTTTTCGGAAGCGCTTTTCGCAACTGTCGAAGACGCTCCCAAGGGTCTTCGTTCAGGTATCGCATACATGTGTCGAACGTCGCGCCGCCCCAGCATTCCAGAGACCAGTAGCCAATACTGTCCAACACTTCACAGGCCGGGAGCATGTCGGATAGTTTCATCCTCGTCGCCGCCTGGGATTGATGGGCGTCACGCAAAATCGTATCCGTAATATAGAGTTTTCCCCCCGGAAGGGCAAGGCCACGGTCCATTTTCTTCACGATTCCTTATTCACCGATTTCAAACAGCGCCTCATTCCCGGCCACCGTTTGCCCTTCCTTTACCAGCATCTCGACAATCATTCCGCTTCTGGTGGCAACAATCTCGTTTTCCATTTTCATCGCTTCCAGAACCAGAACCGGCTGGTCCTTTTTTACGGTCTCACCGGCAGACGCCATAATCCTGAGCACGGTGCCCGGCATAGGACTTGTAACAAGACGATCTTTTATGGACACTGGTTTTTCTGCAGCTGGGTCAATAATTTGTACGACTGGGCTCCGTCCCTTGATGCTTGCTGCATTCCACGAAGTGCGCACATCCTTTTGCGACGTTTTGGATTGTTCGGGTTCTTCTATAATCGGCTCAACTTCGATTTCGTAGGCTTTCCCGTCAAGAATAATTCTGTACTTTCCCATTGCGGACAGTCTCCTAACTGATACTTCTTGTAAATAATTCCATGCTCTTCAATGAACTTATCCAAGCTGCTTTTTTGAATTTCGCTGAAAGAAAGGACGCGAAGCTTATCGGCTTCGGTACCTGTCTCTTCCGCAATCGCGGCAACGGAAGCCGCAATAATCATATCCTGTGTCAGTTCCATATCGATCCTCTTCCAATATCACAGGGGTATATTGCCATGCTTCTTCAACGGGGGCTTTTTCTCTTTCGACTCCAGCATCATGAATGCGCGAACAATTTCACTTCTCGTCTCGCTAGGAAGGATAACCTTATCAACATAGCCGTGTTCCGCGGCAATATAGGGATTCATAAACTGTTCATTGTATTCGATCAGCAGTTCTTCTTTCTTGGCAGAGGGATCTGCCGCTGTCTCAATTGCTTTTTTCCCGATAATCGATACGGCGCCGGCAGCGCCCATGACGGCAATCTCTGCAATCGGCCATGCAAAAACGACATCCGCGCCAGTTCCCCTGCTGTTCATGGCAATATATGCTCCGCCGTATGCTTTTCGCATAATGACCGTCACCTTTGGAACCGTCGCTTCCGAATAGGCAAACAGCATCTTTGCCCCATGCCGGATAATGCCCCTGTGTTCCTGTTGGCTCCCGGGAAGAAAAGCGGGAACATCCACAAGCGTCAGAATCGGGATGCCGAAGCAATCACAAAAGCGGATGAACCGAGCGGCTTTATCCGACGCGTCAATATCCAGCGCCCCTGCCATGTACTTGCTCTGATTGGCAACAATTCCGATTGTTTTCCCACACAGCCGCGCAAAGCCGATTACCACATTTCTGGCAAACTCCGCCTGTATTTCCAGGAAACTGTTCATATCGGCAAACGTGTCTATCACATCCCGGACATCATATGGCTTTTTCGAATCGCTCGGGACAATATCTGTCAGCGTGATGCAGCGATCTATTTCACTTCCGGGGACCTCCATAGCGCGCTCTTCGTTGTTTTGCGGCAGATATCCCAGAATTCTGCGAACTCCGTTCAAGCAGTCCAGGTCGTTCTGATAGACGAAATGAGCGACTCCGCTGGTCACGCTGTGAACCCCGGCTCCGCCCAATTCCTCAGAGGAGATCAACTCTCCCGTAACCGATTTCACAACCGCAGGGCCGGTGATATACATCTGACTTGTTCCCTCTGTCATAAAAATGAAGTCGCTGATTGCGGGCGAATAGCAGGCTCCGCCGGCGCACGGCCCCATAATAACAGAGATCTGCGGGATCACGCCCGACGCGATCGTATTGCGAAAAAAGATATCGCCATATCCTGAAAGACCGTCAATCCCTTCTTCAATCCGTGCTCCCCCGCTGTCATTAATAGAAATGAAAGGAGCCTTCATTTCCAGCGCCATATCCATCACGCGGCAGATCTTCATTGCCTGCGCTTCCCCCAGAGATCCGCCGCATACTGTGAAATCCTGAGACGACGCGAACGCGAGCCGCCCGTGAATCAATCCATATCCGGTAACGACCCCATCCCCCGGCCGCTTCTTCTTGTCCATGTCGAACGCTGCAGCCCGGGAAGAGACCATTTCATTCAATTCAACAAACGTGCCGTCGTCAAAAAGTGCATCCATCCGTTCCCGGGCGGTCATTTTTCCAGAGCTGTGCTGTTTGGCGATCTTATCCAGGCCGCCTGCCTCTTCGCACTTGACCCGACGGTTTTTCAGCTTTTCATTTTCAAGTTCCCAGGTTTTCTCCATTATGCACCTCTGTTATGTCGGGCTCCTCATTGCTGCGCTAATTGTTTGCTCCGCGGCTTTGCACAATCGGCGTGCGGTCTATTCCCTGCTTTTCCCGCGAAAGCAGGAGGAACTGTTTTTCTGTTTCTTTACGACGGGTCACATCCTCCGGGCTCTCTTGATATAGATTTTCCCAAACTGGTGCCTATGAGATTGAGCCCAACAGCACAGAATTGCGATCAAAGCCCAGAAATGCTGGTTATACCAGAACGAATCGGAAATCAGCAGCTTCATGCTGCAACTCAACATCAGGATAAACATGAAAAGCCACTCTGTTTCCTCACAGTTATGCCAGAGTTTCAGGCAGTTAACGAGGATTATCGTCAGCACGATTATCGCGGCAGCGACGCCAAACTCGATGGCCAGCTCATAGTAGATATTGTGCGGATATCCATAAGACCATGATTGCCCGATCACATAGCGATCTCCGTAAAAACCTAAGCCGAATACTCTGCCTTCTGCAATCATTCGCTTTGCAATGCGCCAAATCTGATCTCTTCCGTTGCTTGCCATCATATTTCCGCTTAACAGCATCTTGATTGTTCTGCTGCCCGAGATATTCATTCTGCTCAAAACGGAAAGGAGAAAAGAAAGGATTGTCGGAAGGCCGACAACAAAAATAAGCATGAGCAGCACCAGTAGGACTGAAGTCAGAGTCCGGCGGTAGTTTTGATTTTTAGGCGAGCGCACTTTTGTCAGGATAATCAACACGAGGGCAGTAATGATACAAAGTAGCGCACCTCTGGATCCGGCAAACACGAGCATGAGAAAGCTGGCTCCGGTATAAAGGAGAATCCAGGTCTTTCTTTTGCCAAAAGCATACATCAGCATGCCCATCACGCAGCAAAAAGCAACGTTATAGCCGAAAGTCAGGTTATAACTGGCATGAATGACAACTCCTTTGCCGTTGATGACTCCCCAATAACCACGCCTGGTCGCAAAAATGAACATAACGACATATAGGAAGAAGTTGAGTACACCGGCAAGCACAACCGTTCCGACCATACGTTTCCTGTCCCTGAACATGCTGAAAAAGAGAAGCGCATACAGCCCCTTCGACAAATCAAGGAAATTGCTTATGATTCCGTAATAGCTGTGGTTGAACCACTCTTTGTATTCAGGGTGAAAAAACAGTGCAGAGACAATTACAACGGCAATCAGGAAGAAAATCGGCCAAACTGTCGTTTTCTTTCCGCCGACCATAAACTGCAACGAATAGTAAATCAGCAGCAGAACAAAGAACCAGACGTTTAGGATTGCTCTGTCTACATGGGCTTGTATGAAAGAAGCCGGAAGAATAACCTCAAACACATAATAGATCCCGTCGGAGAGCATGAAAGTTAACAGGGCGATCGTGGCGATGATCTCCCTTGTTGTTCCCTTTATCAGTTCCAATGGGCTTAGGTACTCAAGTGTTCTGCTCATTCTTAACCTCTCATCATATCAAGACTAAAAAAGTGAGGAAGCGAAAACGCCGCGACTGAGTTAAAAATCCACACCGTATCTCTTCAGGATTTCAATCCCGTTCCGGTACGATCCATAGTGCAGAATATCTTCCGCTTCAAACATAACGTCGAACACATCTTCAAGCGCTGAAATCAGCGTAAGATGGGCGACAGAGTCCCATGATGGGACTTCTCTAAAAGTAAAACGATCATCCAGAACATCCGCCGTCACGCCGAATGTTTCCATAAAAACGCGCTGATATTTTTCAAGATTCGTCATGGAGAAACCTCACTTGTTCATAAGCGCAAGGATATCGGCTACCGTCCGGAAGCCTTTGACCATCGGGCCGGTCAGTTTTACGCCGAACTCTTCATCCATCATCACAATCAGCGACAGTTTCGCCATGGATGTGTATTCCTCCACATCTGCCAGAACCGTTTCCGGGGTCAGCGTGCCCTCGTCAATCTCCAGCGTTTCTTCAATCAGTCTGATTTTTTCCTGTTCTGTCATGGTCTTTTTCCTCCATTTGTTTTAATATTTTATAAAAAGCCGCATCTGCGTGTTGAAAGCTGAATCACATCAGCAGGTTGACATTCCTCCGTCCACTGGAAGGGCAATGCCGGTTATCATCCTTGAAGCCGGGCTAAGCAGAAAAGCGATTGCCGACGCGACGTCCAGCGGCTTGATCATGCCCAAATATTGTCGTTTTCTCAACTCCGCTTCTCCCCCGTCAACGTCCCCGCTTCCCACCGCATACATTCTGTACATCTCAGTGTCCGTCAAAGCCGGTCCCACGGCGTTGATGCAGATTTCTTTCTCTGCGAGTTCCTTTGCCATACAGCGGATCGCCGCATTCATGGCTGCCTTGGAGGCAGAGTAAGCAGTATGTGCCTTGTCGCCGCGGATCGCTGCGTTGGAGGAGACCGCTACGATGCGCATTCCTTTGTTGAATCTCCCTTTTCGTGTTGCCTGACGGACCGCCTCGACAAACGCGAAGAAATTGATGGCAAAAGTTTCCTGAATCCGCGAGGGTTTCAACTGTTGGAGCGGCATTGTCGTATTAACACCGGCTGTATACACCATGCCGTCCAAGCAGCCGTATTCTTCTTTTACGATCTTAAACAGGTTTTCCATGCCGTCCAGATCGCTTATATCCGCCGGGATATACCCGTGCCCGTCCCCGGCCAGAGCGGCAAACGTTTCCCGTAGCTTGTCCTCACGTCTGGCAACCAAAACAAGTCTGGCGCCGAAGGTGCTGAGCAGGATAGCCGTTTCCTTTCCGATTCCGGAGGAGGCTCCGATCACAAGGATCGTTTTATCTTGAAAGTCAATCATTCCGTCCAATTATCCACTTCTCTTTTTCACTGATTAATACTCTCCCGGAATCAGCTTTCCCTCTGCGTAATAGTCCGCTGTCTCAATGATGGGGAAAACGGTTTCCGTATCGATTTCGAGATTGGTCACGCCCCAGGACAAGCCGATTCCGAACCCGCAAGCCAAAGCCCTCCGTTTCCCGTCGTTTTTCTCTCCGAACGCATCGCAGATTGTCAAAGGGATTGAAATTCCTCCTGTATTGCCGTAGCGATCAAGAGAAACCGGAACGCTGTCCTTCGGCAGTTTCATCTTTCGAATCAGTTGCTTGATTATAAACTGATTCGCCTGATGGAAAAGAAATGTATCATAATCCGATGCCATGGTGCCGGTTTCTGCCAGATAATCCTTCAGTGCTTCGGGAACATCTGTGATAGAGAAGGAGAACACCGAGGTGCCGTCCATAAAAATATCATAGAGGGATCGCTCAATTCCGTCGCTGCACACAAACCTTTCATGCCCGGGATTCATATCGCGAAAACCGCCTGCCGGCAGTACAATCGCTCTGTAGCGTCCCCCGTCGCTGCGAAGCAGAGATTTTGTTTTAGTTTGTGGCTGGCGGCAAAGCAAGATTGCAGCGCCTGCATCACCGTACATCATAACGATGGATTTATCCAGAGGGTCAACCAGTTTGGAAGCGGTCTCCCCCAACATAAGAAGTGTATACTTCACATTGCTGCTGCTCATCATGGACATTGCTGTCTGCAATCCGTATATGAAGCCCGAGCAGCCAAGATTGATCTCCATGCAGGCACAGTCTATGGGAAGTTCCAGCCGTTTCTGCACGATGCTTGCACTGGATGGCCGCCGATAATCGGGGGATTGCGTGACAAGAATCGCAAGTCCGATCTCCGCTTTATCGATCTCGATTCGGGTAAGCAAATTCTCCGCTGCTGCAACTGCGAGATCGCTCGCCGTTTGTTGGGGAAGCGCTTTATACATAGCCTGGATGCCTGTCCCTGCTGTAAACTTGGATGTAACTTCTTCTCCGAAAACCGGGATAAAGCTGTTAACAGTTACGAGATTCTTCGGCACGGCACAGGAGATTCCCGCAATGCCGATTCCATCACAACTGAAAAGTGACATAAACCGCATTCTCCTTTTCCATTATTCATGAATAATCAAAGCATTCAAAATGCCCCGGCCAGACCAAGCATCCGGAAGGAATTGCCCGAATTCTCGGCTCGCCGATCTTCTTCCATTGCTCGATGTTTCCACCCGGAAAACGCAATTCAGTTTCCCGATTATTCAGGAGGCTGTCCCCTGAAAAGAAATGCTTCTCGTCCAGCAGGATTCCGATGCTGCCCGGTGAATGACCGGGTATTTCAAATAAGCGAAAGCGGTGTTCCCGCCAGTCAAAGCAGAACCTATCCTCAAAGGTCTCATCGGCAACACATGAGTAGGCCGGATCCACCCCCGGAACCGTATAGTCCGGAAGCATTGTCTGGAGTTCGCAGAAGACGTCAAAATGTCTTGCGATATTCCTTTTCGGATCCTTGATTTGCTCAGCGCAGCGCGCGCTGCACAGAAGCGGCGCATGGCTAACCTCCTTCCATGTGTTAACGCCGGAAATATGGTCATAATGCTCATGCGTAATAAGGATTTTATCTATTGTGAGCCCGCAGGCAGGCCCGAAGTCTCTGGAGGGATCAATGACAACCGCGTGTCCTCCTTCTTTGATCACATACATGTTGGATGCCAACAGGTCTGACGGGTACGGAGTAATAATCATTTCTTTCTGCCATCCAGCAGCTGCATGGTCTGTTCCAACGTTTTCCTGTTTTCGACGCGGCAGATGGTTACGCCCTTCAGTACTTTTTTCACAAGGCCGGATAACGTACGACCGGGTCCGCATTCCACGAAAGTGTCGATTCCGTCATTGAACATGTTCTCAATGGTTTTTACCCATTGGACAGGACTCAT
>JAEEGL012747345.1_pt1 | contig 14259 bp, 5 predicted proteins | sample 9134231 | NCBI WGS metagenome assembly JAEEGL01 (sample SAMN16246548, study PRJNA631951) | gut metagenome | biome: gut microbiome; feature: rumen; material: fiber-attached | host: Bos | place: Iran: Karaj | collected 2018-10 | reverse complement strand
TCTTTTCATTTACAATCTTATGCAGATTACTACTCTCCTCTTATACTCCTTGTACATTAAATCTTTCTTTATATGATTTTAATAATGATGCACAATCATCTTCTTCCACAAGTATTGTTATATCATCTAATTCTTTTTGTAACCGTCGCCTTGTCTCATCAATAATTTCTCGCCAAAGTAAAACGTTAATTACATAATTACCTTTTTCAAGATCACGTAAATGTCCTGTACTGCCAATTTCATTTTCTAATTCTTTAGACATAGAAGATGAAACTAAAAAATATTCCCATTTATGATTTTCAGATATACACAATCCACCTTTATTTCTAGCAGCATTACTAATAGCCTTATAAATTTTTAATGCTTGATCTAGACATTTATGATCAATAGACACTGTTGGTTTTTTTAATTCAATAATACGATAGTTACAAATATTATTAGAATCAGATTTCTTACAAAGAACAAGATCCGGTATCTTTTTAATGCATGAATCAAGATTATCTTTGTTTTCACTAATATATTTTTCAATATCAGCTAGCTTCTGATCAGATTCTTTATCTTCAAATAATAAATCATTACGTAGATGTAGTTGTCTTATTAATGTTGCTATTCCTTTGTCACTTGTAACTAAATCTTCATTATCGTATTGTTTTCCAAAAATCCAAGCTTCTTCTGCAACAATTTTATGTAATTGAGTTCGTTCTTCTAAAGATTGTGAAAACTGTTCTTCATGAACTAATTTTTCAAGAGTATTTAAGAAGCAAGTTCTATGAATATATTTATCGTATCTAGCAAGCAATTTTGACAATTTAATTCTATTGACCATTCTAGAAAATTTTTCTTTTTCATCAGGATTTAATTGCACAATAGCATCAATGTTCTCACTTAACACATAATCTCCAGAAAACAAATTCTTCAAAAGTGGGAAAATAACTTTTAAAATTTGTGGTTTTTTTTCAGTCACTACACCTGAATTTTCAAATACCAAAGAATACAAAATAGCATTATAAGCCGTCCTTTGAGCATCTTCTATAGGAGATTGAGCAGGCAACTTAAAAGGGTAATCCTTAGAATTAATTATTGAATTTAATTGTGCACTCAAATTTTTATTTTTTACAGATGTAAGAAATTCAAGAATATATGGCTCAAGTTCTTTATCTATTTTTAAATAATATGGTGACATCGAATTTCCATACCAATCCTTTCCATCAAAAACAGATGATTTTATAATAAGTGTATGTACAGGCATTCTAGTATCTGCTGGAAAACCTGATGCATTTTTATCAATATATTGCCCATTGGAATTATAGTAGAACGAATGTTTATGATTTACAAATTTTACATCATTTTTCCAAGCAATAACTTCACATATAACTTGATGTGTTGTACCTTCAGTATCTTGAATTGAACATGATAATGTCTTTCTTTGTTCAATCTTACTTTTAGTATCTAATAGCTCATTTTGAACATAAATTTTTAATTTAGAATCTAATTCTAAGTCAAGTAATAATCCACTTATGATTTGATTGGAAAGATTAATTGAAGACGTTAGGAGTTTAACACATTTCGAAGTTAATCGAGAAATAGTCAATACAGTACCTGTAGTCTGTTTATTAGTTTTATTTGGTTTTTCATCATATATAAAATGTTGAGGATCCATAATATTCAATGAAGCTGAATATGAATAAAAATCATTTCCATTTTTGTAAACAGTCTCCCATTTTAGTTCTTGTCCCAACGCAAAATACTTGAAACGACCAGAACCATTACATCCATGATATGGTCGCCTAAATTTCGGAGACTCCCCCTTTTTCCACGATTGCTCAAATGGAAGAAATAGTGCATCAAATCGTTCATGTTCAATGCCAGATCCATTATCAGTTATTACTATTTTATCACATACTTCTGCACCATCTATATTATTAAAAAGAGTATCCTGAGCATTTTTGACTTCTAATTTTATTTCTGTTGCATCTGCGTCTAAAGAATTATATATTGCTTGAAGAATTGCTTCATCAACAGATGCTGCTTGATATTTTTTTACAGCTTCTGATGTAATTTGAACTTCTTTTTGTATCTGACTCATAACATTATTCCTCAAAGCCAAAATTCTTGATGTTCAAAGTAGTACAGTTCTCAGAAACAGTTCGTTCAGTTTTCTGTGGGAACCCGTCAGCCGTATCTGCTACTAATTCTATATGCATGGATACAGTGCATCCATCGACAGTTACAAGGTGTGAAATAATCTCTTCCACCAATTTCTGAACATCCCTATTGATACGCGTATTGTCCAATGGTGCGGACATCCAGAAGTGTTTATGCGTCAAGGATGATGATGAAGAGGAACTGCCATTGCTTGACCCACCACCAGTATTAGTGCCAGTTGTGGACCCAGAACCGCCCGTAGATGAACTATCTCCATTACCGCCACCAGAGCCAGTATCACCATTGTTTCCATTATCTTGTTTTGTAGATGCTGAAGTCTTTCGTTGCTCTTCAATCTGCTTTTGAGCATCGGCAAGCTTCACAAGGAAAGAAGATAAATCGATTTTGCTGACATATTCATTGTACTTTAAGTCCACAAAACGACCTTCCGATATTCCAGCGGCTAAACCAAAGTATTCCTTTGAATCAACTCCTTTTCGAATAGCGTCTTCCAACACATAGAAATTGGCCAATCGCGGTAAATAGCAATAACTGCAGAGATATTCCCACAGCTTTTTGATTTGAATGTTATTGGTATCTTTCCAAAGTAAGTTGTCCATCTCCATCAAAAGCAAGGCAGGAGCCCATTCTGTAATCAATGACTCGCTTTGAAGCATCTTTTTAGCGGCTTTCAAAACAATACCATCTGTTCCGCCACTCAATTTGGAACTTTCCCAAATAATCTCTTTCATGTCAACTACCCTGTCGATATAGGGGACAAGAAGCCATGAATATGTTTCTTTGATACGTGATTCAACAGTTTCCTGACAACGTTTTAGATTATTTCCTACTTCACGAATCTGTGTTTGATCAAGATTCAGATCAGTACTTTCATCGTTAATGGATTTCCATGCAAGATAATGCTTGACACCGTCTTTCAGCGCAATCATGCTCTCCTGTGATGGAGCAATGAACGCAAGCATATTTCGATAGATTCGTGGTGATGTGCCGCGGTTATTGAAGATGTCTTTCACACATTTTAGTGCCGCACAATCTATATCATCTTGTTTGAAAGTATCTTGTGGGCGAAGAATAACCAGACGGACTGCTTGCTCATCCGGAACATCAAGAGATGAATTCGGGCAAACATGGAGCCCCGCAAAGGTTTGTTCACGTTTCAATGTCTTCAGTCGTCTTTCAATTTCAATTTCAACATCCGAGTTGAGAATTTGAGATGCCCTGTCTTCAGCCGTCTTGCGCAAAGTAGGACGTGTGTCATACCAAAATCTATCTGATGATTGGTTGGTATAGAGATAGGCCAATGATGTCTGCAAAGCACTCATGGCATCGTTGAAATCAGCAATGTTTTCACCAGGCTGGACGACGCCCAGCCTGACTCTGGAAGCTTCAATGCCACGTACCGCTTGACTGCGAGATGTCGGTGCACTGCCTAAAAAAATCGTTCTCGCCACACGGCGGGCAGCCAACTTTTGTCCATATCGTGTAACCTCCTGTTCCTTTCGATAAGGAACAGAATTCTTGCCATCTACTTCACTGTCAATGATGGCATTCCAATTGTCATCTCCTAAATGGCGTGTTAATTCATAGGAAACATTTTGGATATTCAGAGGAATAGAACCAGGCATGATCAATGCGCTACTGTCATTTCCCATCCATAACTCATGGATGACTGCGGCCATCAGTCGCAGGACGCCGCGAGTCCTCTGAAAACGCTCCAATGTTGACCAATCGTTATATAGACGTTCAAAGATTTCCGGATGGATAGGATAGCAGGATATCATACGATCACGATATTCAACTTCTTTTGCCTCCAATGGGAAGTCACTGGCGTTCTGTGAATAGAATCGACTGAAGCGAGTGCAGACTTCGTCACGCTTGTCAGGAGCTTTGCAATTCAGGAAGAGGCGGCGGCGAACGACTTCAAATCCTTCATTTGCCGCAACAGGCTTCCAAATCGATTCCATGCGTCCAAAAGTATGCTCAATGGCCTCCAATGCCTTTTGACCAGCCTCACCGCCAATTTCGATATCCGATTCTGGAATAGCTGCAACAACCAAACTGTTCTTGCTGGCACGTGCCGCTTCCGTGATTTCCTGAATAAATGTAATGAAATTATCAAAGCTTCCCGCCGGAAGACCTGGCACACCATATAATTTTTTCGCATATGCGACTAGTTCATCCATGAGAATCAAACATGGCCCGCAAGAATCAAACAATTCCTTGAAGGCTTTTGAACCGGGCGATACGCCTTTTTTATCTGCTTCTTTGACAATCTCGTATAATTTGGAATTGCCGGCAGACTCCGCAAGTTGTGCCGCTATTTCCCCCCATAACGTATTGATGGCAATGCCGGGCATTGTAGCAGGACGTCTGAATTTAGTCGGATCCAACGCTGTTCCCACCACGACGGCCACGTTTACTTTTGGAAGTTCGGTTAATCCGACAGAGTCTAATACAGGTTTTACGGAGGCGATTTTTTCAATGGAAACCTTGGCTTTCAGCAGATGGTATAATGCCAGCATGCTGTGGGTCTTGCCACCACCAAAGGCTGTTTTCAATTGAATAACTGGTTCGCCGTCTTGTCCAATGACACGTTTCAACGCCTGTTGCAACAAACCTTTCATACCTTCTGTAATGAATGTTCGAGCAAAGAATTCAACGGGATCGCGATATTCAATTGCTCCTTCTTCACGTGCTACCTGCGACAAATCAGCAGCAAATTCAGCATTCTTATAACGACCTTGTGCGACATCAGGATGTGGCTCAATGATGGTTCGCCAGCTTGGCAAAGTGCCAATCGGCTTGCTGATGATACCACTGACAGAGGCGTTTTTGCTTTCTGATGGAACTTGGGAGATTGTTACCACCTGAGTCGAGCCGTTGGATGAACCATAGCGAAGCTTGCGTAACATCTCACGCACTTTTTCCGCTGTTTCTTCATCAAACGCGGAACAAAATCGCGCTACGGTATCCAAGGCCCGCCAAGTATCGTCTTGGGAGAAATCTTCCTCGCCGATATGGGCCAGTTTATGACGCGTTCCTAATAATTCATTCGCCCATGTACGGTAGTCTCTTGCTAGTTTCTTTCTGAACAAGTCATTCCATTTGCGTTCTAAAAGGCGAATACAGTTCGCAATATCGAGAGATGCAATTAGATCCTTATCTTCTCCTTCCACTGGAAGATGTTCTTTCTGATCATCCAATGTGGCAAGAACTTCCTGCCACCAATTTTTCCCATATACACCGATGATTTCACCAGTGACATATTTATTGAAGACAGGAAGCAAGAGTCTGAATGCTTGCTGAATCAATTCAACATTTTCCGCCATGGTTTCGTCTCCGTTTATATTTTTATCAATCATCAAAAAGTGTTAACTGTACTGGTTTGGAGGCTTGGATTTCCGCAGCTTTCGACTGGATTTCCGGCCAAGATGTGACCAAGTTATTATAAGCCAAAGCTTCTTGTGTCCAACCTTTATGTTCGGCAATTTGGTATAGCCGATAAGCTAATGACTTGGCATATTCGGCGCTGGAACCTACGATTGGAGCAATCATGGTAGCACATGCCACGATACCTCCTGTTTCCATTGCATGAGTCAATTGCTGTGTCAGAAGCCAGATCATCTTGTCTCTACTACTGACTTTCTGCGGAATTTCTGTCCGTTCCAGTAGATGTACAATTCCTTTTGCTGCATAAAGCACTCCAGCTGATGCAAGAATGGCGACCGCAGTGTTTTTAGCACGCGCCAGATTATCCGCATCACCGAATTTCATATCATTGAAAGCATTTTGAGAGTACAATTCCACACAGAAACGGCTCTCCTTGTCCAATTCACCATCTTGTTCGTTGAAATAGATGTCCAGTTCTTGATTGATAATCTGCAAGGCACTACGGATAGTCATCGGTGTTCCGTCCGCCTCTAATACTTGAGTATATTTTGAAAACACAGCCATTCCAGGCCCGATAGCGGATTGCGCCATATCTACAGGCGCTATATTCGCAGCTTGAAGTTTCTTCAAAGCGGGGCGTAATTCGCGTTTCAACTCTGCGATGAAATTTCGACGAGTACAACTAACTGCATTTACAGGACGTTTTCGACATACAAGTACGATAGATGAGGCTAAGGCATTCGAACTAATACCACGAGTTCTACTAGCTCTTTCTGTTCTTATAGGCCAAGTACCTGTTATTGTAAGTCCAGAAAAAGTAATTGCAGTAAGCATTTTTTCCCAACCTGTAGATACAGTATTCGTTACTGTATCTACAATTTCTGTTTCACTTTGTTTATATGCATAATAAATTGTTATAGGGATATATGGATTTGAATATTTATATATCTGGCAACATGTTTTTAACATTCCATGTTCAAAATAATCAGCAGCCTTTTCTTTTCCACCTGCTCGATAAGGGTCTGCTACAAGTTCATCATTTTTTGGTGTAAGCATTGTCGAAAACAATTCTGGATATATTTCATGTAAGCATTTTCTTAACCACACATAGAAAAAATCTGAAAAATCTGCATATGGAACGTTATTATAATACGGCGGATCAGTTGATATTGCCATATTATCGCATCCTACGATACATTTGGCATCTTGCTGTATAGCTACACCTAAACCTTCTGTAGGACAAATACTAATACTATTTGATACCATGGAAATCATATTATCCCAACATCCAGTCGAAGAAGAAAAAGGATTAGCTTCACAATAATCCCATCGCATTGCCATACCAGTCATACCAAAAGAATGTGCTATGGTTTCTCCTGTACTTAACCAAGAACAAATAGAAGAATTATAATCTGTTAATTTATCTATTGCAAATGCTAAATATACACATATTGCATCTGAATAAGCTAAAGCACCTTTACCATTTTTAGCTAGAGGAATTTTACTATTATCTATATTTGCCAATATCGCATCTTTCTCAATTTTTATTTTAACGGATGCTAAAATATCAACCATAGTTTCTAGCATTAATAATTGTCTATTTGTAAATAATTCATCAATGTTATTAAATCCATAAGCAACAGGATTTATATAACCTGGATAATATGCTAATTGTCCAAGATTAATACTAGAAGGTCTAGGAATATTTGCCTTTTCAATATGTTCATCAGTTGGTGAAAAATAAATTCTTCCATGTTCTCCTTCTGCAATAATTGCCATCATTTTTGCTGATGAACGCTTAGCCTTACATTCTTCACGGATATATGCAAAATTGACGGGGGTACCACAACACGCACAAATAGCTCCCTTACGATTCACAGTTCCATTTTCTAATGAATGACCATAGTCCTTAATAGTAAATGAAACTTTTCCATCATTGAAATGTAGATGTATTATTTTTTGTTTTGAATTATTCGAAATTAAAATAAAAGTTTTGGCCAATGGCATTTCACACCCACAGGCAGGATTTGGACATTTGACTGTTCTTGCCCAAATCCAAGCGATGACATTAGCATCTTTTTCACCAGTATTCGTTTGAATCTTAACAGTAGGATAGAGATGGCCTATACGTTTAAAAGCTTCTTTTTTCATCCATTCGCCATAATAACGTATATCTTCAGCAAGTCCTCTAGCATTTTTATAGTCATCATCCGAATGAATTTGAGAACGTGATATAGGATTGACAGGTTTCATCCCAGCAAATCGCGGAGGAATCTCAATCATTGCCTTATTAATCATAACAGCGACAGGATTGAGATCGTGAGCATGTGCCTCCAAACCAAGACGTTGTGCCTCCAATGGAATGGCACCGCCTCCAGCAAATGGATCAAGCAATGGTGGTGGATTACCATTGGTGGATTTCATGATTTCAGCCTTGGCGGCGGCAAGAACTTTTTCATTGTTAGAATTCTCCCAGACTACCAAGTCTTCCAATATCTTGAACAGGCGTTTGCGTTCCTTCTCCTGTGCTTCCTCTGTCGGAAATTGTTCCGGATGGGAGGATGGGTCATCCACCAAAGAGGCCCAAATTACAGCGCGAGCCGCCGCTAAAGGCCGTCGAGCCCACCAAAGATGAAGAGTCGATGGATGTCCATGCCGTATGGATTTTTCACGTGCTGACTCCGAGTTGATTTTCTCCAGCGGAAGAGCGACTTCTATGAGTTTTTTGATGGCCATGTGCATATCTTTATATAAAAACGTGTATGATGAAAAACAAACGATGTCGTATCTTATTCTATCAGCTCCCATTTCGAAAAGCCGACATTGCGAATACGATTCTGTCGTTTGAGACGAGAAAGTAGATTTGTTATTTTATTATATTTTTTCCTATCATCCAGAACCGCAGGTAATACTTTCCAAAGCATAGTGGAAATTTCTTGTCTGGAGGCACAGGAGAATTTCCTCAAATACTTGATGATGCGCTCCATGCATTCATTGTCATCCAAACCGACATCATCAATGTACCTTGCTTTGAGTGCGGCATCAGGGAGGTTCTGTATGGCTTTTGCGGAAATGACCCAATTAGGTTTACGACCTTCCAGAAGGCCGCGTTTCTTTAATGCCGTTGCTGCCTCATCATTGATTTTTAGATGTTTCTGAACTTTATCAAGCAACATAATATCCCGTAGAGACAAGTCTTGATTCTGAGCCAGAAGAGTAGCGAATTTCATGTCCAGAATTTCCCCATGCAGTGTCATTTGCACTCGATTATTCGATAAATCATAGTCAGGCATCGGGAAAAAACGTCTACGTTGATTCAGAAAAATTCGGCGAATACCACTTCCTATGGTATCCACCATGTCGATATTGAACATAGCGTGAATCAAAAACGGATTGCGATAATGTTCTTCAGGCGCGTCCCGCTCAATGACATTTTCTATGGTTCCTGGAATAAAACTTCCCATATTGGAGAAGACCAGCTTGTCATCGTATTCAACGACATTGATACGGCCGCCCATTTGATAATCAGAATGCGCGATACAGTTGTTGATAGCTTCCCGGATATCGTATGACTCATATTGATTCACTTCTTCAGGAAATAAAGATCCTTCCTGCAAGTAACGATATTTGAGTTTTCGGATTTTATCAAAAACCTCCTTAGCAGCCAACAGGAAAGGGCATCCAAAGATGGCGTAGTCTCGTTCACTGCCATCCTTGTTCTTTAATATCCAACGAATTTTGATATCAGCTGGAGCAAGATAGCTTTCAGACTCTGCCTTGCCCAAAAGCAGAATGGCCGTCTTTGTTATCTTCCCATGAATGGTGAATCTGGCTTTGTTCAAAAATACAGCATCATTCCAAGACTTAAGTTCTTCCGTCAAATGGGGGAACTTATGTTGGTAATTTAATCGTGCCAATTGAATGGCTTCAGGCGACAAATCGTCCAATGTGGCTTCATCGATTATTTCAGCACTCCAGTCGGTTGACTTGTTTTGCGAGCGTATTCGCTCCAGCTCTTCCAAACTCAGTGGTTTCAAGGATTCGCCTTCTCTACCATAGTATATGTCGTCGAAAGCGACAGGAATCCCCTTGGGAGCTGCAGGAATTTGAAACATGACGACACGTTCGCCATTTTTAGCGGTCAATTCATATATCTCCACAAAAGAAATCCTGTTGCTTGTTTTGTCGGCTATTTCATGTTTAAGTGAATTCAGCGAACGCTTGCCAGACTCCCTGTAATGAGAGCCTAGAATTACATGCGTCTTGTCCTCCACTCCAAAGACCAGCCAAGAAAATTCTTTCCCATGAAGATTGGCTTCATTGCTCAACGCGGAAAAGTACTTTCCTAATTCATCGAAGGAGAAATCATTTCGAGCTTGCTTGAACTCGACTATTTCATCTTCGGGATGAAGTAAGAGCTTTGATAGTATGTTGTTTAAATCCAACATGATGAAAATCTCATCTTTTGTAATCTTTTGTAAAAATCTTTTGTTTCTTTTGTAAATTTTTCAATATTCCAGGCCTTACAAAAAGGATGTGCTACTGATTCGATTCGCTACATGCGGAACAAAAGGACGATTGATGCCAGCGGATGGAATGAATTTGATACGCAATGCGTATCGCATTACATCGTACGGTGAGACAGCCTCATCTGTCAGCCAATCCTTCCATGTCTTCACTCCTGATAGATGACTTGTGCGTTCAACATCAAATCATTTATGTTGTAGATCACGGCATTGGCCGCAAAATCAAGGGCATTGACGAATGGTCGTTTCAAATAGGTTGTATGGGTGATGTCGCCATCGACTTCCACCAACGCCAAAATGAAATCATTTGGTTTGTTCAAAGCCGTTAGAATTTCATTTTTCGTGACAATGACGTCCGTTGCTCCTTTGATACGGCCTTTGACTTCAATGAAACGCAAACAGGCTGTCCCGTCTTGCTTATCAGTTGGAATCATAGATTCAATGTCATAGCCAAGATTTTGAGTGTGGACATCCTGTGGGATGAAGCCCAGTTTCTTCTCGACAAGCATAACGGCATTCATCGCGGCGTATTCTGTGGCCTGCTTGTCACTTTGAGAGAAAGTAGAAACAGATGAAGATGACGGTATTAGTTGATGAAGCAGTCCGATTGGTATGACCAATGCACCGCCAATGACGACTGGCGGGAGGGCGGACACAATACGCTCCTGCGCCAATTCATCTAGTCGTTTCTGCATACGTGCTTCCAATTCCTCTGCTTTCCGGGCTTCGTTTTCGGAATTTAGTCTGGCATTACGTTTACCAGCTTGTTCTTTTTGCTTAAGTTCAGCCGCCCTGAAATCATGGTATTGGATTTCGCTTGTCAGACGTTCTTTGACGGCTTTTGCCGTCTTATCCACCATCTTCTGTTTTTGCTCTTTGACATCGGCAAGATGCCGTGGGATGATTTCCGCTATGGCATAACTACAAGCATGGTTTTCCACATCCTTTGTCAGCCATGCTTGGTTGTCGATAAAATGACGGATATCGTTGTTTTCTTTTTCCGTCGCCGCTCGGTAGTCCAGATATGGTGCAGGGCCTGCATTGACGGCTGTACCGTCTTCTAATAGTTCGACAAAATGTATGTTTTTGGAAATAATCCGTTTAGAACCGTCTTTGAGTTTCACGCCATCCTGAATTGAATCTTCAATATAGAAAAGCAGCCGTGGTTTCGTCCCAAAGTCTGATTCATCAATGAAAATGGAGCCACGTTTGAGGATATCTGCGTTGCGTTCACGAATCAAATCAATGGTCGCCTCCAGCAGAGGATGGCCTGGACAAATCAAATCAGCCATGGGAGCGCCCGATACCATGCAATCTGTTTTTTCAAAGCAAATACGTTCATATCTAGACAAAACTGGCTCCGCAAAGCCAATCAGCATGTCACGACTGCGGATGGCATTTGGAACACGGCGAATTTCATAGCGATTGTGCTCACGCTTGTTCATCTGGCCACCTAATCTATGGAATGCCTCCACAAAAAACGCTTCAATAAAATGAGGCTGGAGTTTATGAGCTTCCATGCGATCCATGTCTGCACGAATCTTCATGACTTGAGTAAAATCCATTGAATCATCGGTCAATGCGTCTTCCTCTATAAGCTTCTGAAGATTGGCCCGAGAAACTGAATTATCAATTTTCTGAAGTAACCTTGCACGAACTTCAGGCGAATTTCCATAGCGAATGGCTTCATACAGCAAGTCCTTCAATGGCTTGTTGTCGTAAGTGATTTTGCCAAGAATGTCAAAGACTTTGCCTTTTAACGCTTCCCGTTCCACTTCCAATTTATCAAAAAGCCGCTGGAATACAATGCCTTCACGAGTTTCCTTTGAAACCAAGTTCCAAAGACGGCAGACTTCGGTCTGACCAATACGATGGATACGCCCGAAACGCTGTTCGATTCGGTTTGGATTCCATGGGAGATCATAATTGATCATCAGATGTGCACGCTGCAAGTTGATGCCTTCTCCAGCCGCATCAGTGGCTATAAGAATGGCGACATCTTTATCTTGCGTAAAACGGCGTTCAACTTTACGGCGTTCATCCCGAACGAGTCCGCCATGTATGGTGACGATGGCTTCATCCGAGCCAAGTAATTGCCGTATCTTTCCTTCCAGATAATTCAACGTGTCACGATGCTCTGTGAAGATAATCAGTTTTTCACGATGATGATCTTCCGTAAACATGAAAGCATTATTCTGAAGCAGTAAGCAAAGCTCGTCCCATTTACGGTCTTTTCCACTGGCTCGGACTTCACTGGCCAAACGTTCCAAATCTTTCAATGTTTCTATCTCGGCCTTCAACTCTTCAAGAGTTCTGGAAGCGGACAACTGAGATGAAATGTTTTCAACTTGTTGCTCGAGTTCTTCCGGCGTGAAGTCATCTTCATCATATTCATCTTCATTGGCCAAATCGAATTGTGTTTCCTCCAATAGGCCACGTCTGCCGAGCATTTCTTCTGACAGACGATTCTGCAACCGTTCTCGGCGGCGGCGAAGAGACTGATAGATGGCTCCCGGCGACGATGCCAGACGACGTTGCAAGATGGTCAATGCAAAACCGACTGTATGCTTCCGTTTTTCATCCAGCTGGTCGGCCCGATTGAATTCTTCCTGAACGTATGTTGTGACCTTCTCGTATAATTCCGCCTCCAATGGAGAAAGATCATAATTGACGGTATCCGCACGTCTTTCTGGGAACAATGGTGTTCCGTCGAATCGCAGGAGCTCCTCCTTTACCAGACGACGCATGATGTCCGAAATGTCCATTGAATGGTGGCTGGATCTGGCAACTCCTTCAAAACGGTCTTGATCGATTAATGAAAGGAAGAGCTGGAAATCTTGTTCTTTGCCATTGTGAGGCGTAGCCGTCAGCAGAAGGAAATGTCGTGTCGTATCTGATAACAGGCGTCCCAATTGGAATCGCCGTGTATACTTGATTTCGTTTCCCCAGATGCTTGCAGACAACTTATGTGCTTCATCGACGACTACCAAATCCCAACTTGTTGCCTGAAGACGCTTTTGCAAATCGTCATTTCTGGCAAGCTTGTCCAATCTTGCAATGCAGAATGGTATTTCATCAAATACATTGCCCTGTGCAGCCGCAACGCGGTCATTCGTCAGAATGCTAAACTGCAGATGGAATTTTTGAGACAGTTCATCCTGCCAGTTTTCAGCAAGGCTGCCAGGCGAGACAATCAAACAACGCCGCAAATCACCGCGTGCGATTAATTCCTTTAGCAGAAGACCTGTCATAATGGTCTTACCAGCACCAGGATCATCCGCTAAAATGTAACGCAATGGCAAACGTTTCAGCATTTCCCCATAGACAGCGGATATCTGATGCGGTAATGGTTCGACAGACGATGTATGGACAGCAAGATAGGGATCAAAAATGTGGGCGAGCTCAATACGATATGCTTCCGATACCAGACGCATGGTATCGCCATCGGCATCGAAACTCCAAGGTAGGCTTTGGCTGGCAATCTCCAAATCCCCTTCATTTTCACGATAGAGCAACTGCGTGCCGAGCTGACCGCGACTGTCTTTGAAAGTCACGTCTATGACATTACTGCCGAACCATTTGGCGGCAATAATCCTCACAGTGTCATTACTGACAATGCCTTTGACGACACTGTCCACAGTTATCTCTTCCAGTTTAGCCATTGCTATTATCTATGATTTCATTGTCTATCATAAAGGTAAGATTGAAACGCTACCAATCCAATATGCATACCTTATTATAATAATACAACAATATGAAATCACAACGAAAAGAGGCTTTTTTTCTGCCGAGACGAGTGAGTATTTGGTCCTCACCGATATTATTCATGTAAAAATTATGAAATATCTGAAGAACTGCAACGACCAGACACTTCCATCCATTACTTCTCCAAGCGGATGACGGTGTTGTTTTTGCATGATATTGTCTTCTCGTCGGCGAATTTGCCAAGTTGCACGGCTTGAAGATCGCCGGGCGTGACGAGATAGACTTTGTTGTCCGTCACATCGACATGCTTGCTGGCGGTTACAAAGACAGCGCCATGGCGTTCCATTCCAAGATATTGCGGATGGCCGAACATGTTTTTCGTGCCGGAAAAATCACTCGACTGCCGTTCATAGCGCAATGGATTCCAAAACACGTTGCCGCTGACAGTTGCGCCATTGACATACATGATGTG
>JAEEGL011148107.1_pt1 | contig 14259 bp, 13 predicted proteins | sample 9134231 | NCBI WGS metagenome assembly JAEEGL01 (sample SAMN16246548, study PRJNA631951) | gut metagenome | biome: gut microbiome; feature: rumen; material: fiber-attached | host: Bos | place: Iran: Karaj | collected 2018-10 | reverse complement strand
GGCATTGCAGTGGATGGAAACAAAAAGATCCGCCCGCTCCCGCTCCGCCAGCTGCCGCCGGCCGGAAAGCGAGAGCGAGGTGGCGCCATCCCGCGTCAGGATCACATGCACGCCGGCTTCCTCCAGCTTTTCCGCCGTCCGACGGGCAACATCCATCACCACGTCCCGTTCGCAAAGGCCGCTCGGGCCCACGGCGCCGGGGTCCGTCCAGCGGCCGCCGTCCTGCCGGCTGCCGTGGCCGGGGTCAAGCAACACCGTCGCATATGTATCCGCCCGCGTGCCGCCACGGGAAGTCGTCTGCACACGCAGCGCCCTGCTCTGCCAAAGCCAAACGCTGCCGTCCGCTGCCCGATAGTCGACCGCGAGGCCAAGCGCCTCCGCCGTCTGCCGCAGCGGCACGAACAGCCGCCCGCCCCGCAGGCAGGCCCCCGCCTGCCCCGCCCGGACGGAAAAGCTGCGGCCGCCGTTTTCCAGGCAGGCAGCGCCCGCGGCGGCATCCCAGTCGCAGTGACAGCCGAGCGCCCGGGAAAAGCTCCGCAGGGGCACCATGCTCCGCCCCTCCGCCAGATAGGGCGCCGGCGAGAGCGAAAGCGGCCTTCCTTCCGCATAGATGCTCTGCGCCGCCGCCGGCCGGGCCAGCAGCAGCGCCCAAAGCAGCAAGGACAGCAAAAGCAGCAGGCGCCGCCCGCCGGCTTCTTTTTTCCTCTCCGGCATCTTCTCACCTCCTTTGTCGGACAGGCATGCTCCGACCTGATTCAGACGGGAAAAAGCCGCCCGCTGTTCCCGGAAAAGCCTGGCAGATCCTGGCAAAAGGCCAGCTAAACGCCATAAACAAAGGAGAAAGGCCGGCAGGACGCCGGCCTTTTGGGGAAACAATATTCACTGCAGCTGCACATCTGCCGCCAGAAGCGGCAAGAACACAGTCTCGCAGTTCTGATTGGAGAAAAGTTTATTTTTGGCTTTTTTCGTTCGTCTTTTTCCGGCCGGACTGCTCTTGCGGCCGCATCTCACCTCCCCGCACTGGCTCCGCAGCAAAGGCGGTATTCGTTCCGATCTCATTTTTCGCTTTTCGGGTTCTGGCTGTGTAGATTTGTTTCTGTATCTGTTTGCAGCTTAAGCATAACACCGCCGTATGTGCAAAACGTCTGCCTTTTGTTAAAGCTCTGTGAAAGTTTTGAGGAAAAGCCGCACAAAGAACAGCGGAAAATGCCGTGAAACGGAAGCGGGGCTTGCCGCCCGCCGGCAAAATACGTTATAATAAGAGGATCCCCATTGACATCATTACATCCATCAGAGGTAAAACATCATGGAAATGACCGAAAAAAGCATGCTCCGGCGCTGGCCGGAGAAACTTTACGGCGGGCTCAAGATGAGCTGGCGCTCCGTCCTCCTTCTGGCGCTGGGCTCGGCGCTGCTCACCGCCGTCTTTCTGCTCATGCCGATCTTCAAAGACAGTTCTTTCGAACGGATGGGCGTTTACCTGGAAGCGTGGATCTTCCTGGCGGTCGTCATCATGGCGAACTGCAAAAGCCCGCGCGAATCCGCATTAAAAACCTTTGTCTTTTTCCTCGTCAGCCAGCCGCTCATCTATCTGTTCCAGGTGCCCTTCTCTTCCGTCGGCTGGCAGATCTTCCGCTATTACCGCTATTGGTTCATCTGGACGCTGCTCACCCTGCCGATGGCTTATATCGGCTGGTACATCACAAAGAAAAACTGGCTCTCCGTCCTCATCTTTTCTCCCGTGCTCGTTTTCCTCGGGCACGTCGTTTATCAAAGCGGGGCGGAATGTCTGCAGAGCTTCCCGCATCTGCTCATCACCGCATTGTTCTGCATCCTGCAGATCGTGCTCTATGTCATCGTTTTCTTCCCCGATCTCCGGCAAAAGATCGTCGGCGTCCTCATCCCGCTCCTTGCGATCGTGTTCTTTGCCGTGCTCACCCCGCAGGTCGACCTGACATCCATAGAACCGCTGCCGGGCGAGCCGTCTTTTTCGGCGGCGGCGACGGTCTCGGTGGAAGATGCATCTATCGCCGAAGTCCAGCTCAACGCGCCGGAAGAGGGCGTCGTTTATCTCTATGCGCACAAGTACGGCGTCACTGAGCTCACGGTCACGGACGCAGGAACGGATTATCGCTATTCTGTGGAAGTCTATGACGAGAACGGCGTCGACCGGATACGGATCATGCCGCTCGGGCAGGAGCCGGCCACGAAATAAAGCAGCGGCAGAGCCGGGATAGCCCCGGCGGCCTGCTTGCTCCCCGTTTCAGCAGAACCGAAGTAACGGCATCGCTGCCTTCATCGCAGGAAGATGCGGCTGCTTGCTGAGGAAAAACGACATGGACATCCGGCATCATTATATCGAAAAAGGACAGGGACCGCCCCTCATCCTCCTGCACGGGAACGGCGGGGATTGCCGCTATTTCCGGGGGCAGATGGATGCCTTCGCCCAATGCTGCCGCGTGTTTGCGCTGGATGCCCGGGGGCACGGCAAGACGCCGCGGGGCGAAAAAGCGCCGAGTATCCGCCAGTTCGCGGAGGACCTGCTCGGCTTCATGGACGAACATCATCTGGAAAAAGCGCATCTGCTCGGCTTTTCAGACGGCGGCAACACGGCGATGTGCTTCGCCCTCCGCCATCCCGGGCGGGTGGATCGGCTGATCTTGAACGGAGCCAACCTGAGCCCTGCCGGCGTGAAACGCACAACGCAGCTCCCCATCGAGCTCGGCTATCGGATCGCCAAAAGCTTTTCCGGCCGCAGCGCTTCTGCCAGGGCAAACGCAGAACTGCTCGGCCTGATGGTCAACGAGCCAAATATCCGGCCGGAAGAGCTGGCCGCCATTCAGGCAGAGACCCTGCTCATCGCCGGTACGAAGGATATCATACGAAGGTCACATACGGAGCTGATCGCAAAGCTTATCCCGAACAGCCGGCTCGTGCTGATCCTCGGCGGTCATTTTATCGCCAGCCGGAGACCCGCGGCATTCAACCGCGCCGTGCTGGACTTTCTGCAAGAAGAAAGGCCTGCCTGAACGTCCGGCCAGGCAATCGAAGGAAGGAAAAATTGAACGAAGCGGATCTTTACAAGGCGCTGGCAGCGCTGACAAAAGAGAAAGCGGACTGGGAAGCGAAGATCCCGTATGTCGCATCACTTCTGTGCACGGACTCCATAAAAATCCAGGCAAAAGCGCTCTGGCTGCTGGGCGAGATGGGCCTTGCCTTCCCCGCCGCCATCAAAGCGCAGGTCCCGGCCATCGCCGCTTTCTGCGAGAGCACAGAGCCGCTCCTGCGCGAGCGGGCGCTGAACGCGCTCGGCCGGATCGGGCGGGGCAGCTATGCGGCCATCGAGCCTTATTGGGCCGGCCTCTTCCGCTTTGCCGAAGACGAAAACGCAAAGGTCCGCCTGAGCTTCATCTGGGCCTCGGAAAACATCGCCAGCAACACGCCCGGCCCCTACGGTCCGCATCTGCCCATTTTCGCGGCGCTGCTGCACGACAAAGACGAGCGGGTGCGCATGGAGGCGCCGGAGATCTTCCGCGTCCTCGGCAAGCGGCAGCCGGGATTCGTCCGGCCATATCTGGAGGAACTGCGCCGCGTCGCGGAAAGCGACAGCAGCCGCGTGGTCCGGCTCCACTGCCTGGGCGCCATCAAAGCAACGAGCGAAGCACAAACAAAATCCCTGCTCAGGGAGGAATAGCACGTGGAAAAGAAAGAACCGTCTTTTTTGGAATTATTGCTGGAAGCGCACATCGGCCTGGAACGGCAGGGACCGGGGAGCGCCGACGCACTGCGGCAGGCGCTCAGCTTTCTGGGCCCGCCGGACCGCTTTCAACAGATCGCGGACCTGGGCTGCGGCAGCGGCGGACAGACGCTGCTGCTGGCGGAACATCTGCCGGGAAAGATCTTCGGCCTGGACATGTTCCCCGTCTTCATCGACAAGCTGAACCGGCAGGCAAAAAGCCGCGGCCTGGAAAATCGAGTGGAAGGCGTCGTCGGCAAAATGGAAGCGCTGCCTTTTGCCCAAAACTCGCTGGACCTCATCTGGTCGGAAGGGGCCATCGACAACATCGGCTTCCGGGAAGGGCTCAGCCACTGGCGCGGCTTCCTCAAGCAGGGCGGCTGCCTTGCGGTCTCCTGCCCCTCCTGGTTCACGAAGGAGCATCCGGCCGTCGTGGAGCAGTTCTGGGCGGAAGCCGGCAGCCGTCTGGACACGGTGGGGAAGAACATCGAGATCATGCAGGACTGCGGCTTTGCCTTCATCGCCGCCTTCGCCCTGCCGGAAGAATGCTGGACGGAGAACTATTTTTTTCCCCGGGAGCGAGCCATCGAAAAACTGCTGGAGAAATATCACTCCGGCGAGAGCGTGAAGGCCTATGCCGCGCTGAACCGGCAGGAGCTGGACTTATATCTCCGGTATAAGCAGCATTACGGCTATGTCTTTTATCTCGGCAAAGCGATCTGAGCCATATTGTTGAGAAACACAGCATTTGCGATAAGAAACGAAACAACAACAGACAAAACTGAGGAGAGCAGGAGGCAGCTTTATGGCAAAGGAAGACGCATATCTGGCCGGATCTTACGAGGTGATCGTCATCGGCGCCGGGCACGCCGGCGCGGAAGCAGCGCTGGCCGCGGCCCGCATGGGCTGCCGCACGCTGCTGCTCACCCTGCAGCTGGAGGCGGTGGCGCTCATGCCCTGCAACCCCTCCGTCGGCGGGCCGGCCAAGGGGAATCTGGTGCGGGAGCTGGACGTTCTGGGCGGCGCCATGGGACTCATCACCGACCGCAGCCAGATCCAGATGCGGCTCATCAACACCAGCAAGGGCCCGGCCGTGCAAACGCTGCGCGCACAGGCGGACAAAAAGCTCTATCAGCGCTGCATGCTCTCCTATCTGGAAGCGCAGCCGATGCTGGCCATTCGCCAGGCGGAGGCGCGGGCGCTGCTGATGGAGAACGGCAAAGTGGCCGGCGTGCGCACGGAGACCGGGGCGGAGTTCCGCGCCCCTGCCGTGCTGCTGGCCTCCGGCACCTATCTGGACGCGGAGATCATCATCGGCGAACATATCTTCCGCCGTGGGCCCAGCGGCTTTTCCGGCAGCTACGGATTGGCCGATCAACTGCGTGAGCTGGGCATTCACCTGCGCCGTTTCAAGACGGGCACCCCCGCCCGTGTGGACCGGCGCAGCCTGGATTTCTCGCGCATGCAAGAGCAGCCGGGCGACGCCGTCCGCCGCTGGTTCTCCGTGCTGCGGGAAGAAACGGAACGGCCGAACATCCCCTGCTGGCTCACCTACACCAACACCGAGACGCATCGCATCATCGAAGAGAACCTGCACCGCGCCCCCCTCTACACCGGGCAGATCCGCGGCGTCGGCCCCCGCTACTGCCCCTCCATCGAGACCAAGATCGTCCGTTTCCCGGATCGGGACTCACACCAGGTCTTCCTGGAGCCGGAAGGCGTGGACAACAGTGAATATTACGTACAGGGCATGTCCAGCTCCCTGCCGGAGGACGTGCAGCTCCTGATGCTGCGCTCCATCGCCGGTCTGGAGCAGGCGGAGATCATCCGCCCTGCTTACGCCATCGAATACGAATGTCTGGATTCCGGACAGTTCCGGCCGGATTTTGCCGTCAAGGCGCTGCCCGGCTTCTTCACCGCCGGCCAGATCAACGGCAGCTCCGGCTATGAAGAAGCGGCGGCGCAGGGCCTTTTGGCCGGCGCCAACGCCGCCCTTTACGCCAAAGGGGAAGCCCCCTTCCTCCTTTCCCGCGCCGAGGCCTACATGGGCGTGATGGCCGACGACCTGGCCAACAAGGAGCTGACGGAGCCTTACCGCATGTTCAGCTCCCTGGCGGAATACCGCCTGCTCCTGCGCTTTTCCAACGCGGATCTGCGCCTTTCCGAGCGGGGCCGGACCGTGGGCTTGGTGGATGAAGTGCGCTGGCGGCGCTACAACGAACGTCTGGAGACGCTGGCACAGGAAAAACAGCGCCTGCAGGAGACCACCATCTCCCCGCAGCAATGCGAAGCGCTGGCCGCGCGCCTGGCAACGGAAAAGAGCTCGGCGGAAAGCCGGCGCTATCCCCTGCTCACGCTGCTGCGGCGGCCAAACTGGCACTATGCGGAGCTCACGGAATGGGCCGGGCTCTCCCCCATCGACGACGAAACGGCGCTGGAGCTGGAAGCCTCCGTCAAATACGAAGGCTACATCAAAAAACAGCTGGAGCAGGTGGCGGCGGCGGAAAAAACGGAACGACGCCCCCTCTCCCCGGACATCGACTACCTCAGCATCCGCGGGCTGAGCACGGAGGCGGCGCAAAAGCTGGACGCTGTCCGGCCCCTCAGCATCGGCCAGGCCTCCCGCATCGGCGGCGTCTCGCCGGCGGACATCAGCGTACTGCTCATCTATCTGGAACAGAAGCGACGGGAGGCAAAACAAACATGAGAAAAGCCCTGTTAAATGCGTTTTCCGGCGCGAGCGAGCTGGCGGCACGCCTGGATGGAGCAGCCATCGAACGCCTATTGCATTACGCCGCGCTGCTGGCCGAAGCCAACAAAACGATGAATCTGACGGCGCTCTCCACGCCGGAGGAAATGGCCGTCAAGCACTTTCTGGACTGCCTTTATGCCCTCCCCTGCCTGGACATGCCTGGGCGCATCATCGACGTGGGCAGCGGCGGCGGCCTGCCCGGCCTGGCGCTGGCCTGCATGCGGCCGGAGCGGCAGATCACCCTGCTGGAAGCCACCGGCAAGAAGTGCGACTTTCTCCGCCGTACGGTCGAGGCGCTTTCCCTGCCGCAGGTGACGGTGGCGCAGGGCCGGGCGGAAGAGCTGGCCCGGCAGCCGGAGCACCGCGGCGCTTATCAGCTGGCTTTTGCCCGGGCGGTGGCGGCGCTGCCGGCACTCTGTGAGTGCTGTCTCCCCTTCCTTGCCATCGGCGGCCGCTTCTTCGCCATGAAGGGACCGCGGGCAGCGGAAGAGCTGGCGGCAGCCAAAGGCGCCCTCTTCCTGCTCAAGGCAGAATACCGGCAAAGCATCCCCTATTCCCTGCCGGACGGCAGCGGCGAACGCTGCATCCTCGTCATCGAAAAGACGGGCGGCACACCCGCCGCCTATCCCCGCCGCCCCGGCCTGCCGGTCAAACAGCCGCTGCGCTGAGTATCGGCAAAAATCCCATCAATATGCTGTTTTCACAGGCGCCCGGTGGGCGCCTGCTTTTGTTTCACGTGAAACATGCCGCCGGTCGCGGCTGCATCGAAAAGCGTTTCACGTGAAACATGACGAGCGCGGAAAGCGGAAAACTTTTGCCAAAGCGCCCCTCTCCGGCAGGGAAACGGCCCCCCCTGCCGAAATCATCAAGGACGAAAGGAGGCGCGCCATGAGCAAAACCATCGCCGTCGTCAACCAAAAAGGCGGCGTAGCCAAGACCACAACGGTCATCAACCTGGCCGCTTATCTGGCCGCAGCCGGCCGCCGCGTACTGGCACTGGACCTGGACCCGCAGGGAAACTGCAGCGCCGGGCTGGGCGTGGAGGAACGGGAAAAGCTCCCCGCCTGTGTCTATGAAGCCATTTTAGGTGAAAAACCCCTGGCAGAGCTGCTTTTGGACACGGAGCTGCCCAGCATGAAGCTGGCGCCCGCCGCCATGCGTCTGGCCGGTGCGGAGGTAGAGCTGGTGACGGAAAAAGCGCGGGAAAGCCGCCTGCGCCAGGCACTTGCGCCCGTGCTGCCGGATTTTGACTACGTGCTGATCGACTGCCCGCCCTCGCTGGGCCTGCTGACGCTGAACGCCCTCACGGCCGCGGACAGCATCATCATCCCCGTACAGTGCGAATATTTCGCGCTGGAAGGCCTGAGCAGCCTGATGAGCACCTTTGAACAGGTGAAAAAAACGCTGAACCCGCGCCTTGCCCTGGAGGGCGTACTGCTGACCATGTTCGACGGCCGCACCAATCTTTCCATCCAGGTAGCGGACGAAGTCAAGCGTTATTTCAAGGGCAAGGTCTTTGCTTCCGTCATCCCGCGCAACGTGCGGCTTTCGGAAGCGCCCAGCTACGGCAAGCCCATCTTACTATACGAGGCAAATTCTCGCGGCGCGCAGGCATATCAGGCGCTGGCAAAGGAGGTCATGCACAATGGCTAAAAAAGCACTGGGCAGGGGCCTGGGCAGCCTCATCCCGGAAACGCCCGTATTCGAGCCGAACGGCGACGCCGTGCTCATGCTGCCCATCACGGAGATCCGCCCGAACGCGGCGCAGCCGCGGCGTGTTTTTGATGAAGAAAAGCTGGCTGAGCTGGCCGCTTCCATCAAAGAAGTTGGTCTCCTGCAGCCCATCACCGTCGCCCCGCTGGGGGAAGGACGCTATGAGCTGGTGATGGGGGAAAGACGCTGGCGGGCGGCGCAGCTGGCCGGGAAAAGCGAGCTGCCCTGCATCGTGCGGCAGCTGGACGAGCAGCAGCGGGCAGAGCTGGCTCTGATCGAAAATATGCAGCGGGAGGACCTGAACCCCATCGAAGAAGCAGAAGGCTTGCAGCGCCTGGAGCAGGAGTTCGGCTATTCCCAGACGGAACTGGCCGCCAAGGTGGGCAAGAGTCGGCCTTACATCAGCAACGCATTGCGCCTGCTCAAGCTCTCGCCGGCCGTGAAAAAGCTGACGGAAGAGGGGCGCATCTCCGCCGGACACGCGCGGGCGCTGCTGGCCGTCAGCCCGGAAGCGGCGCAGGAAGCACTGGCCCGACGGGTGCTGAAAGAGGACCTCTCCGTGCGGCAGATCGAGCAGCTGCTGCGGGCGCGCAAAAAAACGCCCCGCAAGCGGGCGGCGGAAAAACAGCAGCCCATCGTGCGGGAGATCGAAGACCGCCTGCAGCAAAAGCTGGGGACCAAGGTGAGCGTCCGCCAGCAGGAGGGCGGCGGCGGCCGCATCGTGGTCGACTTTTATTCGGAAGACGAGCTGGGCCGCCTGGTGGAACTGCTCCTGCCGGACGAACAGTTTTGAGAACAAAAGACCAGCACAAAGGGGCTGTTTCACATGAAACAGCCCCTTTTCTTTGCTGCCGGCGGCGGGGGAAAGCAGGGGAGCAGCCGCAAAGAAGACTTGACAGACACAGGATCATATTACAATAATGAACCATAAGGAATCGAACGGAAACAGCCTACAGCCAAAAGAACAGAAAGGAGAATCAATATGCGCTATCAGATCCAGGGAGACACTCTGCCTGCCGTCATCTGCACGCTTGAGGCGGGCGAATCTTTGCTTTGCGAAGCGGGGGCGATGAGCTGGATGAGCCCCAATATGGAGATGGAGACCAAGGCAGGCGGCGCCGGCGGCTTCTTCGGCCGCATGCTCTCCGGCGAAAGCGGCTTCCAGAACCGCTACACCGCCAAGGGCGGCGCGGGGATGATCGCCTTTACCTCCAGCTTCCCGGGGAACATCCTGGCCGTGGAGATCCGCCCGGACAAGCCCATCGTCGTCCAGAAACGGGCCTTCCTGGCCTGCACGCCGGATGTCAAAATGGAGGTCTTTTTGCAGAAAAAGCTCGGCACCGCCCTCTTCGGCGGCGAGGGCTTCATCATGCAGAAGCTCTCCGGCAGCGGCACCGTTTTCCTGGAGCTCGACGGCTCCGTCGTCAATTACGAGCTGCAGCCGGGAGAAAAGATGCTCATTTCCACCGGCTATCTGGCCATGATGGACGCCAGCGTCAGCATGGACATCCAGCAGGTCAAGGGCGTGAAAAACGTGCTTTTCGGCAGCGAGAGCCTCTTTAACACCGTCGTCTGCGGCCCGGGCGCGGTGACGCTCCAGACCATGCCCATCTCGAACCTGATGGCGGAGATCATCGCCAAGATCCCCAGCAAAAACTGAGCGCGCCGCAGTGCTTGAGCAGGCACGCAACGGAAAACACAAAAAGCAGCCGCCCCTTTGACAAGGGGCGGCTGTCGGGATAAGCGACGGTTTTTCAAGGGCAGGGGAGAGGCGCATACTCGCTTCTTTTTTCGGATCCGCTTCGTCTGCCGCCTTTATTCCAGCTCGCCGGAAAGGAAGGCGTAGTCGCTGCCGTCCTCCGAGATCTGCAAAGAGAGCGTCATCTCCGAGTTCTCACTGCCGCCCGCGCCGGAGAAGCTGCGGGAAAAGACCAGAGAGAGCGATTCATCTTCCTTGGAACGGGCACTGACCAGGCCGTATGCATAGCTTTCCGGTGCCGGGAGGGCGTCTTCCGCCAGGCGCAGCCCGCCGTCTTCGGCTTCGCAAAGGCCCGTTTCCGTCAGCAGGTCCTGCGTCAGCAGAAAGCCGGGCAGTCGTTTTTCCGCAAACGCGCTGAGCTCGTCAAAAGAGAGCAGCTGCGCGTCTTCCGTCGCCAGCCCTTCCTCGCAAAGATAAAGAGAAAGGAACTGCGCCGCGGAAAGGGATTCGGCGGAAAACTCCGTCGAACCGTCGGCAAAAAAGGCCTCCGCCTCCTGGGCGATGGCAAAGAGCTCTTCTGTGCTCGCCCCATCCATAAAGCGCTGAGCAGGCGTTTCTTTGACCCCGCCGCAGGAAGCCAGCAGGCAGAGCGCAAGCGCCAGCAGCAGGGGCAACAATATTTTCTTCATGCGCAAGCCTCCTTCATTGCGTCAGGCCACAGTCAGAGACGATGGCGCCGACCGGATGCTCTTCGTTGTTTTCGTCCTTCTCTTCCTTTAAGGAAAGCAGCAGCGCCAAGAGCTCTGCCGCAGAATCCACCAGATAGTCCGGCGCGGCTTCCGCCAGCTTTTCCGCCGTCATGGCGCCATAGCTCACCGCAACGGTGCGCAGGCCGGCCTGTCGGCCGCATTGCAGGTCAAAGAGGCTGTCGCCGACAAAGACGGCCCGTTCCGGCCGGCTGGCCAGCTGCAGGAGCGCCAGGGCGGCAGGCTCCGGGCTGGGTTTGGGCGCTACGCGCTCGCTGGCCGAGACCACGACGTCAAAGACAGCCTGCAGGCCCAGACAGCTGACGCTGCGGGAAGTGCCGTAAACGCTCTTTGAGGTGACCAGGCCCAGGTAAAAGCCCTCTTTTTTCAGGCGGGAGAGCAGATCCTGCATGCCGGGGAAAAGGCGGATATGGCGATCATGGACAGCGGGGAAATGCTTCTGATAGCAATCATAGAACTCCCGGGCGCGGGCCGGACCGGCCAGCGCCTCGCCGATCTCCAAAAGGGGCACTCCGATCAGCGAAAGCAGTTTTTCGCGCGAATAGGGGACCTGCATCTCGCTGCATGCCTGCTCCGCCACCAGATCGATGATGGGGATGGAATCGGCCACCGTGCCGTCCAGATCAAACAAAACCGTGTCGATCATCACATTCTCCTGTTGTCAAAGCTCTTGTCGATCACTGATATTTCGGCGCGGCGTCACCGGCCAGGTCCAGGCAGACGAACTGAATGCCCAGTTTCTTCAGGCGGGTGTAGATCTCATCCTTTTGCGCCAGGATGCGGGGATAGTATTCCGGGGAGGCCTCCAGGCGCACCAGGTTGCCGTGGTGGCGCAGGCGGCAGTCGCCCAGGTCATAGGCGGCCAGCAGCTTTTCCGCTTCCTCCGCGCGGGAAATGCCGAACTTGGTCAGGCGCTGGCCGCGGGGAAAGTGCCGGGCCAGGCAGGTGTGGTCGCGTGTGTTCCATTTTCCCAGACCTACGCGCATGGCATCTTCGATCACGTCCGCCTTCTTCATGCCGGCGTCGGCAATGGGATGGGCGATGCCCAGCTCCGCCGCCGCATCCAGCTCCGGAAAGAAGGGCTCGTTGACGTCGTCGGCGTCCAGGCCGTCCACCAGCTGCTCGATGCCGGCTTCTTCCGCCGTATCCTTCAGGGTGCGGTACATCATCCGTTTGCACCAATAGCAGCGGCGGGTGGAGTTGGAGCTGACGCGGTCGTCCGAAAGCACGTTCAGCGGGATGCGCTGCCAGAGCACGCGCAGCTGCCGCACCATATCTTCCGCCTGGATCAGCTCAGAGCGGGCGATGAAGGGGGTGACGAAAGTGACCGCCAGCACCCGCCCCGGCAGCAGCCGTGATGCCGTAGCCAGAAGATATGCGCTGTTCAGGCCGCCGGAAAAGGAAACGGCAACGGATTCGTATTGAGAGATCGTTTCATAGAAGCGGGACGCGCCCTCGGATAGCATCATTCGCAAGGCCCCTTTCAGGTGTGTCTTTGGTCAATGGCTATTCCTCTATACGCAAGCAGACATTGTCCGGCTTTTGCCGCGGGGCATTCACAAACGGAATTTGTTTGTAAATTTTTGCAACAAAAAGACACAGACATCGTTCACCTAATCTGATTATATGTTAGTGTAAAAGCGGCACGTTGTCAACTGTTTTCCGATACAGTGCCGGGAAAAGCGCACTATACCCGGCTGAACACGGGAAAAAGCGCCTGCCTTTTGACAAAGGCGCGGGAATCGGGTATACTGAGTAAAATAAGCCATTTATCGCATCGTTAAGCGCAAAAAGACAAAAGAATCGCAGCCGAAAAGGAGAATCCTTATGCAGCGAAGCAGCTGGAAAAACAAACTTTTGCTGCTCTGTTTGACCGTCATCCTGCTCCTGGGGCTTTGTGCCTGCAAAGGAGAGGAGAGCAGCGATCCGGCGATCAACGCGGACAGCGAGCGAGAGCGCATCACCATGCCCGGCAATTCGGAGTACATCCTGAGCGAAGAAGTGGACCAGGTGCAGGTCTGGTATGCAGACACGGAGAGCGATAATCTGGTCCCGCTTTCCATCCCCATCAATCCCACGCTGGCAGCGCCCGCCGTGGCCATCGAAAAGCTGCTGGCCGGCGCGCCCAACGAATGGGTGCGCAGCACCGTGCCGGAGAACACAAAGGTGCTGGGGCTCTGGGCAGACGATCTCTGCGTCTATCTCAACCTGACCACGGACATCCTCTATGCCGACGAAGAAACGGCCGCCCTGGCCATCCGCTCCCTGGTCTATACCCTGGACCTCTTCGACCCCGAACTGCCGGTGCAGATCCTGGTGAACAGCGAGATCTGGGACGAGATCGGCGGCATCCAGACCGGCGAGCCGCTCTCCGTCGAACGCATCAATGACTACAGCAAGGGCAGTGAAAACGCCGTGACCGTCTGGTTTGCCAACGAAAGCGCCAGCTATCTGGTGCCGGTGACGGTGGCGGCAACGGAAAAGACCCCGGAAGCGGCCGTGAAGGCGCTGCTGGCCGGCCCGCCGGCAGAAAGCAAGCTTTCGCCCAGCTTTGGGCAGGGCGTGCAGCTGCTCGACCTTTCCGTGGACTACGGCGTAGCCACCGTCGATTTCAACGAAGCGCTGCTGGACTACGGCGGCGGCAGCACACAGGAGCTGATCCTGCTGCATTCCCTGCAGGCCACGCTGGGCGAATTTGACGGCATACGGGAGATCCAGCTGCTGGTGGAAGATGCCAAGCTGGACTATCTGCCGGAAGGGAGCAGCATCCTGAGCCCCATCCCCACGGATATCCCGCTGAACAACGTGCAGTAAAACAGCCCAAAACAAGCAGAAAAACAGAACCACGGAACAGCGCTCGTCTGTTCCGTGGTTTTTTGTGCATTCCGGCAGGGGAGAGAGGGGACGGAGAAAGCTGGAGGAACGGGTGCGCAGGCGGAAAAGCACGAAAAGAATGCCGGCCGCAGGCTGCCAGAACGACAACAGCAGCCTGTCTCATTTTCCTCGCCTTCACGGCATTGCTGCCCGGCAGGGCAGGGGAAGGGGGCAAGCAAGGCTGCGCGAAAAAATTCCCGCGTCCCGGACAAAGGCCCGTTTCGATGATGGTATCGGTGAGGGAGAAAAACAGCCCGGGTGGGCCAAGCGATGCAGAGGCAAAAAAGCGCCGCGCAAAAGCAGAAAGGCGGCACGGAAAAATTTTTTGATAAATTTTGCGCTCATGGTTGTTTTTTACCCGATTTGAATATTATATAGGTGAACGAAAAAACAGCGGGGCTTTGGCCGCCCGGCAGCAAACAAAAGCAAGACGCCGGACGAACGAAACGCCACGGGGAAGGGAAAAGAAAAGACGGGATGAGACAGCGGAAAATATTTTAGAAAAATTTTGTTGAGTGGTTATTTTTTGCCGTTTTCGATGGCGGTATAGGTAAAAGAGAAAACAAAAGGGGGTGAGACGGCCCAGCAGAAAAACGGGGCGCTGTGATCAAGCGCAAGGCCGTGAGGAAGAAACAAACGAGAGGAGGAACGCAGCTGAAAATATTTTTTGAAAAATTTTCAAATCAGCTGATACATTTGCCGTTTTCGATGATATATG
>JAEEGL016742215.1_pt1 | contig 14260 bp, 14 predicted proteins | sample 9134231 | NCBI WGS metagenome assembly JAEEGL01 (sample SAMN16246548, study PRJNA631951) | gut metagenome | biome: gut microbiome; feature: rumen; material: fiber-attached | host: Bos | place: Iran: Karaj | collected 2018-10 | reverse complement strand
CGGGGGATCTGAACCTGTGGCACTGGCGGGAAGAGAATTCCCTGCACGAGATCACCCAGGCGGAAAAGAGCTTCTACGCCAAGATGAAGGACGTGGAGAAGCTGAATATCGATCTGGCCATGTTCCCCGTGGATCCCCGGATGGGCGGGTTCTTCGACGCCGGGGCCAATTACTTCATCATGTCCGTCAAGCCCAGGCTGTTCATCCCCATCCACTGGTTCGACCGGAAGGAAGCGGCGAAGGAATTCGCCCGCAAGGCCAGGACCCGCTATACCGAAGTGATCGCCCTGACCGAGCCCAGAGACGCGCTGAAGGTGCAGTTCGAGGACGACTCCATCATCTGGCGCGTGCTGCCCAAGGAAGGGGCGAAGAGCTCCTCCGACGACGTGCTGGACAAGTTCAAGGCCGAAGATCCCTTCGTGGACAGTGATCTTCCCATCCGGCTCGACCCGGAAAAGGAGACGAAATGATCCCGATCATCGCGATGGTATGCCCCTCCAGAGAGGAAAAAAACTATAAGATCAGCCGTGATTATGTGAACGCCGTGCTCTCCGCCGGCGCCGTGCCGGTCATGATCCCGCCTCAGGCGGACGGGGAAAAGCTGGACAGACTGCTGGATCTTTCCTGCGGGCTCATACTGACCGGCGGGGGCGATCTGGCCCCGGAGCGTTACGGTGAGAGAACGGAACCCTTCTGCGGCGAGATCGACCGGGAACGGGACGAGGAGGAGTATATCCTTCTTGAGAAGGCGCTCCGGCGCGGGATGCCCATCCTGGGCATCTGCCGGGGCTTCCAGACCCTCAACTGCTTCATGGGCGGCACCCTGTATCAGGACATCACCGCGCAGACGGGCTCCCCGATCAAGCACGCCCAGGGCGACAGGCGGTATGAAAAGATGCATGAGGTCGATATCCGCGAGGGCACGCTGCTGAGCCGCTTCATGGGCCGCGGTACCGCCGGTGTCAACACCTGCCATCACCAGGGCGTCAAGGCCCTGGGGAGCGGGCTCATCTCCTCGGCCGCCGCGCCTGACGGCCTGATCGAGGGCATCGAGATCCCCGGGCAGGACGTCATGGCTGTGCAGTGGCACCCGGAAGCGCTGGCGGCCGCGGATGATCCGCAGGCCAAAGCGGTCTTCTCCGGATGGGTGCGCCTGGCCGCGGCCAAAGGAGAGAAGGCATGACGATCGCCCTGATCGGGGACCTGCACGGCAATATGCCCGCGGTGGAGGCCCTGGATAAGGACCTGAAACGCCGTAAGATCGATACGGTCTACTGTCTTGGGGACCTGGTGGGAAAAGGCCCCTCCAATGCCGAGACCATGGACTGGGCCCTTGAGCGCTGCCAGGTCAACCTGCGCGGCAACTGGGACGAGGGCGTGGGTATGAAGCAGTTTCCCAACGACACCTTCTATCACCGGCAGCTGGGCGAAAAGCGCCTCAAGATCCTCGCGGAGCTCCCTCTGGAGCATCATTTCACCCTGTCCGGGCGGAAGATCCGCCTGCTGCACGGACGGCCCGTGATGGACGAGCCCTATTTCATCCACGAGAACACGAAGGACCTGGAAAAGTATTTCGAGCCCGACTGGGACGTGGTGGGTTATGCCGATGTGCACCGCCAGGGCCTGAGGGTCATCGCCTTCCGGGGGATCCTGTTCAATACCGGCAGCGTGGGCAACGGCCTGGGAGTCAATATGGTGCAGTACGCGATCATGGACGGCGGGGACAGCCCCGAAGATCCGTTGGACATCCGCCTCATCACCCTCCCCTACGACCGGGAAAAGGCCGTCCGCCTCACCCTGGAGGCTGAAAAACAGGGGCTCAGGAACGCTCAGGCTTTCATCAACGAGATCCGGACCGGCGTATACGACCGGCCCTCATCGGGAAGACATCCCTATTGAACCACACGGAGGAAAACAAAATGGATAATGAGGAAATGGAACTGATCGAACTGGAAGACAGCGACGGCCAGCCCGTCACGCTGAAAGTGGAACGGTACTTTTTTTACAACGGCGAGGAGTATGTGCTCCTGAGCGATGACATCGACGGCACCGCCGCTGAGGAAGCGTCCTTCTACGTGATGAAAGTGGAGCCCATCGAGGGTGAGGACGACGACATGGTGGATTTCGTGCCCGTGGATGACGAGCTGAGCGAAGCGCTGCTCAAGGCCGCCCGGACAGTGTTCGATCCTTTCGACGGCAAGGACGATGAATGAGACTTTACGCAGGAAGATAACGCTGCTCCCCGACTCCCCCGGCTGCTACCTGATGAAGCATGAGGGTGAGATCATCTATGTGGGGAAAGCCGTCAATCTCAAAAACCGGGTGCGCAGCTATTTCCAGGGCCGGGACCATACGCCGAAGGTGGCGTCCATGGTCAGGAACATCGACGATTTCGACATCGTCCTGTGCCGGACCAATCTGGAAGCATTGATCCTGGAATGCAACCTCATCAAGCTGCACAAGCCCTATTACAACATCCTGCTCAAGGATGACAAACAGTACCCCTATATCCGCGTCGACCTGAACGATCCCTACCCGCGGCTGACGCTCGCGAGAAAGGTGCAGCAGGACGGCGCGCGTTATTTCGGCCCCTACACCAGCGCCGGCGCGGTAAGGGACGTGCTGGAGAGCGTCAAAAAGCTGTTTCCTCTTCGGACCTGCTCCCAGGCCCTGCCCGCCAAAAAGGAAGTGCGGCCCTGCGTGAATTACGAGATCGGCCGCTGCCTGGGGCCGTGCGCGGGAAAATGCACGCCCGAGGAATACCGCGAAGCCGTGGACAGGGCCGTCGCCTTCCTGTCCGGCGACCAGCAGACGATCATACGCGCCCTGAACGAGGAGATGCTTGCCGCCAGCCGCGCCTATCAGTATGAGCGCGCGGCGGTGCTCAGGGACAGGATCAGGGACATCGAGAACCTGGCCCAGCGCCAGCAGGCCTCCCAGATCCGGCGGTCGGACCAGGACGTGATCGCCCTGGCCCATGACGACGCCGACGCCATGGCGTACGTGCTCAGCATCCGGGATGGCAAGATCATCGAGGGGAAGCAGTACGCTCTCCCCCATGAAGGGGCCGAGCCCGTCGGGGAGGTCCTGTTCGATTTCCTGGTCCAGTACTACGACCGCCATGAGCCGCCCCGGGAGCTGCTGATCGAGGAGCTGCCCGGAGAAGTGCTGGAGGACGTGACCGAGTACCTCCGGCAGAAACGGCAGGGGGCTTGCGACGTCACCGTGCCCCAGCGCGGCGCCAAGAAGGGCCTGATCCTCATGTGCCGGAAAAACGCCGCCGACGCCCTGACGAAGCAGAATGCCCGGAAACAGATCCATTATGACCGCACGGTGGGCGCCTGCCATGACCTGGCGGCCGCCCTGGGGCTGGATATCTATCCCCGGCGGATCGAGGGCTATGACATCAGCAACACGCAAGGCACCCTGTCGGTAGCCAGCATGGTGGTATTCATCGACGGCGAGCCCGCGGTGAAGGAATACCGGCGCTACCGTATCAAGACCGTGGTGGGCGCGAACGATTTCGCGTCCCTCAATGAGGTGCTGGAGCGCCGGTTCAAAAGAGCGCTTTCCGACGATCCGGAAACGAAATGGCCCATGCCTGACCTGATCCTGATCGACGGCGGGCCCGAGCAGCTTGCCTTCTCGCTCCGGGCCATGCGGGGCCTGGGCGCGGACGTGCCCATGTTCGGCCTGGCCAAGAAGCGTGAGGAGATCTACCTGCCGGAAAAGCCGGATCCCGTGATCCTGGACCACCACACCTACGCCCTGCACCTGATACAGCGGGTGCGGGACGAATCCCACCGGTTCGCAATCACCTTCCACCGCAGCCTGCGCACCAAGGATACGATCCGCAGCAGCCTGGAGAGCATCCCGGGCATCGGGCCCCAGAAGCGCAAGGCCCTTTTGAAAGCCTTCGGCAGCCTGAAGGCGGTGCGGGAAGCGGACGAAAACGCCCTTAATAAGGTGAAGGGCATCTCTGAAAGAAACGCGGCGGATATTTTCCGCGCCCTTCATGACGGGAGCGATAAAGAAGATGAACAAGGGAACGAATAAGCACATGGAGATCCTGGCCCCGGCCGGCGCCTGGCCGCAGATGGAAGCCGCGGTGCGCAGCGGCGCCGACGCCGTATACCTGGGCACCCGGGCCCTGAACGCGCGCATGCGCGCGGACAATTTCGACGACCTGAAGGCGACAGTGAGCTACTGCCACGTGCGGAACGTGAAAGTCTACGTGACGGTCAACACCCTGATCCGGGAGGACGAGCTCCCCCTTCTGAGGGACACCCTGCGTTTGGTGGCCGAAAGCGGCGCCGACGCCGTCCTGGCCACGGACATGGCGACCGTCGGCCTGGTCAGGGCCGCCTGCCCGGGGCTGCCCCTGCACGCTTCCACCCAGATGACGGTGCATAACCTGTCCGGCGCTCATCTGATGCGGGATCTGGGCTTTTCAAGGGTGGTGCTGGCCCGGGAGATGTCCCGGGACGAGATCGCCCACGTGACCGCCCACGCCGGGATCGAGACAGAAGTATTCGTCCACGGCGCCCTGTGCATGAGCGTATCCGGGCAGTGCCTGATGTCCTCCTTCCTGGGGCAGCGCAGCGGCAACCGCGGGCGCTGTGCCCAGCCCTGCCGGCTGGATTTCCATACGGATAAGGACCGGTATGTCCTGTCATTGAAGGACCTGTCGCTGTGCGAACACCTCCGGGAGCTGGAAGACATGGGCGTCGCCAGCGCCAAGATCGAAGGCCGCCTGAAAAGGCCGGAGTATGTGGCCGCCGCCGTCCGGGCCTGCACCGGGTACCGGGAAGGCCGGGAGCCGGATATGGAGGAGCTGGCGGACGTATTCTCAAGAAGCGGCTTCACCCAGGGCCACTATCTGGGAAAACGGGACAGGAGCATGTTCGGCATCCGGGACACCTCCGGTGAGGACAATACCGCGCGCCTTTCCGCCATCCGGGAGCGTTACCGCACCGAAAGACAGAGCGTCCCCCTGACCTTCGACGTGCGGAACGGGAACGGCAAGATCCTGATCACGGCGGATGACGGCGCCCGGAAGTGCGGGCGGACCCTCAGTGAGGATCCGTCTCTTGAGACGCCCCTTAAGGAGGACCGCGCCGAAGGGAGCCTGAGAAAGCTGGGCGGCACGCCCTATCTGGCGGCCTCCGTCACGATCGACGCGCCGGGCGGCCTCCGCTGCCGGGCCGGGGACATCAACCGGGCCAAAAAAGAACTGACCGAAGAGATGACCGCTCTGAGGGCCGTGACCGTCCCCCACGCGTTCACCGAACCGGCCGATATCAAGCGTCCCGCCGCCACTCCGGCCGGAAAACCGCTCATATACCTGTTCCTGTCGGCCATGGAGCAGTGGGATGAAGAGACCATGGCGGACGCGGGAAGAGTGTATCTCCCCCTGGAGCAGCTGGATGAGGAGGCCGTGCGCTCGCATCCCGGTATCGGCGCCAGGCTGTTCCCTTTCGCCTTCGGAAAGGAAGACGACAGGACCTTTGAAAAGCTCCTGCGCCTGAAGGACTGTGGCCTCAGCCGGGTCAGCGCCGGCAATCCCGGCGGGATCTGGCAGGCCCGGAGAGCGGGACTGGAATGCTTCGGAGAATACACCCTTGGCATCATGAACACTTCCGCGGCGGACATGTACCGCTCCCTGAGTGTCGCCGAGCACGACCTGAGCGTGGAGTGGAACCTGAGATACGCGCCGCAGATGGGATACGCCCCGGATGAGGGCCTGCTGGTCTACGGGAAGATCCCCCTGATGAGCTTCAGGGCCTGCCCACTTTCATCCTCCACGGGCTGCAGGGCCTGCGGCGGGCACGGGCAGATCATGGACCGGTACGACACGCCCTTTGAACTCATGTGCCATGCCCGGCAGATCTCCCAGTTGCTGAACCCCCATCCCCTGTACTGGGGCGATATGAAGGACAGGCTGCCCCCGCTCCATCACCACTCCTTCCTGTTCACCCTGGAAAGCCGGGAAGAGTGCCGGGAGATCCTGAGAGCCTACCGTGCCGGTGAGGCCCTGCCCGGCACCGTGACCCGGGGACTGTACAACAAAGAGCTGCTGTAGGAGGTCATCATGGGCGGCTATATCATGGACCTGAGAAAATATGTGGGAAAGATGCCGCTGATCCAGGTCGGTGCCAGCGTGATCCTGATCAATGAGAGGGGCGAGATCCTGCTCCAGAAGCGGAGAGACAACGGCCTGTGGGCCTATCACGGCGGGAGCCTGGAGCCCGGTGAGAGCTGCGAGGAAGCGGCCGCGAGAGAAACGCGCGAGGAAACGGGCCTCATCGCGGATGAACTGGAATTATTTGGCGTATTTTCCGGAAAAGAATATTATTATGTTTACCCGAACGGCGACCCCGTGTATAATGTGGACGTGGTCTTCGTGTGCCGGAAATACCACGGCGTGATCAAGCCGGATCCCGAAGAAGTGACCGAGCTGAAGTTTTTCCCGCCGGACCGGGTCCCCGAAGACCTGACGCCCCAGATACGCACACCTCTCACAAAATACATCGCTACCATAAAGGAGGAACAGCATCATGGAACTTAAAGGCAGCAAGACCGAGAAAAACCTGCAGACCGCGTTCGCCGGTGAATCCCAGGCCAGGAACAAGTACACCTATTTCGCCTCCGTCGCCAAGAAGGAAGGCTACGAGCAGATCTCCGCGATCTTCCTGAAAACGGCTGAGAACGAAAAAGAACACGCCAAGATGTGGTTCAAGGCCCTCAAGGGCATCGGCACCACCACCGAGAACCTGAAGGCCGCCGCCGACGGCGAGAACTACGAGTGGACCGACATGTACGACACCTTCGCCAAAGAAGCCGAGGAAGAGGGCTTCACCGACCTGGCGGCGAAGTTCCGCGGCGTCGCGGCCATCGAAAAGGCCCACGAGGAGCGCTACCGCAAGCTGCTTGAGAACATCGAGACCGCGAAGGTGTTCGAGAAGAGCGCCGTCAAGGTGTGGGAATGCCGCAACTGCGGGCACATCGTGGTGGGCACCAAGGCCCCGGAGAAATGCCCGGTGTGCGACCATCCCCAGAGCTATTTCGAGCTGAGGGAAGAGAATTACTGATCGGCAGCGATCAGACAGCAGACCTGAACCGACAAACGCCGGCGGTATCATTCCGCCGGCGCTTTGTTTTCCATAAGATCACACCGTTACCCACTCGACTTCCCGCGCTTCGTCCGGCAGCGGGGGCTCCAGTTTGTCCAGCATGGACGCGATCACGCTTTCAGGCACCCTTTCCCTGCGTTCGGAATTCCGCCGCAGGTTTTCCTGCCAGGACGTTTCCAGGTACACGATGCGGGTACGGAAGTGATAATCCGAGAAGAGAGCGACCTGATCCCGCCTGTTCCTGGTGAGGCTGGTGGCGTTCCACACGAAAGGCTGTCCCCGGCGCAGATACTCCCGGGCCGCTTCCCGGGCCGCCTGGACCACGCGTCCCTGATCGTCCCGGGGCGACACGCCCATGCGGCGGCGGATCTGATCCAGGGAAACGACGGGCAGGGACGGGAAACGGCTTCGGATATAGGTGTCCTTCCCCACACCGGGCAGGCCGGAGAGGAGCACCGCTTCGGCGACGGAATCGTCATAGAGTTCCTGATCCGGCCAGATCTTCGCACCGGAAAAGTATTTTTCGCGCGTCGCCGCGGAGGCGAAGTGATAGGGTGATGACAGGCAGCCCGCTTCCTCACTGATGTCGTGCGCCAGTTTTACCGCGTCCAGGAGCTGCTCCCGGTCCGGGGCGTAACGGCCCAGCACATCCGCCTTCGCCAGAGCGGTCAGGGAAAGGAGAGTGGCGCCCGGCGCCTTTTCGCCGATGGAGGCAAAACGGCGGGCACTGAACGTTGGATCACGCTTTTCATACAGATGCAGCGGCAGGGAATGGTACCGGATCAGCGCACAGCAGGCTTCCCGCGTTTCAAGAGCTTCGGGAGTGCCCGCCAGACCGAATCCGGTCCACAGGAGCGTCCGGGCCATACGCGCCCCGACACTGCCGTGATCGGGCGTCACGATGCGCCCGCCCTCCTTCCGGGTGCAGCGGATCTTGCCGATATCATGCAGGAGCGCTGCCAGTGAGAGGACCCGGCGGGAGCTTTCGGGAAGCAGGCGGAGATCCTCAAGGCCCGCCAGCGCTTCGCACACCAGACGGGTATGGGTCCACACATCCCCTTCCCCGTGCCAGACGGGATCCTGGGGCGTCGCGCTCATGGCCGGGATCAGCGGGGCCAGGGCGGGCAGCGCCTCCAGGGCAGTGAAATCGTACCGCCAGTCAGGCGGCGCGGGCAGGGCGTCATACAGGGCGGATATCCCGTTATCCGTGATCTTATCGGTCATAGGATCTCTGAAAAGTTCCCGTCAGGGCGTTGAGAAAAGCTCCGTGAGGGGACGGCACAGCCCGTTGGGCACGATGGGCCGCTCCAGCCAGTGGGACTGGGACTGTTCCACCGTCTGCAGGAAGCTGCTGCGCACATATTTGACCCGCGCGGTCACCGCTCCCCCATCTTCCACCTTGATATACAGCCCCTCCATGGTGCGGGAGGGGTCCGTCTCCCGGAGGATACGCTCCGGTTCAAGGTCCATCCGCTCAGCCGTTTCCCGAAGATGGGCCAGATGATCCGGCGTGATGAAAAGGGAGTCGCCGAGAAACCGAAGGACGTCGCTCTCCTGCCGGAAGCGGCCTGACGCGAGGACGGGAACGGAGGAAACAGGCAGACCGGAAGTGATCTTCCGGCGCGACGGCGTATCCAGGAACCGGGAAGTCTCCCGGTCGAACAGGTCGAATTCCATGAAATAATGGGGCAGCGCGTCGTCATAGATCGTGTGCTTGGCGTACATCCATTCCCCGTACATGATGTACCGGGTGCCCAAAGCTTCCCGCAGGATGAACGCGTGGGCGGAAGCCCACTGCTTGAACAGATCGTAGTGCTTTTCCCGGTAACCGCCGGTCAGGTAGTGGCCCCGGCTCTGCAGGAGCAGCGTGCCGTCATCGTCAAAGGAGACGGCCGTGTTGGCGCCGTCGATCTTTTCTTCGATGACAATATGCTTCATGGCGATCCCGGAAAACGGCACCTGGGAGAGGTCTTCGTCCCCGGGCTGCAGGCGGGATCCCATGAGATGAGGCGTCCGGGGATACTTCAGGATCTTAAAAGGCATCTCATGCTCCCTTCTTCGCGAACAGGACGAGGTGGCCCGGCACCGCGTCAAAGCGGAGCGCGCGGCAGCCCGCGGCCTGAAAAAGACCTTCCAGTTTGGGTCTCGTCAAAAGATGGATGTGTTCGGGATTATCATCCGGCTTGCTCGGGACCGTGACGATCACGCAGCGCCGGGCGATGCGGCAGGCGTTCCGGACCGCCGCGCCGACATCCGGGATATGCTCGAGCACCTCCAGCAATGTCACCGCGTCATAGGACGCTTCAGGGGCGTCCCATGCGCATATGTCCCCCTGAAACACTTTCAGGCGGTCCATTCCTCCGCGGCGGACCGCTTCAAGCATCTGAGCCCGGCGCGGCAGCAGCTCAAGGCTCGTGACAGGGGTGTCGGGGAACGCGCGCAGGAACGGGAACAGAAAAACGCCCCGGCCGGATCCCACATCCAGAAGATCCTCGGGACAGATGCCCCGAAGGATCCCCAGGACCGTCCGCACCCGGGGCAGCTCGTCGAAACGCTTGAAGTGATGCAGATCGATGCCCCGCTCCCGGGCAAGGGCCAGAAGGGCCCGGCAGTCCTCCTCCCCGAGGGCGGAAAGAGGCTTTGAGATCAGGGGGTGTGTTTCGTTTTCGAGCATCCCGCGGATATAGGCCGCCGTCAGGAGCGGATCATACCTGCCGGGATCATGTCCGTCGATCATGCTTCGTCGTCTCCCCCGCGCGGGGAAGCAAAGCGCTCCGCCGCCACCAGGATGGCGCGCTTGGTGAAGTAGTTCCAGACCATCACGACAGCGGTGGCGATGATCTTGCTGATCATATACATTTTGACCTCAAAACCGAAGAGGGCGAAGATGACCTGATCCTCGCCGAAAAGGCGGCCGAACAGGGCCATCAGCGCCAGATTGAGCCCCAGGCCGATCACGCTGCTGACCAGGAACACGATCTTCTGGACAGCGCCCTTTTCTTTGGCCTCCGGGAACACCCATTTGAGGCACAGCATGAAATTGACGGCCGTGGAGATCAGGAACGCGGCGGCCTCCGCCGGAAGCGTGGGTATGCCGCAGGCATCCCTGAAAAGTTTCAGCAGCGCGAACTCGATCAGGAAGCACGCGCCGCCCGTGAAGGCGAAGCGGATGATCTCCCCGAAGCGGCCCGCCGCGTGGGTCTCATTTTTCATCGGCATCATATCCTTTCAAAAGGTCTGTTTCACCGTCATCTCCCCGGGCGTAGGCCGCGGACAGGATCCTCTCTCTGGGGATCGTGAGAGCCTTCACGGCCCTTTTGGTGTTGGGAAGATAAGTCACGGTGTCCGCGTCCCAGCAGATCACGCGGATATTCATATAACGCAGCAGACCGCCGTCAGCTTCCGTCATCACGCGGATGGGCTTCAAATGATCCCGGCTGTATACGAAAAAACGCTCGTCATTCATCATGGTTTACCCGCCAGATCGTGATCTCCCCGTTGGAGGACTCGAAGACCCGGTCGAACTCCCGGTCCAGCGCGTCTTCGTCGACAGTGAGATTGGCCCGCTCATAGCTGCCGACAAAGATATAGCTGACGTTATAGTCCTCCAGCATCCTTCTGTTTCCCGCGGGATCCCGGTAGAATTCCCTGATGTCCATCTGCCTTTCCCAGGTGTTCAGGCCGTGATAGTACAGCCACAGGTCCGGCCCGCACACGATGTCCCGTCCCGCCAGGGCGCAGACGGGATTGATGTGCTGCGTCCAGGAAATGAAAACGGCGTGCTGGGGCGTTTCTTTCTCGATGAACTCCGCCGCCTCCACGTCATACTTCGAGAACAGCATGTAATCGCTCACGGCTTCCCGCGCGAAGGACAGCCCCGCCGAGCTGAAGCAGAGCACCCCGGCGAGCACGGCCGCGGCGTACCTGGAGCGCAGGGGCTTCATCCTGTCCCAGATCTCCCAGGCGAAGTCCGCCGCCAGCATGGCGCCGAACATATACCAGACATAAAAGAGCTTGTTGTTGTCATACTCGTTGGGCTGGAACCGGATGAGCTCCGCGGTCACGAAGATCGTGAACGCGCCGGCAGCCAGAAAACGCCTTTTGCTGTTCTTTTCCAGAAGGGAAAGCAGGATGAGCACAAAGGGCAGCCCGATGTTTTTGATGTAGAACCAGAGATATCCGTCCCGCAGGCCGGCACTGCCTGAGTTGTTGACCCAATTGAAATGGAAGGAAAGGAAATGATCGCTCCCGCCCACCTGGCCGAAAGTCCAGACAAGGAGCTGCGGCAGGGCCAGGAGAAGAGCCGTCCCGCCGTAGACCGCCCACGGCAGGATCCTTTGCAAAAACCTTCCCTTCCCCCTGACGGCGCACCAGATCGTCCAGCCGATGCTCGTCAGGCCCAGCGCGAAGAAAGAATGGGTGTGGATCATCACCAGCCCGCCGGCCCAGATCCCGAGAAAAAGCGCGTTCCCGAACCGCCCGGGCGCCGTGTCCTGCCGGCCCAGCTCACTGTCCGCCAGGTCATAGGTGAGATACAGGCAGGGCAGCAGCTGGCACCAGCCGCCCAGGATGGTCCTCTGCGGGATCAGCATATCGCACAGGATGTTGCTCCACCTTAGATTGTAGGTGGTGAATTCCGCGTGATTGGCCGGCGCCTGATACCAGCCGTAGAGGATGTTGCGGAGCCTCGCGAGTACACCGACGCCTTCCTGCAGCTGGTTGGCCCCGGCGCTGCCCAGGCTCACGCCGATCATATCGAAAGCATAGAGAAAACCGAGACCGCCGTTGAGGAAGAAAAACAGGAAGGCCAGCACCGCGGTCCGCCTGCAGTGAAAGATCCGGTCGGCCAGGATGATATAGCCGCTGTAGAGCAGCAGGAGCATGACCCCGGAGGGGAAAAGCACCGCCGCGCGCAGGTCCATCCCCAGAAGCATGCAGGAAGTGGACAGAGTATCCGTCAGGAAGGGATAGCTGAGCCGCGCTCCCGGATAGATGCTGTAATCCGCCGGAACGGACGCGTTCCGCATGGATGTGATGATGGAAAGATGGAGATTCAGGTCGCCATAAGTGCTCTGGCCCACGTGCAGGCCGTCCGCCGCGGGGCGGATATTATGGGTCCATTCCAGAACCATCGAAAACAGGAAAAGGGGCAGCACGGTAAAAAGCATCGTGACAAGAAGGGAGCGGTCCTCTTCTCCCCAGCGTGCCGCGGCCGTCCTGCGGCCGGAAACGGCGCATCCCAGCGTGATCATGACCGCCGCAAGCAGGGCCAGCACATGCGCCCTGAGCGTGAAACCGAAGACGAAAGCGGATAAGTAAGGCAGCCACATCATGAGGAAGACACCCAGGCAGGCACCCATCCACACGCGTGTCAGGACCTGACGGCGCGGAAAAAGGCACCGCGTCACCGCGCAGCCCATCAGCATGAAACTGATCAGATACAGTACCGCCGCCATGCTTTCCCCACCTCCGGTCGGATTTCCTGTTATTGTACAACAGGCCCGCGGCTTTGTCCATGAACGGATGTAAACTTTCGGCCGCGGAGATACACGGATCCCGGTCCCGCGGCCTCCGGGCGCCCGTTCCAAAGCCAAACGCGGGGGCATGAAACGGCCTGTTGGCATTGACAAAACAGGGCCTGTTTGGATACAATGTGCGTGGCCTTCTTCCGCTGCGGCAGGCACCGGAAACACAAGGCCAGTCAGGCGGTCAGGATGAGAGACGAGCCGATCTATTATGAAAGAAACTTTTCCGGGGATCCTTTTCCCGGAGAAGAGATTCCCCATGAAACAGCACGGCGCGTTCCTCACAGGAGCCGCCGCAGGAAGGACCCGGGCCCGGTCAGCCGGGTATGGGCGGCCATAATGTGGGCCGGCGTCATCCTGCTCGTATTCCTGACCGCGGCAGCGGCCGGATGGTACTCAAGGCTGCCGGCTTTCAGGGCCGCTGAAGATCAGCTTCCGCCGGATGACTGTTTTGCCGACGGCGTTTATGTGGACAACATCCCGCTGGCGGGCCTCACTTATCAGCAGGCACTGGACAGGATCACCGCCGGGCAGCGCGGCACAGTCTCAGGCACGCTCCGCGTCACCGCCGGGGAGCAGGGATGGATCATCCCGGTCAGCCGTTTCTATGACGCGGAGAAAAACATCCATGACGCCCTGGACAAGGCTTTTGCCGTGGGCAGGAGCGTGACGCCCGCGATCCTCCCCGACGGGCTCTCCCCCTTTGAATACCGCCGGCGCAGTGCCGAAAGCGCCCGGAACAAAGGCGCGTATTATTACGTATCCCCGGCCTGGCGGCAGGAAACGGTGAGCGAGACCGCCGCGCAGATCGCCGGAGACATACAAAAAGAACCTGTGAACGCGCAGCTGGACACCTTTGATTTCGCCACGGGCACCTTCACCTTCCTGCCCGAGGAAAAGGGGTATTCCATCCCGGTGTCCGATATCGAGACCGCGATCACGAAAGCTCTCGAAGACCGCAGCGGGACCGGAGCCGCGCAGGACATCGTCCTCACGCCCGAAGAGATCCTGCCCGGCATCACCGCCTACGATCTGATGAATTCCTTCGGGCTGGTCAGCGCCGCGGCGGCGCGCCTCCCTCAGGAAGCGCAGGATATCGTGACGGCGCTGGACGGCATCATCGTCCCCGCAGGAACGGAAATATCCCTGTTCAACGTGATGCTCCAGCGGCTCCCGGGGAACGGAGTCAGCCGTGAAGGCCTCAAGGCCAACCTTTACTCCTCCGAGCTGGACCGGATCGGAGACATGGTGTTCCGCGCCGCCTCCGCCGCCGGGATGAAGATCGAGAAGCATTTCCCGGACGGGGCCGGCGGGACGAGCATTTCCTGGCCGGATGAGGATCTGGTGATGTCCAACGCAAGCGCCTATCCGGTCTTCCTGTCCGTATCGGTGGGACAGGATCCCTGCACGCTGTATATCTACGGGCGCATCCCGAACCATTAGGAGCTAAGAGGTGATCAGATGCTGAAAGGTGAGCTGAAAAAGAAAAAGATCCTGGAGACCGCCGAAAAGCTCTTTTTCGAAAAGGGCTATTCCGGCAGCACCGTAGACGATCTCCTGGGCATCCTCCAGTGCAGCAAGGGCAGCCTGTACCATCATTTT
>JAEEGL015634454.1_pt1 | contig 14260 bp, 9 predicted proteins | sample 9134231 | NCBI WGS metagenome assembly JAEEGL01 (sample SAMN16246548, study PRJNA631951) | gut metagenome | biome: gut microbiome; feature: rumen; material: fiber-attached | host: Bos | place: Iran: Karaj | collected 2018-10 | reverse complement strand
ACAGTATTACAGACACAGCCATCACATGGGGCGGCAATGCGGGTGACGACAGCACTCAGAGTATCGACATCTCTGATGAAGGTGCTACAGGCGACAACAGATAATAAAAGTAAGAAAAAGGTGTAAAATGCTGACCACTCTATTTTGATAGATGTATGAAGAAATACTTAATATGTGGGCTGCTGATGTGGGCAACATTAGCCAGTGCGCAAACGACAGACACCACATTCGTGTACCTGAACAACGGTGATGTGGATGCATATCCTGCTGATTTGGCAACAGTGGGCGAAGTGACCGACGGCAAACTGGAGGTGACGTGGAAAGACGACACCACCGTCAGCTATGATGCAGGGGACATAGCGCGTATAGGGAAAGACGCGCCTGCGAACCTGCCACAGCTGATGGCGCTGACGATTGACAACAAGTACAACGACCAGGTGTATACTGATGTTGAGGCAACAGTGAGTGATGGACGTATCGACCTGCAGCTGGGATGTATAGGGCGCTGGCTGACGCCCTCGTTCCTGCTGTCCGACGAACAGGCCTCGGCATACATTGGTTCGGAACAGCAGCGCAGCACGATCAGCCGCAGACGTTACAACAGCGACGTGACCTACACCATTGCCCTGCCTGGGATGCAGATTCTGCGTCGCCATCAAGACGGCGGATATGCAATGGAGCCCTACGGTCGCGACTATGTGCTGCATGTGGACTGGCTGACGGATCAGTCGACGAACGTGCCTACGGTGAACATCAACATTGAGAACGGCGAGATGGTAAGCAGCAAGGATTATTACCTGAATGCTGAAATCAGCATCGACGGCGCGGGCGTGTTCCCCTCGATGAAAGCTACCGCCGTACAGATAAAAGGTCGCGGCAACAGCAGCTGGAGCTCGGATCCGTGGGACAAGAACCCCTACCGCCTGAAGTTCGACAAGAAACAAAAACCCTTCGGCCTGTCGAATGCCAAGAGCTGGGTGCTGTTGGCCAACAAGCAGAAGGGGTCCATGCTGTCGAACGCCCTCGGCATGAAGGCTGCCTGTCTGGTACAAACCGCTGCTGCCAACCACATGATACCCGTCGAGCTGTACATCAACGGCGACTATCGCGGCAGCTACAATTTCACTGAGAAAGTGGGCTTTGCAGGCAACAGCATCGACCTCGACGACGAGACAGATGCCGTACTCATCGAACTGGACTCTTACTACGACGAGACGTACAAGTTCCACAGCAACCCCTATCACCTGCCTGTGAACATCAAGGAGCCCGACTTCAGCGAGGGTAAGACGCAGCTGACGCTGGACGACATCAAGGGTGACTTCAACCGTGTGATGCAAGTGCTGAAGGACGGTGGCGAGATAGCCGAACTGGTGGATTTGGACTATCTGGCGCGCTTCCTGCTGGTCAACGAGCTGATAGAGAACTACGAGCTGATGCACCCCAAGAGCACCTATCTCTACAAGGAACGCGTGAAGGGTGGCAGCAAGTACATCTTCGGCCCCGTATGGGACTTGGACTGGGCATACGGCTACGAACTGAACCGCAGATACTGCGTCGGTGAAGAGCAGGCTGACTATTACACCCGTGTAAACATGGAGTCCAACGCGTTTATGCACGACCTGCGCTACGTCAGTCCGCAGCTCGACAGGACTTACTACAAGGTGTGGACGCGCTTTATGCGGCAGGGAATCGACGAACTCACCGACTTCTGCAATGACTACTATGTCTACGCCCGTCCCTCGCTGGAGCACAACAAACAAAAGTGGAGCGACAATACCAACTATGCCACCAGTGCCAAGAATGCCGCCAGCTGGTTGCGCAAGCGTGCAGAATATGTGTACAGTCATCTTACCCCCTACGAACTGACTGACGAGGAAATCAACGGCGAAACTGGTATTGCCGCCATACAATCCAAGAACGCCTATCAAGCCAACGGGCTGGCGGACGTCTACACCCTACAGGGCGTATGCATCAAACGCCAGGTGCCAGTCAGTGAACTGCGTTCACTCCTGCCCCCCGGTATGTATATCGTCAACGGAAAAAAGATGATCATCAAAAGCAACGCCCTGAAATAACACCGCCACAAACGGAATGTCATTTCAGACTTGCATCATGTTATTCTACGGAGATGTCCGTATAAGTGTTGGGATAGTTGTCGCGCATGATTTCGGGGATTATCTCGCTGTCGCCAATACCGCTGATACCTGACACGACAATCTTGTAATAGTTGTTGCGGACGACGCCATAGTTCATCGACTGCATGGGGTCTTCCTGCGCGGTTGAAAGGCGATGGCGGATCCAATAGGTGTAATAGGTTTCGTAGACTCCCATGTTGAATGTACATTTCTTGATACCATAAGGTTTCAGTTGGGCGTCGGTATATGTCTCCAGTTCGTCAAGCATGAGTCCGCTAGCAGCATTGACGGCCTGGATGGAACCATAGAAATGGTAGTTCCACAGGTAGATGGTGTGTGACCAGTATTCCGCCCGATGCTCTTCGACCAGCGTATGTGTCTTGTCGTCATAGAGATAGACGAATACGGGACTTACAGCGGCCTTGAAGACGATGCCTGGCGAATAGCCGTTCTTCTGGCTCGTACAGAACGACGTGTTCTCAAGGATATAGACATAGCCGAAGTTGCCTGCAGTGGGGATGGAGGCAAAATTCTCGGTGGTAAACGTTCCAAACCATGAGGCATAGATGTCCTTGAACTTGACGGCATCTTTCTGATTGGATGTCTTGCTGTAGAAACAGGGGTCGACAACGTAGTGTCCGTCCTCTTCGTCGCAGTCGCCGTAATTGTCGGGCAAGCGGAACTCAGGCTGCTGTCCGAGATTGTACATGACGTCCTTATGCCGGAACAGGTAGTATTCCCTGTTCAGATTGACCAGCTTATAGTTGGTGATGTTGATGTCGGCATATTTCTGATTGTCGTGCCACAACTCGAAATTATTCTTGGCAACACCAATCTGCAGTTTAGCCAGCACGCGTTCCATGTCGATGGCGAGGACGTAATGCTTGTTGGACCAGGGCGTCAGGTCGACAGCAAGCAAGTCGGTAGCGCGATTGGTCATAACGCATCCGTAGGCAGGAATATTCGGCTCAAGCCCCGACTGGTAGGTAATGGCGTCGGTCATATTGAGGAATTCGTCCTGGTCGGTGATGTCGTCGGGAATGCGGTCGTAGTTGGCAACGGCAAAGATGTTATAGACTCCTACATGGATGCGGACAGTCTCTGCCAGATAGGTGATATCGTATGTCTTGTCAAACGGATCGTCGTCCTTCGTCAGATTGTTGACAGCTACCTTGGTGTAGAGTTTTCCTGTCACGGCATTGAAGAAAAACAGCTCAAGGTGACTGATAGTGTGCTCGTTCTGGAAATAGACGTCATCCGCACTGCGTGTGCTTGCAGGTACGTTGAGGCGCAGCGTCAGGGAGACCATGTCTTTACTGGCAGCGTCCGTCTGCAGCAAATTGTGCAAGACGGCATCTATCGTATCGAAGTCGGGTAGTGGAGAATCAGTGAATACTGCCTGCACAATACCATTTCCGTCGACAATGTAGGTCAGCGGAATGCCACTATCAGCAAAACGATAGTAAAGATCCTTGTCGTGAGGCATATAGACGGGCATGGTCAGCTCGGCCTCATTCCAGTACTGTTTCACCTCGCCGGCCGTCTGGCTTCGCGGAACATTGATGACGACAAGCAAATCGCAGTACTTGTCGTAAATCTGCTGGAGCACGGGAAATTCCTTTTGGCAGTCGGGACAGCCCGTATCGAAAAAGTTGAGCACATAGACCTGCCCCTTGAGCGATGACGACGAAAGGTCTGTGCCACCATCTTCAGTCACCGCGAAAGCAGGAACAGCATCGCCAACCTTCACCTTGGTAACGCGTCCGCCACTATCCCCATCGTCCATCTGACAGGCTGTCAGCAAGACAATGGCGAAGAGCGCCAGAAGCTGGGTGAAGTATGATGGGATGTCGCGTTTCACAGCCTTACAACTTTAAGTGATTCTTTGCCCTCAGTCGCCAACTGTTTACGTCCAGGCTGATGAGCGTGCTGAAATCCTCGGAGAGGAAGAACACGATATGATAGAAGTCCTGGCGGTCAAGATATTCCTGCAGGGTCAACGGACGGCCAAGATTGGTAAAGTAAGAACCTATCATACCCATGTATTCCAGCAATGAGATATTGAGAATCGTCGCGCCAGTATCTGCCTTCTGGAATACCAGGCGACAATCGCGGTCCTCCATCAATCGCAACGTCGTCAGGTTGAAGCCAATGCCATGCAACTCACCATATTCTGCGTCGTTGAACGTGACATCGTTTCGCTCGAAGGGCTCGTAGGTGATAGCTGTGTCTGAAACGGGATTGTTCAGGACGTCCATGGTGCCATTGGCCGATACGAGCTGCACGTCATAGTCGGCAGCATCGACCGTCATCTCACCAGACAGCGGCACAAAGACACAGACCAGTTGATTGGTATCCTTCATCATCCATACATCGTGTGTGGCATATCCGTCGTCGTAGTGAACGGTCTCCGAACGACCATAATACAAGTCAGGCAGTCGGGTGGACACCGTCGTGGAAGTTCCAGGCAGTGACAGGCGGAAATCGCCCATCGTGCTTTTGTCGCCCGATACTGCATACTGCCCATTGCTGATGCCGCTCCACACCACAAACTGATAATCGCCCTCAGGAAGTCCTTCTATCCTCACCTTGTGACCATTGGCAGCAAGGGTCGTCTGCGGCACGTCAAGACGTGAGACATAGTTGCCAATAGAATCATAGACGTAGACCGACACCTCCGTCACGTATTCCGGTGCTGCCTCCACATCCAGTATGTTATAGGTGTAGTGCAGGTTCAGCCAGAATCCTTCCGGGCAATCGTCGTTGTCGTCCTTTACCCACGTACAGGACGTCAACAACAAGATGCAGAGTATGGAGCACAGCTGTTTCAAAGTACAATATCTGTGAGGTCTCTTACTGTCCATGGTTTAACGTTTAGCACAATTTTCAGGTAGGTCTCTCCCTCGTCAGGAGTGTTGGGATCAATCGTCGTATCGCCATCTCCGAGATCAGATACTCCCGTGATAAGCATACGATAAAGGTTGTTGCGTACGACACCAAACTCCATCACCCCCATTTCAAAAGGATTGTTGTTGTCGAGGTGACGAATCCAGTATTTGTAGTAACAACGATAGCCGTCGTCGGTCTTTTCGAACTTACGGGTCTGATACTTTCCTGTCGATATGCCAGATGCTTTGACGGCTACAGCCAGTGCGTCGGCAGAGTCGTAGAACTTCTGGAGAAAGAAATAAAGCACTTCGGGATATTTCTGCACATCGGTCACTAACTCCAACTCGCCGGCACTGTTCAGATGATAGACATTGTTGTTGGGTTCCATGACGGCCTTGAACAATACCCCTGTGGAGTAGCCGTTCTTCTGCGCCGGAGCTAGCATACAGTTCTCCAGGCAGTAGGCCGTCTTGTAATTCGGCGTCTGACTGACTGCATTGAAGGTGTTCCACTTTACATACTCCGGACGACTGTAGTCAGCCGAGAAACGTTCGTAGTATTTATCAGCATTGGTGAAATTGGAGGCATCAACGGATTTCCTGAAGAAATACGGGTCAATCACGTAGCCGTTGACGTCGGACACGTTACCGAAATTGGTATTGACATCCCACTGGGGTTCTTCCAGCGTAGTAAGCACAGCAGTATGGCGGAAAGTATAGAAATATTTAGGCAAATTGACGATATAGTAACCGTCAAGCGTCACGGAAGCATACTTCTCACCCTTGTCGTTGGTTAATTCAAACGTCTCCTCTGACTTCGCCAGATCAAGTCGGGCAAGCACACGTTCCATGGTGATGTTGACGACGTTGACGTCATTGTCGTTTTTCTTCGATATGATGACACCCAGATTCTCCGACGCGCGGTTGGCCATGATGATACCTTCCGAGACATCCTCTATCAGCGCCTGAACGTACGACAGACTGTCAATATCGGCCAGGAACTCGTCCTCCTTGTCTTTCTCAATCTGACGGTTGGTATTAGCAATGACGAAAATGTCGTATGTACCCATTGGCACAGAAATCGGCTCTGCCTCATAAATGACGTTACCACTGGCACTTGTGCCGTTAAACGTTATACCGGTCAGCGGTGCACTCTTCGACAGCAGTTTGGTCTTGCTGTCAAAGAAATACGCCCGGGCAACATTCACCTTGTACTCGTCGGCTGTTCCCTGAACATGATTGTAGCTGTCCTCCGTACTACGAGTCATCGAAGATGTATTACTCTGCAACTGGAACACCACGTTGTATTGTTCCTGTGTCTTTTCCTGATCACCATTGCCGGCAATATCATCGTCGGCCTGACTGCAACTGCAAAGGAAAGCTGTTGCCATGAATAGCGGAAACACGATTTTCTTGAAATGGAACATAGATCTGATAGTTTTAAATGATTACTTTTTTCTTAATTTCTCAAACTCTGCCAACTGCTGGGCAGCCTCGGCCACACCCTGCTGACGGGCCTGTTCGGTCAGTTGTATGGCCTTGTCGAGGTCGCCCTTGAGATAGGCTACAATACCCTCGTTCAACGTTTTCTCCGGACTGTCCTTCACTTTCGTCAGGTATTCCGCTGCCTCGTCAGCCTCCCCCTTCTTGATAGAAAGATAGGCCATCGTCAGGTTGATATAGGAGTCCTGCGGATAGAGCAGATAGGCCTTACGGATGATGGAATAATATTTCTGCTCGTCCTTGGCATATTTGTCTGCCAATTTGTAGATCTCATTGAGATTGAGGTTGATAGGCCGTGTCTCGAACACCACTTCCGATTCGTCAACGGTAAAGGGACGAACGGTGTAAATCACGTTATAGTTGGTGCAACGCAACTCGGGGAACGCATTTTTCAGCACATACTGGTATCCTTCAGCAGCCTCTGTGCGCATACGTTTCTCCTTTGCGTCAGGATCAGCTTTGCTCGTAGCTATACTAAGCAGCTTGTCGCGCTGGGGAATAGTACTATGGCTCTTCAGGTATTTCACGAAACCGTCCCAGTTTTCACCCTTTCCACTGGCTTCCAGCTTGATGCCCTTCACCTTGCCTGTACGTTCCAGATAGTGCTGGAGGGCCTCGGTACGCTTTCCACTGAGCATGACGTTATGGGCGTTATTTCCTTCCGGCGAGGCATAACCCTCAATCACCATCTTGCGGATACTGACGTTCGAGTCGTTCTTGACGACATTGATAGAGTTATGAATCTTCTGCAGTTCGGCAGGATTGTTCAGATAGTCAGGCAGTATGTCCCACTTGTTGACCATAAAGCAAAGATAGGCGGAACCTTTCTCCTCACGTACCTTGACACTTTTGTCTGCAGGTGGCAACAAGTACACCGGGAACAATTCGATGACGGGTTCCATCTCGTCCTTCTTGAACGAGGCAAGCGTCTCTTCACCACGATCCTTGAAGTCCTTGCAAGCACAACTCAGTTTCTTCACTTTCAATACGGCATCGTCCATCCAAGGCTCGTATTTGATGGTACGGAGATAGCTGATATGAAGGTCTTCTCCTTTCTTCTTCTGCAAAGCCATCGCGTCAGGGAATTCATACTTCAACTCACGCTCGAAGTAGATTTGCTGGTTGCGGCTGTTGATGAATATCAGCGGAAACTCAGCCTTTTGCTGCGTAGTGGTATCCGTCAACTCTGGAGCAATGATGATCGACTGGGCCATAGGGACATCCTGGATGGCCGTCAGCTGCAGCGAGACAACCACATTGCTGTCTACCACAGCCATAGCAGAGCGGTCGACCGTCATCACGTAGTCGTACTTCTTAATCTTTGTGTTTCCCTTATCTTTGTCTGGCAAACCAGACGCAGCAACCGTCAAAGGAAACCAAAACGCCAGTAAATAGGATATTATTCTCATTTCAATTCTTAATTCTCAGTTATCAATTCTCAATTCTAAAAGACGTAGATGACACTTAACCCCAACCTTGAGATGCCTATATAGTTGTAGGCATCGTCGGCTTTCTGCACACCGCATTTCTCACATGCGTACTTCTTATATTTAATATAGGTATAGCCCGCTCCTATCTCCGCACCGACATTCCAGTGCTTGGCCAACGCATATTCGTAACCCACTCCTATGCCGCCACCGAGCAGCCAGCCCTCGTAGCGATTAGGTTTCAGCCCTTTCAGAAAGACGAACAACAATTCCTCATTGCCGAAATTAAACTGTCCGCCGTGAGCGTATGGTCCCCAGAAAAAGCCGTTCATCACTTGACAGGGCCAGAACCGATACTGAGCCTGCACCGTCCAATGCTTATGGACGCTATCATCTCCTCGTTTCCAGGGCCGTATACTGCCATACACTTCAAACGTATTACTTTTCCTGATGGGAATTTCAACGCCCGCCGACAACGCTCCTGCCACATCAAACAACAAATTGTTGTTGATGGCTATATGCTGGGCCCGAACAGACAGACTTCCAGTTGCTAACAAGAGCACTAATATGATTGTTTTCTTTAGCATCGATTAAATAGATTTCGTTTTCGATGCAAAGATAGTCAAAAAATAATAAAAAAGCAAACAAAAGCCGAATAAAAATCATCTTACATCGATATTTTTTCGATTCTATGTCGAGGGCGTACTTGAGTAAGTTACACCATCAGGCATCACTGTTAAGTAATATTAAAAAATGGGTGTGTAAAACGACACTTGCTTGCTCGTTTAATAGAAAAGCACTATCTTTGTCCCTGTTTTTATTATCATTTATTAACTTAACTCATTAAAGAACATGAAGAGAAAAACAATGATCGGGTTACTTACCGTGCTGTTCTCGCTACTTGTCACTGGCGCAAGGGCCGATACCGTGAAGTATCTGGTGCTTGAGACAACCGACAAGGGAAAGACAGAAGTAGCACTGGACAAGCAACCCAACATCAGTTGCTCCGGAGGAGAACTGAAGGTGACCGCTGGAGGAGAGGAAATCCTGTCAACCAGTATGGCCAATGTCAAGAATTTCTATTTCGAGAGTGCCACCACGCGTATCGACGAGACGGTAGGAGATAAGCCCAACCTGCAGCAGGGTCATGTCTACATGTCCAACCTCAAGGCAGGGGACAGCATTTACGTCTACGATGCCGACGGACGGCTGGCAGGACAGCAGACAGTCAGTGCCGACGGCCGCGTTGACGTCGATCTCACGACGCTGACCAAGGGTGTCTACATCGTAAAGACTCCTGCAACATCTATTAAAATCATTAACAAGTAAGTCAAGTAACACATTATTTTTAAGATTATGAAAAAGAGTATACTCACAATGGCAGCTGCCCTGGCCTTCAGCCTCTGCGCAAGCGCTCAGACACAGTATGTCATGCAGATTAAGAAAAACAACGGCGACATCGTCAGAATGAATGCCGACGATGTGCAAGGCATCACGTTCGAGTCAGCAGCCCTGTCAGACCGCACAGCGCTGATCGACCACGTAAGGAATATTGCCAAGGGACTGGCCGAGCAGGGAGCTAACTTCTCTTCACGTAACGTCGTATCGGAGCTTACCAGTCAGTTTGCAAAGGTCCTGGTAGACAATGCCGCTTTCTTCAAGAGCACCACAGACGCCATTGTTCAGGCAGCTATCATGAGTGCCAAGGATGTAGAAGAAGGCTCGGAATTGCAGCAGAAGGGCTATAGCAAATATATAGATGTGAGCCTCGATCAACTGTACGGACGCTACATCATCCCGTCTGAGGGCGCCCCTGTGATAGAGCCTGCCGCCCAGATAGAATTCATCTTCCCGGTTACGACCGAAACGGGCACTACTAACTGTATGACTACCATCAAAGCTGTTGGTGCAACGTCGAAAATGGTTCACCCCGTAATACAAGATCGTTCAATTGCTCTCATTCTGCATCTGCCAGAGAGCATTGTCCTCGAGTCTGGCGAGCTGAATGGCGAGACGTTCACCAAGGTCTTCGACTCCACCATCAACTGCACATTTGAGCCCAACGGCAAATCGCAATATGTCAATGTCATCAAGAACAAATGGACGCTAAGCGGTGTGCAACACTCATTCCTGGAGGGAAAAGATGGATTCCTGCCCGATAAGAATGTCATAACCTTCAGCAGGAGCTTCGATCCCGTCACTACCGGTCAGATGAGCTCTGAGATGGCCTTCGCTCAGAACAGCCAGCCCATCCTCGAATGGAAAGGTTGTGCCACCATCCCCACCCTGCCCACCATTATCTCGACATTCCCAGAACTGATAGCCGCTCTTATGCAGAGTGCCGGTATTGATGGCAGCAGTCTTTCCGATCTGATATCGGGTTCCTCTATCTCCATTGTTGACTTGTTGCTCCCGTTACTGACTGGCAGCACCATCGACAACATGGAGGTTTGGGCAATGGGCGACCTGGGCTTCAAGGTGAAGGTCACCGACATCCCGACGCTTCAGACAACGCTCATGCAGTTGAGAGAGGCACGTTACCAACATAAGGGAAAGGATGCTATCGATGCTCTCGTACAGCAGCTGAATACCGTCACTGAAGGAAAGGTATCGTGCAAGGCACTCAGTCAGGAACTTCCCTTTAAGATGGTAACTGATAAATTCGGTATCAACTATATACCAGCTCCTGCCGTGAAGTTTGCCGACGAGGAAGACTACGTCCCCATGAGCGAGTTGGCCGACAAGGAGACGATTGAGTACACCATCAACTTCATGGCCGGAACAGTGCCTCTGTTGGCCGATAATGCCAAAACAATAGAAGAAATCTTTATGACTTTGTTGCAGCTGTTCTTCACTGAAAAGGATTAAGGCAATACGTCTGAAAAAAAATCGACAGCCTGAGGGAGTTCCTCAGGCTGCCTTTTTTCTTGTCAGCCCACTTTTTACTGATAGTATGGGTCTTTCGAGGTTAGAATCCGAAAAACAGGGGATCCTCGAGACCGGGTATCATCTCAAATTCTTCACCGAACAAAGGTGCCATACTGGGGTCGGTCTGGTCAGTAGTGCTTATACTGCCTGCCAATATCTGCATGGAGTGCAGATGGTAGACCATCATCTCGGGTTTGATATATGACTTTTCATATTATTTCTGCAATTTAATGATTAATGAAGAACGTGCTTGAGCTTAGCTCGAGCACGTTCCCGTTCGGAAGAACTCGAGCGAGCTCAGTTCTTCTCTCACTTAATCACGATCTTGCGACCATTCTGGATATACACACCCTTCGCGGGATTCTCGACGTGACGTCCTGAGAGGTCGTAAATCTCTGAACTTTCAACTTTCATCTTTTCACTTTCAACTTGATAAATGCCCGTCGTACCGCCACCAGTGCCAATGCTGAGGCTATCGAAGGCAGGTTCTAAGGAAATCGTCTTGAAGTAAGCGCGGAAGGGTGCACAGCCACTGCCCAAGTCGAACCTGTTGCCAACGGCATTGATGGTGTAGATGTCGGGAGTGGCGTCTGTCAGGGTAGTACCCGCGAAGATATAGTTTCCGGCAGTGAGGGACATGAATTCGCTGTTCTTGAGGACGTCGGTATATTCACCGACAAACTTGATGACGATGTTGCCAACGCCGAAAGGTGCATTCCAGTCTTTGAACGGGAAAGCAATGAGGTACGGCGTATTGGCCTTCATGCCGCCAGACACATCAGCGAAGTTGACTACGCCCGGATCGTCGCTGACGAATTCCCTTAACCAGAACCGCTTGCCGGTATCGCTGCCGCTGTGGAACCAGTCGACAGGTCGGTCGTTGACTGTCACTGACGAGACGTCGAAGGGCAGCATGATGGTATTCCAGCCTTGCTTGCCATTACCGAAGCGGTCGTGGTTGTAAGTAAACTCAATGCGGTTTGCCGTGAAGTTGACGGGCGAATAGAAGGCATAGCCGTCAGTGAGCGTAATGGCATTGCTTGAATAACGGCCATCGTCATTGAGCGTGACGACGTTGGTCAATCCCCATGGGACAACATCGCCCGCGCCAAGGATATAGAGCGTGTTGGGATTGCCGTTCTTGTTGACGGTGGTCACGCCGGCATTTCTCATGTCTACTGACACGGCATTGGCCGGGACGTCGTAAGTCGCAGTCGGTTTGACTATCGTCTTCTGCCCAGAAGCATCTGTAGCCGTGATACCAGGTTTGCAGGCAAGGATTTCAAGATTGTACCAATTACTCCAGTTACCATCCTTCATATAACAGCATGTTACGTAATATTCGATACCATATTCCAGCCCTTCTGCCTCCACCGGTATCTGGATACTGCTGTGGGCAGGAACCTGTTGGTAGGCACTTGATATGAAGAGTCGGTCATAATTCAAATTGATAAGATCTACCACAACATATCCAGAGTAATTGTCATCCGTATCGTTCGTCACGGTAATCGTAGCCATAAAGGTGCTGCCATAGAAATCGCCGCCCTCGACGGGCATTTCATAGTCAGCAGAGAACGAGAGGTCGACATTGTCCGTAAAGGGATGTTCGCTGGCAGTAACCGTCACTGAGACATACTTACTGGCGTCAATGGTTATATGATCGTCTTGTTCAGAAAGTCGGCATGCCGTAAGCTTGTATGTACCTTCCAATGTCGGCATATATTCAACGATACAGTCCCTGGTCTGACCAGCTGGAATCAGAAAGATTTTTCCATAAAACAGGTCTTGACCTAAAGCTTCCAGATCGATTTCGCCCTCATAGTCGTCACTGCTGTTATTGGTGATGCTGAAGGTGATATAGGCGCTCTCGCCGACTGATAAAGAATCCCTGTCCGAACTCACACTGTTCAGCGTCAGGTCAATGGTGCTGGGGTTGCTCAGCACGGTGCCTGTTTCGTAGCCGACAAGCTGAACACCCAGGACAGCACCTTGTAAGGCATAAAAGCCGCCACTGGGATTATCATCGTATGGATTCAAAACGGATAATTTGAAGTAACTGTCGCCATCTCCGCCCCAGCCCCAGTTGATGTGGAAATAGTCCTCACCCTGATAACCGTCGCAAACAAAGGCATGACCGCCTAACGACGGCGACTGTCCGAAATAAAAGACGACACGCCCTTCGCTCAGCTCGTGGTAAATCATTTCTAACCAGTTAGCATAGGTGTATTGGCTTCGGTCGACAGCCTGAACGGTCTCGGCATATCCGAAATAGTTCTTAAAAGCATCAGGATAAGGGTCAACTTGGGACTCAGAGCCGCCACTTTCGGATGTGCCGTAAAGCGTATTGACAGAGGTTCCGCAAGCCTTCATCAGCTTGGCCACTGCCGTCTTTGACTCGTCGGACGAACTGCCATCATAGGTTGCTGTCATCAGATACCAGTCGAGCGCATAGCCGGCAGGAATGGTATCTACTGTGATTTGGCCCTCCGGCCAGCTGGTTTCAAAGGTATAGCCGGGAATTTCTGCGGTTGTCTCCGACGAGGCCAAACCAGCTTGCGTGGCAGTGTAATACATCATCTGCGCCATAGCTGTTGCCCCGCAACCTGTCAAGCATTTCCCATGGGAAAAGAAGTTCGGACAGAGTTCGTTATACGGTGCTCCCTGATCCCATTGTGTCTTTACCAGCGGGGCAATGGGCGTCTTGACGGCTGACGCGCGGCGAGAATCTGCTACCCCTGTCAGCTGGACGTTATGCTCGTCCAGCCACGCAATCTCGTCGGCATAGCCCTGCAGCCATGCACGCATGTTGCAAGGCATGTTGTCAGGGTCGAGGTTTCCCGTTTCGCTATAGCCCAGGATGGGTGCGGTGCGGTCGTCGTTCGACACAATGACGAAGCCTTGGTTCCCTTCGGCATTAAACACATAGAGTCCGCTGACACGTCCCGCCATCTTCAGCTGGGGAACCTCAGCCTGACTTCTCTTCATCCCCGAGGGCGTCTGCTGCAGGAAGTCCTGCGCCTGCTGCAGCGCCTGCTCGGGTGTCACGTTGCCTGCCGTCATGATGACAGTCATCATAACCGATAGTAGGAGTAGGATTGTTCTTTTCATATATATTTATTACAGTTTGTTGGTTTTGCCTGCGAAGATACGAAAAAAAAGTGAATTGACCAAACGTCAGCCCACTTTTTCTACTCTTAACAGTTATCTTTTGTCTATAGACACTTTCGATCGAAAACACAAAGATTTAGAGCCCCTTCTCTAACCTTCTATGTTGCAAACCAAATAATTGGTTCATCTTTTAGTATTGTTTAATCGTTTAGTATCTATTTTTACTTTAATTTACACATTTACAGTCAAGAAATCCCCGTCCAGACACGTT